>Ga0307513_10012407_pt1 | contig 10522 bp, 8 predicted proteins | sample 15_EM_MG_FD_202174 | JGI IMG/M metagenome (GOLD analysis project Ga0307513, IMG submission 202174) | Populus trichocarpa ectomycorrhiza microbial communities from riparian zone in the Pacific Northwest, United States - 15_EM | ecosystem: Host-associated > Plants > Roots > Unclassified | place...
AGAGCGCACCGCGTTGTCCGCCGCGTGCGACGCGCGCGGGGAGGGCGCCTCTCGCTGGTGAGCGCCAGGTCATGACCACGATTCGCCGTCCGCCCGTCACCACGTTTGATACCTTCTTGCGCGCCGCGGCGCGGGCGGACGCGGTCGAGCCGGGACCGGCGGTCGGCACGATCCTCGACGGGACCTACGAGCTGATCGAGCGCATCGCGTGCGGCGGTATGGCCACCGTGTATCGCGCGCACGACCGCGCGCTCGGCCGCGACGTGGCAGTCAAGATTCCCAATTTGCGACACGCCGAGCTGTTCGACATGTTCGAGCGCGAGGCCCGGATCACCGCCCAGCTGTCGCATCCCAACGTCATCGTGCTGTATCACATCGGCCGCGAGCTCGACCGCCCGTACCTCGTGCTCGAGCTGTTGCAGGGCGAGACGCTGGCCTCCCGGCTGGCGCGGCGCGGCGCGCTGGCGACCGGCGAGGCGGTCGCGATGCTCGACGCGATCCTGCAAGCGCTGGCGTATATCCACGAGCGCGGCTTCATTCATCGCGACCTGTCGCCGCGCAACGTGTTCATCACGCACGACGAGCGCATCAAGCTGCTCGACTTCGGCGTGGCGATCGAGCACCGCCGCGGCGCGGGCACGGTGACGCGCGGCGCCGGCACGCGTGGCTACATGGCGCCGGAGCACGCATCCCAGCCCGACCCACGGGGCGACCTGTGGGCCGCCGCCGTGGTGTTTCTCGAGTGCGTCACGGGCCAGCGGCCCGCGCCCGATGCCGCGATCGACCTCCCCGCCGCCGTCCCCGCGCGGATCCGCCGCGTCGTGACCCGCGCCCTCGCCGGCGAGCCGGAGCGCCGTCCCGCGACGGCGAGCGAGATGCGCCGCGCGGTCTGGGGCTCGCGCCTCGCGCGGCCGCGTCGCGGCTGGATCCGCTCGGGCTGGATGGCCGCCGAGCTCGCGCTCATGCTGCTCGCCGGCCTCGCGGCCTTCGCGCTGGTCGACGCGGGCCCGCCGGGCGGGGCGCCACAGGCTGTCGATCAGCTCACCGGCGCGGAGCGCCGGATAGGCCTCACGGAGCCGATCGCCGCGCTGGCGCTTGGCGGCTCAGATGTGCTCCGAGTAGTGCTGGTGGACGAGCCGCCATCCGGCTGGCTCCTTGGCGAGCACGAAGAAGGATCGGTAGTCGGTGCACTGCTCGTGGAATCTTGTCGCGGTGTACATCCACATCAGCTCGCCGTCCGGGCCCGCTGCGGCGCGCGCGGGGATGCCCTTGAAGTCGTCCGGGGCCCCGGTGTGGGTGACATGCCACTTCTTGAACAGCGCCTTGATCGCCTTGCCGCCCACGAAGCGCTCGCCGGCCGCGCTGCCGAGCACGACGGTGCCGCGGTCGTCAGAGATCAGCGCGAGTAGCTTGCTGCGATCGCCACCGAACGGTGAGTCGGCGATCACCGGCATCGCGGCGAACGCGTCGAGCACGGCCTGGACCGGCGCGGCGAGGTCCTTGGCGACGTCGCTCGTGAAGCGCCACTCGGGCTCGATGTTGCCGCAGCGATCCGTGGCGTGGTTCGGCACGCCGGCCGACCACTGCGTGGCCTGGACCCGCCAGCCGTCGGCGCCAAGGCCGAGCAGGGCGCTGACCCGCAGCGAGCCGGCCTTGCGTCGGGCGCCGTTCGGCAGCTTGGCGGTGACCTCGCCGACGAGCCACGCCGACTTGCCGCCGCGCGAGACCGCGGCGTGCGCGATCTTCACCTTGGGCTTGTCGAGCAGCTGCTTGACCGCGCCGAGGTCGGCCGGCACCGGCGCGTCGTCGGAGAACGGCGTGATGAACAGCGCGAGCCCCGGGGTCGGGGCTCCGCTCGCGACCGATGTCACGAACGCGGTGAATGCCTTGCTCGCGTCCGCCGCCGGATCGGCGTGGGCCACGGAGCCAGCGACGGAACCTGCGACGAGCAGCACCAGCAGCGAGAAGCGCATGGCCGACGCTAGCATCGCCGCCGGCACGCCGCGCGCGAGCGGGGCGGACACAAGTCACCGCGCCAGGTCGAGAGCTGTCGACCCGAGGTCGACGAGGCTTGCCGGCGAGGAAGGTCGGCTGCGCCTTGCTCCGTCGATCGAAGGCTCCCGGATTCGCCGCCGCGCTGGCGCTTGGCGGCTCAGAACGGGACGGTGGCCTCTGCCGCGATCTGCGCCAGAAATGTCTCGAGCGGGAGCAGGCCGAGATCGGCCTCCTTGCCGGTGCCGTGCTTGCGCGGCGAGACGCCCTTTGCGTCGAGCTCCTTGTCGCCGATCACGAGCGCATACGGGATCTTGGCGAGCTGCGCGTCGCGGATCATCGCGCCGAGCTTGGAGTGCGAACGGTCGACGTCGACGCGCAGCCCCTTGGCCTGCATCAGGCGCTGGACCTCGTCGGCCCACGCGTGGTGGCGCTCCGCGACCGGCAGGATGCGCGCCTGCTCCGGAGCGAGCCACACCGGGAAGTTGCCGGCGTAGTGCTCGATCAGGATGCCGATGAACCGCTCGAACGATCCGTAGATCGCGCGGTGGATCACGACCGGCCGGTGCTCGACGTTATCCGGTCCGATGTAGCCGAGGTTGAAGCGCTCCGGCGCGAGGTAGTCGAGCTGGATCGTCCCGAGCTGCCACTTGCGGCCGATGCTGTCGGCGACGTCGAAGTCGATCTTCGGTCCGTAGAACGCGCCATCGCCGGGCTTGAGCTCGTAGTCGAGGCCGGTCTCGACGAGCGCTGTCTTCAGCGCGTCCTCCGCCTTGTCCCACAGCGCGTCGTCGCCGAGCTTGTTCGCCGGCCGCGTCGCGAACTTCGCGGTGAACTGCAGCCCGAACGCGCCGTAGACCTTCGCGATCAGCTGCGTGAGCCGCTTCACCTCGTCGGTGATCTGCGACTCCATCAGGTAGATGTGCGCGTCGTCCTGCTGGAACTGGCGCACGCGGGTCAGGCCCGAGAGCACGCCGGTGGCCTCGTTGCGGTGGAGCACGTCCTGCGTGTGGAGGCGCAGCGGCAGCTCGCGATAGGAGCGGCGCTTCATCTCGTAGAACAGGTGATGCGACGGGCAGTTCATCGGCTTGAGCGAGAAGGTCGCGCGCTCGTCCTCGGGCAGGCTCGGATCCGCCTCGGGATCGAGGATGAGGAACATGTTCTCGCGGTACTTGCCCCAGTGGCCGCTCTTCTCCCACAGCAGCTTGTTGTAGAGCAGCGGCGTCTTGATCTCGAAGTAGCCGTTCGACAGGCACATCTTCCGCATCGCGTACTGCAGCTCGGTGAACAGCAGCGTGCCATTCGCCGTCCAGAACACGGCGCCCGGGGCCGCGGGGTGGAACGCGAACAGGTCGAGCTCCTTGCCGAGCTTGCGGTGGTCGCGCTTGCGCGCCTCCTCCTGCTGCGTCATCCACGCGTCGAGGTCTTTTTGCGTGAAGAACGCCGTGCCGTAGATCCGCTGGAGCTGCGCGTTGCGGTGATCGCCGCGCCAGTACGCGCCGGCGACCGAGAGCAGCTTGATCACGCCGACCCGGCCGGTGGATGGACCGTGCGGTCCGAGGCAGAAGTCGGTCCAGCCGCCGTGCGCGTACAGCGTGAGCGTGGTCGCGCCCTTCGCGAAGATGTCCTCGACGATCTCGAGCTTGAACTTCTCGCCGAGCTTGCCGAACAGCGCGAGCGCCTCGTCCTTCGTCACCTCGGTGCGCACGAACTTGTGGTCGGCCTTGACCTCCTCGTTCGCGGCCTTCTCGATCAGCTCGAGGTCCTCGGGCGTGAACGGCTTGTCGCGCGCGAAGTCATAGTAGAAGCCGTCGTCGGTCGTGGGGCCGATCGTGACCTGCGTGCCGGGGAACAGCTTCTGCACCACGCTGGCCACGATGTGCGCCGCGTCGTGGCGGACGAGGTCGAGCCCCTCGGGGTTCTTGCTCGTGAAGATCGAGAGCTGCGCCGACCTGTCGATGGTGCGCGACAGATCCACCTCGGCGCCGTCGAGCTTCGCGAACAGCGCCGCCTTTGCGAGCCCCGGACCGATCTGGGTGCGCACGAAGTCGGCGATCGTCGTCCCCGCCGGCACCGTCTTGCTGGCGCCATCGGGAAGGGTAACGGTCACGTCTGCTGCGCTCATGGGCCGCAGAGTCTACCCGAGCCAGCTCGTGAGGACAGCCCGTCGAGCCTCAGAAGCCGATCGCCATGTAGCGATCGACGTTGTCCTTGAACACGCCCTGCGCCTGCATGACGATCAGGTTCGGGATCACCGGCTCGGTCAGATCAGCGAGGCCCTGGCCCTTGGCGAGCAGCCGGGCGAGCGCGACCGCGGACGCGGCCATCGTCGGGTTGTAGAGGAACGTCGCGCGGTACAGGCCGCCTTGCTTGATCTGGTCCATCGCGGCCTTGGAGCCGCCGACGCCGGTCAGCCACATCTCTTTGTCGCGATTGGCATTCTTGATCGCCTGGACGACGCCCTGCGCCATGTCGTCGTCGTGGGTATAGACCGCGTCGATCTTGGGCTGCGCCTGCAGGATGTTCTGCATCACCGACAGGCCCTTGTCGGGCGCGAAGTCGGCGGGCTGCTGCGCGATGATCTTGATGCCGCCCTTGCACGCCGCGATCGCGTCGGCGAAGCCCTTGCTGCGCTGGTTGGTCACCGAGATGCCCGCGATGCCCTGGATCTCGACCACGTTGCCCTTGCACTTGAGCTGGTCCACGAAGTACAGGCCGGCCTGGAAGCCGACGCCGTAGTTGTCGCCCTTGATCACCGCGCGCTGGGCGCCCGGATCGCTGAACTCGCGGTCGACGTTGATCACCGGGATGCCGGCCTTCATCGCGGCGAGCGCGGCCGTGGTGACGGTCTCGTCCTGTGGCAGGACGACGAGCACGTCGGGCTTCTGCATCACGATCGTGTTGAGCTGGTTGACCTGATCGGCGGCGGTCGCGGCCTGGGTCAGGCTGAATTCTACATCGTCGTACTTGGCGGCCTGCTTCTTGGCGTTGGTGCTGATCGCGCCGGTCCAGCCGTGATCGGCGGACGGGGCGCTGAACGCGATCTTGATCTTGCCGCCGGCCGGCGCCGCGGGCGCGGTCGTCTTGCTCGCCTCGGTCGGGGCCGCGCGGTCGTCGGGCTTCGGCGGCTCGGCCTTCTTGCAGCCGGGTTGCGACAGCGCCGCTGTCAGGACCACTCCGCACATCACCGCTCGCGTTGCATACGTCATCTGATTGCCTCCGTGTTGATGTCGACGGCCGGGGCATGCCCCCGGCCGGCAGCGCCCCCGGATGGGGGCGCGGTTCGATCGACTAGTGGTCGCGACGCTGGACGGCGACCGCGCCGAGGATGATCACGCCGCGCAGGATCTGCTGGATCTGACTCTCCACGTTCATCAGGGTGAGCAGATTGAAGATCAGCGCGAAGGTCAGGACGCCGAACAGCGTCCCGAGCATCGTGCAGCGCCCGCCGGCCAGGCTGGTGCCGCCGATCACGACCGCGGCGATCGCGTCGAGCTCGAGGCCGAGGCCGACGACGGGCGACGCGCTCGCGAGCTGGCCGGTCTGCAGCACCGAGGCGATGCCGGTGCACAGCCCGACGAGCAGGTAGACCGAGAACAGGATCGGCCGGACCCGGATGCCGGCGATGCGCGCGGCCTCGCGGTTGCCGCCGACCGCGATCACGTAGCGGCCGTAGCGCGTGCGGTTGAGCAGCACCCAGCCGAGGCCGACGACGACGAGGAAGACGATGGCCGGGATCGGGATGCCCAGCACGCGCAGGCTGCCGATCCGGCTCAGCGCCTCGAGATCGTAGAGCGCGACCGGCGTCTGGTGGCTGATCTGCTGCGCGATGCCGCGCGCGGCGGCCAGCGTCGCGAGCGTGGCGACGAATGGCACGATGCGCAGCCACGCGACCGCGAGGCCGTTGATCGCGCCGAACACGACCGCGGCCAGCACCGTGCCGAGCATGAAGCCCGCCGAGCCGAGGCCATGAAAGTAGTGCCCGCCGATCACCGCGGCCGCCGCGAGCACCGAGCCGACGGCGAGGTCGATGCCGCCGGTGGCGATCACGAACGTCATGCCGACCGCGACGGTGCCGGCGACGCTGGCCTGGACCAGCACGTTCCATAGATTCGCGGTCGAGAAGAAGATCGAGCCCTTCAGGATCGTCCCGATCACCGCGAGCGCGACGACGACCAGCGGCAGCGCGATCTCCTGGATCCGCATGCGGCGCAGCGCCGCGGCGCCGGCGCGCGATCCGGGCGACGCGGTCATCGCGCCTCCAGCTGCGGCGCGGTGCGCAGCGCGTGGCGCAGGACCAGCTCCTCGGTCGCGGTCTCGCCGTGCAGCTCGCCGACGACCGCGCCTTCGCGCATGACCAGGATGCGATCGCAGAACCCGACCAGCTCGGCGAGCTCGGACGAGACCATCACGATCGCGAGGCCGCGCCCGGCGAGCTCGGCGATCACGCGGTAGACGTCGGCCTTGGCGCCGACGTCGACGCCGCGGGTCGGCTCGTCGAGCAGCAGCACGACCGAGGTGTGCAGCAGCCAGCGCGCGAGCACGACCTTCTGCTGGTTGCCGCCCGACAGCTCGGAGGCGAGGCGGCGCGGGTCGTCGGGCCGCACCACGAGCGAGCGCAGGTGCGTGGCGGCGGCGCGCTGCTCGGCGCCAGCGTCGGTGAACGGGCCGCGGCCGAGGCTGGCCAGGCTGCTGATGGTCACGTTGCGGATCTGCGTCCAGTCGAGCCACAGGCCCTGCGACTTGCGCTCCTCGGGCGCCATGCCGACGCCGGCGGCCACCGCGAGGTCCGGTCGGCCCGGCGGCAGCACGCGATCGCGCACGCGGACCTCGCCGCCGTCGACCGGATCGAGCCCGGCGATCGCGCGCAGCAGCTCGGTGCGGCCGGCGCCGACCAGCCCGCCGACGCCGAGGATCTCGCCGGCGCGGACCTCGAAGCTGGTCTCGGCCAGGTCGGGGTGGCGGCGCAGCCCGCGCACGGACAGCACGACGTCGCCGACCGGCGCCGCGCGCGCGGGGAACACCTCGCCGAACGATCGCCCGACCATGAGCTGGATCAGCGGATCGAGGCTGGTCGTCGCGGGCAGGTTGCTCGCCACGGTCGCGCCGTCGCGCAGCACGGTGATGCGGTCGCCGATCCGCGCGATCTCGTCGAGCCGGTGCGAGATGTAGATGACGCCGACGCCGTCGGCGGTCAGCCGGCGGACCACATCGAACAGCGCGTCGACCTCGGGCGGATCGAGGATCGCCGAGGGCTCGTCCATGATGAGCAAGCGCACGTTGCGCGACAGCGCGCGCGCCATCGAGACCAGCTGCTTGTCGGCGGCGCGCAGCTCGGCGACCCGCGCGTCCGGATCGAGCGTCGCGTGGCCGAGCCGGGTCAACAGCGCCGTGGCCTCGCGGCGCATCGCGCGCAGGTCGAGCAGCGGGCCGCGCCGGCGCTCGTGGCCGAGGAAGATGTTGGCCGCGACCGAGAGATCGGCGACGAGGTCGAGCTCCTGGTACATCGTCGCGACGCCGGCCGCGAGCGCCGCGCTGGGCTGGCCCGCGCCGAGCGGCTGGCCGAGCAGCCGGATCGTCCCCGAGGTCGGGACAGCTGCGCCCGACACGCACTTGATCAGCGTCGACTTGCCGGCGCCGTTCTGGCCGACCAGGCAGTGGACCTCGCCGGCCTCGACGTCGAGATCCACGCCGGCGAGCGCGGTGACGCCGGGGTACACCTTGACCAACCCGCGGACTTCGAGGAGCGCGGTCATGCGGCGGCTCGCAGGGCCAGCTGTTGATCGACCGCCTCGGCGGTCAGCCGGCGATCGAGCACGAGCGCCGCGGCGCCGAGCACGCCGGCGCGATCGCCGAGCCGGGTGCGCACGATCTCGAGGCGCTCGGTCGCGAGGCACGAGCTGCGCCGGTAGATCGCCTCGCGGATCCCCGAGAACAGCTGCTGCTCGGCCTTGGCCAGGTCGCCGCCGATCACGAGCACCGACGGGTTGAGCAGCGTGACGGCGTGCGCGAGGACCTCGCCGAGCAGGCGGCCGGCCTCGCGGACCAGGCGCAGCGCGTCGGCGTTGCCCTGGTGCAGCAGGCCGACGACGTCGATCGCAGACTCGGCGGTGTAGCCCAGGCCGCGCAGCCGGCGGGCGAGGGCCGAGCCGCTGGCGACCGCCTCGATGCAGCCGGCGTTGCCGCACGCGCAGATCTCGTCGCCTTGCTCGCTCGCGCGGATGTGGCCGAGGTCGCCGGCCGCGCCCTGCGCGCCGCGCTGCAGGCGGCCGCCCGAGATGATGCCGGCGCCGATGCCGGTCGCGACCTTGACGAAGATCAGATCCGAGACAGTCGGCCAGCTGGTGCGGTGCTCGCCGACCGCCATGATGTTGACGTCGTTGTCGACGAGGATCTCGACGCCGGGGAACGCGTCGGCGAAGTGCTCGGCGATCGAGACGCCGTGCCAGCCCGGCATGATCGGCGGCTTGACCGCGCGGCCGGCGGCGAACTCGACCGGGCCCGGCACGCCGATCCCGACGCCGACGACCTGGCCGACCCCGACGCCGAGCTGGGCGAGCTGGGCGAGGAAGTTGTCGCGGACCCAGCCGAGGATGAGCTCGGGGCCCTGCGCGATCGAGCGCTGCGCGGTGTGCTCGGCGAGGACCTGCCCGGCGAGATCCGAGACGGTGAGGCGATCGTGGTTGGCGCCCAGATCGGCGGCGAGCACGACGCCGCCCGACGGGTTCAGGCGGACGCGCGTCGCCGGCCGCCCGCCGGTCGAGCGCGCGTCGCTGTCCTCGATCACGAGGCCGAGCGCGAGCAGCGCGCCGATGCGCTGCGAGATCGTCGAGCGCGCCAGGCCGGTGGCGCGCGCGAGGTCGGCGCGCGAGAGCGGCGCCTTGCGGATCAGCTGGAAGATGTGCCCGGCGGAGAGCTGGCCGCGCGCGTCCTCGCCAATCGAATCGTTGATCGGTCCCGGCATGCTGACTGGCAATGTTTGTTCGATAATCGCCAGAAGTGCAATCGAATATTTCGTGACGCGTTGCGTGATTGGAGTCATTTCGAACAAAGTGGCTATCAAGACGGCGAACACGCGCGTATGTTTGCTGGCGATGGCGGACCGACTGCGCGTCGCGGTGGCTGGGGTCGGCTTCATCGGCCCGGTGCACGTTCGCGCCGCGCGCCTGGCCGGCGCCGACGTCGTCGGCATCTCGGGCGGCGATCCGTCCCGGGTCCGGGCGGCGGCGGCGTCGCTCGGCGTCGCGCGCGTGTTCGACAGCTCCGAGGCGCTGGTCGGCGATCCCGACGTCGACGTCGTGCACATCTGTACGCCCAACCAGCTCCACGCCGACCTCGCGCGCCGCGCGCTCACGGCCGGCAAGCATGTGGTGTGCGAGAAGCCGCTCGCGACGACGGCCGCGGCGGCGGCGGAGCTGGTCGCGCTCGCGGCGCAGGTGGGGCGCGTGGCCGCGGTGCCGTTCGTCTATCGCTTTCACCCGGTGGTGCGCGAGGCGCGCGCGCGGATCGCGGCGGGCGAGGCCGGCGCGATCCACCTCATCCATGGCTGCTATCTGCAGGACTGGCTGGCCTCGCCGGACGACTACAACTGGCGCATCGATCCGGCGCTCGGCGGGCCGTCGCGCGCGTTCGCCGATATCGGCGCGCACTGGTGTGACCTGGTCGAGTTCACCAGCGGACACCGCCTCACGCGGCTGCTGGCGCGCACCAAGACGGCGTACGCGCAGCGCCAGGCCGGCACGGCCCACGCGTTCGCGCGCCCGACGGGCGAGGGCGCGCTGGTCGATCGAACCGCACCCCCATCCGGGGGCGCTGCCGACCGGGTGCACGCCCCGGTCGTCGACGTCGTCGGCGAGGACGCGGTGACGATGCTGTTCGAGACCGATCGCGGCGCCGCCGGCACGCTGGTCGTCAGCCAGATCTCGCACGGCCGCAAGAACCGGCTGTGGTTCGAGCTCGACGGCGCGCGCGAGGCGATCGCGTTCGATCAGGAAGACCCGGAGCGCCTGTGGGTCGGCTCGCGCGAGGGCCAGCGCATCGTGCTGCGCGATCCGGCGCGGCTGTCGCCGGCGGCGGCGCGCTACGCGACATTGCCGGCGGGCCACGCGCAGGGCTACGGCGACGCGTTCGCGGCGTTCGTCGCCGATACCTATGCCGCGATCCGCGACGGTGCGGCGCCCGACGGGCTGCCGATGTTTCCCGACGGCCTGCGCGCGGCGCGGATCACCGAAGCGGTGCTGGCCTCGGCCCGCAGCGCGACCTGGGAGGAAGTGCCATCATGAAGCTCGGGTTCGTCACCGCGTGTCTGCCGGGGTGGTCGCTGACGCAGCTCGCCGAGTGGGCGAGCTGCCACGGCTACCGCGCGCTCGAGGTCGCCGCGTGGCCGCGCGCCGGCAACCGGCCGTTCACCGCGACCCACCTCGACGTCGACGCGCTGCGCCCCGACGACGTCCGCGCGATCATGAGCGACCGCGGCCTCGAGATCTCGTCGGTCGCGTTCATGGACAACCCGCTCGATCCGGATCTCGCC
>Ga0307513_10012408_pt1 | contig 10521 bp, 6 predicted proteins | sample 15_EM_MG_FD_202174 | JGI IMG/M metagenome (GOLD analysis project Ga0307513, IMG submission 202174) | Populus trichocarpa ectomycorrhiza microbial communities from riparian zone in the Pacific Northwest, United States - 15_EM | ecosystem: Host-associated > Plants > Roots > Unclassified | place...
AATTAAATACATTTTGGTCTAAAAAATATATCCACCGGTTCTCACTAGAAAAAGAATTTACCTATGCAAGCTATTGTTTCCAAGATCACTGAAAGTTTCTAGCTATCTACACTTTATGTCTTGAATCCAGTGTTTTAAAACCCGGACCGGCCCGGCGGGTCGACCCGGGACCCGGCCGACCCGGGCCTGAGACCGGTCCGGGTAGAGGCAAAAACCCGCATGGGAATTGGCCCGGTGAAACCCGGTCGACCCGGGACCCGGTCCACCCGGTCAAACCCGGGTGAGACCCGGTCAATTTTTTTTTTATATTGACAGTTACTAAACGATGTCGTTTTGGCCTGTGTCACTCAATTTCCTCTCTTCACCATTACCAGCACAACCATCATTATATTTCCTCGTTGGTTGTTCAGGCTTAGGGAGCCTGCCAGAGTATCTCTGCCCAGTGGATCTTCTATGGCCAGCGATATCTCCTTTTCCCACATAGCCACTTTCCATTTTGAGCTTCTCTAACCCTCCTGGTGTTGGTGATGAATTTACCGAATACTTTCCCTGTACACAGCTCATGGCCTTTCTTGGTCTAATACCAGTCCTTTTTTTCTTGAGAGAGACTAATGGTTCTGTGATGAATAACATAGCTAAGAAAAGACAGTGTCAAAGAGAAAAGACAGTCATAAATATGAATGGAGTTTGACAAAGAGAGTAAATAAAGATTGGGGAAGGCGGAGAGAGGGATTTTGCCGGCCTTTGGAGTTTGGACGGCTCTTTTGGATTTTTACTGTGTGGAGAGAACTCAAATGATTTTTTTATTCTGCCTTTCATTGCTTATTCTGATGCCCAGGATTATGTACGTGCTGTAACTAGTTACAGTTATGTGTTTTTTTTTATTTGTGTTTTTTTTGGGACCCGGGTCAACCCATCTGATCTATGACCCGATCACCTGACCGGGTTGATGACCGGGTCGGGTTTCAAAACTATGCTTGAATCTTGCAAGATGCGAACGATCGATGAAAGGCTAAATGCAAGAGTCTACACAGCCTGCGAGTGTTGGGGTGTGGGTCTTCACATTTTGACCTTAATGCTTGCCTATTAGGCAGCTAGCTCAGCCAAACATAAAAATTTCCAAAAGTAGAACAGCCCCAAATCTCTTGGCCTTTTTGCCGACCACAAAAAGGTTTTAAAGCTTGATCGTTTAGAATGTCTTTAATACTGATTGAAATGATATCACAAGGTTAGCAATGAATTTTGCGGCAGTCAAATGTCAGACATAAAGTATTTTCATTTGGTCTTGGACTCCTTAAACTATTGTCAAGGACTTTTTATCTTATGATTATGTTTTTTTTCTTGTTATTATCACATTGGCTAAAAGATGATTTGATAATTTATCAAATTTAAATATTATTTTAAAAAATAATTATTGTGTGCATTGTATATGTTAGCCTTGAGTGCGTATACAGGTTTGGAATGACGCGTATGACATCACCCTTTAACCAAATACCTTAGATTTCAAAGTGGCGTTCAAAAATGTTTGGCGGCCGCTCCATGTCTAGACAGTGCGTGTGGCCAATGGACCACAAGTTTGTCATGTGCAAAACCTTTCTATTTTTCAGACCCACCCTTTAACTTGGTTTTTCTTCGAATTTAGTTTTTGATTTTTTTAGTTACTATTTGTTTTATCTGAAATAATTTATAAAATTAGAATGTTTTTTCAATTTCATCATTCTTCTATTTTTTCACCTACCAAACTTAGTCCTTATTTTTTTAATTGCTAATTTTTTTTTATCATTTTCTTCATTTATTTTATTTTTCAATTAATCCCTCATTCTGTTATTTCATTTAATATTAATACTAGATTAATTCTTCGTTCTTTTAACTGCTACTTTCTATTTTATCATTTTCTTAATTTATTTTATTTTTCAATGTTACCCTTTATTATTTTATTTCAATTGATTTTTATACCAGATTTGATTCTCATTTATTTAATTACTATTTATTTAATTTTTAAATTTTTGATAATTGAGAATTTTGCTTTGTGATTTTTTCACGTCTATCTTCTATGGTGTAATCTGGTCTCATGATTCGAGACATGAATTTAAAAGATTTGCCCCATTTAATTTAGGTTTTTTAAATTTTTTATTTTAATTTTATCATTCAATATTATATTATTAGGTTGTTGAGTTAAATGGGTTGAATCAAGTTTTTCTTACTTTTCTTTATTTTTCTGCAGTTTTGCATTTTATTATTATTTTTGGCCTAAGAATTGACCTGCATTGTTTCTATCTAGTTTATATTTTTAAACTGCCATCCCACCCTTATAAATTGGCCATGTATTTAGCATACTCAATAAAGTTAATTTTTTTTTTTAATTTGAATAAAAAATATCTCAATGTTTTAGAATTAGCTTCGATCCCGATCCCTGTACAGTTATGGAGATTGATAGAAGAATGTTGGATGTGTTCCCTGCTCAAATGTAGGCCACGAGATGAAAGGAAGATGTATATTTTTATGTTTTGGAAATGTATCTCAAAATTATTTGTAGAGAATTTTTATTTTCTCCTTAATTTGTAAAATATTATTTTTAATTCGATCCAATTGGTCATTTGGTATTGTTTAATAAAATAACTTGTTCTTTATCATGCGATAACAGCATCCTAAATTGTTTGAATTAATCTTTTTCATCCTAAATTGTTTTAAAAGGGTTTTTTTTTTATGGTCTTGTGATGGAATTAAAAATGTTTCACACTTTGTAATATTAGTGACAAGATACTGAATGGTCAAAAAGTTAGTCGAAGATGTGACTTGTCTATGTGTTATCTATCGAACCATAATATAGTGGTGAGCTAATTATGTAGTCGAAGATGTGACTTGTCTATGTATTATCTATCGAACCATAACTTGGCGATCTTTCACAGAACTGAATACAATATAGAAGGCCATCGTCGCTCGACAATTAAGAGAAGTTACCTGTAAACGAGCGACAATCACCCTAATATCACAAGATAAGTTTACAAACACACTTGTATCTTTTTCTCTCTTAATCCCATGCGCTCGCTTACCTACGACCAAGGCCTCTATCCTGGCGACCGACCAGCTTTGTTGATTGGATCAGTTCTAAAGAGAATTCATCAACGTCCTTTTCTTTTTTAAAAAATTATCCTCTTTATCGTTTAGATGTAATCATCATCGTCCGAGAAATTAATTAATGGAGCAATTAATGTTGGCAGCTTCAAATCCCTGTCCGAAATGTGGTGTGTGCTAGATTATACCAGGGTGTTCACAGTTCGGTTCGGTTCGGTTTTTATCAAAAAAAGTAACCAAACCGAATTTATTTTAAAAAAAAAAAAAAAACCGAAACCAAACCGAAACCGGTTCAAACCGACCGGTTTCGGTTTGGTTTGGTTCGGTTTTTTTAGAGAAAAAACCGGTTCAAACCGGTTTGGCTCGGTTTTTTCGGTTTGACTCGGTTTTGGCTCGGTTTGGCTCGGTTTTTTCCAGTTTGGCTCGGTTTTTTTTCCGGTTTTTTTTCGGTTCGGTTTTGCCGGTTCCATGCTTAAAAAACCGAACCGAACCAGTCGGTTTTTTTAAAATTTTAATCGGTTTAATCGGTTTTTTTTCACGGTTCGGTTTTTTCGGTTATTTTTTTTCTGGTTTTCTCGGTTTAATCGGTTTTCTGGTTTTTTTAAACACCCCTAGATTATACTATGGATATTGTTCGAAAATCCCCCCGTATTCAAAGAGAAAATTAGAGAGAGAGAGAGAAAATCTTCACCCACCATGAGAACTCAATCGATTTCGTAAGTTTGTGAGCATAATGTGCTAGATTCTCTTTGAATTATTTTATATCACTTGGACTGAAAGTAGTCTTTATCACGAGTATACAAATAATTAATTAATTGGTTCGTTCTTCAAATAAATTAAAAGAGAAACATTGGTCAAATCACATGTCTAGGTTCTTAACCAATTAATTAATTATTTGTATACACAAATTTAGCTACATTAGGCTTTTTAATTCAATTGAGAAAATATTTTATTTGGAGAATATATTTGTGATCATTTTCTCGATTCAATGTCTTCCTTAACTATCAATTTAAGGCATTCCTTAATTAATATTTCAAGTCAGATATCATCATTTACATAAATTCTACAGATCATTATCAATTAAATTATTTTGAAAAAAAAATCTTATAAGACATTAGAATGACAAGATGGTCTAAGCAAGCTAAGTGATCCACGTGTACGAGAGAAGAGAAATCCTATGCCCTGCGTGCCATGTGCAGCATAAGTTAATTTGCAAGTTGCACAAATAATTAATCGGAAGTGGCCAAAAAGGTTCAGGGACTGCCTAGTCCTTTAACCTTTTTTAAAAACAATAAAATAATAAAACTACCCATGATAGAAAAAAAATCATAAACTTGTTGTCATGTAATTTTATTTTTACTTTTTTTTTTATCACAGGAGCTACGGAAAATTCGATAATTTATTATATTAAAATATTATTAAAAAATGGTGGCTAACATGTGCATCATAGACGTTAGTGCTTGGGTGTACGCTCTCATGGGTCTTGGACGACATGTTTTGCATTACCTATAAGCCAAATAGCCTAGATTCTAGGAAAGTGTTAGAAAGTGCCTAACGTCCCCTTTATGTTTCGGCGACACGATGTGGTTAATAGATCATTAAGGCTCTCTTTTTTTCTCTCGATTCTTGCACTAAACCTAGCCATAGAAAAATTTAATTTTTATATGAAGTTTTTAACACGAATTTATGGATTAGAATGCTAAAATTTAATAGAAATCAGTTGCCATTTTGGTTTGTAAAAGACAAACATTAAAAATAAAAGAAAAATGCCAATATATAAGATTCTCTCTCACAATGACTTTTCAATCACTTATGGTAAGAAAACGACAGCACTGGCCAGTGTCCTAGGAGATGAAACATTAAATCTTTCCATTTATCTTTGACCTCCTCAAATAAACGACCAAACTCGCACGGCCTTTTTTTTAGGGAGTGGCCAAAAAAAAGAGAGCACATTATGGAAGCAACAATCAATAGGTCCAAAACTAAATAACATGAATATATCTCATATATAGATTTACAATTCCAAAATCTCAGTGAGTTAGACTATAATAAAATATGACAGAATATATATATAAGATTTATTATATATAGATTTCAATTTGTCTTGGGATTTTGTTCTATAAGATTTATTATTTAAGGATGAAATTCATAATAAAATAATTGAGGCATAATATAGAGAAGTTGAAGATACATCAAATATTTAACACCACCACTGACAAAAGAAAGCTCCATGCATATATAAAAAGCTAGCAGCCTCTATACTCTTCTCATGCTAGCCATGGAACCAGAAGCAAGCAAACATAACATGTAAATCAGAGCACTTAGGAGTGAGTTGGTGTGATATGATTTTTATTCTTTATAACAAAATCAGATCATATATAATTAATGTCAAATTAAGACCAATGATAGTTGATTGCTTTTCGTAAACGAGTACTCACATCTCCCTTTTTATCTTCACCTATCATCCACTTTTTAAACATGCCTTTTAGCTTTAATCAATATCAAAATATAAAATAATTTTCCAAGTCAAATGATCGGAAGTATCACTAGTGCCGGCCTTCTGAATATTCTAGCATTGCACGCATCATATATCACAATCTAGAAGCTGGTGATTGTCGAGCGATGATTAACAAAACATTACATGTAAACTTTCGATCACCACCTTAACATCACACTATGATTAAGACTTCTCTAATTTTTTAATTCTCAGATGTTCATATGATCATTACTATATATACCATTATCTTGCTTGAACTCTCACACCACTAACCCTGCTTTGAACTTTAATCCTTCGAACCATTTGCTCAACCCGTTTGATTGTAAAAAAAAAAAATGGAGGTGATGAACAAAATACTATCCGAGAGCGATACCAAAAATAAGCGACTCGAATTTCCGGCTAGGAGTCTCTCGGCCTTCCCCATGCCAGATGGTCAGAACTCGGTCCAATTTGTGGCATTTGACATGAACGAACAGCAATGGAGTCTTAAGGTCTCCATCCGCAATGAAGGTAAGTATTCGAAACCTTGGCTAAAGGGCGAATGGGATGACTATGTTCATCAGAAAGGGCTCAAGAAAGGAGATAAAGTTATCTTGACTATGGATGAGGAAGATAATGGCGAAAGAATTTATCGTATCAGAGCTGAAAGAAAGCATTTTGGTTTCTGGTATTCAATTGATGATCAGCAGTAATAGCTCTCCATAAATCGAAGCATGAGGCTGGGCTCATGTTTAGTGTGGCAGGCAAGCAGAAACTATCTTTTGGATCTGTCTGGAGTTCACTCTGGTTGTGTAATGACTTAGGTCAAAATAGAATATGTGTCTGTCTTGAAGAAGGTAAGTCCTAGCTAGTCGTAAGAACAATTGTCCCTATGAATTTGTTTCCTTCAGTACTCTGCCTTGGTGTTCTGTGATTGTTGTATTTTGTTTTGGGTATTATGCTTATTTATGTCTGATGTGCTTTGTGTCTGTTGGAGTGGATACAGTTCCAACATCTTTGATTAGGTTTGTTCTTCTGCCTTTGTAGACATCCCCAACAAGGATGATTCTTGTATCTTCACTTCGAATTTATATTATATAAAAGAAATTCTTGTATGTGTGTATGCATGGTTTTTAGCTTCCGGCAATTTCTCATATTTTTGGGTAAAAAAAACATTTTTTGCCTCTAAATCTAGTTTCAACTTCTATTTCTCATGTTTTTTTTCTTCTAATTGTATCTTGCTGGCATTTGGTTGTCCCAAGTCACGCATTATCTAGTCCATATGCCAACTCTTGGCTTCCGTATAAGATTTAATCCATCACAACTTTTGATTTATATGTGTTAGGTCAATTTTATATGGATTAACAAAATAATATAAGGGTTATATAAAGATAAGAATATACCACTCACCATAATTTTTAAGCATTTGGTTAAAGGTAATGTTGATTGTTACTTCTTATGAACACCCATTAGGTCAAAGATAATGTTGATTGGTTTCTCTTATGAATATCCATGAAGTCAAAGAAATTGTTGGTTAGCAATGGTCCTAATTAATGTCGGCTAAGACCGCGGATCCAACATAATTCAGTGCTTCAACTTTGTTGCTTATTCAAGAACAGTCAAACTTTAGAGTATGACTTGGTTTGATTGATTTTTTTAGGTCCATGTATGTCTGAACAGTCCAACATAGTTCAGACATATATGGTCGCCTTCAATAATATTGTTTAAGTGAAGAACATTTTGGAGTATGCACAACTCTTTATCATCAACCTCATGAGACTATCACTTGACAAAGATACATATGATCTGTTTTGAGGTATATAATTGTGGGACTTACACAACTCAAAACTTTTGAGGGAGTTGGTCTGATTTCAATCTCGAATTTCAGGACAAAATCTGATCCAACTGAAAAGACTAGTTATATTTCAAATTAGCTTGCCTTTTTCTTTTCTTTGAACTTCTCAACTATGTCTATCTAGAAGGCCATTTTCACGCACCAATTAGCAAAAGTTATCTTTAAAAGCGACAGCCACCCTAACATCATAAGCAACATATAAATTATGTAAGATTAGCCGCAATCGATGTGAGATTTGAGCAAATTTATATTTTCATTTAACTAAGACTATTTATTATTTGTTTGCCAGTTTGTCATCTTTTTGATGGCTTTGGAATCTTAATAAAATCTCTTTGATTACTATAAAAAAAACAAAAACTAATTGGATGGTATATAATCGCGGACTTATATTACAAGTGAACATCAATAGGTTTGGTTAGGTTGGATAAAAGAATCCAATCAAATTGAAATATTTTTATAAAATATTAAATGAAATAAATAAAAAAAATTAAAATCATTAGTGTGGTTTGGTTTAACTTTTATGAAAATTGAATAAGTTTAAATTAATTAAAAAAAAAGGAGCTATTTTCATCAATTTATTTTTTGAGACAAAAAAAAAGTCTTTGAGTGTAGTTGATTATATATAATCTAAGTTTTTCTAGTTCTGTATTTTGTTTTTTTTGTTTTTAAAAATTAAAATTAAAATCGAATTGAAATGTTTTTTTTCTTAAAAATTGTGAAATTATTTTTTTAGTTTGATTTCTCATCTCAAAATTTTAAGTTAATTGTAGATTGAATTTTATAAATACCAGGTATAATCTAGTTATTTTTCTAAGCCAGAGTACAATACACGAACCATAGTTTTTAAACCCGGCCCAGTGGCCGACCCAATCAAAGGGTCGGGTTCTAGGTTTTGACTGGGTCATCGAGTCGGCCGGGTCAATTCTTATTTAAAAAAAATTCGAAACGATGTTGTTTTAGTAAAATAAAAAAACAAAAGTCTACGGGTTGCAACCGGGTTTTTGATAGGGTTTTGTTGGGTCAACCAGGTCACTGGATCGGCCGGGTCATGACTTTTTTTATTTTTTATTTAAACTGATCTGGTTTCAGCTCTAATTTAATTGAATTTCAAATTAATTTCGGGTTAAGTTTTAAAACTATAAGATGACATGGTGAGCTGGTGGTCTGATATTTCAGATTACCTTTGCTTTTCTTTTCTTTGAACTTTTTGAATACAATATAGAAGAATCCCATTATCACGCGACAATTAAGAAAAGTTAGATGTAAACGAGCGACAATCACTCTACCATGACAAGATAAGCCTGCGAACTCTTCTATCTCTATCTCTTTAAATCTCATGTCCGTACGTGCAAATCGGCAGCCTTTTGGCTCCTAAAAAACAAAAGACAAAATATAGATTAATGTTTGATAAGGCAGACCACCTAGCTAGTGTTACCGACAAATAACATTCTTTTTGGCGACGACATTGATTTCAGGTTATCTCTGTCGAACTTTACGAGTCCAAGAAAGATAACATAGAATATTACCAAACCACTTCCAACTCCTTTTAATTATTGGGAGAGCATGGCAGATATATGATCACTTTTGGTAAGCAAACGTCGGCTCTAGCCAGTGTCCAAGGAGATGAAACACAGAGTTATCTTGCTTAGAAAGACCAGTAGTAGAATCAATTAGATTAATATGATTTATATTATTTTTTAATATAATATTATTTTATATTATTAATTAATCTCAAATTAATAAAATAGAAAATAAAACTCGTGAGATTCGAATATATAACTATGATGATCAAAATTTTAATATATTATTAAAGAATTGTGTCAATTTAAAAATTGATTTTTTAAATAAAACCTTAAATTTAAATTATTTTTTAATAGTAATCGTAGACCAATATATCCAACTAATCAAGCATTTAAAGTGGCATTAATTAAGCTTACAATCAATTTCTTTTTAAATCACTCTTATGATAAAATATTCTTGCCAAACAAGATAGTGTGTTTTTAGTTGCATATTCTTTTCAATGAGTTAATTTACAAGTTGCAAAAAATAATTAAATTTGAAATGCTTTAGGTAAAGAAGTCTTCAATTTCTTATTAAATTTAAGAGCAAATATTATCAGATATTAGAAGCAAATTAAAATAGACACTGTATGAAATCTATAAAAGCAACACCTTCCAAAGGTCTAAAATCCAAATTTATAAAGATATTAAAATCCAAAATCTCAACAAGAAAGACAAGAGGACGACATTTTGCACATTGTCGCACCACAATTAAGAAAGTTACATTGGAGCGCGCGGCAAATATCACCCTAATATCGCACGATAAGTTTGCAAACTCTTCTATCCTTTTGTCTTTGAAGCTCATGTGCCTACTTACTATACGACAAGAGATCTATATCCTAGCAATCAGCGTCGTTGATTTTTTTCTTAAAAGAAGAAAATGGATTGGAGTTCCAATAAAAAATCATCAAAGTTTTAAGAAAATAATAAGAATTCATCAATATTACAAGATGTTGGTCGTGATGCCTGCTATTTATGTAGGCCAATGGCGGCGGAAGATTATTTATAACACTGGCTTCCACAATAAATAAATAAAAAAAGTATTTAGGATACCTAGATGTATGTGGGAGCTCGATTGGTCGTAATTAACTGGTTAAAACCCCTAGCCTAGACATGTGATGTGATCAAGATTAAGTAACCATTTTCAACATTGGATCAATCATTGTCAATGCAGTCCTAGTGTAATAAAACAATTAAAAGAGAATCCATCACATCTTCAATGTCATTTCCAAACTTGGATTTTTTTTCTTCTATCTTTTTTTTTTCCCTTCGGATTATTTGGGGATTTTCGAACGATATCCACAGCTCAAGCTCGACAAGCAACCAAAAAACACAAGTGAATGCGGCCAGATAGGGACTTGGACCTTCCAACATTGCCCCATTGATCGGTATAAATAAAGATCACTACCCCTTCTATTTTCATACCAAAACCCCTACAAAAGATTCCATATCACTTGGCAAATAGATTTCTAATTTTCTTTTATAAATTTTTCTCAGCCCTTTTAATTTACTAGAAATGGAGCAGGTGGCAATGGAAAAACCATTGTCCAAGAGTG
>Ga0307513_10012409_pt1 | contig 10518 bp, 4 predicted proteins | sample 15_EM_MG_FD_202174 | JGI IMG/M metagenome (GOLD analysis project Ga0307513, IMG submission 202174) | Populus trichocarpa ectomycorrhiza microbial communities from riparian zone in the Pacific Northwest, United States - 15_EM | ecosystem: Host-associated > Plants > Roots > Unclassified | place...
TTTCAAAATATGATAATCATTATTTTGTTAAAAAAAAAGATGTTCTTTCACTTTGATTAGATTTTGGAAATTTATTTTATTTATTATTTATTACAAGATATACTAAGACAATTCAGTGAGACACCACAGACTACATTACAGAGGAACAATGTTTGAAAAAATTCAATTTTGTTCCTAGATTTTTTGTTTTTCAATTTGGTCCATAAAGTTTTATATTTTTCAATTCAATTCTCAAACTTTATTTTAACTATTTCAATCCCTGATTTTTAATAGATAAAAGAAAACATCATCGGAAAGGGGGGAAAAAATTTTGGTTGATCACGCTCTGATAAAAAAAAAAAACTCAATCTTGGTTTCAATTGATTTATCTTGGAAAAGGGAGCTCAATGATTATTGTTTTAAAAAAGTATATCGAGGTCTATAATTTTTTTTATTTGGTTTGATTTTTGATTTTTAGGGTGATAAGATGTTTTGGAGTTGAAATGGGGTCATTGAGCTTCTTATGGTGTTTTCTAGTATATTTTCAGGTAAAAATAAGTTTTAAAAAATAGATTTTAAAGGTTCTCCAACCCTACATTTTTAGTCATATGTGATGGTCAAAGAATGGACTAATGGACGTATCATCTGTTTTATATGTAAAGGCGAACAAAGTGTTGTCTATCTATTTAAAACACGCGAGCATGGCTTTCCAGATCCATGATTAACTAGGCTATTTTTTTCTTTAGGCCAAACATGCATGCTCATACTTTCAGACCCATACACGTTTAGCCTATTTTGTTAGATGACCCTTCATTTTTCATTTATTTTTTAAACTTATCATAAATTCCCATGAATAGAATAATTAAAAAAATATCCAATTATACCATGATTTTCAAATTATTTTATAGCTTTTTTTTTAATAATATTAACATTTACTTTATGAATAATTATAAATGAAACTCAAATTATTTATTCTTTTATTTTTCATATAATCACATAAAAATAATTGGAACATAATTTTTTTTAGATGGAAATTGCTTTACATATCATGATAATTGGAACCAAACTTATGATATAAAAAACATTGTTCATAAATTTTTTTTTAAAAAAGAATAAATAACAAGAAGAGAGTTTCGTATAAAGAAATATTTTTTTTTCTCTAAAATGTAAATCATTTGAATTTTTATGAATTGCCATTTTAATTACTTTAAGTTTTCATAAAAAACCATGATATTGATAATAAAAAAAAATCATGTCTATGCCAAATAAAAAAAATGTATAAATAAGAAGATAGAATTTTTATTGAATAAATATATTTTTATTCTATAATTTAAATTATTAAAAAATTTTCAAGTAATTATTTTAATAATTAGAAAATTAAATAAAAATAGGTTTTGAACACGGCCCTGTGGCATTATGCAACCATACAAAAACTAATTCTACCTAATTTAATTTAAAAATAGTTTGATATTTAATCTTGTTATCGAACCTGTTTTTTTTTTTTTTTTATCATATGCACTCTCGAGGTTAGAGAAAGTTTTGAACAAAAATGTTGGGTTTTCCAAATGACATATATGCAATAAAAATGGTAAATTTAAAATTTATTGGGAGTTCTAAGGATTTCCTTAGACAGATCTAGAGTTGTTTAGGGTTTATACGAAGATTACATGAAAAACAAATGTTCCTTTTAGCTTTAAATAATTGCTTTAAGGCTAGGTTATCATAAACCATAATTCATCTAAGTGTTCGGCTTTTAACGATAATCCATATGAACCACTAGTGAGAAATCTCTTAAACCCTTTTAGGAGTGAAGAATTATTATATATTTGAGTGCTAGCTCTTTTCTTTTATGTTTCAGGTGTTTTTGTATTGTTTTGTACTGTAAATAAATGGCATAACATTTTATTTATAGGGAAACCTAAAATCTCTAAAAATGATAAAATATCAATTTGCCCTTTAAATAATATCACACATATTATTTTAGGATAATTTTAGAAATTTATTCAATCAAATCCGTACTTGATTTTTTAGGTCTAGAAGTGTAATATCATGTGTTGCTACCCAATTTGTGACCCATCTTTTTAATAAGTTTTTGAAAAATCCAAAAATAGAAAAAAAACAAAAACAAAAAACCCCAAAAAATATATGTTATTTATATATTTGTATCGTTTTTAGCATTTTCAGTGTCATCTAAAAAAATATTAAATTTTCGAAGGTCTTTTGAACGCGTTCAACTTTTAACGCGTCATTTTAAAAGTTATTGATTTTCCTCGTTTAAGTCGATGTTGATATTGCTTTAAAAAAAATACAAAAAAATAAGAAAAATGGAAACAAACCATTTTATCTATAAATAGATGTCACAACACACACCAAGAGAGGGGGCAATTTTGAAAAATAAGGAACACAAGAAAACCTTAAACCTAATACTATCTCTACCAACACAAGCCGCCGCCCCTCAGAGATTTTGGTTTTCTTTCTCCCAACCATTCTCCCCCTGCACCCAAAGTAGCCTCCCCTCCTCTCTCAGCCACAAGACAGTCGGCTCACCACTTTCATTTCCTCTCACAGCCCCCGTCTCTTGGCCTCACTAGACCTTCCCTCTCTCAGCCATTTCCAACTCTACCCGACAGACCTAACAGCCCATTCCCTCCTGAACCAGCCGCCAGCTCGCCAAGACCAAAAAGTGGGCAGAGTCGTTCCCCCCTCATCATCCCCCTCTCTCAGTCGTTCCTCCTTCTTCACCATCATCAACCAGCTTGCCAAGACCCAAATCAAACCCTCCAACAGCAGCCCACACATGGTGGCGCCCAAAGATCAAGCCGTATTTCCAACCGAAATCGACGACCAGATAACACTCCTTTCTCCTCCATTGCCGCCGGCCAGACGCTATAGAAGCTCAGTCGTCGACAGCCTCTTGGCCTTTTCGCCAACTACCTGAAACAAAGAAGAAAGGGGAAACAAAAAGAAAGAAAACAGAGTTAAAGAGAGAAAAGCGAATCTAAAAAAAGAGAGGGCAGAGATGAAGATCTGAAAACGAAGAAAGAAAAACTAAAATCAACTGCTTATTGTGTTTTTTGGTGTTTTGCAGGTCACCACCGGCGAAGAAGGGAAGCAGAGAGGAAGCCGCTCCAGATCCCCTTGTTTCTTGGATTTTCTTGCGATGGTGCATGAACCCACGCGCCGCCAGTGACGTTGGCGCGTGGAGCAAACACATCGCCATTGTTCCTGCAGTTCCAGAAGTTTTCCCAGCACTGTTCTGAATTTTTTTTGGGGAATTATTTTGGAAATTCCAAATTGTTTAATGTAATGTTTGTTTTATTTTGAATTTTTATGATTTGTAACATGTAAATGTGGGTATGTGAGAAAAACATAATGAAAAGGGATGTGTGTGTGTGTACTTTCTTTTTTAAAAAAAGAACAAAAAAAGAATTCATTTTGTTTTCATATAAATGTTAGAATTGTTAGATTTTTTTTTTATTTGATAAGATATGGATGTCCTTACTGAGGATAACTTTTCTTTCCTTTTTAATAGGCCAGTAACAGAACAAATTGTCAAAGCGTTGAACCCACATCACATCGCGGAGCGGCTTAACTCAAGTAGGGTGTGCTAGGGGTGCTAATATCTTCCATAACCACAATCAGTCCCTTACCCATGAATCTCTGACAAGACCAGTATACTCGGGTTTCCTATCACCATGATGAAATATCTTTCTTCAAATACTAATACAAATCATGAGAGTTGCATGAACATTGCTATTTGACATGTCATTGAAAAATCTCAAATTTTTAAAAAGACAAAGTAAATCTTGTGAAATATTTGTGAAGGAAAACACCTTAAAATAAAAACCAAAGCGTGTGTCATGAGTATTTAAAAAAAGCACACAAAAAACAACGTAGTCATAAGACAAAAAGTTTTAATTCATTCCTAATTAGAAAAAATATGATAGCTGTCGCACGTGTGCAGCGTCGCGGCGATCGCCTACCACCCCTCATCAGGTGTGGTATGTCTATCTATTCAAATATAAGAAGACAAGGAATTCTTGTCTTTTAACAGTGGAAAAAATGAAATGGGAGTCGCCACATTATTTTGGTCACTAGGAACCTAACTAGTCTCAAAGATCGGGTACGGAGACTGGTTGCATAAAGGAAAGGTATTAGCACCTCAAATACACCCTACTTAAGGTAAGCTGCATTGTTTTATTGTCTGATAAAAATCTAAGGTCTTGTCATGTTTTTTTTTTAATTGTTGGTCCGTCTATGGTTTAAGAAAAAGGCCTCCTCTCTACAGGGCTGGACTCAGCCCAGCTGCGTGGGCTGGGCTGATGTTCCAGCCCGCAACAACCATGGACTAGTTATTGTGCATGAGCACAATAACCAGTTAATTAATTAGTCGGTTACTGTGCGCATGCACAGTAACCAGCTAATTTTTCTTCTTGCATGCAGAACGTGCACAGTGCACGTTCTGCAAGCAAGAAGATGAACAATGACCGGCGACTATAAGGGGGAAGAGAATTACCTGAGGTGATGATCTCGGATAGCTGAGCTGACGGTGATGCTGGTGACCGTTCTCGGTGGTGTTGCGGTGGCAGACGGTGGTTCCAGGCGACGCTGCTGCAGTTTTTTCTTCTTCCCTATGTAGAGGCCCCTTTTTTCCTCCCTGTTATCTTCTCTTTCTCTCCTCTTTCTCTCCTCTGTCTCTCATCTTCTTCCTCCTCTTCTGTCCCACCGGCTTTCTTCTTAAAATTTCCTTTTTGTTTTACTCCGAAAACTCTCCTCTTCCATCTGCTTGTCCGTTCATTTTTTTTAAAACAAAAATCCTCCTCCCCCTGTTTTCTAATCTTCCCTCCTTCCTCTCTGTTGTCTTTTCTTTCTCTTCTCTGTCTCTCAAACAAATCGCCTCCCCCCCTTCTGTTCTCACCTTCCTCTCCCTCTCCCTCTCTTTTACTTTCTTTCTCCTTCCTGCTCTTTCACTCCCCTGTCTCTCTCTTTCGGTTTCTTCTCTTTTCCTCTTCTTCCACTCCTCCTCTCTCTTTTTCCTCTCTCCCCTATTCTTCTTTTTTTTTTTTTCGCTGATCCTCCCTCCCTTCTTCCCTCTGTTCGGGCAATATTTATAGGGGCAGAGGGAGCGTGATCAACCCTGCCCCGTCCCATCATTTTACGTGGGGTGTGAGGTCCTCCTGCTCTGTCACGACACTAGGAGAGGTGGCCAATGGGGGCGTCGCTTGCAGGGCACGACTTCTCTGTTTTCTCATCATAAGGAGGTGCGGGTGGCATCCGGTTTTGGTTGTAACAAAGCACGTGGGGAGGGAGAGAGAGGAAAAAACAAGGAAGAAAAAACAAAAACCTCTCTTCCCCTGTTGCACGTCCAGGGGAAGAAGAATGAGAAACAATGCCGCCTAAAAACGACACTGTTTTGTTTTTCCTTTCCTTTTTTTTGGAAAAACACATGAAACGACATCGTTTTTTCGAAAACACGCCATTTCATTTAAATGGAAACTGGCGCCAAAGTGTGTCAGATTTCAAGTCAGTCCTTTAATTTGCGCGAGTTTTCGTTTGGTCCTTGGTTTTGGATTTCTTCAATCAAGTCCCTAATTGGCCAACAAACTTCTATACTTATGCAATTAAGCCCCTGATTTGACCAAATCAGCTCTCAAAAATTATAATTTGACCCCAACACTTTAATTTCTTCTAATTAAAACCCAAATTGACTTCAGAATCAATTTTTCTTGCAATCAAACCCTCAATAAATTAAATTAAACCTTCAATAAATTCAATTGAGTCCATAAACATCTGATTTTAGACTTTTCCTCAAATCAAATTTTCTTCATCAACATGGCTCTCATTAGTCAACAATCTACTGTCAAATTTCAATCTTTGTATTTTTGAACCTCCTCAACCAATTTTTGACCATTTTCTGGGCGCTCTAGTATCCTCTTTTCACTGCTATTATTTTTTTGATATATTTTTGATTTTTTTGCTTTTCTCCTTTTTTTATTCGGGGACCTAAAAATGAGTTACGACAGATACCCCCTCTTTACAATACTTACAAAGCAAAGACTTTGCGTAGTAAGTTTTGTAAAGATAAACAAAACTGATCTTCTCAAAGCTTGGTTGATCTGAAACTCTGTTTTTACAACAATCCCCTTCAACTAGAAAATAATGATCAAAATCATGCACTTGGCTATTTTGAGATCCCGATAAGGCGATCTTCCAAACTCTATCTTTGGTTGGGTTAACCTGAAATCCCAACTAGCGATTTCCTTTAACCAGAACCTAAGTAAACTGTCTTTTTCTGACGACGGTTTGAGCTCCTCCTTTTCTCTCCCCCTTTTTTTTTCTTCTTCTTCTTCTTCTTCTTCTTCTTTAGAATTTCCAAATGATAGCATTCTTCTCTCTTTTCTTTCACCGCTAAGATAACGTTGGTGGCTCAATCATCCTGAGATCCCATCTACCGATCTCCTTTAACAAAAATCAAAGTCTGTTCGTTGTTAGGATAAACTGAGATCCCTTTCACCGATCCCTTTTAAATAGAACCAAAATCTGTGTGTGGTTGGGCTAAACTAAGATTCCTTCACCGATCCCCTTTAACCAGAACCAAAATCTCTTCGTGGTTAGGCTAAACTGAGATCCCTTCGCCGATCCCCTTTAACCAAAACCAAAATCATATGTGTGGTTGGGCTAAACTGAGATCCCTTCGCCGATTCCCTTTAACCAGAACCAAAATTTGTTCGTGGTTAGGCTAAACTGAGATCCCTTTCGCCGATCCCCTTTAACCAGAACCAAAATCATGTATGGTTAGGCTAAACTGAGATTCCTTTCACCAATACCCTTTAACCAGAACCAAAAATCCTGTGTGGTTAGGCTAAACTAAGATTCCTTTCGCCAATCCCCTTTAATCAGAACCAAAAATCCTGTGTGGTTAGGATAAACTGAGATCCCTTCGCCGATCCCCTTTAACCAAAACCAATAATCATGTGTGTGGTTGGGTTAAACTGAGATCCCTTCGCCGATCCCCTTTAACCATAACCAAAGTCTGTGTGTGGTTAGGCTAAACTGGGATCCCTTCACCGATCCCTTTTAACCAGAACCAAAATCATGTGTGTGGTTAGGTTAAACTAAGATCCCTTCGCCGATCCCCTTTAACTAGAATCAAAATCCTTTGTAGTTAGGCTAAACTGAGATCCCTTCGCCGATCCCCTTTAACCATAACCAAAGTCTGTGTGTGGTTAGGCTAAACTGAGATCCCTTCACCGATCCCCTTTAACCAGAACCAAAATCTCTTCGTGGTTAGGCTAAACTGAGATCTCTTTCGCCGATCCCCTAAGCAGAACCAAAATCATGTGTGGTTGGGCTAAACTAAGATCCCTTCGTCGATCCCCTTTAACCAGAACCAAAGTCTATGTGCGGTTAGGCTAAACTAAGATTCCTTTCGCCGATCCCCTTTAACCAGAACCAAAATCTTGTGTGGTTAGGATAAACGTAACCAGAACCAAAATCCTGTGTGGTTAGGCTAAACTGAGATTCCTTTCGCCAATCCCCTTTAACCAGATCCAAAAATCCTGTATGGTTAGGATAAACTGAGATCCCTTCGCCAATCCTCTTTAACCAGAACCAATAATCATGTGTGTAGTTGGGCTAAACTGAGATCCCTTCGCCGATCATCTTTAACCAGAACCAAAATCTATTCGTGGTTAGGCTAAACTGAGATCCCTTCGCCGACCCCCTTTAACCAGAACCAAAATCATGTGTGTGGTTGGGTTAAACTGAGATCCCTTCGTCGATCCCCTTTAACCAGAACCAAAATCCTTTGTAGTTAGGCTAAACTGAGATCCCTTTGCCGATCCCCTTTAACCAGAACCAAAATCTCTTCGTGGTTAAGCTAAACTGAGATCCCTTTCGCTGATCCCCTTTAACCAGAACCAAAATCATGTGTGGTTGGGCTAAACTGAGATCCCTTCGCCGATCCCCTTTAACCAGAACCAAAGTCTGTGTGCGGTTAGGCTAAACTAAGATCCTTCCCCTTTAACCAGAACCAAAATCCTGTATGGTTAGGCTAAACTAAGATTCCTTTTGCCAATCCCCTTTAACCAGAACCAAAATCCTGTGTGGTTAGGCTAAACTAAGATTCCTTTCGCCAATCCCCTTTAACCAGAACCAAAAATCTTGTGTGGTTAGGATAAACTGAGATCCCTTTGCCGATCCCCTTTAACCAGAACCAATAATCATGTGTGTGGTTTGGCTAAACTGAGATCCCTTCGCCGATCCCCTTTAACCAGAACCAAAATCTGTTCGTGGTTAGGCTAAACTGAGATCCCTTCGCCGATCCCTTTTAACCAGAACCAAAATCATGTGTGTGGTTGGGTTAAATTGAGATCCCTTCGCCGATCCCCTTTAACCATAACCAAAATCCTTTGTAGTTAGGCTAAACTGAGATCCCTTTGCCGATCCCCTTTAACTAGAACCAAAGTCTGTGTGTGGTTAGGCTAAACTGAGATCCCTTCGGCGATCCCCTTTAACCAGAACCAAAATCCTTTGTGGTTAGGATAAACTGAGATTCCTTTTGCCAATCCCCTTTAACCAGAACCAAAAATCCTTTATGGTTAGGATAAACTGAGATCCCTTTCGTCGATCCCCTTTAACCAGAACCAAAATCCTTGTGTAGCTCGGTCAACCCGGAATCCCATCTGGTAACTCTTTTCAACCAAAGCTAAAATCTTCATGTGGTGGTTAACCTAAGATCTCTTTTAGCGATCCCCTTTAACCATAATCTCTAAGTCCATCTATGTTCAACTCGGTCAACCTGAAACCCCATCTGGCGATTTTTGTTTTAACCAAAGCTAAAATCTTTATGGTGGTTAACCTGAGATTCCTTCTACCAATCTCCTTTAACCAAAAAATATGTTTCTTCTTCAAGATGATAGGGTTCAAATTGAATACTCTTCTTCATTGATCTTCTTATTTCTTTGATATTTCCCTAATGTTAGGGTTTATCTCATCTTCTTCTTATTCTACGGTCAAAATGTGATTTCTTTACGAGCGCCAACTCAATGATTCTTTCTTCATCCACAACAATCGCTGGACTTTATTGAGGATCTTTCTTGTTGAGAATCAAGAAGACAAAATGTTTGATGCAATATTTTGATGTTGGATGGCATGCATGTATCCTTACCTGGTTTGGAATATAGGCCCCCTTTCTTTGACTCTCCATTGTCATAGGGTGTCTTTGTATATTATCCAAAGCCTTCTTTGTGCTTTTGATTCATCGGCTCATCCGTGTGCTAGCCTTCAACTCAGATGCGTGTGGAGTGCCCATCCTAGGCTGTCTGTGACGATTACTGCTCCAGTTGTTTCTTAAGCTTGATCATGCCTCCAAATATGGTGTCGCTCGATTCATCATGTAGGAGTTTAAGTCATTAGTTATCTCCTGGATTCTTTCAAGAACTGTTTCATAACTAGATGTGCATCCTTCGTGGAAACATCGGTTCGTCCAGACATGCATATCATAGCTTGCAGTAATAGACCCATCGTTGTGTGCTCAATATTCTTCTCAATTGATTCTCCTCAGTTCATCTAATCAGACTATGAGAAAAATGTTTCAGCCTCATTAATGATGTTGTTTTTATCACCTGTACTCATGCGGTGAAGTGTGCATTTGGCTTCAAAACAAATTGTCTCATAGTCAGTCTTGGTGGTGGGCGTCTTTTTAGCATTCATTCAATGTAGTTGTGCGATAACATCTTTCGATAACCATATTTCAAAGTGTAACAATATGGAATTATCCTTCAAATGCAGCGTTGTTCCACGACCAATCTAGGAGGTGTGCCTCTTTTCACCATTCATTCTTATTCAATCGGGTGTCCTCATCAGTCAATAGTCATGTTTCAAAGGATGATGATATGAAAATGTCCTTCACGTACATCTTTGTTCCATCATCAGTCCTGGAGTGTGCATCTTTTCGATATTCATTCAAATGCATCTGTATGCCCATATCGGTCGATAGCCATGTTTCAAAAGATGATGATATGAAGATGTCCTTCAAGTACATCTTTGTTTTCTCAATTGTTGTCGGGGTCACTAGATCATGGACTATCTTTGAACAACATTGCCCCCAGTATGATCTGAATGTGCTCGTTCATTGATTATCTTTCTTTGAACACCATTGTCTTCAGTTCACTGATTCATCATTTAATCATCTTTCATTGCCTCATAGTTGATCTGAATATTGCTTGTTTTTCCTTCTCCGGGTCCACTGTATTGCCCCCCAGCTGCTCAACTTTTCAAGGAGTGTCGAGGAGCGTCAATGTCATTTATATCAAGGATTTCACATACTCAATCGATGTTCTTCTATGTTCGATAATCTTTCTTGTTCTGGAATCGAATCTCGCATTTCAAAAATTATGTCTATTCAAGTCTAATTGTTGAAATGAAATCAGAGAGATGTTAATTTTGAAAAGATCTTTCGAAAAATCAAGCCTTTTGGTCCAAGACCCAACACATGTTATTCAAAATATACAGTCATTTGATTGTCATGTATTTTGA
>Ga0307513_10012410_pt1 | contig 10518 bp, 12 predicted proteins | sample 15_EM_MG_FD_202174 | JGI IMG/M metagenome (GOLD analysis project Ga0307513, IMG submission 202174) | Populus trichocarpa ectomycorrhiza microbial communities from riparian zone in the Pacific Northwest, United States - 15_EM | ecosystem: Host-associated > Plants > Roots > Unclassified | place...
ACTATTTTTTCTGTATCAGAGGTCATGTCGTAGACAGGCTCTGGATTATGAAATGAACATAATGACTCTGGTTATGAATAATTGGAGAGCATGCACTGTGACCTTGGCCAAAAACAGCCACATGTGCATCTATCCAAGACTTGCAGATGAACTTGTTGCAAAGGTTCTCATTAGGAAAGGCATATTTACTGAGGAGATGCCAATGATATGGCTCAAAGGTGTCCTTCAGCAAGTCTTGTAGAATCCCATTGTCCTGAAATGTTCAGAGGTTAGGAGCTCCAGATGACCATTGTTTGGATTGAATACTGATGATGTTACACTCTTCATCACCTTCACCTCCACTATACTCACCAAGCTTCCACTTGTGACCCAAAAGATGGCCCCAAGGCTCCAAGTCAATGCCATGCCAGCAAATGGTGCCAACTCTGGGAACACCTCTTTTGGATTTTTTCTGGTGCTTCATGAGAACATCAACCTAAGGAGCTCATTAGACCACCTGAAAGCAGATGTATCATACTAACCTCAGATTCTTCTGGTTCCTCCAAGTACATAGTGGATGGTTGGGAAGGCTGGAATGGTCAATCATAGTCAGTGGACATTCAATATTAAATAACTGAAAAACTCACTCAGCAGGTGAATGGAGGTTGAGGTTCATCATCACTACTAGTTGCAGAATGTCAACAATGCTTTCCAACCATAGTCAGTGGACATTCAATATTCAATAACTGAATAATTCACTCAGTGAGTGAACAGAGGTTGAGGGTCATCATTGCTACTAGTTGTAGAACATTGATGATGCACTATGAACACTGGGACCTGTTCATGGGACATGGTGTAAAACCTGTTGAGAGAGCATGGGTACCAGTCCATAGTGCATGGGGCACCAGTCTATGAAACATGGGGCACCAGTTCATAGACCACAGGCACCAGCTATGGAACATGGTACAACACCAGTTCAAAAAACCATATTTTCATGTTCTCTCAACTGGTTATACCAGTCACAAAACATGCAATTATTTCCACCAGTTGACCATGGAACCAGTTCTCCCAGCAGGGTGCACCAGTTCTTCCAGCAGAGTTCACCTATTCTCCCAGCGGGTGCACCTGCTCTACCACATTGGGTACTGGCTTTATGTTTACATGTATATAATGCAGGGTAAATGGTGTATTCAATGTCCTATTTAACAGCTATCAACACTACTGTAGGACCAGACATTGGACCAGAAAGGATTCAATGAGAAACAAACCCCACATATAGCAGCAGCCCTACCTGGCAGATGATCTGCATGTGGAACATGGTGAGGACTACATGGGGTGACCTAGGTGATGGTTGATGACCTTCCTCATGCAGGTAGAAAACTGCTTGTGTGAGTCAGTAAATTGTCAACTGTGTAAATTGTCAACATACAGGGGTGAATTCTTCATTGAGGTCAATGGCCTTTGCCTTGCCCTTGTCCACTTGCTTCAAGGAGCTTGCAGGGGCCAAGGCACTTAGATGGCCATTGAGCTTGAACCTCAAGTTCAGGTCCTCATCTGACCATAGGCTGGTGAGTCCTTGGCCCTGAGATCAGTCATGCCTCATCTGTTGGTGCCTCATCAGTCAGTCAGTGCCAAAGGCTCAATGATGAAGTACATACTTGGTTTGAGCATGGTCCTGGTCATGACCTCCTCATCCTGGGGCTGCAAACTCAGTTAGCTGAGTCTGTCCATCAAATAGATGTACTATGCACCTCAAGTTCACATACAATTACTGTTGATGGGGAAGCTCAAGGACCAGGGGTGGGATGTCTGTCTTCACAAGGGTGGCATAGAACTTCAGGACTGTAATGGTGGACTGTTTGCTAATATTGCAAAGATGAACAAGGTGTACCTGGTTGAGTTGTGGTTAGTGGCCTCAGGTGCAGGGTTGGCTGGATGGACAACTGACTCTGGAGAAGGTGACTTGACTTACCAGGAGCTGTTGGGATGTCTTGGGAAGGTCACCATGACTGCAACAGTGAGAGAGGGTAGTTGTGGTGAAACGCAGTCTGCTGCCAAGGAAAGTGAGCAACTAAGACTGAGGGAGAGCTGAGGGGTGTGTATAAATTCGGGATGCAAACACAAGATGCAGATAAGTCATCCACATCAAGGGGTCTATATAGTCGTCTACTATGAGAGAAGGTACAGTGGCATGAGAGTTACATGAGTAATTGTGAGTCATCGCTGAGTAATCATGACTAAGAGGGAGAAGGTACATCTGAAGGAGAGAAGGGTGCTAACTAAGCAACTAAATGAAGGAAGGCTGACTAAACCTGAGAGTAAGTTGTGGAGTGGGAATAGAAGGAGAGAGAACACCATAGTGTGTGAAGGATGACTAACTACTGAATGAGAGAAGGCTGACTAATGACAGGAGTGCAGGAGAGGGTACAGGAGCATGAGAGAGTGTCAGTCAGGTGATAGAAGGATGACTAATAAAGGAGAGGGTATGGCCAAGAGGGAGGCTGGAGGGGTGGCCAAAGGTGAGGCTGGGTGCACAGGACATGTGCATGGACCATTATGGTTGAGGGTGAGGCTGGAATCATGTGCCTTGGAAGGTCATGTGATGACAAAGGAAATTGATATGGGCATCAATAGACTGGAAAAAATAGAGGAAAAATAGTAGGGGGGTCTTCCATTACAGTAGTGGACTGAAGGTCTTGCTATTGACCTGGCCCTGCCAGCTGGGTCATCTGTTGTTCAAGACTGTTGTGGAGTTAGCACAAGAGGGTGTGAGTGGGTTGGAGATTACTGATGTACCTGTGAGAATTCTGGGTCTTGATGCATGGTCTGCATGTGTTGCAGTCAAAGTGTGTGCTATTTGCACTCATTTGAGGGAAGTCAAGCATTGAATGCACCTTTTTGGCCTCATACATAAATGAGCCAAAGAGCTTTTCATACAGCTCTGCAAAGGGCTTGTTGTTGAACCAAAAAAAAATTAGCAGTGCTGATCACTGCCAGGGCAACTAGGAGCCCATATATGACTGGTGGTACAGTATAATGACCAAGGTAGAGGGTGATGATGCCAAAACCAGTATGGGAAGTGCAGGGTCAACATGAGTACAAACACAAGTACACAGACATGACAGTTGACAAGCATGGACCAATGGATGAATGGAGTGTCTTTCTGAGGATTTCCCAGTCAAATTTCTTCACCACAGTCTTGCCCTTGTCCACAGCTTTTGGTACAACCACTGTTGTTGGTATTGGAACAGACTCAGCTGCACCTGTATCTGACAGTATCAAATCCACACTCTGAATGAGCCTCAACTTGCGCACCTTCATATGCCTTGCCACTCTACCCTTGTCCATAGAGCCCAACTTGTCATCAGTATAATTGTCCATTTTTGCATTAGGCCAATGAGAAGCATACAGCACCATGCAACAGAGGATAGTGTGAGTGATCCAGAGAGCTGTGGATGCTGTCTGCAAGCAGGGAGTAGGGCTGGAGGGTAGATTGGTAGGACTTGACAGTTCAAAATGCGCAAGTACCATCACAGAGAACAAGTCCCCAACCCCCAAATAATACCCAGCAAGCTGCAGCACTGCTGCAGCATGAACCACAGGTTTACCACACCTGGAATGAGGCTTAGAGGAGGAAATACAGAGCAGGGAAGCTCCTGTGGACTGAAGCACCAATGCTTTGTCAAATAATTTCTCCCCAAGATCTGGAGGGAGAGCCCATAGCTCACTACATGTGGCATTGAAGGGAATGGAGGACACCACAACATGAGGAACACCATAGTCATCATGCAGAACCCCTAAAGCTTCCTGAGGGATCCAATAGAGTCTAAAGTTATTCCTGTGAGAGTCCTGGATGGCAGTCAGTGAGAGTGTAGGATTAAGAAAGGCACTTTGAACAAACTCAACTTCAAACCAGTCAGGAGTAATTATTGTTGAGTAAAGCAGCAGCTCCTTGTATATTGATATGATATCTGTGGACATGTAGAGCTTCCCTGCATCACCAAGCACTGCTGGAGGGGCATCAGCCAGAGGAATTGGTTCAATTAAAAGGCTCAACACATGATCAAGCAAATAAACAAGATTGGGGTCTCTACTTTTAAGCCTCTTGACCACCTTTGTGATTGTGGCCAATGCATCAGCATTTGGGACATAGCCTGCTCACCAATCAATGACTTGAATAAAGATATGAGACTGGACCATGAACTGACTGGTGAGGAGTCTTGATGCATGCAGTATACCATTTTCCTCCATGCCATCAAATATTTCCTTGAGCTGATGTTCATTCAGCTGCAAGGCAATCTTTTCATCTGCAACAACAATCGTGTCCTGCTCCTGGATGTCTTGCAGCTGAACCACTGTCAAAGTGTCATGGCCATTTGCCAGGGTTGCAAAGCCATTCATTGCTGGTGCTCACTTGTTCACTGGTGTTCTGTGGTGTGTAATGGTCTGATGGTTTTGATACTGATGTAGGCATGACCAGTGCATTGCTTGGCTGGAGTGGCAAGGGTGAGTGTGTCAAGCAGTGAGTGAAGGTATGCTTAGAGTGGGGAGGAGTGTGCTGTGAAGGATGAACAGGCAATACTAAGGAGCTCATCAAGTATGTTGTGAAGCAGATTCATTGTTGGGGCATCACCAACCAACCAAAAACTAGCCTAAGTTGTGAACAGGTTCAAGTTGCACAAAAATTAAATTGCATTCCACTTCTTGAAATGGGGACCACTGACAAACCCAGAATAAGGGATGGATCAGAACAAAGTATCTTATAATCTTTGGGACCACACTGTGGAAGTGGAGTGGAAAGTGGCAAAGGTCAGCAGTACATGATTTTCAAAATATTTCTAAGTCCATACCAGGTGGTAGACCTGGTGGAACCACACCTGTTGCTGAGACTGGTGTGGTACATGCTCCCTGACCTAGGGGTTCCCACCAGTTTGCCCAACTGGTATGCACCTGCTCTGTGGATTGGTGGAACTGGTGACCAGTCCCCTCAACTGGTCTGACTATTCACAGAGGATGCTTTCCAACTATAGTCAGTGGACATTCAATATTTGATAACTGAATAATTCACTTGGCAAGTGAACAGAGGTTGAGGTTCATTGTTGCTACCAGTTGCAGAACATTGATGATGCTTTCCAACTATAGTCAGTGGACATTCAATACTGGTTAACTGAAAAATTCACTCAGTGGGTGAATGGAGGTCAAGGTTCATTGTTGGCACTAGTTGCAGAATGCTGATGATGCTTTCTGACTCAAGAACCTTGGTTCTTTGAGCACTCACTGATGATACCTATACCCACAATAAGAATGCAGAACAAGAGCAGTTAAAAGATGGTGAACCTTTTGTTGTGAACCAACAGTCATTGTCTGACTCTGGATCAGACTCAAGGTCATAGAGAAAGTTGACAAGCATAGGCTTTGAGGCCTTGGCTGTATGGCCAGCTTGAGAATTATCTGCAGCCATTTGGTGAATGGTCATGTCATTGTTTGTGTCTGAGGGCTGCATCAGCAATTGGGCCTGAAGACTAAAGGTTCACCTTACTTGCAGCCCATGTGTTGACATCATTGTTAGGCTCAGACAATTCAGAATGGTTTGACTGCTGAGCAGCAGAGTGCTCTGGAGCAGTTAAGTGGTGGGACTGCAACAATGTGGAGGTTTGTGAAGACACTTGCACAGTGTCTGCAATGGTTGAAATTCCAGGTACACCAGAAGAGTGATTGACAGTGGAAAACAAAGAGTGTCCAAGGATTTTTTTTTTTTGGTTTCTTTGTTTGAGCAAGTGTGGTGAAATTTGCAGGTTGCTAAGGGTAGGCAGGGTGTGTATGAGAGTAGTAAAGTCAGAATGAAGATTGCCCCTCATTCTGGTCTGCTATTTATACTATTCCTATTGTTATGGCACTACAAACATTGATTACAGATCACTGTGCCAAAGTCTCTCACAAGAAGCATACTAATCTATCTAGAAGCATAGAAGCTCAGGGGAAATGGAAGGTCAGCTGCCTGCCCTCAAGAGGGCCACAGTTTCTGTAAATGGGGAAGTACAGAAGGCCAGGGCTTAGGGGGAGTGTCTGTATAGTGTGTACAGCCTTGCACAGTCAAGAAGCAATGGGAAGGTGCCCTATTCTCATGGGAAGAGGCCCTATTCTCATGGGAAGCAGTGAGACTGACCATTCCTCATTCAGAGAAGTTCAGGCAGAAGCCTCCCCTAAAGAGAAGTGCCAGGAAGCCCCCTCATGTATTAGGAAGTCCAGAGAATGACAGCCCCATGATCTGGTCTTCTGATAAGGGTTCTTTCTGTTGGTGACTGTTACAGGTTGTCCTGGTCTGTTCTCCTCCTCCCTGTCATCCTGAGGCTGACTGGTAAGTGCTTGTCCCTTCTTGAGGCTGGAACTCTCCTCCCCTCTCCAGAAATTCATAGAAATTTGCCAAAAGTGCGCAAAAATAAGGGAAGATCAGCATAAATTGTTACAGCAAGTCCATTGAGGGGAGGGCATTATGTGCAGGGGTATTAGAATGAGCAGTAGTGTTGGAGATAGCCTTGGATAACTGAGTGGTATTGGAGCAAGAAGGAACATTGGGGGCTTTGTTGGAAGTGGCATCTGGGATGGAAATTTTGGCTGAAAGACCTCTTGTCTGGTATGTGGCTGAACAATCATTGTCAGCAGTGTGCTAATGACAGTACTACATCAAGAATGTACCTTGCACCAGGTTCTTAGACAATTTGCTGTCATCAACAAAATGGTTGTATGAGTCTTCCTTGGAGGCTAGACAACATCCAGCACATTGGGGCTGACATCACACAGGAACTACCCTGGTGTCACCATTAGCAACCTGAGCAGCACCCTGCTGGGCAACTGGTGAAGAGCCTAGTGCCAATGAAAGAATAATAAACCAGCAGTGCACATATTATATGGCCAAATGATACTTATGGGAGGACACTGCCAAAGGTGACATCAATGTTAGCAAGCGAAACCTGAGCAGGGAGGAGATTGAATGACATACAGACAGTAGTAGTATGATTCCTTCTTGCCATGGCACTTGAAAACATGAATACAGAGGAGTTAAAAGTGTGTGGGGGTAAAAGTGTGTGGGGGGAAAGGAGTGTGGGGGTAAAGAAGTATGGGGTGAAAGTTGAGAGAGGGAAAGGGATGGATGTGTAGGTGCACTCTATGACAGCCAGGTGTAGGCACCAACTAAGAAAAACAAAGGAACAACAAATCAAATTTGAGAAGTGGGCCAACCTAATGGAGAACAGCACTGACAAAAATGTCAGAACAGTGATATTTGACAATGTGAAGGAGCTGGCAGCTGGACAGATGAAGGAACTTTGCAATGAGTGCAGCATCCAGATCATCTTGCCAGTACTGTACTCACCTTCACTGAATAGTGTCACAACTGACAGTACCTGGGTGATATCACATGGTTCAGGACTCCCTTCACAATCCTGGGCAGAGGCAATGGACAGCAATGAATGAGGGGAGGACTCCATATGAGCTCTTCTACAGGATAAATGTGGCAAAACATGATCTGCCACCTAAGAGAGTGGGCAACTGGTGAAGGTAAGTGTGAGTAAGAGGGACTGAAGGTACTGAGGGATGTGTATAAGTCATCCACATTGAGGGGTCTATATAGTTGTCTACTATGAGAGAAGGTACAGTGGCATGAGAGTTACATGAATAATTGTGAGTCATCACTGAGTGATCATGACTAAGAGGGAGAAGGTACATCTGAAGGAGAGAAAGGCACTAACTAAGCGACTAAAGGATGGAAGACTGACTAAACCTGAGAGTAAGTAGTGGAGTGGGAATAGAAGGAGAGAGAATGCCATAGCATGTGAGGGGTGACTAACTACTGAATGAGAGAAAGCTGACTAATGACAGGAGCACAGGAGAAGGTACAAGAGTGCAAGAGAGTGTCAGTCAGGTGACAGAAGGATGACTAATAAAGGAGGGGTTATGGCCAAGAGGGAGGCTGGAGGGGTGGCCAAAGGTGAGGCTGGGTGCACATGACTTGTGCATGGACCATTATGGTCAAGGGTGAGGCTGGAATCACATTCCTTGGAAGGTCATGTGATGACAAAGGGAATTGATATGGGCATCAATAGACTGGAAAAAATAGAGGAAAAATAGTAGGGGGGGTCTTCCATTACAATAAAGCCAAATGTGGGGCACATATGTACCTTCAGATGGGTGGTGAAGGTCATCCTGCCAAGTCAGACACTGGCAAACTTGACAACTGTCCAGCAGTGAGATATCTGCTGGGATACAAGTACAAAGGTAGTGATCAAGTGTGGATCCCCAAGCTAGGAGTGCAGGAGACCAGAGATGTTGTGTTTTATGAAGGTGAGGCACCCATGATGCTGGTTGACAGCAGGATCATCAAGTCCAGGAGGGGGGAGTCCAAGTTACGTGCAAACATGGTGCAGCCTCCACCTGCCACCTTGCCTGTTCCACATAGATAGAACATGACAAGGACAATGTACTGGAGGCAGCACAAAGAAACTGAAGGGAACCAGTTGGGGGGTGTAGTAAGAAGGCATGATTGCTGCTCCATGAAAATGGCCTGTTGAGGGTGAAATTGAATACACTGATTGAATTCAGGAAGTGGGTCAATCTAATGGAGAATGAAATGGTCAGAACAGTGATGTTTGACCTGTGAAGGAACTGGTAGCAGACAGATGAAGGGACTTTGTGACAATTGCAACATCTGGATCATCTCATTGGTACTGTACTCACCTTCATCAAATAGCATTGCAACCAACAGTACCTGGGTGATGTTGCACAGTTCAGGACTCCCTCCATGATCCTGGGCAGAGGCAATGGGGACATTCATGTACCTGCAGAATCACACCAACAGTGACAAACACTCCATATGAGCTCGTCTATAGGATAAATCTGGATGTGGAACACATACGTACCTTCAGATGCATGGTGAAGGTCAGAGGGTGAAGTTGAATGCACTGATCAAATTCAGGAAATGGGTCAACCTAATGGAGAATGGCGCCAATGAACAGGTCAGAATGGTGATGTTTGACAATGTGAAAGAACTGGTAGCAGACAGATGAAGGAAACTTGTGACAAGTGTGCATCTGGATCATCTCATCAGTACCATACTCACCTTCATCAAATGGTGTCACTAACCAATGGTACCTGGGCAATGTTGCATGGTTCAGGGCTCTCTCCATGATTCTGGGCAGAGGCAATGGGGACATTCATGTATCTGCTGAATTGCAGCCCAACAGCAATGAATGAGGGGAGGACTCCATATGAGCTCTTCTACAGGGTAAAGTCAGACGTGGAACATATACGTACCTTTGGATGCATGGTGAAGGTCATCCTGCCAAGTCAGACACTGGCAAACTTGACAACCATGCAGCAGTGAGATATCTGCTGGGATACAAGTATGAGGGTGGTTATCAAGTGTGGACCCCCAAGCTAGGAGTGCAGGAGACCAGAGATGTTGTGTTTTACAAAGGCAAGGTGCCCATGACACTGGTTGACAGCAGGACCATCAAGTCCAGGAGGGGGGGGGGTCCAAGTTATGTGGTGCCACCTCCACCTTCCACTTCACCTGTTCCACAGAGGTAGAACATGATAAGGATGATGTACCAGAGGCAATGCGAAGGAACCAAAGGGAACTGGTTGGGGGTGTAGTAAGAAGGTGCAATTGCCACTCCAAGAAAATGACCTGTTGAGAGTTGAATGCACCAATCGAATTCAGGAAGTGGGTCAACCTAATGGAGAACGGCACTGATGAAAAGGTCAGAATGGTGATGTTTGACAATGTGAAGGAACCAGTAGCAGATGGATGAAGGAACTTTGTGATGAGCATGGCATCCGGATCATCTTGTCAGTACTGTACTCACCTTCATCACAACCAAAGATACCTGGGTGATGTTGCACGGTTCAGGACTCCCTCTGCAATTCTGGGCAGAGGCAATGGGGACATTCATGTACCTGTGGAATCGCACCCCAATGGTGATGAATGTTCCATATGAGCTCTTCTACAGAATAAAGCAGGATGTGGAACACATACATACCTTCAAATGCATGGTGAAAGTCATCTGGCCAAGTCAGGCCCTAGGAAATGCTTGATGACCAGGTGGTGACAGGTTACATGAAGGTGGTTATTGAATGTAAATTGCTGTCTTCTACAAAGGTGAGGCACCCATGCCACCAGTTGGTGGCATGGCTGTCAAAGTCCAGGAGAGAGGGAGTCCAAGTTGCGAGTGGACACCAGCCAATTAACTTTGGCCCTGTCTCCGGCTGCTGCCTCACCCGTTCCCCCACATGACACAGAGGTTGCACATGATACAGAGGTAGGAAATGATAAGGGTGACCTACCAGACTCCCTGGACACAGAAACAAGTAGCTGACAGCTAACCCAGGACAGCCACCACCCTTGCACACCACACACCACAACTGCAGCAGCAACCAGAGCCCATATTGCCACAAAATGGTTTATAACTCTGAAGAACCTCTCACTAGTCTACATGGCAAGGAGAACGACAATGCACCCTGGTATGTCAATCACAGTTTCTA
>Ga0307513_10012411_pt1 | contig 10517 bp, 1 predicted proteins | sample 15_EM_MG_FD_202174 | JGI IMG/M metagenome (GOLD analysis project Ga0307513, IMG submission 202174) | Populus trichocarpa ectomycorrhiza microbial communities from riparian zone in the Pacific Northwest, United States - 15_EM | ecosystem: Host-associated > Plants > Roots > Unclassified | place...
CAGATTGCGCCGCCGGTGGCGCTGCCGCAGGTCAGCGGCACCGGCTCTTGCGGAGGCGGGCCGGCACTACAGTCCACGCCGGCAATCGCCGGATCCCTAATCACGGCGCCATCGCCAGGACCCGGACCATCGTTGCTGACGGTAAGCGTGTACGTCACCTTGCCGCCGCTCCGCACCGTAGCCGCCGCAACGGACTTGTCGATGCGAAGATCCACCGTTGGCGTGTTGGTGAATGTGCATTCGAAGCTCTCGGCGCTGCTGTCGATCGCGCCGCCCGGGATGGTGTACGCACTGCCCGCGCGGCCGCCTATCGCGACGCCGCCTGAGGTGCAGGTAGCGTCGGTGAGGTTCCACCCTGTCGGCAAGGACGATTCGGTGATGACCACATCGCTGCCGAAGGTGGCGACGCTGAAAGGTTCGGTGGTGCCGGCAGTGGCAGTGTTTCCGTCGACCTGGTTCGGAACATCGGCAGTCGTGGTGCTGACCGTGCCGGTGGCCTGACTGGTATTGGTCAAGCCGAAGCCGAACGGACCACCAGTGACGAGTCGCGAAGTCTTGTTGAGTGTGACCGTAGCCGGCGCGCACACCGCTGCCGGCGGCAGCACCTGAGCCAGGAACGCTTGCGCTCCGGGGCCGGACTTGATGTGCACAACGATCTCATTGAGTCCGCTTAGCCAAGGTCCATTCAGGACGCCCGCGGCCTGGCCTCCGGCTACGAAACCGGCGTAGAAGTAAGGATCGGCGGCGCCATAATTCGAACGCACGCCTTGCGCATTGCCGTTCACCCACACTTCGAACACCGAATTGTCGGCGTAGAACTGCATGTCCAGCGCCATGATCGCCGGATTTACGCCAGGTGCGATGTTGAACTGAAAGCGGTAGAAGACGTCGTAGTTGCCCGGGCCGGGATGGAGCGCATTGGCCGCATTCGAGATCCAGTTCGCGTTGCCGTAAGGCGAGACGACGTAAGAAGCCGGCGGCGCGGTGGCGACCTGCGCGGCCGCATAGGTCAGACCCGCCGGCGGCGCGCCGGTGACCGGCGTGGTGGTCAGCGCGACCTGCCAATAGTTGTCCGCGCCCGAAGTCTTCCTGCCACCGGCCCCGTCGTAAGCGGTGTTGAACATCGCGCCGCCGCTGATGCAGCTGATGGTGGCGACATTGCCCGGGGGCAGCGGGAACTGTGTGTCGGTATCGCTGGCCGTATTGTTGGCGGTATTGGTATCGGGCGAGCCGCTCGGCGCCGTCACTGTTGCGGCATTGACCAGGTTGCCGGAGAACGTCGAGGGCGCGAACAGCGTCAGACTGTAGGTAACCGAACTGTTCGCCGGCAGGTTGGCGGTGGTATTGATCGCGCCGCTGCCATTGGGTACGCCGCAGGTGCCGCCACCGGTAGCGTTGCCGCAAGTCCAAGTGGCGGTGGTGATGCCGGTGGGTAACGGGTCGGTGACCTGCGCGTTCTGCACGCCGAAAGGGCCATTGTTGCTGACCACGATGGTGTAGGTGACGTTGTTGCCGGGCGTATAGATGTTGCTGCCGTCGGTTTTGGTGATCGCCAGATCGACCGCGAACTCCACCGGTGTGGTGACGCATTTGGCGCCGTCGCCGGCGCCCGCCGGCGCATCGGAGATCAAAGTGGCCTGACCGGTCGTCGTGTCGAACTTGTAGAACCCGCCGCTATTGCGACGGCCGAAAACACCATTGCTGGCCCCCATCATCGAACCAAAAGCGTCGGTAGCCCCTATGAATCCCGAAGGCCCGATCACGGTTACGGCTCCGGTCGTCGGATTGATGGCGTTGAGCAGGCCGGTTACGTTGTCCTGGGCGTAAAGCCGACCGTTGTACCAGGCGAGATCCGCCGACGCGATGGCTTGGTTGAGCGTGATCAGGGTGGAGGTCCGAGTGGTGAGATCGACCCGCCACAGCTGATTGATGGTGGCGTTGTCCTTGATGTAATAGAAGCCGTCCGCGCCCACCTCGCCCGAAGCTATTCCTGTTCCGCTGGCATTGATCCCGCCGCCCGCAATGGCGCCGGTGTCCTCTACCACACCGTTGCTGGCGATGCGCAGCAGGCGATAGCTACTGGTGGCGGTGTCCCATATCGTCGCGAAAATGTAATTGCTTGCGGGGTCGTAACCCATCGCGTTGTAGGCAGGAGAATACGGCGAACCTATCGCAGGATAGGTAAACGGGTTGGTACTGGTGTTGATGCGATGAAGCTGGGTCGGACCGCCCACGCCGAGATACATGGTGGAGGTGCAGGTGCCGAAACTGGGCTGGGTGGCGTTGACGTAGGCGCACTCGAACGCCTCTCCCGCCACCACGGCCGCAGCTGGAATGGTGATCTGCCGACCGCTCAGCGTTCCGACGGTGGCGCCGGCGGAGTTGGTGCAGCTGGCCGATCCGAACGACCAAAGAGTCGGCAACGTGGATTCGTTGATAGTGATGGCCACGCCGAGGGCTGAAGCGGTGAAGTCGGTGACCGCTGCGTTCGCGTCGCCGTCCACCACCGTGGGCGTGCCGGCCGCGGCGGTCGTGACCGTGGCCGTGGTGCGCACCGTGTTGGTGAGCGTGAAGCCGAATGCGCCGCCCGCACCATTTTGAGTGGTCTTGGTCAGCGTCACCGTCGGCATCGGCGCCAGCATCACATCGTCGATGCCGAAGTCGTTGCCGGCGGAGACCGTGTTGCCGTTGTTGATGCGCAGGTTGACCGAGGTGGTGGCAGCGTTCGTGGTGAAGACCATCTGACGCCGGATCCAGGTGTTGTTGGTCCCTGGATAGTCAGGAGTAATGGTGCCGACCACAGTGATCCCACCGCCAGCATTGGGGGTGACCACTTGGCTCAGGATCGGATCGCTGACCTGGTTGGCCACCATGGTCCAGTACGAGAACACGTAGGTCTTGTTCGGCTCCACGGTAATCGCGGAGACGGTGCGCCAAGTCGCCTGGCCCGCGGTGTAGGCGCAGGTTGCGGTGTTGTGGTACAGGTAACGCGACGACGCGGCGCCATCGGAGGCTGAGTCGCCCCCAGTGGCGACGATCTGCCCGTTCAAGCAGGCAGCGCTGAGCCAGTTGCCGTCGGCGGTGCTCTGCGCGGTCGGCAGAGTGGCATTGACCGCACCGAAGGTTTCCCGGAATGCGATCTGCGCCTGCGCGCTGCCGCTCCATAGCGCCATGACAAGGACTACGGCGCACGAGGCGGCGGCTACGAGTTTCGTTTTCATATCGCTGATCATTTCCTTGTCCCAAACACGCATCAGTACGAGCCCACGATATTCAGGAACCAGCCCTTGTGGTCGTAATCGAAGTCGGTGAGGTCATCGCTGAAATCGGTGAAGTTGTAGCCCACGCCTACGCGGAAGTTCTTGTTGATGTCGCGGTCCAGACCGACCAGATAACCGCTGCGCGTGCCACCGTCTTTCACATCCAACCACCGGTATTCGGCCAGCGCATGCCACTGCGTGCGCAGTTCGTAACGAATCTGACCTGAAGCGAAGGTGGTACCGGAATCGAACCAGGGACCGATGCCGCGGCCGAAACGAACCTCGCCTTCGCGCCGCGCCAGCTTGCCGGCGAATTCCCAATGCTGGTCCAGCTTGTACACGCCTTCCAGCGACAGGATCTGCGACTTCTGGTCGTAGGTGGCGCCGTTGACCTGCCCCAGCGTGGACAGATCGTAAAGATAGGTATAGCGGCCGAACATGCCCCAGCGCGTGCTGTTCCACGGACGCCAGGCGAAGCCGAAATTGCCTTCGATGAACTTGGCGCCGGCGGTCGGGTCGATCTCGTCGTCGGTGTCGGAATAATTGAAGCGCGCCGCGATGCGCCAGCTCTCGTTGATCTTGTGCAGCAGACGGTTGGTGCTGACCCACTGCTGGCGGCGTTCGAAACCGCTGTCGCGACGCCACTCCAACTTGCTCTGCCAGTCGGTGTCCGGCGAAGTGCGGCCGCCGCTGAGACTGATTGCGCGGCGATCGACTTCGCCGCCTTCGCTGTTGATCAACTCGCCATCGGACAGCGTGAAGCCCAGGTTCCAACCTTGCGACGGATAGAAGTCCATGCCGAAGGTATGCGCCAGACCGGATTCCTGCCGGGTCTTGAGGAACTGGCTTTCGTTGAACAGGTTGACCTGGTTGGACAGCCGCCAGCGTTGGCCCAGAGTCCAACCGTTCTGACGGCTGGGATTGAATAACGAATCGTATTGGGTGCTGTCGGTCGAATAGGTGTAACTGCCGTACACCGAATGCTCGGGGTTGAGTCGGTATTCGGCGTTGACCTGCGCGGCATCGCCGCGGTCGCCATGGCTGACCTCCGCGCCGACCGTCGACAGGTCACCGAACAGGTACTTGCCGCCTACGGTGTACGCGTCGTTGTCGGCATAGCTGCCGCCGTCGTCGTCCACGGTGAACTGGGCGGTACCGTACAGGTCCAGCGAGGTACCTATTTTTTGCGAATAGCGCAGTGCCGCCAGCGTGCCTGACGCATCGCCCGCCAGCCGCTTTTCTTCGATGCGGCGCAACTCGGCGGTAAGGGTGGCCGAATCGGTGGCGCGCCATTCGCCAGTGATCTGCGTCTGATCCAGCGACTCGCCGCCGCGCTCGGCTTGGCTATAGCGGGCATACAGGCCCAGACTGGTGTTGAATTGGCCGAGCAGTTCAACGCCCTGCTCTTCCACGTCCAGGCCATTATCGAAACGGCTGACCGAATAGCCCGCACCGACTCTGCGCCACCAGGCGCCGGCCGACCAGTCTTGTTCGGTCCAGCCGAGCTCGCGGAAGTTGACCCGCGCCTCGACCGCTTTCGCCTCGCCTTCGCGCGGCCCGACCGGGTTGAGCTGGGTGAAGGTGAAGCCGCCGTTGTCGGAGAAGAACACCGGCGCGCTGAACGATTCGGTCTGGCTGTACTCGGCCTTCAAGTAGGTGCCGCGACCGGCCTGCAAGGTGATGTCGCCCGCGGCCAGAGTGTAGTCCTCACCTGCGCGGTTCTCGTCGATGTAGGTCGCGCCTACGCCGAGATGATCGCCGAACCAATGCTTGCCGCGAACGCCAGCGGTGACCTCGTCGGCATCGAAGTCCGACGGCACCCACTCGTAGTCCGCGATCAGACGCTGCTCGTAACCGTCCAGTGGCGTGTCGCGCGAGATGCTGCGCAGGTTTTCGCGGGTCAGCATGGCCAACGGCCGCGTCAGCAGGACACGGCCCTGCAATTCGTCGATCTCGTAGTCGGCGCCGCGCTGCAGCGTCACCCTGTTCTCGATGCGGCCGGTAGCGGCATCGCGGATCTCCAGCACCACGACATCCGAGCCAGGCAGCAGATCGGTGTGCTTGAGGTAATACAGGCTGCCGCCGGTGCCGATGAATTCGCTGTGGCCGGGCGCGGTCTGCGCCTCGGAACCGAATGCGCGTACTTCGGTGCCCGGATCGCCCCAGGCGTTGCCGCGGCGCGAGCGCCAATTGAATGCGGCGCCGTACAACGAACGCACGTACTGGCCGTATTCGGTGCCGGTGATACCGGTATTGAAATTGCCCCACAACGCCTGATTCTTGTCCCAATCGGCGCGCACATAGAAGCGGCCCATGGTGTCGACGTCGCGATAGGTCGTCGAATCGTCGCCGTAGACCGGGTAATACAGGTCCGGATCCAGGCGACGGAAGATATCCTGCGGCTCGGCCTGGCCGAAACCGTCGAACAGATGTTCCAGGTCGCGTTCGGTGGTGTCGGCCTGGGCGGTGATCAGGTATTTGCCCTTGATCTTGGCCTTGCCGTAGAACGCCAAGCGGCCGTCGCTGATCACGTCGTCGGCGTAGCGGCTGTCGCCGGTGAATGCATCCACCGAACCGCCGATCTTGTTCTGCCACACCGTCACGTCGGCCAGACCGACGCCGAAAAAGTAGCGGCCGGTGACGTCCACGCTCAATGTGTGGTGGATGCCCTGCGGATCGTTCGCGGGCTCGCCGCCCAGGCCGTCGCTACCGCCGCTCAATGCGATCTCGAAATCATGCCGGCCCACCGGCATCAGATATTCGGCGACGAACTTACGCTCCAGGTCGACCGGATAGCTGTCGCCGTTAATCGACAACGTGTAGCCGGGCGGCAGATTGCGGCCCTGAACGCGGATGCGCGACCCGTAGATCGGGATGTTCTGCTGACGCAGACCGTTGCCGGAGAAGGCGTCGTCGATCAGTTCCTGACTCTGCGCCTGATCCACGGTCAGCGCGGTGCCGAGCGTCTTCTCGACGCTGTCGCGCACTTGCCGTCCGCCGCGGTCGGCCTCTTCCGGTGTCACCAGCTGCAGCTTGCGCGGCTGGGTCTCGTCGAAATGGCCTTCCTTGTCGTAGGCACGCAGCACGTAGACCAGTTCGTCGCCGGCGCGGAAGCGGTACTTGGACAACATCGCGCCGTCCCAGTCCGCATTGGCGACGGCCGCCACATCGACCGGCACCGTTGCCAGCGGTTCGACCAGGTCGGTATCGACGGCGCGATAGACCTTCAACTCATATCGTTCGATGAAGGACGAGTAATTGCTGCGGACGTAGAACTGCACAGGCTTGACGATAGAGCGGCCATCGAACGCCGCGAAGCCGGGCGCGGAAATCGACAGCTCCGGCTGGCTCAGCGCTGGATCCTCGGTGGCCCAGATCACGCCGCCGTTGTCGAGTTGCAGATTGAACTGGCCCGCCACGGTCGCCCTGCCCGGCGCGGCCATGTCGACATCGACACGGCGGTCCGGCTGCAGCACCGCTGACGATGCGGCATCTCCCGCTACCACCGGATTGCGTTCGCCCAGCGTGCGTAGCCGGAACAGCAGGCCCTCTTCGGAACTGCACTCGTCGCCGGTGCAGCCCGTCGGGGCCTGCGCTTCTTGCGCAAGGACCAGCGGCGGCATGCTCGCGAGCAGGCCGATCAAGGTGTAATCGAGTAGCTTCATTTTGATGGTCATGGTCCGCCCCCTCACTTGCTGCTGCCGGCAGGGGCCGGGCCGTTGCTGGATTCCAATTCCACGCGCACCTGACTGCGCACCTCCGGGCTCAATCGTTGGGCGATCGCCTCGTACACCGCTTTGGCCCGCCGCATCCCCAACGCCAGGTTGTAGTTGTCCGCGCCGCGCACATCGGCATGGCCCACGACCGACACCGTGCCGCCGCGTGCCGTTTCCAGATAGGCGGCGATGCGATCGAGCAAGGGTGCGAACTCCGGCCGGATCGTCTCGCGATCGGTGTCGAATAACACCATGCCCAGCCGTGGCCCGCCCTGGCCCACGCCCGCGACTAGGCTCTTCGCACCGCTGATCGTCGTGCGCACGCTCACGCTCAGCGCGTTCGCCGTCTCCGAAGGCAGCTTGGCCAATAGCGCGGTCCTCACTGCAGTCGCGCGATCGAAAGCCAGACTCTCGCTTTCGCCGTCGGCGCTGACCACCACCTCACCACCATGGTATTCGGCGAGCTTGGCGGCGATCTGCTCGATCGTCGGCAGATAACGTTCACGTATCTGCGCGCTGCCGGCGGCGAAGATCACTTCGCCCAACTCCAGTTCGACCTTGCGCTCGCCGCCCTGGATCAGCGCGACCGGCAACTTGGCGCCGAAGTCGAACCGCACCGGCAAGCCCGGTGTGATGCGGCGGACCAGCGGATTGTCGGTGGTGATCTGCGTGCCTGGCGGCAGCGTCGACGGATCGGCCTTGAGGACGAAGTTACGCCCGCGTTCCCACGCGCCGCCTGGGATGCCGGCCAGGTGATAGCGGCCGAACTGATCGGTCTCGACCAACAGACCGTCGACCGAGGCGATGCGTACGCCCGGTATGCCGCGTTCGTCGATGCCGGCGTTGCGGATGACGTAATCCACCACGTAGCCGCCCTCGCCCTGTGCGATGTGGCGCTCGACTTGCGGCGTCGCGGCGTTGAGGCCTTTGGCCGCTTCGCCTTCGGTGGCGAGTGTGGTCGCACCCGTGGCGTCCATGCGCAAGGTCACGCCTTGTTTGCTGCTGAGCATGAAATCGCCGGTGAAATCGGGGCGGCTCAGGCGCAGACGCAGCACGATCTGCCGGCGCTGCGCCGGATCGGCGAGCGACTGACGCGCGCCGATGTCGCCCAATGCGATGCCGTGCAGCAGCGGCGCGCTGGCGTCGGCTACCGGCTGCGGCCCGTCGCCGCGGTCTATCGTGGTCGAGCCCGGCACGTAAGCAGAGCCGTCGAAGCCGCCCTGGATGCGCACGCCGGTCAGCGCGGCGTTGTCCTGCCAGCCGTCGCTGTCGCGGTCGTCGAATACCGTACCCAGGATCAGGCTGTCGTCGGTCAGCGGATCGGCCGCCAGCGTCAGCTCCGCGGTGGCCACGTTCGAGATCGGCGCGCCTCCGTTGGAATAGGTCTGCGCCTGGTTGATCAGCACGCCCGGCCGCACGCCGGCGCCGATCCGCATCAGATAGACCAGGGTCGCCGATTGGCCGGCATCGATATCCAGGCCTTCGAACCGGATCGGGTTGTAGCCGCTGGCCGTGGCGGCGTTGTCGCCATCGGTGACCGATAGCGAACCGTCGACATAGGTGAACCCGGCCGGCGGCGTATCGACAAGATCGGCATCGTGAACATTGGTCGAACCGACGTTCTCGACCGTCACCGTGTAACGGACCAGATCGCCGATCCGCGCCTCGCGCACGCTGCTGGTCTTGACCACGCGCAGTTGCGAGGCGTCGGCGACCTGGTGTTCGATGCTGCAGGTGGAGCAGGACGGGGGGTTTTGCTGGCCGCCGCCGCCATTGGCGAGCACGACGTTGTTCACCGTAGCGCCGGTGTTGGCGTTGATCGTCGCGGGATAGGTGAAGGTATAGGTCCCTGGCGTGGAGCCGCTCGGCAATACGCAACGCAGCCCAGCGCCGTTGAGGGTACAGCCTGCCGGCAATGCGCCCAGGGTCAAGCCGGCGCTCGGCGTATCGTCGAGGATCAGGTCCGATGTGGTCGCGGCCTGGGCCACGTTCGCCGTCAGCGTGTATTGGATCGTATCGCCCACATGTAGGATCGCACCGCCGCCGGGATCGGCCGACTTGGTCACGTCGATAATGGGTTCGGCAACGCGATGCTCGGTGCTGCAGCTCTGGCAATCGGGTTCGTCGCCGCCGCCGCCGGACGCGACGACACTGTTGCCGATGGTGCCGGTCGCGCTTGCGTCCACTCTTACCTGATAGATGAAGGCATAGCTGCCGGGCGTCGTGCCCGCCGCAAGACTGCATTCGAGACCGCTAGCGATGGCATTACAGGTGCCGCCTGCCGGGAGTTGGATCGAAGCGGGCAGAAGCGTCTGTCCCGCACTCAGGGTGTCGGTCAGCGACACCGCTGCGATGGTCGCGGAATTAGCCGCCGTTACCGTCACTGTGTAGGTGACGATGTCGTTCGCCTCAACTGTCTCGCCGCTGATCGGATCGGCGCTCTTGTTCACCGTCACCCGCGGCACGATGGGATTGGTGGTGGTGCAGGAGGCGCAGTTGCCGGTGCTCGTGGTCACGCTGTTGCTGACCGAGGTAGTCGCAGCGGCGTCGACCGTCGCGGTATAAATGAAGGTGTGCGTACCGATAGCCGCTCCCGTTGCGAGCGTGCAGGTAATCACTTGCCCGGCCGTCGTGCAGCCCGCCGGCACGGTGCCGACGACGAGGCCGGCGCCCAGCGTGTCGGTCAATACTTCTGGAGCGACCGTGGCGGCATTGGCGACGTTAACCGTCAGCGTGTAGGTCAGCGTGGCGCCGACCGACACGGCAATGCCGCTGGCCGGATTCACGGACTTGCTCACCGTCAGCGTAGGCGTGACCGGATTGGTGGTTGAGCATGTGGTGCAGGTGCCGGTATTGGGCACCACGTTGTTGTCGACCGAGGTGGTTGCAGTGGCGTCGACCGTCGCCGTGTAGATGAAGGTGTAAGTGCCGATGGCAGTACTTGCAGGCAGGCTGCAGGTGATTACCTGCCCGGTCGCCGCGCAGCCGGCAGGCAAAGTGCCGACATTGAGGCCCGCTCCAAGCGTATCGGTCAGCACTTCTGCCGCCGTCGTGGCCGCGTTTGCCACATTTACGGTGAGCGTGTAAGTCAGCGTGTCGCCGACCGATACCGCTGTGCCGCTGCCTGGGTTCACGGACTTATTGACCGTGATCGTCGGCGTAAGCGGATTGGTCGTCGTACAGGAGACGCAGTTGCCGGTATTCGTGGTCACGCTATTGCTGACCGAGGTGGTCGCCGCCGCGTCGACTGTCGCCGTATAGACGAAGGTGTGTGGGCCAATGGCCGCGCCTGCGTTCAAGGTGCAGGTAATCGTTTGGGCTGTAGGCGTGCAGCCGGCAGGTACGGTGCCGATGGTGAGGCCAGTACCGAGCACGTCGGTCAGCACTTCTGCCACCGTCGTGGTCGCATTGGCCACATCCACGGTGAGCGTGTAAGTCAGCGTGTCGCCGACCGACACCGCCGTGCCGCTGCCCGGATTCACGGACTTGTTGACCGTCACTCTGGGCAGGACCGGATTGGTCGTGGTGCAGGAGACGCAAC
>Ga0307513_10012412_pt1 | contig 10517 bp, 8 predicted proteins | sample 15_EM_MG_FD_202174 | JGI IMG/M metagenome (GOLD analysis project Ga0307513, IMG submission 202174) | Populus trichocarpa ectomycorrhiza microbial communities from riparian zone in the Pacific Northwest, United States - 15_EM | ecosystem: Host-associated > Plants > Roots > Unclassified | place...
GGCCGTTCCGGCGCGGTCCAATGCCATCACCACCACCGCGGTATCGTCGAGATCGGGATAATGCGCATTGTTGTACTGAAAGGCCCAGCCGCCGGGGCGCACATCGGGTCGCTCCTCCGCCCAATCTCCCTTGATATCGAGCACCTGGCGCGGCTTGAGCCAGTCAAGCGCGGCGTCGGCGCTGGCGGCATTGGCCTCGCCCCCCACCTCCAGCATCGCATGCGCCGCAAGCGCGGTATCCCACACCGGCGAGACGCAGGGCTGGCAATAGGCCTCGTCGTCCTTGACAACGAGCAGGTTCTCGATCGACTGCCGCGCGATCGCGCGAGCCGGATGGCCCTGCGCATAACCGAGCAGGTCGAACATCATCACGCTGTTCGCCATCGCCGGATAGATCGCGCCAAGCCCATCCTCGCCGTTGAGCCGCTCGACCACCCAGGCCTCGCAGGCCTGGATCGCTCGTTGCCGAAGCTTCCTGGGCCACAGTCCGTCGCCAGCCTTGAGCAGGCTGTCGAGCGCGTTGAAGCCTTTGGTCCACAGCCATTTGGGATCGGCCGCCTTGGTCCGGGGCCGTACGATCTCGCCCGTATAAAGCTCGTCGACCTTGATACCCTTCGCATTGCGGGCGGCTGGTTTGAGCGCGCACAGGACGAGCAGCGGCGCCACCACGGTCCGCGCCCAATAACTCATCCTGGAGAGATGGATCGGGAACCAGCGGGGTAGCAGGATCAGCTCGGGCGGCATGGTCGGCACGGTCGACCAGGGCCCGGCGTCGAACAAGGCGAGCTGGATGCGCGTGAAAACGTTCACCGCCGCCGCGCCCCCCGCCGCCAAAATTGCCGCGCGCGCGCGCGCCATGTGCGGCGCCTCCGGGTCGTCGCCGATCATCTTGAGCGCGTAATAGGCTTTCACGCTGGCGCTGACATCGAATCCACCAGCATGGAACAGCCCCCAGCCGTCATGTGCGGGCGACTGGATGCGGCGGAGATAGCGACCGATCTTTGCTTCCAGCGTCTCGTCAACCGGTTCGCCGAGATAGTGGCGCAACAGCACATATTCGGCCGGGATGGTGCAATCGGCCTCCAGCTCGAACACCCAATGGCCGTCGGGACGTTGCGCCGCGGTCAGCGCGGCGGCGGCACGATCGACCGCCGTATCGATCGCCGCAAGCGGATCGGCTGACTGGAGCGTCGTGGCCATGCCGGTCCGTTAGCGCGTCCGAGCGCGAATCGCCAAGCGCGCAGCCGTTTCGCCCGACCTGAGCGCGCCTTCGATGGTCGCGGGCAGACCCGTGCGGGTCCAGTCCCCTGCCAGGAACAGATTGCGCCAGCGCGTCGCCGCCACGGGGCGCTTTGCGTCTTGGTCGGGCGTCGCAGCGAAGGTGGCGCGCTTTTCCTTGACGATCTGCCACACGGGCATCGGCGCGCTGAAGCAGTAGGCGCTCTGGATATCGGCCCAGAAACGCCGCGCCAGTTCCTCGCGGTCGAGATCGACGATCGCATCGGCCGCGCTGACCGTCACCGAGATCCGGTCGGGAAAAGCGAACAGCCATTCCGCGGTGCCGCCGAGCACGCCGAGCATCGGCGGCGCACCTTCCGGTGGCGCGATCGCGAAGTGGCCGTTGACGATCGCGTGGAATTCGTCGGGCGCCGAAATCTCTGGCAGCAGCGCAGTCGCCACCCAAGGCGGCACGGCAAGGATCACGACTTGGTCATCGGCCACGGGCTCCGGCCCCGCACCCCAGTCGAGCCCGGTCGCGCGATCGCCGCGCGTTTCGATCGCGCGGAGCCGCCTACCTGGCGCAAAAGGCGCGTCGCGGGCGGCAAGCCACGCCAAAGCCGGGTCGATGAACGCCGCGGCGAGACTCGGCTCGGCGATGCGCGGCAGCGTCGCCTTGCCACCACGCAGCAGCGATTCGCGGAGCACCGCCGCGGTCAGCCGGGCGGAGCCGGTTTCGGGCGGCGTGTTGAGCACCGCGAGGAGTATCGGCGCGAGCAGTCTGTCCCAAACCGGTCCCGCCGCCGCGATCCGGTCGCCGACCGTATCGGCTGGAGTCGCGGTCAGCAGCCCGGCGAGCCTGAAATAATCCAGCGCACTCGTTCCCGGCACGCGGCGCGACTTCGACAGCACCCACCAGGGTAGCACACCGTCGTTTATCCGAATCGTCCAGCGGTCCCCGTTCGCGAGATCGGCGAACGCGAAATCGGCATGGTCCGGCCCGCCAAGCGGCGCGGTCGCTCCAATCGTCGCGCGGAACGCCGCGACAGATCTGTTCCCCGCCAGCACCAGATGGTTGCCGTTGTCGATCGTCAGCCCCAGCTGCGAATCGTAATAGGAGCGGCACCGCCCACCGGCCTGGGCGGCGGAATCGGCGATCTGCACGGACAGCCCGGCCTCGACCAACCGCACCGCCGCCGACAGCCCGGCAAGTCCCGCGCCGGCTATCGTCGCGCGGGCAAAGGTCACCGCGTCACCAACAGCCGCGCCACCGTCCAGAGCAATGCCGGCTTGCTGACCCTCACGCGCTGGCGCGGCGGCGACCAGCCGACCGTTTCCATGCGCTCGAGCAGCTTCGAATAGACCGATTCCATCAGTCGCGGCGCGATCAGATGCCCAGCGGGCCGAGCGGCGAGGACAGCGTTGGCAGCGCGATAATGATCGTGCGTGCGCGCCACCAGCGGGCGCACCGCTCGGTCGATGCGTGGATCGGCGACGACCTCGTCCGGCGTGGTCAGCACGATGCCGACATCGCTCAGCGCTTCCGCCGGCAGGTAGACGCGACCGATCTCGGCATCCTCGTCGATATCGCGCAGGATATTGGTGAGCTGGAGCGCTCGGCCGAGATGGTGAGCGAGCGCGAAGCCGGGTTCCGGCGGCATCCCGAACACCCGCACCGACAGCCGGCCCACAGCCGAGGCCACCCGGTCGCAATAGAGATCGAGCTCCGCCATGGTCGGCCAGCATATGTCGCGGGCCACGTCCATCGCCATGCCGTCAATCACCGCTTCGAAATCGGCACGGTCGAGCCCGAAGCGGCGTACTGCCTCGGCCACCAGCACCGCCTGCCCGGGATCGCCGCCGGCATAGAGCGCGTCGAGGTCGCGGCGCCAGCGGTCGAGCTCCACCGCGCGCCCTTCCCGATCTCCCCGCTCGTCGTCCGCGATGTCGTCGACCGCACGGCAGAAGCCGTAGATCGCATACATCGCTTCTCGTTCCGGCTTGGGCAGCATGCGCATGCCGAAATAGAACGAGCTGCCGGAAGCCTGTGCCGCCGGCGCGGTGGCGTCGGCCTCGCTCATGCCGCGCGCCGGAAGAGTATTGGAAGCGCCGCGCCGAGCGCGAGCCAGCCAGCCTCTACCTTGCCGTGATGGACGCGCTCGCGCAGCGGATCGCGCGCCTCCAGTCGGTCACACAAGCTCACCGCCAACCGCCGGATCGCCGCCACTTCGGCCGCCAGCCGCCGGTCGCGTATCAGCGCGGCGAAACCAGCGGACGATGCGAGCAACTGCCGCGAACGTCCGACGAGATCGGTGAGGATCGCCCGCAATGCCGGCGTCGCGCGCGCGCCGGCGAGATCCTCGACGCGCAGCCCGGTATCGAGTGGGATATAGACGCGGTCGAGCTCACGATAATCCTCTGCGCAATCCTGGAGATGGTTGATCACCTGCAACGCGGCGCACAGGGCATCGTTGGCAGGCCAAGTCTCGCGGCTTTCGCCGTGCACGTCGAGGACAAAGCGCCCGACCGGCATTGCCGAGAGCCGGCAATAGCCGATCAGCTCATCCCAGTCGCGATAGCGGGTGACCGTCACGTCGCGGACGAACGCGTCGAGCAGGTCGTGGGCATGGATCGGGTCGATCCGCCGCGCGGCCATCACCTCGGCCAGCGCCATCGCTTCGGGCGCGCCCTTTCCGTCGAGCCCGGCACGCATCTGCGCGAGCAACTCGAGCTTGGTCTCGGGCGAGGCTTGCGCATTGTCGGAAATGTCGTCGGCCGCGCGGGCGAAGCGGTAATAAGCCATGACCGGCGCGCGATGCTCGGGGCGAAGCAAAAAACTCGCCACCGGAAAATTCTCATCGGTGTGATCCTTGCCCGAAGCAAGGTCGGTTACCTCTGTCATCGTCCCGCCGTTGCCTGCGCTCGACCTTTCCACATGCCGCCGCGGCCGCGCATATGCTGCCAGGCCGATAGCAAGGTGCAGCCGGCATAGAAAGCGGCGATCAGCGGCAGCGCCACTCCCCAGAGCGGCGAGCGCCGATAGAAAGCGAGCATCGGCTGAAACGAGATCGCCATCAGCGCCCAGGCGGCGATCCCCGCGATCCGCGCGAATCCCTGGCCGAAAACCGCGAGCAGCGGCGGCGCGGCATAGACCAGCGCCAGCCCAAACATGGTGCCCGCGAGCAGCAGCGGCGAATAGCGCAGCTGGGCATAAGCAGAGCGCGAGATCATCGCCGCCACCGCGCCGAAGCCGTCATAAGCGCGGATGCTCCGCGACCGGTCGGTCAGGCCGAGCCAGATGCGCCCTTGTTGCTTGAGCAGCGCGCCTAGCGCGCAATCGTCGATCAGCGCGGCGCGGATCGCGGTGATGCCCCCCGCCGCCGCAAGCGCCTCGCGTCGCACCAGCATGCACCCGCCGGCCGCGCCGCCGATCCCGCTGGCGCGGTTGACCAGCCCGAACGGATAGAGCAGCTGGAAGAAGAACACGAAGGCCGGGATCAGCATCCGTTCGGCGATACTGTCGCAGCGCAGCCGAGCCATCAGGCTGACCAATGTCAGCTCCCCCGCTTCACCGCGCGCGACGAGCGTGCGCAAGGTGTCCGGAGCATGTTCGATATCGGCATCGGTCAGCCACAGCCAGGTCGGCGCACTCCCAGCACGCTCGACGCCTTGCGAGACCGCCCACAATTTGCCGGTCCAGCTGGGCGCGAGAGGCAGGCCGCGCACCACCTCGACGCGATCGGATCCCAGCGCCCGGGCAATATCGGCGGTACCGTCACTGGATGAATCGTCCATCAGGATGACCCTGAAGCGCCCAGGATAATCCTGCGCGGCGAGGCTGCCGATCGAGCGCGCGATCACGTCGGCCTCGTCGCGCGCCGGGACGACGGCCACCACGTCGGGCCATTGCACGGGCTCGGCCGGCATGTCGCGGGTGTCGCGGGTGTCGCGTTCGCGCGCCAGCCAAAAGCCGTGCCGGGCAACGATCAGCACCAGCCAGATCGCCAGCGACAGCCCGGCGACAACGGACCCGATCACCGCACCATCCCCGCGTCGCGGAACCAGGCGATCGCATCGGCCAGCGCCTCGCGATGCGGCCGCGCGCGATAGCCGAGCTCGGCTTCCGCCTTGGCCGAGGTGAAGAACATCCGGTGCTTCGCCATCCTGAGCGAATCCAGATTGAGGAACGGGTCGCCGCCGGTCAATCGCGCGACCTGCTCGTTCGCCCAGGCGAACGGAAAGAGCGGCGCGCGCGGTACACGGATCACCGGCGCCTTGCGGCCGACGATCGCAGCGATTTCGGCAAGCATGTCGCCGAGCATGATGTCCTGTCCGCCCAGGATGTAGTGCGCGCCGACCCGTCCCTTGTCGAACGCGAGCAAATGCCCCGCGGCGACGTCGTCGACATGGACGAGATTGAGGCCGGAATCGACGAACGCCGGCATCCTGCCGTTGGCCGCCTCGACGATGATGCGCCCGGTCGGCGTGGGCCTGACGTCGCGCGGGCCGATCGGGGTGGTGGGCTGGACGATCACCGCGGGCAGGCCGCGCGCGGCGACCATTTCCTCGACCAACCGCTCGGCCACGACCTTGCTCCGCTTATAGGCGCCGACCGCCTGGTCCGGCGTCGCCGCGCGGCTTTCGTCCGCTGGCGCGTCGTCGCGGGGCTTCAACGTGGCGACGCTCGACGTATAGACGATCCGTTCGACCTGGGCGGCGAGCGCCGCCTCCATCACGATCCGGGTCGTCGTCGTGTTGTTGCGGACGATCTCCTCCGGGTCAGGCGCCCAGAGGCGATAGTCGGCGGCGACGTGGAAGAGATGGCGCACCCCGACCATCGCCCGTGCGACCGCGTCGGCATCGCGCAGGTCGCCCTCGACAAGCTCGCCGGGAAAGTCGGTCAGGTTCACGCGCGAGCTCGATTCCCGGACCAGGCCGCGCACCCGCGCGCCGCGCGCCGCCAGCGCACGCGCCACGGCCGAGCCGACAAAGCCGGAAACGCCGGTGACGAGGACGGGTGGAGATGATGCGTCGGAATGACCCACGTGCGCGCTCTACACAGGAGCTGCGGCGCCGGATAGAGGAGCAGGCATGGCAGGCGTCCTGATCGCGATCATCGCTGGACTGGCATGGGGAGTGCTGGGGCTGAGCCTGATCGGCTCCGCCTATATGGTCGCAGCGGCGATGACACTGCGAGCCTTCCTGTCGCCGGGGACTGCGGCGAGGCGCCACGAAGACGCGGTGACGATCCTGAAGCCTCTGCACGGCGCCGAACCGCGCCTGGCCGACAATCTCGCCAGCTTCCTGGCGCAGGATCATGGCGGTCCGATCCAGTTGCTGTGCGGCGTGCAGCGTTCCGACGATTCCGCGATTGCCGCGGTCGAGACGCTCCGCGCGCGTTTTCCGCAGGCGCGAATCGACCTGATCGTCGATCCGACGCCGCATGGCGCCAATGGCAAGATCGCCAATCTGATCAATCTCGAGCCGCACATCGCGCATGGCACATTGGTGCTTAGCGACAGCGACATCGTGGTGGGGCCGGACTATCTCTCGGGCCTGCTCGCCGCGCTCGACGCGCCAGCGACCGGCGCGGTGACCCTCCCCTATAATGGACGCGGCGACGCGGGCTTCTGGTCGAGGGTCGCGGCCGCCGGACTGAGCTGGCAATTCCTGCCCGGCGTGGTGTTCGGCGCCGCGCGCGGACTGGCGCGACCCTGCATGGGATCGACCATCGCAATGCGGCGCGCGACGCTGGCCGCGATCGGCGGATTCGCGGCGTTCGCCGACGTGCTGGCCGACGATTATGCGATGGGTGAAGCAATCGCGGCGCAGGGCCTCAAGGTCGCGATGCCGGCAATGCTGGTCACTCATGCCTCGACGGAGCGTAGTTTCGGGGAGCTGTGGCGGCACGAGCTGCGCTGGGGCGCGACGGTGCGGGGCGTGGTGCCGGCCGCCTATGCGACAAGCGTGATCGCCATGCCCTTGCCGCTCGCGCTGCTCGCGACCCCCGCGCATCCGCTGGCGGGCCTTGCGCTTGCCGGCCTCGCGTTGCTCGCGCGCCTCGTCGCTGCGGTCGTGGCGGACCAACGGGGCGGGACGCGGACCGCGTCATTGTGGCTGCTGCCGCTGCGCGATTGCCTCACTTTTGCGGTATTCGTCGCCAGCCTGGCGGTACGATCGGTTGATTGGCGCGGCGCAACACTTAAAATGGTAGAACGTGGCCGGATCTTGGCCGAACCGGAGTTACCTTTCCGATGATGCGTTCGTTGTTCCTGCAGGCCCCTTCGTTCGACGGTTATGACGGGGGTGCCGGAGCCCGCTACCAGATGAAGCGAGAAGTGCGCTCGTTCTGGTACCCGACCTGGCTGGCCCAGCCTGCCGCACTGATCGACGGCTCGAAGCTGATCGACGCCCCCGCGCACGATCTCGGCTGGGACGACATCAAGCACGAGGTCGATGACAAGGACCTCGTCGTCCTGCACACCTCGACGCCCTCGTTTCGTCAGGACGTCCACACCGCCGAGCTGATCCGCGCGCGCAACCCGAAAGCGCTGATCGGCCTGATCGGCGCCAAGGTCGCGGTCGAAACGCAGACGTCGCTCGAGGCATCGACGGCGATCGACTTCGTCTGCCGTAACGAGTTCGACTTCACTCTCCTCGACATCGCCAAAGGCATGCCGCTCGCCGAGGTCGACGGCATTTCCTACCGCGACGCCGCCGGCACGATCATCCACAACAAGGATCGCGCGGTCATCGAGGATATGGACTCGCTGCCGTTCGTCTCGCCGATCTACAAGCGCGATCTCCAGATCGAGAAATATTTCGGCGGCTATCTCAAGCACCCGTACGTGTCGTTCTATACTGGCCGCGGCTGCAAGAGCCGCTGCACCTTCTGCCTGTGGCCGCAGACCGTCGGCGGGCACAATTACCGCACCCGCTCGATCGGCCATGTCATCGAGGAAGTGAAATACGTCCTGGAGGCAATGCCCGAGGTCAAGGAAATCTTCTTCGACGACGACACGCTGACCGACAATGCCCCGCGCATCGAGGAACTCTCCCGGGCGCTAGGCGAGTTGGGTTTCGGCAAGCCGGGTTTCCGCACCTCGTGGAGCTGCAATGCCAAGGCCAATGTGCCGAGGAAGACGCTCGAAGCGATGAAGGCCGGCGGCTGCCGGCTGTTGCTGGTCGGCTATGAGAGCGGCAACCAGCAAATCCTGCACAATATCAAGAAGGGCCTGCGCACCGACGTCGCGCGGCAATTCACCAAGGACTGTCACGAGCTCGGCATCGTCATCCACGGCACCTTCATCCTCGGCCTGCCCGGCGAAACCGAAGAGACGATCGAGGAAACGATCAACTACGCCAAGGAGATCAATCCGCACACCATCCAGGTGTCGCTCGCCGCGCCCTATCCGGGGACTTTCCTGTTCAAGCAGGCGACCGAGAACGGCTGGTTCGACGGTACCGACCATTTGCTGACCGACGGCGGCAACCAAATCGCGCAGCTGAGCTATCCCCATCTGCCGTCGACGGTGATCTTCGACAAGGTCGAGGAATTCTACAAGCGCTTCTACTTCCGGCCGTCCAAGATCGGCGCGATCGTGTGGGAAATGGTCCGCGATTTCGACATGATGAAGCGCCGCCTGCGCGAGGGCGTCGAATTCTTCGACTTCCTGCGCCGCCGCAAGGAAGCCGCCTGAGAGCGACGTGAAGCGGCTGGTCGTCACCGCTGACGATTTCGGTGCCTCGCCCGAAGTCAATGACGCGGTCGAACGGGCGCATCGCGACGGCATCCTGACCGCGGCCTCGCTGATGGTGGCGGGCAATGCGGCAGCCGATGCCGTGGCGCTCGCCCGCACCCTGCCGACCCTCGGCGTCGGACTGCACGTCGTCCTGGTCGACGGCAGGCCGGTCTTGCCGGCCGATCGCATCCCAGCACTAGTCGATGCCACGGGCAAATTCCGCACCGACATGACCCGCGCCGGCGTCACCATCTTCACCTCTCCGGCCGCGCGGCGGCAACTGGCAGCCGAAGTAGAGGCGCAATTCGCCGCCTTCGCCGCGACCGGGCTGGCGCTCGACCATGTCAATGCGCACAAGCATTTCCACCTCCACCCGACCATCGCCGGCACGATCCTGAAGGTGGGGCGGCGTCTTGGCATGCGTGCGGTGAGAGCGCCGATCGAGCCCCGCGACCTGCTGCGCCTGGTGGACGGAACCGATACCGGCCCGCGCATCGAGACGGCTTGGGCCCGCCTGGTCCGCGCGCGGATGCGCCGCGCCGGGATGCTCGTCCCCGATGGGGTGGTCGGGCTTGCCTGGTCGGGCGCGATGACTGCCGACCGGGTACGCGGCATCCTCGAGCGGCTGCCCGACGGGCTGACCGAAATCTACACCCATCCGGCGACCGGGCCCTATCCGGGCGCGGCGCCGGGCTATGATTATCGCGGCGAGCTGGCGGCGTTGGTCGATCCGCTCGCGAAGACCATCCTGACGCGTGAGCGCGTCGCGCTCGGCCGTTTCGCCGACTTTGCCTGAAGGGCCAGTCCATGAACCTCGTGCCCGATTGGGGGGAGTTCGACACAACCGCGCCGCTGCCCACCGGTCCGGTGCGGCTCGGCTCATCCGAACATCTGATGCTGTTCAGCCGCATGATCCTCGATACGCATGACCCCTATCGCCCCGCGCTGATCGACTGGCCCGAGCTCGAGCCGGCGACGCGCGACAAGATCGTCTCGCTGCCGATCTGGGACATGGCGGTGCAGACCGAGGGGCGTACCGGCCTGTTCGTCAAGACGTTCAGCGAGACGGTGAAGGACCCGCTGCTCAAATCGGCGGTCGAGATGGATGCGTTCGAGGAGCGCCGCCACAAGGTGGTGTTGGCCGACATGGTCCAATCCTATGGAATCCAGTTGGGGCCCGAACCCGATTACAAGAAACCGGGCGACGCGGAATGGGCGTTCATGCGCTCGGGCTATTCGGAATGTATCGACAGCTTCTTCGGCTTCGGCCTGTTCAAATTGGCCAAGGACACCGGCTTCTTCCCGCCCGAATTGATCGACACGTTCGAGCCGGTGATGCGCGAGGAAGGACGACACATCCTGTTCTTCGTCAACTGGGTCGCCTGGTGGCGCCGCAATATGCCGTGGTGGCGGCGGCCCTTTTTCGAGGCCAAGGTCATTGCCGTTTGGCTCTTCCTGATCTGGGAACGGATCGATATGGCCAAGGGCATGGGGGAAAATACCAAGGCGCAGGAGAATAACTTCACGCTCAACGGCTCGAAAGAACTGGGCGTCGAG
>Ga0307513_10012413_pt1 | contig 10517 bp, 12 predicted proteins | sample 15_EM_MG_FD_202174 | JGI IMG/M metagenome (GOLD analysis project Ga0307513, IMG submission 202174) | Populus trichocarpa ectomycorrhiza microbial communities from riparian zone in the Pacific Northwest, United States - 15_EM | ecosystem: Host-associated > Plants > Roots > Unclassified | place...
CCATGATGTTCCTGATGGGGACACCCTGGTCACATGATCTGGAACACTGTGAATGTACTGACCATTTCCTGACCCAGGAACACTGCAGGGAAACTGGTTGGGAACATTCTGAATGGACTTGAGATGTACCAGCCCTGGACACCACCCCTTGCCCCCAGTGACTCAAGACTTGGTTCCTTGGGAGAACTTTCAGACACTAACTAAGAGTCAACATTGTGGTTAAGGTCATAACAGGAAGACTCTTACCTTGCCACCACAGGTACAGAGTTTGCCCTGCATCATAGCTACTGCATTCGACAAGTCGTCAAATTGTTCCTCCAGACGTTGGATCCTCTGAACGTCTACTCCTGTATTCGACTTGTGGAACGCCAAATCCATTTGCAATGCTTTGATCATATTGAGTTGAGCCTTCCTCCCTTGCTCCAACTCATGAACACAAAACAAGACCTTGCTGTAATCGTCTTCAAAGCTAGCAAACATGGCATTGTACCCCTTCATCTTGTGCTCGTCCAAACTGGCCCAACCATTCAAGGTAGTCAGATCCTTGTTGATCCACCCAAAGACAACAGTAGTGTTGTTCACACTCTGACACCACTCTCGTTCTAAAGCATCTCGCTATGGTCTCATCAATAAGGACCTTATTGGTTCTAAAAGATGGAACCCATCCATTCCTGGATCTCCATGACCTGATTCCAGATCCGAACGCTGGTGGCGGTACTCAATCACACAGCCTGCTTTGCCTGGTTCATCAACTTGTCTTTGCCCTCCCAGTTGAATGATCCCATCCTGAACAACAAAGCTAGGATGGGATCCCTCCATTGGTCTCTGTTGCTGGTCCTCCATGTTTTGGCGGTCCTAATAGCGTAACCCCAGAGCCAATCATCGTAGTGACACTCAGATAGGATATTGTTGACATCACTTCCAAGCATCTGGCCCATGATCTGCCCAAAACAGTTAGCTTCTAGTCCGCAGGAGAACAGTAACAAGATACTAGCCTCAACTGGGGTGGGATAGGCAGCATTGGGATCAATCTGACTCCACGTATGGCCTTGATTGTCACAATGGGTGATTTCTCCCCTATTGTCAGGAGCGATGTATGTGGCATGAGAATCGACAGAGTTATCAACAGTGGCCGCATTGCGGATGGACATCAGAGGTATAGTGGTGATTGGTGAAGTGGTCAGAAGGTTTGATGGAGATTGATTGCATACTTGCCTTGCTTATATGCTTTCCATCTATCCCCTCTACTCCATCCTCAGTCTGAGCCTTCTTCCCATTATCAAGGGATCACTCTATTCTCCCATCACTGCTCGCGCAAGACCATCACCGCCCATGACATCACATGCTGCTCAGCTCCGTCAGCTTCTGTCGACGCCTGATGTCACCATCGCGACATCGCACCTCATTGTTACATCATTCTTCACCATTGATGCATCAAGACCTGGACTTTGATTCTGGACTTTTATGGACTTGTTTTGGACTCATATTTGATGCTCCACACCATTCATTCTTTCTACATGTTTCACTTTTATCAGCATCATTGATCCTTATCCCCTGTTTCATGTTGATCACTCATTTATCAACCCCTGACCCCTATTCCTCATTTGGCACATGTTGCCCCATTAAGGAACTCTAGTTCTCACACCCTTGTTCCTTTTTGATTGTTTCTCTCCTTTCTCTCCCTCTCCCGGGTTTACATAGCCCTGGTCACGCCTGTCACTGTCACGGCCCCTCTTCATATATAGGTAGCTAGATTGTGGCTGGTGTCTCTTTAGATTTGCAATTCCAGGAAATCCTCTCCCCTTCTCAGCCCTCTTGCGCTGTTATGGACAAGCGAGACTATTTCTTTAGGAAGAAACCCCAACACTTTCTTGCTCTCCTCCACTCAGTTTGATCACTTTATTGTTGTCTACCCTTCACCTGACATTCGAGTGAAGTCCAACACTCATCGTGATAAGCCCTCGGTTTGAGGCTAACATCTACCAAGTAGCTCATGATTGTCCTATTGGGTTAACCCCATTGTGCAGCAGGAACACCTACTGGAAGAAGTGACTACTAAAGCTGTTGTGGTTGTGGTTTGTCTTTGGATTGATTAGTTCTCCAAGACTCCACCATTGGCACAGTAGAGCTTAGGGTGAAGAGTGGCCCTGACACAGCATAGAGACATCAGGTTTGCTGCCATAGAAGGTCTCCCAAGGGGTCATTCCAGGCACAGCAGAGGTGGGGGTCCTGTTCCAGGACATGGAGGAAGGCAGCAAGGGTTTCACCCCAGAAAGACAGAGGAAGGCCAGCCTGGTGAAGCATATGTTGAAGGTATGACTCTATGTCACATGATTTTCCATTCTGTGACATCATTATTTGATCTGATATTTTCTCTATTCCAGAAGGTCACATGACCTGCTTATATAAGACATCAGAATTTGCTTATTAGGATATATTGCTTTATTATGTCATCCATTCCATATCTGATATATTTCCTTTTATAGTAATGTTTTCTCAGGCTCTAGATACTATATATACCTGCAGGGGTGGGATTCAGCTCTTTTTCTTTTCCCCCTATCTCCTGCAGGTCAGTCTCTCTCTCATGCACTAGGTACATTCAATTTAGTCTTTTCCCCCCCATCTCCTGCAGTGACTAACAGGTTATGAGCCCGGGTTGTGCACCCTGATTACCTCTATTTGGTCACTGTTTGTCTCTGTGTGGTCTCTTGCCTTTTCTGGACACTTCTGTTGCATCTTCCCTCTCTGAGGCCCATCCAGCACCCTAGGCCCTTCTAGGCCCTCTATACCATCACCCAGGATCTTGCTGCTTTACCCCTTCTTTCAGGCCCATCCACCAAGCCCTGCCCTAAACCAAGCCCATCCATCCAATCCACCACCAATCCATCACTTTCCACATGTCTGACATCCACCTGGACAAGATTTCTAAGCTCAATGGGTCTAACTATAGGCTCTGGGTTGACCAGATCAAGAATGTTCTTATGATGTCTCAGCTCTGGATGGTTGTGTCTGGTGTGGAGACCTGTCCCCCCAAACCTGGTGTCCAACCTAGTGACCTCACCACCAAGGAGTACCAGGAGTGGAAGAAGGATAGGAAGGAGTATATGGGGTGGATGAACAAGTCCTACAAGGCAGCTGGCATCCTCATCTCCAGCATGTCCCCTGAGGTTATGGTCTATACCAGGGATGTCTCAGAGGACCCTGTGGCAATCTGGAACACACTCAAGACAACCTTCATCAAACCTGTCTCTGCCCCCAGGTTCCAGGCATACTAAGACCTCTTCTCCATCAAGAAGGATCCCTCTGAGTGTTACAGCACATAATGAGGGAGAAAGGCAAATTTGTATTGATGGGATCAATACTACTATATACTATCAGAAAAATTCCCACAACCACATGATTGGTTGACACACTCAACTTCATCACTGGAACTCTCATTGTCTGCTTCTCCATTTTCAGGGGTATCAGGATTGGGAGAAATTGGCTCTGGAGGAGTCCATCTTGCCTCAAGGCAGATTTGGCATGCTCTGGCGAGGTTCTTCTTTCTAGTTTGTGCAGCATTCGTTGGTCTACTGACCATTTTGGCAAAGTGGATGGAGTTAGACGTAGAAAATGTTGCCTGCTTCCAGTGTCCTCCAATCATTTGTTGAAGATAGCTGTGTTAACCAATCATGTGGTTGTGGGAATTGTTCTGATAGTATATAGTAGTATTGATCCCATCAATACAACTTTGCCTTTCTCCCTCATTATGTGCTGTAACATATTGTTATCATACAGGTGAGATCTGCAGGCTCCAGCACATAGGAATTGTGATATCACAAGGTTGACACTGTTAGGTAACAATTAGACAAATGTGAATAGATGCCCAGTCTCTTGGAGGTTGGGCTGGATTCCACCATTTACCATTTGTGCAAGATGAAAAAAGATGTGTCAATGAGATGTCAGGACAAAGAGGTAATATTGAATGGCTCTGGTTGGTGTTCCGGGTGATGTACAGGCTGCAGGAATTTTGGTTGGTTCTGCAGGGCCTTTGTCTAGGGCATCACTGTGCAAATCAACTTGAAGTTTCCAGCCAACTGCCAAGAGCCCTTATCCCCTACTGTCCAACAGCCTACTACAAGGGCCTTCTTGTACTGTAGGAATGCAGCATGTTCCATGCTGGCCAGTCTAGCTGAAGGGCAGCTATGGCCTCCTCCTTCGCTTTTTCAGTGCTTTCCTGATCTTGCCAGATCTTGTATAACATGATTTCTAAGTTTTCAATGTGTTGTAATGGGGGGACTTTGCTGTGAAGAAATTGGGAAGCTCTTGGGACATCTGACAAGTTCTTTTCCTAAAATGCCTCTATTCAGGATGTACAGGTAAAGGTTAAAGAGAGGGATGCTTACATTCATTCCATAATACTCCCTAGATTCCAGAGGTCCTTGGATGGTGCTCAGAGTCCATCCCTCATACTGTTTGGATATGGGCTGGACAGCCCTCAGGGTGGGTATTTCTACAATCTCAACACAGGATACATAGGTTAGCATGGAGTCAATGCATTGATGTGCATTACCTTTTTATGTTTGGACTTTGTGTCCCCTGACCAGCTGAAGTAAACAGATGGGGGGAGCTGAATCCCACCCCTGCAAGGTATATATAGTATCTAGAGCCTGAGAAAATATTACTATAAAAGGATATTTTGATGGCTTATGTAAGCAGGTCAAGTGACCTTCTGGAATAGAGAAAATATGAGATCAAATAATGATATCACAGAATAAAAAATCATGTGACATAGAGTCACCTTCAACAGCAGGGAAGAAGAGGCTAGCAGGCATGTGATGGAAAGTAAAGGGGAGGTACTCACTGCTGGTGAGACTTCAACAGGGTTGAAGCATGACCCTCCCATGGTGTTCAGGATTCTTGGACACAGATATGGCTGACTGGTTGTCCATGAGTAGAATGGAAGAGGAAGAAGGCTCCCCCATGAACTGGTGCATCCACAAGACCTCCTTGGAGGCCCCCACTGCAGAAATGTACTCAGCCTCCATGGTGGACAATGCAACCATAGACTGAAGTTTGCTGCTCCAACTGATTGCTCCAGTCCCCAACTTTACCAAGTCACCCCCAGTGGACTTGCCATGATTAGTGTTCCCTCCATGGTCTGCATCAGAGTAGGTCGGGAAGGGCTCCTGGGACTTGTCTATAGGCTTATAGAGCACTGCACCCACAACATTTATTCTTGCATTTGTTTGACATGATGTCAGCATCTCTCACCTGACTCATGACTCCAGTCCTCCTTGCCAGAGATCATATAACAAACTGAACAGCCACCAAACCTCACTATGATGGCTGCCTGCATGTCATGAACCATCTGAGCACCAACATCATGTGCTGTAACACAAACTGCAATGGGGAATGATGGGAAATCTTCCCCATTGCAGAGTCACACTTCTCCATTGCTGTATGGCAAGTTCCCCATCTTTCCCATCACAGGTAATGTGATGGTGTGTGATGGCATGATGTAATATAACTCCCACTGCTCACTGACACTCCTCCATAGATGGTGTACATAATCAGATACGCAGCAGACAGAGGAGGGGGAGGATGAGCAGGAAGAGGAGAGTGGTGACAATACAGACAAGGACATAGACATTAGCGAATTCAACAAGATTGCACCTATCAAGCCAGTCAAGGACGGTAATCACCTCTACTCCAACCCTACCGTTTGGATTGGTGTCTTACAGGCACATAGAAATATAGCAAATTCATACTCATTCCCAGCAGATTGAGGTACCAATGACTGCAAAAGATCCAGAACAGTTCCAGTCCAGAATTGAATGTTCCTGGCACCTGTCAAGGCAGAGGAACATGATTAACTCAGAGTCAGCAGAAGAGACCAGCCTGTACAATGGTTACTGGCTTAGAGACCTGCTGGTGTCAAAGTGAGGGGAGAGGTGAAGCAGAGATGGAGGAAAAGGGTGGTGCCAGTTGGCAGAGCAGAGCTGTACGTTGGTAACATCTAGCAGTAGCCTCACACTGCTTTAATTCACTATCAGTGCTTTCCCACAGTTGCTCACACTGTTACAGCACATAATGAGGGAGAAAGGCAAAGATCAAATTGATGGGATCACTAACTATATATACATAGAAAATTTTCCCACACTTGCTACTCCTAGCTACACTGACTTGGAACAACAAACTCCAACAGAAGCCAGTCACATCTGCATCTTCCTCCCAAAGTTCCACTGCAAGCTCAATTTAATTGAATATTTCTGGAGTGCAGTCAAGAGATACCTACAAGAGCACTGTGACTACACATTCACCACCTTGCAGGAGAATTTACCAAAAGCCTGTTAGAGTCACTGCAGAGATGGGGGGAAAAGACAAAGAGCTGAATCCCACCCCTGCAGGTAGGTGCACAGGATGATAGGTTTGGGATAACTATCATGAATCCTTTTCTGAAAAAAATCACGATTGCCTTATCAGCTAATTCCCGAAACTATTGTAGTCCTATTGTAAAGGTGGATTCTGATTGGCCATCCAACATGTTTACAGTCCTTTTGGACTGACCACTTTGAGACGGGGATCCAAGTAGTCCTTTGTCCGCCATCGTAAACACTACTTTGAAGGGTTTATTGTAAATAGTTATTGTGATACATATTTTAATGATTTGTGATTAAAGTAACACACGCAAGTGTATCGTAAAATCTGCTTCATTGCCAGCTTTCAGATGCCCCTTATGATTTTTTTACAACAGATGAGGAGGAGGTAATGTGATTATATTTGAAGTTAGTCGGTTGTACCCTGCCCCGTAGTACATGACGAACGTGTTCATCCGTTGACGGGAGTGTCATGCAGTGGCCACATCTTGGTATCGACATAGCAGCATGGGATGGCTGGCGCAAAACCCGCTCTGGGCTAACTGACTTCAAATATAATCACATTACCTCCTCCTCCTCTGTTGTAAAAAAAATCATAAGGGGCATCTGAAAGCTGGCAATGAAGCAGATTTTACGATACACTTGCATGTGTTACTTTAATCACAAATCATTAAAATATGTATCACAATAACTATTTACAATAAACCCTTCAAAGTAGTGTTTACGATGGCGGACAAAGGACTACTTGGATCCCCGTCTCAAAGTGGTCAGTCCAAAAGGACTGTAAACATGTTGGATGGCCAATCAGAATCCACCTTTACAATAGGACTACAATAGTTTCGGGAATTAGCTGATAAGGCAATCGTGATTTTTTTCAGAAAAGGATTCATGATAGTTATCCCAAACCTATCATCCTGTGCACCTGGTGATATAAGGAAATATGTCAGATATGGAATAGATGACATAATTAAGCAATATATCCTAATAAGGAAATTATGATGGCTCATGTAAGCAGGTCAAGTGACCTTCTGGAATAGAGAAAATGTCACATCAAATAATCATGTCACAGAATGGAAAATCATGTGACATAGAGTCACACCTTCAACACAAGGAACTAAAACACCTCGAAGAAACAAACAGACCTGCAAGGCCTCAACACGTCCACACAACTCCATGGTGAACTGTTCCTCTGCCAACCAGAGCTTCTCCAACTCGACCAGACGATCCCCAAGTTCTCTGTTCTGGTGAATGACATTGTCCATGTCCAAGGCCTGTTTCTTGAAGGCCTCCTCCATCTCCTTGCACTCAGCACGCTCTCGATGTATCTAAAAAGAAGGAAGTCAGTTCAATGCTTCAACATGTTGAATCAGCTCTCCGACTCCCAATGGAAGAGGCATGATGCATCTCCAGGCTGGTAGGAACACTCCTTCCCCTGGTGGACATACCAGGCTCATACTTCTCGTTGGTGTTCTGCACCCCCATCATGATCAGCAAAACCGCATTTTTCTTTTCCGTAACTTTAATCAGCCTTATCGCAGGATAAGGCAGAAATAAGAGAAAAGCTCAGACTTATATAAGTTATGTCCTCAACTTATCTAAGTTGTCCATTGGAACTCACGAGACATAAGAACTCACGAGACATAAGAAAGTCCAATAAAAGTTCAATTAAAAGTAGTGACAGTGACATGATGATTAGAATGAGTGACTATGAGAAGGGGTGTAAGCTATGAGTGTTCTGAGAATGTGATATGAGTGAGTGTTGGGGTGAGGAAGATCAGTGATCGGGTATTAGGTATGGGGGATCACTGGGGGTGTTCAATCGTCACAAGAGGGAGAAGGAGGATCGGAGGGGGGAAGTGGCACATGTCCACAAGGTTCTTCAGATGCACCATTATGCACTGCCTCTTCCTTTGAAACCTGTACAACGAAGGAGGAGAGCGCACTGAAAATAGAGTTCCAATGCCTCTCATTGAGGTCATTCATAATGTAATCCAAATAACGTGTGGTCATCAGTCCACAGAACTCAGCATTGAACTGCTGGGAGGGTTCGATGAAATTGCTGGTTGTGTACGTTTTGTATGCACGCTTGACCTACCACATATCAATTAGTGTGATGGTACCGAGAATGTCGAACGTGACATACCACGGTGGTCACAAGGGCGAGGACACCTAACGGTCGGTTTCCGGACCCTGGATCTTTACTTGGGGGAGTTTCCATGATGCCAGATGACGAGTAGTAGCTTAGGAAGATTTCCAGTATGGGATCTGACTGGAAAACACCCCTCCTCATCTGGATCAAATGTTCAGAGGGGGAACGTTGGACGTGATGCTGGAGGTGAGTGTAACATACCGTTTTATATCCACCAACTTCGGGGTGATTCTGAATATCCCCCTCGACGTACTCGCGCCAAATGATTGGGTGGTCGTCGTTTGATTTGAAGAGTTTCACAACATAGTCTGCCCATGCTTCAACAGTTTGAAGCCTCTTGCCACGGAAGACGCAGGACAAGTGTTGGTGGATAGCAACGATGGCAGCAGCAGCAATATGATTACGGAGGACCCCAAGTGATGTGATTGTCTTCCAGTTCTGTCAGAGTTGCAAATGATCGCAGTCAGAAAATCACTCACCAGGTGGTAAACGGCATCACTGTGCCTTAATCGTGCAGGGAATGTTGGGTAGACGAGCTGATACATGCACTGGAGGGAGTTGACATCCGGGTTAATCCAAGGTAACTGCGAGTTAGCAACCTGTTTGATGACAAAGTGGATGAATTCATTGCAAAAGTTCTGGCGAATGTGCGCAGGGAGTTCTTTGATGGATACACCTTTACCCCCCTAGTGATCCTTGGGAGGGTAAAGGTTGGGACCAGGTTCTCCTCGAACTGAATTGTAAACAATAAGTTGATACACGAGAAGCAATAAATGTGATCACATACACTGAATGGGCTCAGAGTTGATACACAAGAGATCATTGTAGTTGAGCTTGTTGGAGAGAGTAATGATGCATTGGGGTCTGGGGTTCACAGGTTGAGAGTAAGGGACCAGGGAGATGCCGTGCCATATGGCGAAATGATTTTCGTTTGCCAGTCATCAACGAGGCTGGTGGCACCGGCATGAGCCATCGATGATGACTCAAATGGGTCAATGGCTCTTGAACGTTTCAACTTGGTGGACACCGTCAAGACGAGGGGGCAATGTGAAAACCTCAAGACATACCTTGGTACTGAACTAGCTGGCCCAGAACTCTTGCGCTTCGCGCCTGTCACAGTGGTCTGGGTCTCCTCTGTATTGGTGGCAAGGTCAGTATCGCCACCTGCATCTTGTGAAACTTGCATCTGGTCATCATGTTCTGCATGTGAGTCAGAACAGCCCTGGAAAACAAAAGGGTTTGTGAGTGCTACATGATATGGCAGGTTAGGGCAAAACAACATATGTTTGAGATGAGTTCTCGAACAGCACGGAGTTCATCCTTGAGAGCTGCAATTTGCTGATCCTTAGTTGGTTTTTTGCAATGTACGGGGGTGTAAGATAGACCAGCTGAAGAGAGCTGAGATGGGTCATGTCAGGGATCCCAGGGTGCACTGACTTGTTCTTCCTCTGGGTGTTCATGGAGGGAGTGGCTGAGAGTGAGATGGCAATAAATAGGAGACTGCTGGGGCAATGTAGAGATACAGTATTTATGTGTTTTTGACATGATGGAACGTGGTCTGCTTCGGTGAGCATTGTCATCCCAGTGGAGTATAGACAACTGGGGCGGTGACCAGGTGTGCACCAGATGGTCGACATTTAGCATGGAGATGTGGAGATACTTGGATGTATAGGTGGTTGGATACGTTTGCTAGAAGTGAGATCACTGGGGGCAAGGGGTGGTGTCTTGGGCTGGTACATCACAAATACATCACAAGGACATGGACAAAGTACCAGGCAAAAACCCACCTGGCACATCTCAAGTCCATTCAGAATTTTCCCAACCAGTTTCCCTGCAGTGTTCCTGGGTCAGGAAATGGCCAGTACATTCACAGTGTCCTGGGTCATGTGACCAGGGTGTCCCCATCAGGAACATCATGGGAACATCTGAAATTTTTCCAAAGAAAGTATCCAGAAAGTACTCGAGTGGCTCATTCAGAATTTCCTTTGTGATGTTCCCAGCAGTGTGAT
>Ga0307513_10012414_pt1 | contig 10517 bp, 8 predicted proteins | sample 15_EM_MG_FD_202174 | JGI IMG/M metagenome (GOLD analysis project Ga0307513, IMG submission 202174) | Populus trichocarpa ectomycorrhiza microbial communities from riparian zone in the Pacific Northwest, United States - 15_EM | ecosystem: Host-associated > Plants > Roots > Unclassified | place...
TCTTTCCAGCTGATGAATCGGAGGAAATATGGTTGTGAAGACCAATCAAACCGGTTGGAAACTTGGGATGAGAAGAAGAGGGTGGGGAGTGGGTCTGAGCGTGGGGACATGTTCACGCAATTCCCGAAGTTTGGACCAGGTTATACCCATTTCAATCCCTACTGCCGACATTGGACGTGAATATCCAAGGCCGTCGGAAGCCGCTCCCGATAAACAAGGAGAAGAAGACTCAGGAGAATCAGGAAATCGTGAGTTGGAAATTTCTCCGACAATATTTATGCAGAGAAACTTGTCGTAGATACGTATTTACGATGACTTTAGATCCTTGGTATATCTTTTATATCAATACTTGAATTTCATGCAAGTCACACCGGTTTCCCCAAGATACTCGCAAATGCACAACTGTATCGCAACTGTATCGCAAATGGTACGCATGTGGACTTCAATACTCGCAACTCAATCGCAACCCTTGCTCGCACCTGATCGCAAGTGCCTCGCACATTTTCCTGTGCCCGCTCAAAAGGTGTCAAAGTTTGATGGCGCCGGGATCGAAGAGGGAATCCTCCTTTATCATTAATGTAATTAGGATACAAGCTTTACAGCACCACTACCGAGAGGGATTTCCAGCGCTTCGTTGACAAGGCCCAGAGTGTCGACAACAAGTGGCATGAATGGGCCTCAACCATCACCTGAGCCTTCGAATTCCCTCTCTGCACCAGTCATGGCCGCGGACCCTCCACCAAATGCCCCTCAATCTTCTTTCACAACGGCTTTGTCTATGCTCTTATACGATGTTTCATACCTTGCTTACACTCAAACCGTTGATTCCCCTCAGCCAAGCAGGTGACGTGTTGGGTAATCTCTGGATGGTGTGTTGCAGTGCCGAACTTGGGCGGTGAGTCTCCCCATTTTTGATATTGTGCACCCGTTCAAACGATCTTTGTAGGAAATCCCACGAAACAGATCCGAAACTTCCTGATCCTACCCTACCTTCTTTTGCGCTTGATTTTGCCCAACTTCTACAGGCTACGATGGCCAACCCGTCCTCACGGCCGCGCATCAATCGACACAAACATGGAGCTGGCGGTGGAATTGCTCGAGATAAAATTGAGGAGGTGTCGCGAGAGGCAGAGGAAGGTAGTTGGGACCTCGTCGACGATGATGTATAACTGTATCGTGGTTCTGTATTTTTAGAGAGCATGGGCATGAGTAATTTATTAAACAATGATCATCTAGTGCAAATGCCATTTTAGTCTCGCCATCGTTCACGTTGCCATGTATAGGCACGGAAATACAACAGGAAAGAAACTCAAAATGTCGATCACAGCGCTCTACCGGGATGATGTCTCTTCTCAGCTGGTCACGTAAATCGCTTGCCGCCAACGTTGGTTGTATCCATCAAAATTTCCAACACTTTCCTCTCAGCTTCTGGTGAAGAGCCGAGGCATCGATGCCCTTCAAGATCCAGGCGTAGGCCGACCCAGAACAAGGGTGATCAAGTGAATGAGAAGCCGGAAATATCGCGACAGCTTCAGTTGTCTGAAATAGTTCGTCAATATTTTTCAAGAGCGAGCGAGGGTATAGGAAGAAGCTCGGCTTATGGTGGATCGCACGATGCTCTGGTGGCGGGTATGGCCGCAACCAGACACCATCCATGGTTCGAATGGTGTATAGCCTAAGAAATAACTGGAATGGGACTCGATAAACCACTCAAGGGTAGTGTATTGATATTGGCGAGAGCATGACGCATATTTCAAAGAAACGTCAAATAACATGCAAGGCAGATGTGTGTCAGCGAAACCCTCTCATTTTGGCGTAAAGCGTCTTCCCTACTCCCTCCGTCCATAAACCCAACTCGGCAAGCATCTATGCTTTGTTGGCCTTGGCGACAGCTTTCCGCACCACGTCCGTCCTCTGCTTCTTGGCAAGCATAACGCTAAAGCGGGCGAAATCGTTCAACGACCGTCTCTTCTCAACGGCAGCCCGCTTTTGCGCCCAGCTTGACTTATTCCACTTCTCGGCGACGGCTTCCTTCTCCAGATGTTTCTTGACGATGCCTGAGCCGGCAGCGCGAGGGAGCTTGGTTAGGGAGAGGGGGGTGAGGGTGAGGTGTTTATAGGGGTAGGATTGGCGAGGGACGTTTGTTGTAGGTCCATCAATTAGCGCCTAGAAATCGGTGAGATGGGATTGCAATATGATGTTCCATTGAAACGTACGCGATTATGGTCGATAATCTCTACAATCACAGCGATGTTGCCGGCATTAGGTCCGGACTTGAGGAGAACAACTGCAACACAAACGTGAACAACCGTTCGAATAATTAGAATATGAAGAAACGGACCTTGTCCAACCTCGACGAAGCGCTTGAAATTTGATTCCTAGAAAATGGAAAAAAAAGAAAGTCAGTATAGGTTTTGCACGATTCCTACGGAACCCGAGAGCATCCTGCAGGGTTGCCTTTGTTCGATGGACCGGCAAAACCTCATTCTACCTCCGATTTATCCATCCATCCCTTCCAAGACTCTCCGCGCTTCCGATTTCCCGCAAAATGTTCCCAAAGGTCATAGGTTCACCCTCAAGCAAAAATGGCTTACTGTCATCGTGGTTTTAGATCATACGATGTGTCGAACTTGCGATGTTCCGATTCGAGAAGCGCGCCAGAGCTATAGGAGCGAGATAATGGGTGCTGTTGTTGGTGCAAACAACGCGAAGCAGAGATTCCGGTGGTGAGTATAGACGAAGCGGACGAGCGCCGCGCGAGGTTGAGTGTGGAGAGCCGTCGGGTTAGTGGCGAAGGGGCATCTTCATCTTCGCTGTGGGTAGAAATGGGTTGTGAGTATATCAATTTATATATTAATGTCGTAAAGCCGAAAAACTCCAACCAACCTACTCCAACGACGAACCAACCAAGTCGCACCAAAAAAAAAGTGGAAAGAAGAAAAAAATGTCGCTGGTGGAGGGAGGGAACCTCGAGAGCACCACCAAACGAAAGCAAGACTCCAACGACCAAGCAATAAATGAAAGATCCCAAAGAAAAAATGTCAACAATCGAACCAAAAACTCTAACCACCTCCAACAAAATAATCCAACCAACACCAATGAAAACTTCCAACCAACATAAAAACTCCAAGAAATGCATTTAAAAAAAACCCAACACACCTATCACTCCACCCCAACCCAGTCGTCAACCCAATCCCACCCCTCAAAAAATTTCCCATCACGATGGCGCACATGCCACTCATGCCGGATTTCGTCATAACAGAGGCTAGAAAGGAGGAAAGAGGAGGGTCAATACATTATGAACATTAAGGAACAAAGAACGAAAGAAGCAAGGAATAAAAAGACGACTACACACCATTCGAACCAAGGCTCAACATACTTCCCGGTCTCTCATCCATCGGCGTCGCAGCGCGCGACGTCACACCCGGTAAAAGCTTCGAGTTGGGTGATAACAACCCGTGTCGAACCATCAAACGTCTATAACGACAATCAACCAAAAACCCATGCCGACACTATAAGAAAAACAACTCACAGCAATGGGGTATGGAGGTCCAAACTCGAATCCGAATCTTAAGACGACGGTGTGCGGTTGTGCACGGAGGAAGGTTGGTACAGGATGACAACGGCCCCGCTGTAGCGGTTAGGCTACGGAATAGGCAACATGGCCGACCTGGTTTCGGGTGCCAGAGTTCCGGGTGTTAGCTTAAGTAACGATCTAAGGATATTGGGACAGATAGTCCAACGGTTGTGCCGCGTGCGATTCCGGCATGTTCCATATTTTCTGCGATACGTTACACCCGCCGTCGTCCATCATCTTCAGTAACACAGAGTTGCGGGAGAGGCGACAGAGCCGGCGCCGCCGAAGCTGACGATGGAACGGCGACAACTACTGGGCGTAGTAGGTGTAGGGAAACAATTCAATGAGCATGGGGTCCATGCATATCGTGTCCGAAAAGGATGCCTACGAATGTAGGCGTCTGCCAAACACCACCGGCACCGCGGCAAGTCACGTCACCTGTCAAATGCGTTGAGTCGAATAACCAAGGGGGTGACAGCGAAAAAATCTAAGATATCATGTTGGTTAGTAAGTCCAGCCCAGAGGACCTTAAATTTTTTTTTGACACATTAAAAATATTGTATAAATGGTCTATTTTGTTGCTATTTCTCACCTGTATGCTGGGTTTTTAGATGCCAAGCATAGTAAACCCAGCTCATGATCCAAACCAACCCCGAGGCAGTGATATCGTATTTACCCTCCCTCGGGCACAGTTCCCGCGCCTTGCCCACATACCCTTCCGAAGCACCTTGTTCAATTTCACTGCGTTCAACATTCCGACGAGTGCTCAGTATGCAAGTCTTGGCAGATACGGGAGCAGAGATGGCTTCGTCAAACTCGTGGGCTCAGATATTTTTGTTTGCATTCACACTTAAGCCTTATTGGTAGGAGGAATACAAATGTGATCGTGATGAAAGGTCATGGGAGCGCCGGAGAGAGTAGGAGCGGAGCATCACTGGAGCTAAGGATGGGTTGCCACATGAGGCACCGTAGACCATACAACCTTGTAAGATAGCTAGCCTTCCCTTAAGTGGTCATCCGCATGTGGGCCCAAAGGGAGGTTTGCGGTATGTGTGTACCGTGCCAAGGTCCCTGAATAGAGTGGCTTCCTTTTATGTCCACAGACCCCTTTTACAGATCAGTCGATCAGGGGTCGCCTTCAGTTCATCCAACAATCTACTCTCATATATATATCCTATCCAATGGGTAATGGAACTATGTGTCGCATTTTTGCCTAATGAGCCCTGCCTCCTCTGCATGACTTGACAGGATGACCGGCCGGCTGACTTGACAGTTGCCCGCCATGATAGGACGTAACGTTAGTGCCAAGAACATGTTGAGAACATGCTCGACCTGAGCTGACTCTCCATTTCGACTATCGACTTTGGACCCAGCACTCTGTGAGTTCGAAATTTTTCAGTGACCGGTCTTGCATAACTTATGTGGAATCCTATCCATGTTTAAAAGCATACAATGAGTAATACTAGCAGCAGGGTTACGCAGCCATCGCGTTTCTCTCATAACTATGCCTCTCTAATGCCTCTACAAAGTCCACGCTCAGAATCCCATGCGATTAAACTTCTTCCCTCCATTCCCTCCACATCAGAAATATACGAGCAGTCAACCTGTGAACGTCATGAGGACATAACCATGTTATGGGTTGAAGCGCTCAAGCCTTTGGTCGGCCATTTCATCCTCATCACTGCAATCACCGCCGTTGTCTTCTTTTACATCGATAACCAACTTTTCAACATTTCCTTGCGAGCGCCGCCTGTTCCACAATTCGATGGCTCGATCAGCCAACTAGCCTCTCGCCCTCTCCAGTCAGATATCACAACCGTTTTGTCGATCGCACTTACCTGTGTGCGAACCGCTGCCGCGATGTGGGCCGCTGCTACGACATGGCGCTGCATTTTTGTCCTTATGGAGGAAACGGGGATCTCTTTGCAAGATATCAACAGGATGACAAAATCTTGCCTGCCTGCAAAGCCCGAGACTTGGGGAGGTGTTATCGTCGCCATCGTCCTCCTTGCGGCACTCCCATCGCAGTATTCTTCCCCGATCTTAACAGGATCCATCACTTGGGAACCGGCATTGAAACTCGTGCAAGGTAGCCGGCCTGCTGTGAACATATCCCTCAGCTCAGATGGACAACCGTGGACACTCTACAAACAGTGGTCAGAGAACATAGAGACGGTGATAGTGGTAGCAGCGGGGATCGCTGATACTGCTTGGGGAAACTCCAATGACGACAAAGCGACCATGAAGCGTGTACTTCGTAGCACCCAAAATCTTCCTATAAATTCCACCCTGAACAATGTCACACTACCCTACTTCACTATTGACGCATTCGAGTGGATAAAGGATCCGGACTCCACCCTCAACGAGCAGGAAAAAATGCCATTCGCGCTTGGCGGCGTCAGTTCACCGTACTTGTCGGCGACGCTCACCATGGGGTTAATTCCGGATGGTACATGGGGTCCATCCTTGAATTCTACCTTTCCCTCACCTACAACCGTCTCAGAAACCCGTACCCTCGCTATCTTGTACACTCATGGGAGAGGCAACGAATCCTGCAACGTAGGACGTTACTTTGATGGCCTCCCAGCGGATGTCAGCCTCCATACATACGCTTACCCCTATGGCGGCTTCATGGATTGTGTCGCCTATGCGCGAGTGACTTACACAGCTGGAGCAGCAGTCTGTGCTAAAGCTTGCCACATTTCTGCTTTGACCGTGGTTCAAAACGATACGGTTGTTGTTCTCGAGTCAGATGCGATGACGGTTGAAGCATTGGCTATAATGCCAAGACTGTTGACGTACATGAGCTTAGGTGGCGTCTCTGTTCCGTCCTCCAGCAATATCACCGACTACGCTATCCGCGTCCTCCCTCGATCATATGGGGCAGCTTGGAATGCCCTTACAGATACGTTTGCGCCTTCTGCGATGCTTAAGACCGATGTCATGATCCCAGTGTTGATGTCACGAGCCCAGGTGTTGCATTGGAGAGTTTATGTTTGGTTGGTGTTAAATATTCTGCTAACGCTTTCCGGTGTGCTTTTTATATTTGTTCAGAGGCGTGGCCAGAAACCGTTGGTGGTGGATGTCGCGATAGCAGCACTTTTACTGGACACGAGCCGTGTACTGGCGATCGATCAACGCGGTCTCTGCGACCTATCACAGCTCACAGAGGAAGATTTGAAGATTGGGCCACTGCGATTGCAAGAGGAACATGGACACAGATTTGTGGATGTGGGCAAATGAAATCCATGTCTATTGTTGACTGTAAGAGTCTAATACATTCGTCACCTTCTGTAGCATTTCGGCTCCTATTGCCTTTCTTATGAGTTCCCATCGTTTCCAAGATCGTGATATCTGCCCTTTTCTGCATTTTTTCATCTTTCGGCCATTATCTTTGTATTCATTTTATTCCACTCGTCCGACTTATTGTTTATCGCGCTGATACTTTACCTTATGCCTCCCTTATTTCTTGAATCCCTCTTGGCTAGGTGTAGCGATGTGCAAGAGCTCGAAAACCCACACGGGTACCGGGTAAGGGTAAGAAGTGTCTGGGTCGGGGTGGCCGTTCCTCGGCATTTTAGTTGTTTCTAATGTCATACTGTTAGCCTCCATTCTCCACTGCCCTGAGGGGGCACCCGGCATCGATGTCGTTAACCCAGGCATCGCTGTCCCGTATGCTGGTGGTGTGGACCTGTAATGATTACCTTCCGTTTTTGTCCTATATTACCTTTCGGGCACCCAACATTGGGCCCAAGGACGTTCTGGTTTTCGAAAGTCCGCTAGTCCGCCTCTCCGCCCCTCCATGGCATCCCGTTGAATCCACAACCTGCTGCAGACATAGGCCACACCTTGCAGCTATTCTGCTGGATTGGCTAGATGAAAAATAAATTTATAGTATCGTATGACCGTCAAATCGCCGTGAGTGCCAAAATGCAGGGGCTAAGGTCTAAGTATTGATTATTACTGACCAGACTAAAAGATATCACCAAGAGTTGAAGCAGGCGGACTCCAGAGAGACATAGAAAATCATATTTATTTGGAAGACATTTTCGGAAGGCCGGGTACTTGTTCAAGTTCTCCATTGAACATATGAAAATGGCATTGGCAGGAAATCAATAAAATTGACTAGGCGGTGCTGGACAGTAAAGTTTATACAGTTTTGAAACAGATTATTTAAAAGAACCACTACACTAATCGCGGGGCGAAATTTCAAATTGTTGACACATTTTCGAATTATCCCTCTAATACCTATGTTGGAAGTTGAAACGCAATTGGGATTGGAATTATTTATTAGGCGAGGAAGGTGGAGTCATGTTCGGCGCTTATGCAGTTGATGAGTTGGAGGAATGTGGTGGAGACCATTTGGTTCGTGAGTGTATTTCCCTGCTTGCCGCAAGAGAGGAGCATTGGGATAAGTCTGTTTGAGGCAGAAAACGTTAGTGAAAATGCTGGAAGGAGAATGATGAATGTACATGGCGCATGATTCTCTCACACCCTCATGGAAGTAACATCGCCAACAAGAAAGTGACTTCTATCGTCTGTGCCGAGAAATGTGCTCCGAACGTGGAGCAATAAATGACGAGCGTTTCAAAAGCCTAACAATATTAATCCCAAGTAGGACCCCTATTTTGTTATGAATATCACTAGAGCTCGAGGACGAGGAAAAAAGCGGGGACTTATCTGCTTCGTTGAATCAACACGGCGGGTGGAAAACGAAGAATTCGTTTATTCGCTATCTTCATCGTAGGACATAACACCTAGAAATGACAATGAACATACTGGAAGAGAAGAAAAAGGGCGAGAACACCTTACCGCAACGCCATCATCGGTGAACTCGAAGATGAGGAAGCAAGAGAGTGGGAAATACTACATGTGTATCTGATATGTAGGAAGTGCATACCTATGAAAATATAGTTCTACAGAGAGCAGCACTGCAAAGTAACGAGACGGTGAAAAAATGTGAAAATTAGTGGGTGGATAGACATAAAAACTGCGTCGAACGCATCCAAAATCATAAAATTCGTATGAAATTTGATTGACCACGAAAAACAGCACCCAACAGGAGTTAAACTTCTGCTGAGTGAAAATCCTCGACTCGCATTTGCAAGCGAAGGAGGATGAACGGCGGCGGCCGGCGCTATTCACGACAAACAATTCCCCTCGCATTTCGCCGTTTCCTTTACATCCATAGACTCGGCGGTGGATCCTGGTATCGAATGCCGCTCCGCCATCCTTTGGCTATGCTACCTCGTTCCTTTGCCACCTCCCTTCGCAGCTTCCGATGAAATCCATCGGTTCTGCTTTAGGAGGTGGGTGCGGTTAGTGATGGGCACGGGTAACCCCGGGGTGTCCCCAGCTTGACCCTGACCCTTACCCGTCAATACCCTTACCCTCAGCTGGGGTCGGGGTATTCCACGGGTGCGGGTAAGGGTTTGGTGGGGTTTCAAGGGTATAAGGGTTAGATCACGGGTTACGGTCTATTCGAAGAAGATATAGTCATATAAATTCAATCAGTCTACATACATCCAGATCATCGTCGTCTGCTCCGAGACCCAACCCTCCGTCGTTGACACGTTGGACTTGTGAGCGTTGGGTTTGCTGCGCTGTGTCATTCCAGGCGTCGAGCTCGGCGATGTCGTTCGACTTGTAGATGAATTGCTGTGTCTTCATGTCGTTCGAAACCTCGACGTCGGGCTCGCTGCACCTTCGTGTCGTTCGAAACCTCGATGTGGGGCTCGCTGTACCTTTGTCTCGTTCAAAATGTCGACTTTGGATCCGGTACACCTTACGTCGACGTTGGGCTCGCTGCACCTTCGTGTCATTCGAAACGTCAGGTTCGCTGGCCTTCGTGTTGTTCGTCATGCGGGTGTTGGGCTTCGTGCTCCACACGTCGGCGCTCGGTTCTCTACACCCTCGTGTCATTCGACATGCGGGCTTTGGGTTTCTTCTGCCCATGTTGTTGCGGCGTTGAGTTGTCGACACCTTTGCGTCGTCCGATACCTCGAGTTTGGGCTCTCCTGATGTTTTTGAGGGACGTGGGGCCGGTTTTGATTCCTTCAACGAGTGGGGGGTGGTGGTGAGTTGGCGTGGGTGTGTCGAAGACAGAGGAAATCTGTGGATCTGGCGGTACACGTTGTCGTTTGGCCCTATGGTTGCCGCTGGGTTGTCGTTTGGCCCGCAATTGGCGGTTCTCGTTGTCGTGTGGCCATTCTCATTGTTGTTTGGGGCATTGTTGTGGGCGTTGGGTTGAGAGGTGGTCAGTGAGGTTGAGAAACGAGGGGAAAAAAAAAACGCACCGCTTGGGCCTCCCATTTCTTGGGTCCCCCCTCTGGTTCCTCCTTCCCCTCCATAAACGGGCCCACATCCCTCGTGAGAGGGGAGGGGCACCCGATGTACTTGAGTTCCGTGAGGGCGAGTTCAGGTGGTGACGGCGACGATGGGGATGAGGAATGAATGAAGAATATCAAGTCTGCCCAAAGTTACATAAGCCTTCTTTGACAGCGGATCAACGGCAACGGCGGTATTTTAATTCCCTCTCCCTTGCGAGCGCTTGCGACCTTAGCATTATAATCCCTAGTATTATAATGCCTAATGACTTACCAGTTAAGAAAAAGAGGTAAATAAGTGGACATTTTCTGAAGAAGTCAGTGAGAATACATAAACAATAGCCTGTATCCCAAAATGGCGGTAAGAAGTCCCATAATATGAGCAACTTCCCTGTCCTCTCAAGAACCTGTTAGTCTAGTGGTTTAACTGCCCGTTAAAGGCGAGTTTCTGTTTTGCGAGGGTTGTTCGATTCCCATAGTTGACTTTTTAGTTCCATTCTTTTTTTCTGGTAAATTGATGTGATCTTGTGCCGTACCCCGAGGATCGCAAGTGTTCATCAATATGTTCAATGTTATGTTGTCTGCTTGGATCTGCGAAGCTCTTTTTCTCCTGG
>Ga0307513_10012415_pt1 | contig 10517 bp, 11 predicted proteins | sample 15_EM_MG_FD_202174 | JGI IMG/M metagenome (GOLD analysis project Ga0307513, IMG submission 202174) | Populus trichocarpa ectomycorrhiza microbial communities from riparian zone in the Pacific Northwest, United States - 15_EM | ecosystem: Host-associated > Plants > Roots > Unclassified | place...
AATATAAATCCAGGACCTTTGATAGCACGCTCACATTCAGCCTAGTCCTAGGTTCTAAATGGTACTCCCTCCAGATGCGTCTGATTTCTGTGCAACAGATTCAGTCCAAGAACCCACGAATGAAATGCGAACCAACCGCCTAGAATCTCATCACGATGTGGAAAAGACTTTGACCATTTCACGCCTGGATGGAAGCGATAGAGCAGACTGTTGAGTTGGAGACCGCTGGTTTTGTTGACATGGGCCCAAATTCCACCCACGCTGTCGCTTTTGTCATAGACGACAACATCGAAGCCGTGTGCGATACAGTGAGCAGCTGAGCTGACACCTGTGAGGCCCGCGCCGATGACGGCGATGCGCCCATAAGGGTGGGCGGGGGATTCGGGGGATTCAGGTGGTTTCTACCGGCGCGTCAGTGGTAGGCCCTTGAGCAGGTGTCAGTAGCGACTAACAGGCTTGAAGAGGGCAATGATGACCAGTTGGGCCAGGTTGTAGAGTAGCTGCAAGCCCCAGACGAGGAGGCCCACTGGATGGAGGAGCGAGAAACGCGCCTTGTGAATGGGCTCGTCGATTGCTGTGGACGTCGGAGACATGTTTCCTGAAGACATGGTAGGTGGAAGAGATCGAGTTGTTGTGGGCGTCGCTACGTCACTATCGATATCACATTCTTGTCCCCCGCCTCATTCGGAAGTCCTTCTCCTTACTCTTTGTGCACGACTGAAAGATGGAGCACCCGGTTGAAGAGATTGCAGGTGTTGTCGAACAATTGTGTACGGCGGCTACACCGGATGAGCAAAAGGCTGCTGTGGAAAAGTGGGATCTGAGTACTGCTACCCCGCAAATATGGACGACTCACATAGTAGTCCTAGGTATTTCGCGGACTATGCATCATTCAACCACCCCATCTGCTGCGTGCCGTCATACCCTAACTCCAGAAAGGAGATCTTAGGTATCTTCCAGTGGTACCGCATCCTCTCGCCGTACCTAACAATCAAAGTCAACGCGGTTGGTATGTAGTCACCCGATAGTCCTCCATACAGTCCATAGGATGGGTTCCTTTCTGACCAACCTGCGTGGTAGTTGCAGCTGAGCAGAACACAACCCTCTACCTCGACATCACCCAGACCTTTCACTTATGGTTCTCGTTTTTCAGTCCCAGGCCTGCAAACCTGGTCACTAAGCTCAAATTGCAACCATACGGTGCCCCTTGGGATCCCTCATTGGTAAGTTGTATTCCACTATGGGAAACACAACCCGTTCTCACGTTTGTGCGTGCGGATAGACTCTGTACCGCATTACGTCGCAAGAAGATTTCTACCATCCGGAGCAGCTCTTCGGCTTTCTCCTACTGCCTCCCGCGGTCATACCCATCTGGATGGCAAAGAGACTAGCCTCTGTGACCAGCAATATCCTCGCCAGCGTCAGCCAGAGGGTGTTTGGAGTGTGGGCACCAAAGGAGAAGGCATCAATTTGGAAGACGAGCACGCCAATATATGGTGCTTCATGCACTCTTTGAACTTTGTAGGACTGTAGTATTGATGCACTTTAGCACTTTACGAGTTGTAGTTTCATGGCGTTGAAAGATGTGTGGACACAAAGAAGGCAGGTTGGGCTTCTCATACTTTGAACGGCGAACTATGCGGACACAACATACGACGCATCAACTTTCGACATTCCCTGTCTACTGCTCAGCGTGGATAGGCGAAGACAAGCTCATCCTTGGTGGTGGCGGTGGAGCCTCCAAAACTGGGGTCAAGAACAAGCTGGTATGTGGCAACGAAACCGACGCGCCACGGAACCTCTGTCTATCCCACCATACTACCATATGGACTCAGAGGATTCCAGAGGATTCCCGAGGGTTGAGCGCACTCGTAGCGAACTGAAGCTGACTTCCTCTCCGTTGCGTTTACAGAGACTGTTCAGCGTGGACTCACGGAAGCTGGATCTAGTCACAGAATACGAGTTTGAAGCTGGAGCAGATGCCCCAATGAGCATGGCCTACAGCGAGAATGTGCGTGTTTCGATCCATTGGCCGTGGGTCCCGTATCCTTACAAATTGCTATTGTTTCACGCATTCTGTGGCATCACATTACCACTATCAGTGCTACTCTATCGTTTGTGGTGTAAACGAGGCTCCAGAGAAGATCGAGAAGGGTACCAATGGCCACTGTAGAGTCTTGACTGTGAAAGACAACGAGCGAGTCTCCCACCTATCACTTTTGTGACTCCGCATATTCACTAGTCCTCCTTAGATTTAAGCTGGAAGATGCCCAGCAGCTCAGCCACTCGGTTAATGTAGATGATTATCAAGTGAGTGCTACCCGCGCGATACCCGATCTCCGTACACTCACGCTCTTCTGGTAGAAAGTATCCGCTGTGTCTTCTGCGCTATCAATGGTCGCCGTTGGTTCCACTGACAACGAAGTCAGTGAAGACCAGAATCGTCAGCGCTCACCGTTCACCATGCTCTACAGGTCCATCTTCTGAACTTCCTGTCACTCACTCCAGTATCTAAGTCAGTAAAATTAGACGGAGAGCTCTTCGATGTGACCTTTGGTGCCGCCACCGTCAGTCTCACCTGCGACTTATCAGCCATATTGTTTACCTTCCCACCAGATTGTCGCGGTTTCTTCCACGCAGATTGCCGTCTATACAATCCCAGCGTTGTCTACAGAGCCTACCTCCAATGGCGCTCCTGGACGATTGATTCGCCCAAAGTCCAATAAGGACAAGGCAAAGGTCGTTTCATTACCGACATTAGACCTCATCAAGATATTGGAGAAGCCCAGCCTACCGAACCTAGCTCAGGGGTCTACCGTTTCCTTCCGAGCGGCGAGGTACAGCCTATTGCATCTCGCAGCTCACTATACTAAACCCCACATATCCTGTAGATATCACCCTGATGACTGGACCCAATTATATGCAGTCATGAATTCTAAGCCGCCTTTGCCGCGAGGAAAACGGGGAGCCTACGTGGTCCGATGGAACACCAAGAATTGGGAAGTCACTAAGTCCAAGAAGATTGCAGATGCGGGTATTACATGTATGGATATCAGGTATGCCCATATCTTGGCCTGTCACTCAGCGCTGAGTATACGCCCGGCATTGTCAGCCCGCACGGGAAATATATAGCATATGCTCTCTCAGATTGTTCCATCGGTATCTTAGATTCTCAGACTTTTGTCGTAAGCATCGTTCACTATGACCGCAGATACGTAGTGCTGAACGGGCAGCTTAGCCCTTGCTGAGCATTTTGAAGGCTCACGAGTTCCCCGCCACGACCTTACGCTTCAATCCTACGGGGACCATGCTTGTCTCTGCGAGTGCGGACAGCTCGGTTGAGATTGTCACAGTTCCTGAAAAGTTCAACGAGTCTTGTGAGTGCCCACCGCCAACATACCACTCGCTCGAGTTTACATCTCTGATGGTATTCATGCAGGGAACTTCCTTTTCTTGGTCATATTCTCCTTATTGGCCGTCTTTTTGGCCATTTTATACCAGATGTACGAACGATCGTAATATAGGCTCATTAGTTTATGTTCTGTTTATGACTATACCCATATCTTTGTTTTGTTCTTTATAGCGAACATCTTTCATGGGATACCGCTTCAGAAACTGCTAAATTCATGACTCATGTGTATCATCTTTGGATTCATCCATGTTGTAAAGGGACACTTTCCCATTTTTCCAAGCTACGGAGGCGCTGACCAACGGACGTCTACGAACCAAAGTTCTGGACATGGAGCGAGACTGGCTGGGCACCATGCAACGCAGCTTGTGGTCCGGCAAAGTCGCCTCTGAGAATGTGGCGGGCAGCGTTGGTGAAGCGCAGGGGCCCAGCAACTGCAACGACAATTAAGGTCAAGGTCAATTAAGTGGGAACAGAAACCCACCATTCACAGAGACGGGCCCTCTAGCGCACTCGACTTCTTCTTTGACGAGGGTGGCAAGGTCGGGACGACCGAGACAAATTTTGAAGCCTTCATCTTCTGTAGGAGAGACTTTTACGTCTTTCTCGTCGATGGTCGATTTGACTGGCTCAGCATTTTCCTCTGCCTTCTCAATAACCACGTCGCTGTTTCTGCTGGAACTTGCGTCGATCATGAGAGCCGGAACAAGGTCGTTGGCGCGCGTAATATAAACGCGAATGTCCAGTGAGAGAACATCGGGTACATCTCTGATTGCTTCCCGGAGCTGTGAGGCTACCCAATTCATTTCCTCTATAACGAAAAGCGCGTCAGAGATGAGCATATAGCGGATCAGATTCTTAATTTACCCCTGTTTTTAATGGCCCAGACAAATAGCAATCGACGCACCGGAGAGCGGCCACGACGAACGCTGGACAGGATGGAGAGCAGGAGAGGAAGAGTTGCTGAGATGCTTGACCCACCTACACGTTCATCAGTAATGATCGAACTAGAGACGTTCAACCTACCAGCCAGAAGAACCACCGTGGAGAATGTGTTGACCGCTGAGGGGACACCATACGGCCCATCGACAAGGACTATGACGGATTTCCCAGGGCGGTTAACAGCGTGTGTGTGGAGGCGACGAGTGAAACCGTCCATAGCACGGATGGTGAACACCAAATCTTGGTTTTTGTCGTCTCGGATGCTGGCGATAGTGAAAGGGTGCGATTCGAACGGCATTCTCGAAACCCCTGGAAGAGTGAGAAAAACGTGCTGCCCTGGAGACCACCGGATACGACGATTGGGGAGGGTGAGCCGGATAGCATTGTCAGTGACATATTCAGGGACCGCTCGGACTGGGATAAATTTCCCGGTATTGATAAGAAGGAGTTTGAACCATCGAAGAGCATGATCCGTGATCCAGATTGCACACGCCGCCCAAACGGGTTCCGGTTCACTAGGGAGGAATAAGGAAGGAATAAAGGAACAAGTTTCAATCACTCACCCTTTCACATGGTAATAGGCGCCAGCCAGGTAGAGACTATTAGGTACAGAAATCAGTGACCAAGGGGTGATGGAAAGCGATTGGCTTACGTCGTCATAACGATGTGGACAATCAAGAAGAACTCAAAATAAGACTTCCTTGTTGGGCGGAAAGACGTCAAGACAAGAACTGCGAAGGCACCCCCCGCAAGGACTCCGCTCCAAATGCTCAACCGTGCCAATTGAAGTGAGGTCAAACTGGTCATGGCGTTAGTTATAGCCTACTATTAATGGATGTGACATACGGGTAATGTCCGAAGCCGTGGGTAATAATGAGCACAAACGTAACACGTCCAACGACACGGTGCATGAAGTTGAGCTTCGGACAAGGGTTAGAGCAAAGACCGAGAGTGTAGCACTAGATTTACCTTATCGGAGCTCAACCCGGTCAGTACTGGTGGAAAAGTTGGCAAACAATGTCAGGTGTCAATAGAAAACTCACAGCTGATGAGGTTGTTTTTCCCCCCAAGAAGGACCAGAAGAGGAAGCTGATAGTACGCTAAACTGCCTGTTCGGGTATACCAGTATCTAGGCTAGAAATTGAGCGTCGAGCGAGTTGAGGATTAGCTGGACTTGCCTCTTCTGGCCACCCGCACCTGCGCAAAGTCAGTACAAGATCATAGTACAGGGAAGGTATGAAACATGGTGCTGCACTGACTGTTCATGAAGCTCCAAGCATAAAGGACGGCCGTGTAGGCTGTTGAAACTAGTAGCTCTGCAATGCTAAGTTCATGGTTCCCTCCGATAGATATGGTCTTCCGGAACATGGTAACCTTAAAAGCCGCCTCTATTGCTGCGGGTACTCTCCTCCACGAGATGATCTTATTACCAGGACTGACTGGCGATTCCAACGAGGTCGTAGTGGCCCTTAAGAGTCGCTTCTTGCGAAAGCGTCGACGCGTCATAGTAATGAAGTTGAGGAGAACGAACAACGCGATCCCCGCTGAGACACAGTACCACATGTATTGTGGATACGTCTAGATTATAGTGAGCAATCACTTATGCATAACCTCAGAGAGAGATACGTGCAAGTCGCTGCCATTTAATGTAAGCCTTCACTGGGTCCTTAATGGTTTGGGAGCTTTGGGCAGCTGAAGTACTCCGAGTGGCCCTGCTGCTGTGCTGGGTAGCTCTATATGGCAATAAAGTTAGGATATACGAGCCAGTACCAGTATGGGAGGCAGACCTGGCATCGGAGCTATAGTCACGAATCGTGGACGACATGAATGCAGGGGAGTAAGGAAGGGGAAGAGGGGGTTGTAGATCCAGAACCCTATGGCAGTGGGTTTTAATATCTCTCAGAAGCGCGCACAGCGACAGCAGGGGCGGATGCTTTTACAGGGGGACGTACAGAAATCGAAGAATGGCCACGAGCAGAACCCGAATTGGATGTCGATGTCGTAACGTGAGAATATACAAAAATACTAGACGTCCAACCCCAAAGAGAAGGCGACTCGGGTAATAAATCGATTGAACGGGGGCTGGCCCCTTTTACAGCACCTCGAGGGTCCCAAACAGCATATACTGCAACTCAAGAGCGTCTCTCAAAGAGGTACAGTAGGTCCCTGTCCAGCAGCAGCAGAGATCAGCGGTATCCAGTTGACAGATCGTCTCAATTGTCCGGTTATCTGATAACGATTAGATTAGAAAGGTGATAATCATCGGCCATAATGTCGTAGGTCGGCCGCCGCTCGCGTTGTCAGAAGTATGTCATGACCGGACCGAACAATACAAATTTGCTTCAAGTGGGCGCCAGTGGGCGCCAGTCGCTAGAATCTTCGTGCGGGTTCTACGGAACCCTTGGCTTTCTTACGTAAATCTCAGGATGTCATTCTCCGGACTCTTGAGGAACGTGAAATTTAAAGTCCTAAAATTTTTGGGCACACGCCTAGTAAAAAATTACTGAGAGCCGAAAACCACTAGGAAACGTAACATGGTAGGAAATCTGCTAGTAAACAGAGGGGGACTCGACAGTGCACTTAAATTCCACATGGTTCCTCGAGTTTCTTAGTCTCCTCAGGATCCTGTGGATTGACGTCCTGAGAAAGCCGACGGCAGGAACCCTGGGGGGTTCATCCACGATGCTTAGCCAGAACCACGTGGACCCCTTTTCCGACTGTAGGGCTAAGGGCCCGTCGATAAGGCGACGTGGATCGTCGTGGGAAAATAGGTAGAACTCCCTAATGACTGGGAGACGAGAGAGAGACTGGGATCAAGGGAAAGAGATATGTTGGAGCAAGAGCGGAGAGTGTTGTCGAAAGGTAACCGTACCCCGAGTCGGGGATTCAGATCGTGGATGAAATCCAACTTAGACCCCGAAGACCATGACGCGGGGCCCGGGGGATAGGAATTACAGGAGTAATCAACTGAAGGAAAGAAAGGTGGTAGAGTAGGGGTGGGTATACTGGATAGTGAGGCGAAGTCGCCAAGACAAAGAGTCGACCGGTGTTGAAGCACGAAGACTGCTAGTGTTCGAGCGGTAAGGGAGACGACTAAAATGACCTAAAAACACATAAACAACAATTATTGAGAAAGAATAGGGGCTAAACCCTGTGGTTTTACGTGTACAGGACGAGAGCTCGTTAAATACAGGGGATTGGCAGACCATGACGACTACTAGACGAGAACAATACGAATACAAGCCACAATCCATGACACAATGGTCGACCCACGCCTGCGATCGACATGTCGGACTAAGCTTGAGAGAGGCTGACAGCTTCACGGACCGAAGCGCGATTCGATCGGTACATACTCGCCTACATTATAAATGTGTGGTATCACTAATCCCTTATGTCGTTATGGTGTTATATTTCGTTTGAATGTCTGAATGTCGTGCACCGGAATTATTAATCAGTGCACCCGTCCACAAGTCGCGTTCCCTTATACTTGTATTCCCCGTACACTTCACGTTTTTGTGAACACCGTCGGGGTCTGCGTTGTGCAAACGTGTACGGTAATAAATTCAACAATTTACTTCATACGAGAGTGCTCATTCATCCTTTATTGTGGAGAGATACCTGGTGTAGTGTTCAGTGGCTGTTCCAAAGGACCCAGCCGGCTCAGATTCAAACCCAGCACGGCTTGAACTCTGTCAACCCATAGTACCAGTCCGCCTGTCAGTTGCCCTGAAGTGCGATGCTAGAGGTGGTCATCTTGACGTCGCTTAGGTGATGGTGGATTCACCTCCAAGCCGGGTCCCACCTCCAGGTACTTTCTGGTCTCGGAATCATTGAATTATCATGAATTTAGCAAAATTTTAACCCATGTGAATATTATATGGTGACTTTCCGTGCGGGTATCGCAGTCCCTGTTCCGTCCCAGTGCGACAGGTTTCGCGCTGGGCGACGCTAGGTCAACAAAAAGGTATTCAGCTACCATATAATTCTCTTCATGCCTTCTGGTACTAGACAAACTCATAGAAACACATACTAGTTAGTCGATACGGGAGCAGGAATGAAGCGGTCTGATTATTCTGTACCAGGCCGGCAAATTCACTTTTTGTCAAGCAAACGCAACGTTCCCACCTATATTCCCCATCTGGAAGCAGGTCTTAGCGCCCCCGTGCACAGGTGTCAAAGGCCATAAGTGCAATGCAGTAATCAGATAAGGCAGAAGGATACCCTTGGCCCAAATACCAATGCAACCCATATCATGTGAGTGGGAATCAAGGACCAAAATAGCGCATTGAGTGGTGGGTGTCTGTCAACTTACTGTATGCGACAATTTGGAACGGAAGCGCCACTCGCAATCTTGCTCAGGTACACTATATATAGTAATTAATGTATTATTGAAGAGGTATGACAAGCATAAGGGTGCTCCCTATTCGACGTTGGGGCATTTTGGTCGAGCTAGATCAAAAGCCCGGGCCACAAAAATTTGTTACTCTCAAAGTGCTCAAGTACGACCGTCCTGGCTTTCGTGACAAATTCTATGAATTGTAAAATGGCGTTAACATATTGTTGCAATATTAAAATTGTCCTGGATCGGCTAAATCGTGATCGCTCCATATTTCAATGGGCCCAAAGGTGGTACCCCGATCCTGTCATGATTCTGTGGCTCCGGCTTTTATTTTGCCCAGTGCCTAGCGCTTCGGTTTGCGCCTCGAGAAAATCGATGAGTATTTTCAAATGATCGACAGTTCTAGGGGAAACCCCTCTGCTCCACGTGTCCACGTGTCATTATCAGTCGCCCACTCACTTGATTCGGCCCTAGCTTGCAACCTACGATATCTAGGCACACAGCACGCAAAGCTCGCCATCCTCTGTGACGGGCGTAAAAAGTCAACACGTCCGATGTATCGCCGACCTGAAAGCTTAGTCGAGTGACTAGCCGAGCAAGGAGGCCGACCTTCGACTACTGCACTCCAAATCTTGCCTCGTGTTGTATAGTCCTCAGTGGACACCATGCCTCATCACCACCTCCCATGTGCCACAGCTGGTAGAAACTGATACAGACATGTCTTTTCAAGCTCTGGTTTACTATCTGCGAACGAACCTTAAAGGCGCCTTACTGATCCCCAGTGTGATACCTATCGAGGCTTCATCCAGTACCCTCCGCTTCCACTCCTCAATAGTCTCCTGAGGTTGCAATAACGGCTGCACCTCAAAATCGCGTAAGAGTAGGGCGAGAAATGCAACGCTTTCCGTTATCGCGAATTTCTTGCCCAGGCAGGTACGAGGGCCTACTGAGAAGGCTGATATGCCTTCATCGCTGACGTTGTTCCATCGCGAGGGCCTGAACGTCAGGGGATCATCATAGATACGTGGGTTGTGTTCTGCGGGAGACAAAGTCATTGATGATCCACTATCAGATTGACACAGATTGACACAAGACATACCAGTGCCAACCACATCGACAACCAAACCAGTTCCTTTAGGGACCGGAACCTGTACCGTTCCCCTCTTGGCATCCCAAAAAGTCAAAGTCGTATCCTCAGTGGATTCCCGGATCATAACGTATCCAGCGGCTGTCAACCAGTGTAATGAGCGTACGTGCGTTGTGGCTGTGGACCCACTCACGATACAACCTCAGGCTTTCAAGGAAGACGCCTCTCACTTTATGAAGTTTATCGGTGAGTGGTGTTTCAGCTATATCTCCTGCTTCTGCAAACACCTCGCAGATGTGCTCGTAGACCTCCGCTTGTTCCTTTGGGTGGACCGCGAGCAGCGCAAGAACTGCGGCAAGCGTCGACGAGCTGGTTTCATGTCCTGCCAGGAGTGTAATAAATGCCTATAACGGATCAATCCAGGTAAGTATTGCTAGAAATTGATGGGGACGTGAATAGCTTTGTGCGCTCACATTGCCACGCTAGACGAACCATGTCAGCATGGGATCCCTCCAACGAGCTTTCGAGAAATGGTTGGAGTTCATACAAGTGACGTACCAGCTCCAAATCGCTCATCTCTTCTTGATTTTGCTCGTTCGCGAGGACCAGCCGACTGAACACGTCCTTTGCTATTTGATCCAGGTCCGAGCTATTCTCCAGAATGGCCTTAGTCTCTTGTTTTCGTTCTTCAATCTGGCGTTTCAAATAAGCCTCCAAATCGCGGAAGGCTTTCCCTATTG
>Ga0307513_10012416_pt1 | contig 10516 bp, 9 predicted proteins | sample 15_EM_MG_FD_202174 | JGI IMG/M metagenome (GOLD analysis project Ga0307513, IMG submission 202174) | Populus trichocarpa ectomycorrhiza microbial communities from riparian zone in the Pacific Northwest, United States - 15_EM | ecosystem: Host-associated > Plants > Roots > Unclassified | place...
GCAAGGACGGCGGCAAGGCCGGCACCTGGATCCGACCGGAGGAGTAGATGACACGCACCGCCAGGGTGGTGACCGCCTCCAACCGCGCGGCCGCCGGGGTCTACGCCGACAAGACCGGCCCGCTCATCACCGGCTGGCTGCGCGACCGCGGCTACCACGTGGGCCCCGCCGAGGTCGTCCCGGACGGCGAGCCGGTCCGCGAGGCGCTGCGCTCGGCCGTCGCGGCCGGGGTCGACGTCGTGGTCACCACCGGCGGCACCGGCATCACGCCCACCGACCGCACGCCGGAGATGACCGCAGCCGTGCTGGACTACGAGATCCCCGGCCTCGCCGACGCCGTGCGCGCGGCCGGCCTGCCCGCGGTGCCCACGGCGGTCCTGTCCCGCGGCCGGGCCGGCGTCGCGGGCGGCACGCTCATCGTGAACCTGCCCGGCTCCACGGGCGGCGTCAAGGACGGCCTGGGCGTGCTGGACGGCGTGCTCGACCATGCCGTGGACCAGCTGCACGGCGGTGACCACCCGCGCGCGGCGCAGCCGACTCCGGCGCGGGTCCTGCGGGCCGAGATCAGCGAGTCGCCGCTGTCGGTCGAGGAGCACGCGAACCTCGTCGACGAAGCCGCCGCGGGGGCGGTCGTGACGTTCGCCGGCGTGGTCCGCGACCACGACAAGGGCCGCGGCGTGGTGAACCTGGACTACGAGGGCCACCCGAGCGCGAAGGCCGTCGTCGAGGAGGTCGCCACGGCTGTCGCCGGGCGGCATCCGGGCCTGCGTGCGATCGCGGTCAGCCACCGGATCGGGGCCCTCGCGATCGGCGATGTGGCGCTGGCGTGCGCGGTGGCCGCCGAACACCGCCAGGAGGCGTTCGCGGCCTGCTCGGACCTCGTCGACGACGTGAAGCGCCGCCTGCCGATCTGGAAGCACCAGAACTTCACCGACGGCACCGACGAGTGGGTCAACTGCCCCTGAATCCCCCGGACATGCCGAAGGGCTCCACCGCCGGGGGATTTACGCGGTGGAGCCCCTCGTACCTGCGCTTCGTGGCGTAACTACGTCACGGAGCAGTTCACTTGGTGGCGATCTTCTGACCCACGAGAATCAGGTTCGGGTCGCCGATGAACTGCTTGTTCTTGTTGAAGAGGGCCTGCCAGCCGCCCTTGACCTTGTGCTCGCGCGCGACCTTGGTCAGCGTGTCGCCGGCCTTGATCGTGTAGTCGCCCTTCGGGTTGGACTTCGCGAGCACGGGCTTCGCCACCGGTGCGGCCTGCTGCTGCTGCGGCGCCTCGTACGAGGTCGACTCGTTCGAGCTCTGCTGCTGCTGCTGCTGCGGAGCGCTGTAGCCCCCACCGCCGCCGGACGAGCCGCCGCGGGAGCCACACACCGGCCATGCGCCGATGCCCTGGGACTGCAGGACGTTCTCCGCCACCCGGATCTGCTCCGCACGCGAAGCGTTCGCCGGGTTGCCGCTGCCACCGTTGGCCTGCCAGGTTCCCTGGGAGAACTGCAGGCCACCGTAGTAGCCGTTGCCTGTGCTGGTGCCCCAGTTGCCGCCGCTCTCGCACTGCGCGACTGCGTCCCAGTTCACGGGGTCGGCCTGAGCCGGGGCTGTGGCGACCGCCAGCGGAACACCGATCACGGCGCCGGCGACGACGACGCGCGCGATGTTGCGCAGTGCGGCAGACGGCTTGCGGTGCTTGCCTTCGTACGCCATTTCGCTCTCTCCCTCAACGCCGACGCGTGCTGCGCTGTGGGACCGACCTTTCGGGGAGGTCGAGCCGGGGCTGCCGGCGCCACGCCGCGCATCGGGGTGCTCGTCGTGGTCCCTCGTCCCGGTCCGGAGGTTCTCTTTCAGTCGGGGGAAATTCGCCGATGCCTGTCGGACCGGGCTTGGCGTTACAGGCACTCGGGTCTTGCGTGGTTGATCGGGACCAACCGGAGGCGACGCTACGTACGAAATTGGTGGATTGGAAATTGAAAGCTATGTGACCGTCGTCACAGTAACGGTATTTGACAGGATCCGATCCCCATTGTTTACGCAGGTCCACGCACTGCGCGTCACCGTAATAGTCCCGAGATTTCGCCGAATAAATTCACTCGATGTGAGGCGCGGGTCACGTCGGTAGGGGCCGATTACGGTCGGGAAAACCGTTACCCGAAAGGTGGATGACAGCCCTCTGAAATCGGTTCGTTACCTGCTGCAATGCGGTAACCAATTCGGGGAGCCAGCAGATGTCGAAGTCGATCTCCGAATGGGCGAGTTCCCTCGGGCGTGTCGGCCCGGTCCTCAGCCGCCCGCGAACGGGGGCAGCACGTCGACCCCGGACCCGTCGCGCAGCGCCACCGACCGGTCTCGTACCGCCACGCCGTCGAGCAGGAAGCTGCAGGCGGTGAGCACCTTGGTGAGCGCGGCGCCGTGTCGGCCGGCGAGCTCGTCGACGAGGTCGCTCACGCGGGCGGCCACCGCGAGCTGGATGGTTTCCTCGTTGACGCCGGCCGCGGCGCGCGCTCCGGCGAAGTAGCGCACCCGCACGGTGGTGGCGGCGGCTGTGGTCACGTCCACAGGTTAACCGCCGCGACACGCGGTGCGTCGCCCGTGTGCGGGACGATGAGGTCATGGCCTGGACCTACCTGATGGACATGGACGGCGTGCTGGTGCACGAGGAGCACCTGATTCCCGGGGCGGACAAGCTGATCGAGGAGCTGGGCGCCAAGGAGATCCGGTTCCTCGTGCTGACGAACAACTCCATCTACACGCCGCGGGACCTGCGCGCGCGGCTGCAGCGCACGGGGCTGGACGTGCCGGAGACGTCGATCTGGACCTCCGCGCTCGCGACGGCGATGTTCCTCGACTCGCAGCGCCCGGAGGGTTCGGCGTTCGTGATCGGGGAGGCCGGCCTGACCACGGCCCTGCACGAGATCGGCTACGTCCTGACCGACCGCGACCCGGACTACGTGGTCCTCGGCGAGACCCGGACGTACAGCTTCACCGCGATCACCACCGCCATTCGCCTGGTCGAGCAGGGTGCCCGGTTCATCGCCACGAACCCGGACGCCACCGGCCCGTCCCGCGACGGCTCGCTGCCCGCGACCGGCTCGGTGGCGGCGCTGATCGAGCGGGCCACCGGGCAGTCGCCGTACTTCGTGGGCAAGCCGAACCCGTTGATGATGCGTTCCGCGTTGCGCTCGATGGGCGCCCACTCGGAGGCGACGCTGATGATCGGCGACCGGATGGACACCGACGTGCGGTCGGGCCTAGAGGCGGGCCTGCAGACGATCTTGGTGCTGACCGGCATCTCCACGCCGGAGACGGCCGAGCGCTTCCCGTACCGCCCGAGCCGGGTGATCGACTCGGTCGCGGACCTGGTCGGCGCCGCCGACAACCCGTTCCCGGAGCTGTGAAGAGCGAGACCCCGGCCCGGGCAGTGCCGTCTGTCCCGAGCCGGGTCTCGCATGTTCCCGAACTGACTGCCGCTCCCACCACGAAGCGACGCAGCTTAGGCTAACCTAACTCGATCGTCTGGCGCAAGCGCCCATCCATCCACAACCGCGCCACCTGTCCACATGTTGATCTTGCGACCCCGCCCCGCAACCCCAGCCCGATAGACTGGCAAGGCGGGACGCCCCCGGGAACGGGTGGGGGCTGGGTACCGGGGGCTCGATACCGTTCGCGCGATTCTTGGTTGCGGTGGCTGGCGGGTTTGGCGAGGTCGTGGGGGCTTTTCGTAGTGCCGTTGCTGGGCCGGGGGCTGGTGGTGCGGGAAACCTGGGCGTGCCCGGGGGCCGGGCGGCGTGCTGGTGGAGCGTCAGGCGGCGTCCTGTTCCAGCTGCGGGGCCTCCGCGGGTCGGCGGCGGATGGGCCAGCGGATCCGTTCGCGGACCTCGATGCCGCCGCGGCGGGCCAGGACCAGGCCGCACACCGCGGCGCATACCGTCGCCACGATGCCGCCGATCACGAACGGCGACCGGCCGCCGAACTCCGCGGCCAGCCAGCCCGTCATCGGGCCGCCGATCGGGTTGCCGCCCAGGAACACCAACATGTACAGCGCCATCACGCGCCCGCGCATCTCCGGCGCCGTGCCCAGCTGCACCGTCCCGTTGGCCGTGTTCATGAATGTCATCAACGCCACGCCGACCGGGATCAGCGCCAGCCCGAACGCCAGGTAGCTCGGCATCAGCCCCGCCACCAGCTCCAGCACGCCGAACGCCAGCGCCGCGCCGATCAGCAGGCGCAGCCCCGGCCGCCGCCGCGTCGAGCGCCGGACCGCCAGCAGCGCGCCCGCGAACGTGCCGACCGCGAGCAGCGTCGACAGCAGGCCGTACCCGTCGGCCTGCCGGTGGAAGACGTTCGCCGCCGCGATCGCGAGCGTGGTGTTGAACGTGATCGCGAACGTGCTGATGCAGAAGATCAGCACCATCACGGCGAGGATGTCCGGCCGGCCGCGCACGTACCGCAGGCCCTCGAGCAGCTGGCCGCGCCGCCGCGCAGGCGCCGGGTCGCGGTGCAGCTCCGCGGGGTTCATTCGCGCCAACCCCACGATCACCGCCAGCGTCGAGAGCGCGTTGACCAGGAACACCCAGCCGGTGCCGGTCCAGATGATCATGACGCCGGCGATCGCCGGGCCCACGATGCGTGCCAGGTTGAACGTCGACGAGTTCAGCGCCACCGCGTTGGTCAGCTGCTCCTTGCCGACCATCTCGCCGACGAACGACTGGCGCACCGGCGGGTCGAACGCCGTGAACACGCCGAACACGAAGCACAGCACGTACACGTGCCACAGCGCGACGAGGCCGCTGACGTCCAGCAACCCCAGCGCCAGCGCGCTTACCGCCATGCCGCCCTGGATGAGCATCAGCATCCGGCGCTTGTCGTGCCGGTCGGCGAGCACGCCCGCCCACAACGTCAGCAGCAACGTCGGGGCGAACTGCAAGGTGGCGGCGAAGCCGAGTGCCACCGGGTCGTAGCCGGACAGCTCAAGCACCAGCCAGTCCTGGGCGATGCGCTGCATCCAGGTGCCGACGTTGGAGATCACCTGGCCGGACGCGAACAGTCTGAAGTTACGAACGCGCAGCGACCCGAACATGCTGCGCGGTGATGTGTTGGCTCTTCCCACTAATCCTGTTGGCTCGCCATCCGGTCCAGGATCTCCGCCGCGCGGGACAGTACTTCCCGCTCCTGCACGGGAAGCTCCGCCAGCCGCTTGTCCAGCCAGGCTTCGCGCGCGGAGATGTCGGCCAGGATGAGCGCGCTCCCCTCCTCGGTGATCTCGACGATGGCCTGCCGGCCGTCACTCGGATGCGGTCGCCGGCTGACGTAGCCGGCCTCCTCGAGTGCCGCGATCACCCTGGTCATGGACGGTGGTTGAACGACCTCCTTGGCCGCGAGCTCACCGGGGGTGAGCGGGCCGCACTTGTGCAGGCAGAACAGCGCGGAAAGTTGGGTGAGCGTCACCAAGGAGCTGGTCCGCTGGGCACGCAGCCTGCGGTTGAGCCGCACCGTCGCCAGCCGTAACCGGCTGGCGAGCGAGCGTTCGGCTACGTCCTGCTCCGTGTTCGACACATCGTTAGCATACCTCACGAATTGCACTCCGTCACAGTGATCACTCAGTTGATCACGGAGAGAGCACGGCTTCTCAGCCGATCGCGGCCTGGATGGGGCCGATCGCGAAGTACACCGCGAACAGCACCGCCACGATCCACAGCAGCGGGTGCGTGCCGCGCGCCTTGCCGGTGGCCACCCGCAGCAGCACGTAGCTGATGAAGCCCGCGCCGATGCCGTTGGCGATCGAGTAGGTGAACGGCATGACGACGATCGTGAGGAACGCCGGCAGCGCGATCGTGAAGTCGGAGAAGTCGATCTCCTTGATCTGCGCCATCATCAGCACGCCGACCACGACCAGCGCCGGCGCCGCGGCCTCGACCGGAACCGCCTGGTAGAGCGGGGTGAAGAACATCGCGGCGATGAACAGCAGGCCGGTGACGACGTTCGCGAGCCCGGTGCGCGCGCCCTCGGCGATGCCGGACGCGGACTCGATGTAGACGGTGTTCGAGCTCGACGACGCCGCGCCGCCGGCGACCGCGCCGAGGCCGTCCACGAACAACGCCTTGCCCACGTTCGGCAGCTTGCCGTCCTTGTCGAGCAGGCCGGCTTCCTTGCCCAGCCCCGTCATCGTGCCGATCGTGTCGAAGAAGTCCGTCAGCACCAACGTGAACACGAACAGGACCGCCGTGATCACCGGCACCTGCACCCAGGCGTCGAAGTTGACGTTGCCGACCAGCGAGAGGTCCGGCGCGCCGACGACGTCGTCGGGCATCGCGGGGTAGCCGAGGTTCCAGCCCTTCGGGTTGGTGCCCGCGGACGGTCCGGCCTTCGCGATCGCCTCGATGATGATCGCGATGACCGTGGTGGCCAGCACGCCGATCAGGATGGCCGCCTTGACCCGCTTGGCCACCAGGATGCCGGTGAGGATCAGGCCGATGACGAACACCAGCGTCGGCCACGAGGCGATGGAGCCGTTGATGCCGAGTCCAACTGGGACGGTCGTGTTGGCGGCGTCCGGCAGCCGGCGGACGAACCCGGCGTCCACGAGACCGATCAGCGTGATGAAGAGGCCGATGCCGACCGCGATCGCGGCCTTCAGCGAGGCGGGTACGGCGTTGAACACCATCGTTCGTACGCCCGTCAGCACGAGGATCAGCACCACGACACCGTTGAGCAGCACCAGGCCCATCGCCGCCGGCCAGCTCATCTGCGGCGCGATGGTGAACGCGACGAACGCGTTGATGCCCAGGCCCGTGGCGAGCGCGAACGGGAAGTTCGCCACCAGTCCGAACAGGATCGTCATGACGCCGGCCACGAGTGCGGTCACGGCGGCGACCTGGCCCGACGGCAGGATGTTGCCGAACGCGTCGTCGTGGGTGGCCGGGTTGTCCGGGTCGGCCGTGAAGCTGCCGATGATCAGTGGATTGAGGACGACGATGTAGGCCATGGTCACGAAGGTGACGAGCCCGCCGCGGATTTCCCGGCCGGTGGTGGAGCCGCGCTCGGAGATCTTGAAGAAGCGATCCAGCGCCGCGTTTGCTGTCCTGTTCGCCATGAGCCGGTAGCCTCGCGCATGTGGCAGGCCCAGCGGAACCCGACGCGCGAAAAGAAATACAGAAGTCACCTCCGCCACCGCTGCCGCAGCGCCTGCTCGCGCTGCCGCCGGTGGTGTACGCGGGGACGGCGTTGTGGTTCCTCGCGTCCGTGGTCCTGCTGATCGCGCGCTACGGCTACGACGCGGGCCCGCCGATCTGGCTGTGGACGGCGCTGGCCGGCTTCGTGCTCGGCCTCATCGGCATGCCGGTCATGGTCTGGCAGCGCCGCGCATCCCGCCGTGGCGCACGCGGCGCGCAGCGCGACCTCTAGCTCAGCACGCTTTCCGGGTCCTCCAGCACGGCCGCGAGCAGGTGCCGGTCCGGCCAGCGGTCCACCGTCCACGCGAGCGCGCGGGCGAGTCCGGTGGTCGAGTCGACGCAGTGCACCACGCCGTCCTCGACCCACCAGGCCACCTCGTGGTCGATCAGTCCGATCCGCACGGTCAGCTTGTGGTGCACGAGCGGACCGCCCGGCGGCACGGGGATCCCGGCGAGATCGCACCCGTCGACGACCGCACCGAGGTCGGCCCAGCGCACGGATTCCGCGGGCCCGGCGACCGCGCCGACGATCACCTCGGAGGCCAGCGGCAGGTCCAGCAGTTCGGCGAGCGGCTCGGCCAGCGCGAAGTCCGGCCCGGCGGAGACGACCCGCTCGGCCTCGACCACGCCGAGCACCCAGGGCGCGTCGAGCACGAGCCCTTCGGCCGCGGGCACGACCTGTCCGGTCAGCGAACGGACGGCGTACGGCGGCTCCGCGTCCGCGAGCTCGCCGTCGCGCGCGGCCCGGGCCAGCGCGGCGTGCGCGCGCATCGTGGTGCCGGCGGGGACCTCGCGATCGGGATCGCCGAGCCGGTCGAGGAGTTCCTCGTCGGCGACGTCGAACGTGGCGCGGACGCCGATCGCGGTGAGGACCGAGGGGTCGACGTCGATCGGCGGGACGGGGTCGTAGAGGCCGGCGAGCTCCGGCGCGGTCTCGAGCCGCCAGTCCCGCGGCGCCCGGCCGGCGAGCAGCGCGTGATGGGCGATCCACCAGCCGGTGTAGCCGCCCGGTTCGTGCAGGGCCCGCCAGGTGTCCGGCTCGGCCGCGAGCAGCCGCAGCGCGGCGGGCCAGGCGTCGTCGGCGACGAGGTCGAGGTCGCGCACCGCGGTCAGCCGGGCGGGTGGCTCGTCGTGCGCGTCCCACCAGCCGGCCTCGTCGGCGAGGTCGTGGTCGGGTCCGTGCGGCTCCTCGTCGACCACGATCGCGAAGCCGTCGAGCACGCCGACCGCGTGCAGGACGTGCCGTGGCCACGCGTCGGCGACGTCCTGGCGCAGCACGCCGAGCGGGGTGTCGTCGTCGAGCAGGTCGAGGAAGCGGGCGCCGGGCAGGGCGAGCTCGTCGGCGCGGCGCTGCTCGCCGGTGTCGTCGGGCAGCGCGAGGGCGGCGAGCCAGGGGTGCTCGCCGGGGCGCGCGCCGGCCTCGCCGACGAGGGTGAGCACGGTGTCGCGGAGCTTGTCGACGTCCAGGCCCGCCTCGGCGTCCTCGAGGCTGCGCTCGACGTCGTCGCGGGTGGAGTCGAGCAGGTCCGCGGTGTTCGCGTGCCGGGCGCCAAGTCGTTCGAGGAGCGGGTGGACGGCGTCCCGGTGGACGATCGGGAGGTCGGTTTCGACGTCGAGGGCGTCGTCGGCGATCAGCGTGCCGCGCGGGCCGGGGCGGGTGCGGCCGTCGGCGAGCGGTACCGGCAGCGCGCCGAGTGCCTCGCGAGCGTCCCTGTCGACGTCGGCGATCGGGGCGAGGGCGGTGTAGAGCCGGTGCCACCAGGTGGGCGGCCGGTCGATCCCGGTGACCCGCTCGACGATGTCGGCGATGGTCAGGCGCGTGACGTCGAGGGCCTGGAGCCGGGGGTCGTGCTCGGCGGTGGTGAGGCCGTCGATGGTGTCGTCGAGGGCGTCGACGAGCTCGCGGCCGGGCACCGTCTTCGCGTGGCGCGGCTCGACGGTGCCGGTTCTCGTCGGGAGCCAGGCGGTCGTGCGCAGCGCCTCGAGGACGGCCTTGCGGAGTTGTTCGTCCACTTCGGACAGTGGAAAGCCGGGCTCGGGGACCAGGCGGGTCCGCTCGGCCGGGTCGAGGAGCTCGACGAGTTTCGGGTAGGCCCGGGCGGCGTGGCGCAGGACGGTGTCGCGGGCCGGGCCCGGCCGCGTCCGGCGGCGGTCGGCCTCGACGGGGAGGGTGGCGATGAGGCGGGCGGGGAGGGAGAGGCGCTCGTCGGTACGGGTGGGTGCGTGCAGCACCTCGTCGTCGAGTGGCCCGTCGGCGTTCGCCGCCCAGCAGGCTGTCCACTGTGGACGTGCTTCGGCGCCCAGTCCGCTGAGGTCGTCGAGCTCGCCGTGCTCGCGGACCACGAGCCAGTGGGTGGTGCCGTCCGGTCCGTGGATGTGGATGCGGGGGCCGTCGTCATCCCGGTGCCAGGTGCGGTCGCCTATCTCGATGGTGTCGAGCGCGTCGAGCGCGAGAAGGAGGTCGGTGGCCTGCCGCTCGAACTCGGCCTCGAGCCGGCCCGTCTCGACGTCGCCGCGCAGCGGCAGCCGGACCTCGGTGTCGAACCCTTCGGGCGGCTGCTCGTCGGCGGGCCAGGCGAGCCGGAGCACCGGAACGCGCCCGTCCCGCCCGGTGACCGAGCGGGTCCGCTCGGCGGAGAAGGCGACCCCGCCGTGGCGCGACACCACCCGAGGTGCGTCGCAGACGGTGAGTACCGCCGCGAATCCGACCCCGAACCGCCCGACCCCGTGCTGCTTGCTGGAGGCGCGCAGCGAGGCGAGGGAGGCGACCCCGTCCCGGTCGAGCGAGTGTCCGGTGTTGGCCACCCGGAGCTCGTGGTCTACAAAGGACACTCGGAGTGTGCCCCGGGCGCCTGCTGCGTCAGCCGCGTTCTGCGCGAGCTCGACGAGCAGCCGGTCCCGGTAGCCGCCGAGGACGAGGTCCTCTTCGGCGTTGGCATCCTCGCGAAAGCGAGTGGGCGAGTCCCGCCAGGAGGCGAGCACGGACTCCCGAAGCCCAGCCGTGCCGAAGGGATCAGTCACCCTCGGGCCGTTCGCCGGCCCCACCCCAAAGGGGCCAGCCGAACGAGCGCCGCCCGCCGTCCGACTTCGGCTCCGGTCCCGCTGCCGGCTCCGGGTCTGACACTGGTTCCGGTGCCGGGTCCGTCACCGTGCTCGACTCCGGCTCCGCCTGGGTGTCCGGCTCCGCCTGGGTGCCGGACTCCGTTTGGGTGCTCGATTCCGGCGCCGGGTCCGATTCCAGCTCTGGCGCCGAATCTGGCGCCTCGCTTGCCGCCTCGGGAGAGCTGGCGGGTTCTTGTTCGGCCGGCTCGGTGGTGGTCGGTTCGGCTTGGTCGGCCGGGGGCGCA
>Ga0307513_10012417_pt1 | contig 10516 bp, 8 predicted proteins | sample 15_EM_MG_FD_202174 | JGI IMG/M metagenome (GOLD analysis project Ga0307513, IMG submission 202174) | Populus trichocarpa ectomycorrhiza microbial communities from riparian zone in the Pacific Northwest, United States - 15_EM | ecosystem: Host-associated > Plants > Roots > Unclassified | place...
GCCTTGGGTGTAATCCTCGCCGGCGGAGATTTGCGGTTTCCACATTTCCTCGAGCGAAGACCGCTTGAGCACCAAATCATACTCGGCCTGACGCTGCCGATCGCCGAGCAGGAAGGCGACATATTTCGCCATGTCCGGCAGCGGTGAATTGAGCCCGCCGTTCGACACGGTCACCCCGGTATCGACATCGAACGGCGCCTCGACCCTCTTGCCGTCGCGAATGTAGTAACTGTGCGTTCGGTGCGGCAGCAGATAGGGCGGGGTTCGGTCGAAATAGCTCGAATACATGCCGAGCGGCCGGAGGATGTTCTTGTCGACATAGACTTCGAAATCCTCGCCCGACAGGCGTTCGATCACCTGGCCGAGATAGACGATGCCTGGGTTGGAATAGCTGAACCGGCTGCCGGGTTTGAACTTGACCTCGGTATAGGGGATCATCGCCTTGAGCTGTTCCCAGCTCGGCGGCTCGAACGGCTGCCAGTCCCGGTCGCGCCAGCGCCAGGTCGCGCCGCCAAAGCCTGCGCTGTGGCTCATTAGTTCGCGGATAGTGATCTCGCCGGTATCGCCGAACGGATTATGCACCCCGGCCAACTCGGGCACGTAGCGGACGATCGGATCGTCGAGCTTGAGCAAGCCGCGGTCGCGCAACTGCATGATCGCGATCCCGGTCATCGTCTTGGTGATCGACGCCCAATGATAGATCGTCTGCGCGTCGACCGGCACCTTGGTGTCCGCGTCCTGATCGCCGAGATGGTCGGCGACGACGACGCGGCCGTCGCGCACGACGTAGAAGCTGCTGCCGACGATGCCCGCGCGCTTGATCTCGGCGCGGTGGAGCGCGCGAAAGTCGGTCAGCGCCTTCTCGAACGAGCGCTCGCCGGCCGCGGCGGGGCTGACGGTTTGCGTTACGGCGAGCAGGAAGCAGACGGCGACCCAACGAGACATGGCGATCTTCCTAGCTCTTCCGGACGATTGATCCCCGATCTTGCTGGGGGTTTGGCGATCGCGCAACGCAAATGGGTTGCGATGGGTATAGCTGGCGGGATGGCTCGCTCGCCAAGCGTTTCGCGGTTCGCTATCTGGCCGTGGATGACCAATCGCTGTCCCTGGGCGGGTGCTGACCCGCAGATGCAAGCCTATCACGATACCGAATGGGGCGTGCCCGAGCGCGACGGGCGGGCGCTGTGGGAGAAATTGCAACTCGACGGGTTCCAGGCGGGCCTGTCGTGGTCCACCATCCTGAAGAAGCGCGATGCGTTTCGCGAAATGTTCCTGGGGTTCGATCCCGATAAGGTCGCCGGGTTCGACGCGTCCGACGTCGAGCGGCTGCTCGGTGACGCGCGGATCATCCGGTCGCGTGCCAAGATCGAGGCGACGATCGGCAACGCGCGCGCCTATCTGGCGATGCGCGACGCGGGCGAGGATTTCGCCGATTTCTGCTGGTCATTCGTCGATGGCGAGCCGCTCAAGGGCGATGGCGTGCACGTACCGGCCAAGACGCCCTTGTCAGAAGAGGTCTCGAAGCAACTCCGCAAGCGCGGGTTCAAGTTCGTCGGACCCGTGATCGTCTATGCCTGGATGCAGGCATGCGGGATCGTCGACGATCATGTGATCGGTTGCTTCCGCCACAAAGACGACGCGTGAGCGATTGTCCGGCGCCGCTCGCGCTGCTTGTGATCAACTGTAGCTGACCAGTTCGAACTCCGTGCCGTCGAAGTCGAAGAAGTAGAACCGGCGACCGGGTTCGTAATCTCCATGATTGAACGGCTCGAGCCCCGCCGCCTCGACGCGACGTTCGGCATCGTCGAGGTCGTCGACGACGATCCCGACATGGTTGAGCGGGCGGCCTTTCCGGAACGCGTCATCGGGCGTTTCGGCGCCGTCGTGCGTATACAGCGCCAGATAGAATTGATCGTCGCCGACATGGATCGAGCGCCCGCCGGCGATCGCCGGCCCTTGCCAGCGGATGTGCCAGCCGAACAGATCGTGCATCAGCTTCGCGCTGCGCTCGGGATCGCGGACGGTGAGGTTGACGTGTTCGATGAAAGCGCCGGGCATGAATGATCCTTTCGAGTGGAATTGCTCCGTGCGCAGAGAGATAGTTCCTCAACTATGGTTGAGGTCAAGAGGCAAAATCGCTCCGTGCCCCGGCCAGAAGCAGCGCGCGTACAGCCCTTTACGGAACGTTCCGCGCCCGCGATAAGCCGCAGCAACGCCCGCGTTCAGCCGGGTGGGCAGGGAGTCGCGAAGGACATGCGGACATGGTTGACCGGTGGGATGATCGGGCTGGCGGCGGCGCTCGCGATCGGGACGCATGCCGTGGCCGCTGACGATGCGCCGCGGTCGCTGACGCTCGATCGGGTGTTCGGCAGCCCCGATCTGTCGGGATCGCAGCCGCGCGCGATGAAATTGTCGCCCGACGGCAAGCTGCTGACGCTGCTCAAGCCGCGCGCCGACGAGAAAAGCCGGTTCGACCTATGGGCGCGCGATACCGCGACCGGCCAGGAGCGGCTGCTGGTCGATTCGAAGAAGGTCGGCACCGGCGCCGAATTGTCCGAGGCGGAGAAGATGCAGCGTGAGCGGGCGCGCATCGCCGGCGACAAGGGCATCGTCGCTTACGATTGGGCGCCCGACGGCAAGTCGATCCTGGTGCCGCTCGATGGCGACCTCTACCTCGCGCATCTCGACGGGAAGGTCGACCGTCTGACCAACACGCCGGGCGGCGAGCTCAACCCGGTGATCAGCCCCGCGGGCGGTTTCGTCAGCTTCGTCCGTGATCAGAATCTGTTCGTCCAGCCGCTCGGCGGCGGCACCGCCAAAGCGTTGACCTCGGACGGTGGCGGCACCGTCCATTGGGGCGAGGCCGAGTTCGTCGCGCAGGAGGAAATGGACCGTCGTACCGGCTATTGGTGGGCACCAGGCGATCGGCTGGTCGCGGTCGAACGGTTCGACGAGGCGCCGGTCGGCGTCGTCACTCGTGCCGCGATCGGCGCCGAGGGCACCAAGGTGTTCGACCAGCGCTATCCGTCCGCGGGCACGCCTAACGTCGAGGTCGAGCTCTACGTCGTCGACCCGGCGACGGGCAGGAAAGTCAAGGTCGACCTGGGCAGCGATCGCGACATCTATCTGACCCGCGTCGACTGGACACCCGACGGCAAGACCCTGCTCGTCCAGCGCGAGAACCGCGCGCAGACCCAACTCGACATGCTCGCGGTCGATCCGGCGACGGGCAAGGCGAAAACCTGGTTCAGCGAGAAGTCGAGCCCCGACAGCTGGATCAACCTCTCCGACAATTATCACGCGATGCGCGACGGCAGCCTGATCTGGTGGTCCGAGCGCGACGGCTTCGGGCACCTCTACCGCTTTGCCAAGGGCAAATGGACGCAGCTGACCAAGGGACCGTGGCAAGTCACCGACCTGGTCGGCGTCGATGAGGGCCGCGGGCGGCTCTACTTCATGGCGAGCAAGGACGATGTGCTCGAACAGCAGCTCTATACGGTCGACATCGCCCATCCGAACGCGGTGACGCGGCTGACCGAGCGCGGCTGGACCAACAAGGCGGCGATGGACAATGCGGCGACGCGGTTGATCGTCACGCGCTCCAACCCGAACCAACCGCCGCAGACCTATCTCGCCGATACCGGCGGCAAGATGCTCGGCTGGATCAACGAGAACGCGGTCAAGCCCGGGCATCCTTATTACCCCTATCTCGGCCAGCACCGGCAGCGGACCTTCGGCACGCTCAAGGCGGCCGACGGCACCGATCTCTATTACGAGATGATCACCCCGCAGATGGAGCCGGGCAAGCGTTACCCGGTGTTCTTCCAGCATTATGGCGGCCCGCACAGCCAGACGGTGACGCGCGGCTGGGAGAGCCCGCTCGAGCAGCTCATCGTCGGCAAGGGCTATATCTTCTTCCAGCTCGACAATCGCGGTTCGCCCAATCGCGGCAAGGAGTTCGAGGACAAGATCTATCGGGCGATGGGGTCGATCGAGGTCCAGGACCAGCTCGCGGGCGCCAAATGGCTCAAGCAACAGGCCTATGTCGATCCCGACCGGATCGGCATCTACGGCTGGTCGTACGGCGGCTATATGACGTTGAAGATGCTCGAGGCCAATCCGGGGGTCTATGCCGGCGGCGTCGCGGGCGCGCCGGTGACCAAATGGGAACTCTACGACACCCATTATACCGAGCGCTACATGGGCAATCCCAAGGTGGACGCGACTGCCTATGAGAAATCGGATGCGATCACTGACGCAGTGAAGATCGACGATCCGCTGCTGCTCGTCCACGGCATGTCCGACGACAATGTCGTGTTCGAGAATTCGACCGCGTTGGCGGCGAAGATGCAGGCGGCCAATCGCCCGTTCGAGATGATGTTCTATCCCGGCAAGACGCATGCCGCGGCGCGCGACATCCATGTCTGGACGACGATCTTCAATTATTTCGATCGCGTGGTGAAGAACCGGCCGGTCCAATAGGGCGGCCGGTGTCCTAAAGCGCAGCCAGCGCGGCGATCAGGCGATCGACCTCGCCGGCGGTGTTGTAATGGCATAGACCGACGCGGAGCAGGCCGCCCTTGTCCGCTACGCCGAGTCTGTCGGCCGCCTCAACCGCGTAGAAATGCCCGGCCCAGGCGAAGATCCCGCGGTCGGCCAGATGCTGGGCGATCGCCTGCGCGTCATGGCCGGAAAGCGTGAAGGAGAAGGTCGGGACGCGACCCTCCATCGTCGGCGGCCCCCAGAGCTTGAGGCCGGGGATCGCCGCGAGCCCGGCGAGCAAGCGGTTGCCGAGGTCGAGCTCATAGCCAGTGGCGGCGGTCATCGCGGCGATCAGCCGTGAGCGCCGGCTGTTCGCGCTGGGGTCGGCAAGTTCGCCCAGCCAGTCGAGATAGGAGATCGTGCCGAGCACCCCTGCCTGTCCCTCGAACGAGGGCGTGCCGGTCTCGAAGCGATGCGCGCCCTCGTCGCCCGCGGGGCGGACCTTATAGGCGCGGACGCGGTCGTTGAGGTGCGGTGACATCCACAGCACGCCCTGGTGCGGCCCGAAGAATTTGTATGGCGAACAAGCGACGAAGTCGGCGCCGATCGCCACCACGTCGGTGACCAGGTGCGGGACCGACTGGACCGCATCGACATAGACCAATGCATCGCTCCGGTCGCGGACCAGCGTCGTCGCCTCGGCGATCGGATTGACCGTGCCGAGCGCGTTGCTCGCGACGCCAAGCGCTACCAGCCGTGTCTTGGGGCCCAGCAACGCCGCTAGGTCGTCGAGCGTCCAGCGCCCCGTCGCCGGATCGAAATCGAGCCAGCGCACCGTCATCCCGCGATCTTCCGCGACTTGCAGCCACGGCGCGACATTGGCGTCATGGTCGAGCCGCGTGACGATCAGTTCGTCACCCTCGTGCCAATCGCGAGCAAGCGCACGCGATACGGCGAAGGTGAGGGATGTCATATTGGGCCCGAACGCGATCTCTTCGGGCCGCGCGCCGAGCAGGTCGGCGATCGCCGAGTGCGCATTGTCGGACAGCCGATCGGTTTCGACCGACGTCGCGAACGGACCGCCGGCATTGGCGGTACCCTCACTCAAATGCGCGATCATCGCGCCGATCGCCGCGTCGCATGCTTGCGTGCCGCCGGGCGCGTCGAAATAGACCGCGGGTTGGCCGTCGACTTCGCGCGACAGAGCGGGAAAACGCGAGCGGACGCTGTCGATCGGGAAATTCTGCATCAAGCTGACCTTGGCTGGGTGTCAAGAAATTGCCCGCTTCCATTCTCTCGGGTGGGGCCTAAAGAGCAAGCGCCGCCCGATATGGCGAGCATGAAAATGGGATCGATGTGATGGGTTACCGTGTGGTCGTCGCCGGCGCGACCGGCAATGTCGGGCGCGAGATGCTGAATATCCTGGCGGAACGCGAGTTTCCGGCCGACGAGATCGCGGTCGTCGCCTCGGCGCGGTCGACCGGTAATCAGGTCGAATATGGCGAAACCGGCCGTATGCTGACGATGAAGAATATCGAGCATTTCGATCCCCAGGGTTGGGACATGGCGCTGTTCGCGATCGGCAGCGAGGCGACCGCACTTCACGCTCCCCGGTTCGCCGCGGCGGGCTGCACCGTGATCGACAATTCGTCATTCTACCGCATGGATCCCGACGTGCCGCTGATCGTGCCCGAGGTGAACCCCGACGCGATCCACGGTTATACGCGCAAGAACATCATCGCCAATCCAAACTGCTCGACCGCGCAGATGGTCGTCGCGCTCAAGCCGCTGCACGACGCTGCGACGATCAAGCGCGTCGTCGTCGCGACCTATCAGTCGGTGTCGGGCGCCGGCAAGGCGGGGATGGACGAACTGTTCGAACAGTCGCGCAACATCTTCGTCGGCGATCAGGCCGAGGCACGCAAATTCACCAAACAGATCGCCTTCAACGTCATTCCGCACATCGACTCGTTCCTCGACGACGGCTCGACCAAGGAAGAGTGGAAGATGGTGGTCGAGACCAAGAAGATCCTCGACCCAAAGATCAAGGTCACCGCGACCTGCGTCCGCGTGCCGGTGTTCGTCGGCCATTCGGAAGCGATCAACATCGAGTTCGAACACGAGATTTCGGCGGCCAAGGCGAAGTCGATCCTGCGCGAGGCGCCCGGCATCATGCTGGTCGATAAGCACGAGGACGGAGGCTACGTCACCCCGGTCGAGTGCGTTGGCGAATATGCCACCTTCGTCAGCCGTGTCCGCGAGGATTCGACCGTCGACAACGGCCTGTCGCTGTGGTGCGTATCGGACAACCTCCGCAAGGGCGCGGCGCTGAACGCGGTACAGATCGCGGAATTGCTCGGGCGCCGGTATCTCAAGAAGGCGGCTTGAAGGCTGGCGTCGCAGCGCTCAAACTCCTTCCCATCGCGGATGGGGAGGAATTGAATGCTGCGGGCCGACCTCTATTTTTCGTTCCGCAGCCCCTATAGCTATCTCGCGCTGCCGAAATGGCGTGTGATCGTGCGCGACTACGACCTGACGATCGACCTCAAGCCGGTCTATCCGCTCGCGATCCGTCAGCCCGATTTCTTTGAACGCAACCATCCCAATTGGCTCCGCTACACGATCCGTGACGTGATGCGCGTGGCGCAACATGAGGGCATTCCTTTCGGTCCACCGCGCCCCGATCCGATCGTCCAGAATATCGCGACGCGCGAGATCGCGTCCGACCAGCCTTATATCCGCCGCCTTGTCCGGACCGGGCAGGTGGCGGCGCGGCGCGGCGGCGGGTTCGCTTATGCCGATGAGGTGGCGCAGCTCGTATGGGGCGGTGCGGTCGATTGGCATCTCGGGGATCACCTCGCCGGCGCGGCGACGCGCGCCGGATTCGACATGGCGGACCTCGATGCCGAGGCCGAGCGCGATGCCGATGCGCTCGACGCCGAGGTCGCGGCCAACCAGGAGCGGCTTGAAACCGCGGGCCATTGGGGCGTGCCAACCCTGGTGTTCAACGACGAACCCTTTTTCGGGCAGGATCGGGTCGAGCTGGCGTTGTGGCGGATGGAACAGGCCGGGTTGGAGAAGAGGATATGATCTTCACCGGAGGCTGCCGCTGCGGCGCCACGCGCTACGAACTCGCGGTCGATACGCTCACCGCAATCTATTGCTGCCATTGCACCGATTGCCAGCGCTGGTCCGGCAGCGCGTTCAGCGAGCAGGCAGTGGTACCCGAGGGCACGATCGCCGCGACGGGACCGGTGGTCGAATTCACCGTCACCAACGAGAGCGGCGCGCTATCGCATCAGCGCGCATGCGGCATCTGCCACAACCGTCTGTGGAACACGAACAGCGCGCGGCCGGGGATCGCTGTCGTCCGCGCGGGTACGCTCGATCACAACCGCACGCTCGAGCCGCGTGTCCACATTTGGGTGAAGAGCAAGCAGCCCTGGTTGACGATCGCCGGGGACGTGCCCTGCTTCGAGGAGAATGCGCCGGCCGCAGAGTTCGGGGCGGTCCTCAGCCGGCCTTGAGGTCGCGCACGCCTACTCTGCGTGCACCACCTCGACTTTGCCCTTGGGCTTCTGGAGTAGCAACACCAGCGGCAGCACCGCGATCGTCAGCCAGGCCATCAGATAGAAATCGTCGATATAGGCGATCATCGCGGCTTGCTGGTTGACCATGCCGTCGACCATGCCGAACACCGCATCGGAGATCTCGCCGAGCTGGAAAAGCTGGCCCAGGTTGAACCCGGGGACGACATGGTCGGTGATATGCTGGGCAAGGTCGGCATGGCTGGTCTGCTGGTTGCGCGCCAGGAACACGGTCACCATCGAAATGCCCGCGGATTGGCCGATCGACCGCATCAGGTTGAGCAGGCTGGAGCCATCAGTGCGGAAATTCTGCTCGAGCGTCGCGAAGGCGAGGCTGTTGAGCGGCATGAACACCAGACCCATGCCGAGCCCCTGGATGAAGCCGGAAGTGATGACCGGCCAGGAATCCATTTCCAGCGACCAGCTCGCCATCGTGCGCAGCGACCAGGCGAACAACACCAGCCCGATGGCGATAACGATCCGGGTGTCGACCTTGCCGATCAACCGGCCGGCGAGCCACATGGTGAACAGCACGCCGACGCCGCGCGGCGCCATCATCATGCCGGTCTGGACTACCGAATAACCGAACAATTGCTGGAGCATCGGCGGCAGCAACGCCATTGGCGCCATGGTCGATACGCCGATGATGATCATGAAGAACATCGCCGTCACGAGATTGCGGTTCTTGAACAGGTGCCGGTCGAACAGTGGCTTGGCCGCCGTGGCGAGGTGGACGAGCGCGATCCATGCGGCGGCGATCGCGATCAGCCCTTCGGTGATGATCTCCCAGCTTGAGAACCAATCCTGGTGTTGGCCGCGGTCGAGCATCAGCTGAAAGCTCGCCACGGCGAGGCCGACGAAGGCAAAGCCGGTGAAATCGAACGAACGCGTCGCCTTGGGCCGCGACGGCAACAGGAACCACAGGATCGCGAAGGTCAAGGCGCCGACCGGCACGTTGACGTAGAACACCCAGCGCCAGTTGAAATTGTCGGTCAGATAGCCGCCAAGCACCGGCCCCAGAATCGGCCCGACCATCACGCCCATCCCCCAGACCGACATGGCCTGCGCCTGCCGCTCCTTGGGATTGATGTCGATCATCGCGGTTTGCGACAGCGGGTTGATGAACGCGGCGAAGATGCCCTGTAACGCGCGAAATACGACCATCTCGCTGAGATTGACCGCGGTGCCGCACAAGGCCGAGGCGAAGACGAAGCCGGCCGTCGCGATCAGGAACAAATTGCGGCTGCCCAGCCGATCGCTCAGCCAACCAGTCGCGGGCAGCGCGATCGCGGTCGCGACGATATAGCTCGTCAGCACCCAGGTGATGGTGTCCGCAGTTGCGCCCAACTCCGCGGTCATGTGTGGCAGCGCGACGTTGGCGATCGTGGTGTCGAGAATCTGCATCACCATCGCGCCCATGACCCCGACGGTCAGGAGCGGGCGGTTGTTCGACTCCAGCAGGGGCCTGCTAAGCACGGGCTGCGCCGCGCGCGCCATCGCCGGAGAGGCGGGGGCGGCCGCGTTAGCCATTGGGCTTGGTGTCGACCGCCACGGCGGTCGACAGCCCCGCGATCAGTGCGCGATCGGTCTTGCAGGTGATCGCGATGCGGACCGGCACGCGCTGCGTCACCTTGACCCAATTGCCGTTGGCGTTCTGCGCCGGCAGGATCGAGAATTCGGAACCGGTGCCGGCGCCGATGCTCTGGACCTCGCCGCACAGTTTTACGCCCGGATAAGCGTCGAACTTGAGCTCGACCGGCTGACCGATGCGCATGGTGCCGAGTTGGGTCTCCTTGAAATTCGCGGTCACCCAGGGCGTATCGCTGATCACCAGGCTGAGCGCCGGGACGCCCGACGGGGTGATGTTGCCGACCTGCAGCCGGCTGGTCTGGCTGATGATGCCGGCGACCGGCGCGCGCACCACGGTGCGTGTCAGGTTCATTTGCGCCTTGTCGCGATCGGCCATCGCGGCCTGGACCGCGGCAGGGACGCCCGAGCCTTCGACGCCACTGCCGAGCTGGACCTGCGCCTTGGCGGCCGCGGCGCGCGCGGTAGCGAGGCGCGCCTTGGCGGCGAGCACTTCATGCTGCGCGGCGTCGAGCGCGGCCTTGGTCGTGAAGCCCTTTTGCCACAATGCATTCTGGCGGTCATAGGTCGCCTGGGCGAGCGAGATATCGGCGTTGGCGCTTTCGATATCGGCCGCGGCACTGCCGGTATCGGTAGCCTTGGTCGAGACATCGACCTTGGCGGTCGCGATCGCCGCGTTGGCTTGCTCGACCGCGATCCGATAGGGTTCGGGGTCGATCACGAACAATATGTCGCCGGCCTTGACGCGCTGGTTCTCCTTGACGTTGACCTGCACGATGCGGCCCGACACGTCGGGGCTGATCGAGATCATGTCCTGCGAGATATAGGCGTTGTCGGTGGTCTGATAACGGCCGCCGGTT
>Ga0307513_10012418_pt1 | contig 10515 bp, 10 predicted proteins | sample 15_EM_MG_FD_202174 | JGI IMG/M metagenome (GOLD analysis project Ga0307513, IMG submission 202174) | Populus trichocarpa ectomycorrhiza microbial communities from riparian zone in the Pacific Northwest, United States - 15_EM | ecosystem: Host-associated > Plants > Roots > Unclassified | place...
GAAACATCGTTCAGCGCCATGAACGTGCCGAAGGTCTTGGAAGCGTTCTGAACGGAAACCGCGGCGGTCATGATTTTCCAGTCTTTCTGAACAGGGTGAATTCCAGCAGCATCAAAACGGCGACGGAGACCAGGAAGACGAGAGAGCCGATCGCATTGGTCTTCGGATTGAGGCCGGAGCGCAACAGGCTCCAGATTTCCACGGGCAGCGTCACATCGAAACGCGAGAGCAGGAAGGCGATGATGAACTCGTCCCAGCTGAACGTGACGGAGAGAAAGAAAGCCGCGAGGATAGAGGGCATCAGCATCGGGGCGGTGACAAGCACCATGACCTTCAGATCGCTGGCGCCGAGATCGCGGGCGGCGCGCTCGATATTGATATGGTGATCGCCCATCGAGGAATAGAGGATGGCAAAACAGAGCGGCAGGTTGATCACCACGTGGCCCACGCCGACCGTCCAGAGCGACAGCGGAATGCCGAACGTGTTGAGGACAGTGAGAAGGCCAAGCGCGATGATCAGATAGGAAACCGTCATTGGCGCGATCAGAAGGCCGCGCTGCAGCGCCGAGCCGGGCATCTTGTGACGGGCAAGCGCATAGGCCGCGAGAAAACCGAGAACACAGGCGATCGCAGAGGAAACCAGCGCAACGACGAAGGAATTGACGAGCGCTGCCATCAGTTTGCGATCGGCCAGGATCGCGGCATACCACTGCATCGAGAACCCGTTGAACGGCGGCACCGGCAGGCGACCGTCCTGGAACGAGAAGAGCACGAGAACGGCAACCGGCAGGAAGATGAAACCGAAGATCAGCGTCGCGTAGACCCAGGAGGCGGTCGAAATGAAGACAGTGCGCATCGTCATGCCCTCTCGATCTTGAGCCAGCGGGCGCAGAGCACATAGGCGAGCGTCACCGCCAGCATCAGGATAATGGACAATGCCGCGGCCATCGGGAAATCGGCGCGCCGCCCGAGCTGCAGCATGATGATCTGCGGCAGCACAAGTTCGTTGTTGCCGCCAAGGATCTGCGGCGTCACGTAGTCGCCGATGCACAGAACGAAGGTAAGGAACGCGCCAGTCATGATGCCGGGCAGCGTCAGCGGCAGGATGACGTGGCGGAAAGTCTGGAAGGCATTGGCCCCGAGATCGGCCGCCGCCCGTCGGTAGTTGGGAGAAAGCTGGATGAGGTTTGCATAGATCGTCAGCGTCAGCAGCATGACGAAGAAATGCGTGAAGCCGATCACCGTCGCCGTGCGGTTGCTCGCCAGTTCCAGCGGCTCACCGATCAGGCCGATGGTCATCAGCGTCTGGTTGATCACACCGTTTTTCGACAGGACCAGCAGCCAGGAATAGGAGCGCACGACGTAGGATGTCCAGAACGGCAGGACGGCCATGATCAGCACCAAACGCTGAAAGCGTTTCGGCACACGCTCGGCGATGATCCAGGCGAGCGGATAGGCAAGCAGCACCGAGAGCACGGTAACGATCAAGGTGATCTCAAGCGAATTGACCAGTCCCTTGAAGAGCGCGGCCTTCTCGAAGAACGCGAAATAGTTATCGAGGTTCCAGGCCCTGACGATCTGGCCGCTCTGCCGCGACCACAGGCTCATCGCCACCATGAACAGGAACGGCACCACGAAAAAGGCGAACGTCCAGACAAGCGCCGGCGCGACGAAACCCCAGGCCTTGCGACGATCGGACTGTTCGAGGGTGGCGGTGGGCATAGGCGGGCTTTCGGGTTTGGAGAGGCAGCGGCGGGCCTCTTTCTCCGCAGAATTGGCGGACTGAGGGGGCTGGAGCTTACTTCCTCTTCTCCCCTGCGGGGAGAAGTGTCGAACGAAGTGAGACGATGAGGGGGGATTTTCCGCAAACACTGCGGCTGCCGCCCCCTCATCCGGCCTTCGGCCACCTTCTCCCCGCTGGGGAGAAGAGAAAAAATCTACTGCTGCATCATGTCCGTCCAGGCGTCCTGCATCTTCTGGTCGAGCTCGGCGCTGGGGATCGGATAGAGCTGCGTCTTCTTCAGGTACTCGGCCTGGTCGTTCCAGCGCAACGCGGTCTTCTGGGCATCCGTCAGATGTTCACCCGCCTTGGCGTTGGCGGGCATCGCCCAATAGCAGGAGGATGTCGCAAGCCGCGCCTGACCTTCTGGGCTTACGATATACTGGACGAATTTCAGGGCCAGCTCCTGCTTCTTCGACGCCTTCATGACGCCGATCGACTGGGCCCAGCGAACGGCGCCCTGATCCGGCACCGTCCAGTCGAGGTTCGGCTTTTCGCCTGACAGTGCTGCCGTGATCCATTCGCCGCCGCCGACCAGAATATCGACTTCGCCGGTCGCCAGTGCCGTCTGCGAGGAAACGACGTCGCTCACCTGCTTGGAGACCTTCTTCATCTCGGAGAGTTTTTCGGCAATCGCCGGCATGTCGGCGTCGGAAAGTTCGGCGGTCTTCTTGCCGAGCCCGAGGCCGACCAGGCCGATCATTGGCAGGTAGTAGTCATAGAGGGCGATACGCCCCTTGTATTTGTCGGACCAGATGATCGAAAGATCCTGCATGTCCTTCGGATCGACCTTGGTCTTGTCATAGGAAATCGTGTTGTAGCCAAATTTTTCGGTGACGGCATAGGTCTTGCCGTCCTTGGTGTTGTTGGCCTCCATCCGCACTTCCGGAAAGATATCGGCTGTCGGCAAGGCGTCAGCCGGAATTTCAGCGAGCAGGTCCATGGCGACAGCGCGCTGGACATCGACGCCGTCGATCACCAGCACGTCCCAATCGCCCGGCTGCGACTGTTCGAGGATCGATAGGGCAGCGCCCGTGCCCTCGTAATCCTTGAGGTTGACCTTGACGTTGTTGGCTTTTTCGAACGGCTCGATCAGCGCCGGGTCGGTGTGGTCGCACCAGACCAGGGCGTTCAGCTCGTCCTGCGCCAGCACGGGCGTAGCGGTGGGAACGAGCGCGGCGGCGGCAATGGCAGTCGCCGCGGCAGAAGCAAAAAACCGGCGCGCAAAAGCGCCCTTCAAGGAAGATGTCATCATGTTGCCCTCTGGTTTGACGCTCATTCCGGCGCCTTCCAGAAAAAGATTGAATGAGTTCATTTTTTAAGTCAATATTAATTTTGAGGGTATTCAGAAAAGACGGGCAGAAGAAGGAACGGGCGATGGCGGGGCTTCGCGCAAAACAGAAGGCGGACCGGAACCGCCGTATCCTGGAAGCGGCGACACGCCTGTTTCGCGACGTCGGCTATGACGCCGCACGGATCGAGGACATCGCCCAGATCGCCGAAATTTCCGTGGGCACGTTCTACAATTACTATGAGAACAAGGGCGACATTCTCGTCGCCGCCGTCTCGATGGAAGTCGAGGAGGTTCTGGAGGCCGGCAAGGCGATCGTCGAAAATCCGCCGTCAACCGTGACCGAGGCACTGAAAAGCCTGATCAACCAGTATTACGACCACTCGCTGTTCTACCTTTCCAAGGAAATGTGGCGAACGGCGATGGCGATCTCGATCCAGCAGCCGGAAAGCCCGTTCAGCAAGCGTTACACCGAGCTTGACGGTCGCCTGTGCGATCAGGTCTCGATGCTGATCGGCAAGCTGCAATTGCGCGGCGCCATCATGCCGGGCGTCGACACTGTGGCCGTCGGCCAGATGATCTTCAACAATCTCAACACAATGTTCACGGAATTCGTTCGCGACGAGGCCATGCAGCTGGACACGCTGAAGGAAGAGGTGGCGCGGCAGAACAGGCCGATTGCCACATTGATGGCCCCGCCGAAACTTTCATAAAACAAGGGAAAACAGGGATGGACAACACCAAGCAGGCGGTTCTTGCCGCCGCCGAACAGCTTGTCACGGCATTTTCGCGCCATGATCGCGATGCCTATTTTGCAGCGTTTTCACCGGAAGCGACGTTCATCTTTCACAACCTTGATCGGACTTTGAAAAATCGCGCTGAATATGAGGACGAGTGGGCCCTCTGGGAGAAACGCGACGGCTTCCGCGTCCAAGCCTGCCGCTCAAGCGACAAGAACTTGCAGATCGCCGGGAACGTCGGCATCTTCACCCATTGCGTGGAAACGCAGGCAGAATTCGGTGGAGAAAGCGTGACAAGCCGCGAGCGCGAAACGATCGTTTTCGAAAAGGCCTCAGATGGACGCTGGCTAGCGATCCATGAACATCTGTCCCGCGCGGACTGAAAAGCCGCGTGATCTTTCAGAGAATGCCGCAGACGACCGCGGAAATGAAAACGAAGGCGGCAAACAGGGCAGCGCCCTGTGCAACGGTATTCCACGTCAACCTCGGCGCAGCGGCTGTCGCATAGGCTGGTTGGTGTATCGGTTTCGAACTCTGCATGTCGTCCTCTTCGCGGTCTTGGCCGGTCAGGACTTGAAATATCCCGATGTGGCCAGCAGCAATCTGATAGTTGTTGTCCCCTATAATCGACGAAATTTATAGATATTATTTTCCTGTTTTCGGCGTAGAACTGAAAAATCAGTTCCGCCGTGTTTACGGCTTGCCTGATCATCCGCCACACGATGCCGGTCGATCACAGATGGGAATGATCGTGCTCGTGCTGGTGCTCCCTCTCCTGGACATGGCGCGCCCAGCGCTCGCTGAACCACGGCGTCAAGAGCGACACATCGGCCGCCTGATGCGGGCGCGTCAGGGCGGCATCCGATTCCTTGTAGGTCCAGACGGTGAAGGTGGTCAGTTCGTGTTTGCCGAATGTCTGGATCAGGGGAATATCCGCCGCATCCCTGCCCCGCGCAACAGCGATACGGCCGATCCGGCGCTCGTTGTTGCGGGCATCGAACGTATACCAGCGGTCACCGAGATAGACCTCGAACCAGGCGTTGAAATCCATGGGCGCGGGATTTTCCGGTACGCCGATATCGCCCATATATCCGTTGACATAGCGCGCCGGCATGTTCATCGCCCTACATAGGGTCACAGCGAGATGGGCATAGTCGCGGCTGACACCGACACGTTCGTCATGGGCCTCCATCGCGGTTCGCAAGGTCGCGGCGTAGCCATAGCTGAACAGCAGCCGCTCATGCACATAATCACAGATCACCTGCACCCGCGCCCACCCCGGCTCCACATCGCCGAACAGGCGCCAGGCAAGCGATCCGAAACGGTCTGTCTCGCAATAGCGGCTGGCGGAGAGGTATGGCAGGCAGGCCGCGGGCAGCTTTTCGACGGGCACCGCCTGGGCCTCGACATTCACCGGATCGGGAAATCCGCTGTCACGGATGACCGCATCATAGCTCAGGTGGACCCCGCCTTCCGGGACGACCATGCGCATGCAGATATTGCCGAAGGGATCGGAAATTTCGCTCATCGGGATGGCCGGCACAGCGATCGGCCCGCGCTCGCCGACAACCGCGTGACGACGGTCCCGATCGACCGAAAGATAGGTCATCATCGGGGTCGGCTGCTCGCAATGGATGCCGATCTCGTATCCGAAACGTATGAACATTCAGAACCTCCACAGATGAAGCGGAGAACAATTTCCAGTCGGTTTTGTTCCGGCATGGGCAGGATATGGACAGGGCTCAGGCAACAAAAACGGATAAAGCATGCGCAGAACACATCAAGCCTGGCCTGTAGGACGCGAAATCGCCTCCTTCGTCCTTCAATCCGCGCTCTGAACAAGAATCAACGCCGATTTGTCGACTGTTCAGGAAACGCGTCGATCGCAACATGCCGGCCTGGACGTCAGGGCTGGGCACGGTCGCGACAACCATACCTTGGAAAACCCGTTCACTGGCAATCATTCGGACAAGGGCGGGACGCGAAGCACACAAGCGTTGCGGGCGCCTCACGAATGATTCTAGGATGAATCGGTGTCGGAGGCAACTGCTTGCGCAAAATGCAGGTGCAACCCGCAAATGGAGATCTGCGCGGGTCCGTTCGAAAATTTGCATGCACGCAGATGACTTCCCGGTCCGCTGGCCTATATGGTCGTTCCGGCGCCAAAATTCGGCACCTGTATTCGTATAGCGATTTTGAGATTGAAGCCCATGTCGAAACCCTTGTTCGCCTCTCCCGGCGTGGATGTCGCCGCGAAGATGGCTGACAGCGAAATGCTGAACCGTTTCGACGCAATGGCCTGGGAAACGACCGCGCTGGGTCCGGTCGAAACCTGGCCGACAACCTTGATCACCACAGTGCGCACGATGCTGGCCTCGCCGGTTCCGATGGTGTTGCTGGTCGGCAGGGATGCCATCCTCATCTACAACGAGGGGTACAAGGTCATTGCCGGCAAGCGCCATCCGCAATGCTTTGGCGCATCGGCGTTCAGCTCATGGCCGGAGGTCGCCGACTTCAACCGGGTTGTCATCGATACTGTGATGGGCGGAGGAACACTGTCCTATGAGGACCAGCAGTTCACCCTTTATCGCAACGGTACGGCCGAAGAGGTCTGGCTCAATCTTCACTACAGTCCGGTTGTCCACGAAGACGCGGTTGTCGCGGTGCTGGCGATCCTTTCGGAAGCCACAAAGCGAATACTGGCGGAACGCGCGCTTGCGCGCAGCCGCGAGCAGCTTTCGCTTGCACTAGGCGCATCCGGCATCGTCGGAACCTGGGATTGGCATGTCGAGGAAAACAGGGTCTATTCCGACCAGCGGTTTTCGTCGCTCTACGGTGCCGACATCGAAAACCCGGAAGAAGGTGCACCGATCAGCGCCTATCTGTCAGGCATTCACCCCGACGATCTCGAGGCCGTCTCCCGGGCGATGCAGGACGCGATGGCAACGGGCGAACGCTTCTCTGCGGAGTACCGGCTGCTGCAGAAGAATGGCGCCGTGCGATGGGTGCTGGCGGAAGGCCAGCCACGTCTGGACACTGAAGGGCGGTGTACCCGCTTTCCCGGTGTCGCCGTCGATATCACCGCGCAGAAGGCCACGGCGGAGGCGCATGCCCGATCCGAAATGGCGTTCCGGACGCTGGCCAATGCCATGCCGCAGATGGTCTGGTCGACACGACCGGACGGGTTTCACGATTATTACAATGCGCGCTGGTATGAATTCACCGGCGTACCGGACGGCTCGACCGACGGCGAGGCCTGGAACGGCATGTTCCACGACGATGATCAGGAACGTGCCTGGGCCGCCTGGCGCCACTCGCTCGAGACCGGCGATCCCTACCAGATCGAATATCGCCTGCGCCATCACAGCGGCATCTACCGGTGGGTCCTGGGCCGGGCCTTGCCTGTGCGCGACGAAAAGGGCGAGATCACCCGCTGGTACGGCACATGCACGGACATCCACGATGCCAGGATGGCCATGGCGGAGCGCGAAATCGTTGCCCATGAACTGAGCCACCGCATCAAGAACATTTTTTCGGTGCTCAGCGGCATCATCAGCCTCTCCGCCCGCTCGGCACCTGAAACGCGCGGGTTTGCAGAACAGTTACGCAAACGCATCGAGGCAATGGGCCGCGCCCATGATTTCGTGCGCCCGCACAGCAGGACCTCGCGCCCCGTGGATATGGAGACGACGGTCTTCGGCCTCCTGCAGCGGCTGCTTGAGCCCTATGCGTCGGAAAACAACGAGCTGCGGATCAATTTCAGCGGCGACGATACGCCGATCGGCGACAGCGCAGCCACGCCGCTTGCATTGCTGTTGCACGAACTGGCGACCAATTCGGCCAAATACGGCGCGCTTTCCCATGCCGCCGGCCGGCTGAATGTCGTTGGCAGGAAAGCGGGTGAAAGCTACAGCCTGGACTGGAACGAGAGCGGCAGCCCGCATCCGCTGTCCCCACCGGACGTCGACGGGTTCGGTTCACGCCTGATGAAGATCAGTGTCGAAGGCCAGTTGGGCGGAACATTTTCGCGCCGCTGGAACCCTGAAGGCATCGAGGTCAGCGTCACCATGCCGATCGCGTCGATTTCCCGCAGCAGCAAGCTGGCTCAGCCCCAGTAAACGGGTCGAACTTCGGTTCTAGGGCAATGTTTTGATAGGTCTGGGCGACCTGTGGCCGGCATTGGCGCTACGGAAAAAGCGTCATGCGGGCCGGCGCTTCCGCAGCCAGCGACTGTCGCTTGGCGACAACATAGTTCACAGCCTGGATCAGCTCTTCTTCCGCCACGGGCTTTGGAAGAACGCCAACAGTACCCGGCACGCCATCGCCGAGCTGCGACGGGTTTGCCGTCATGAACAGGACGGTTATGCCGTGCTGTTCGGCGAGAAGCCGTCCGATCTCAGTGCCTGTTGCGCCATCGCGAAGATTGAGGTCGACGAGGGCGATGTCAGCCAACGGTGCAAGATCAAAGGCCGATGCCTTGTCAGCGGCAATGCCGACGGGCTTGTGGCCCAGTTCGGACACCACATATTCGATCTCTGTTGCGACGAAGATCTCATCCTCGACTACCAGAATTTTGCATGTCATTTCGAAACTCTCAAATCTGTTCTATCGGCGTCGGGATATGTCCTCATTCCCATCATCGATCCCGTTAGGCGCCGTTTCCAGTCTCTCAATCAACGATCGGTTTCCCACGAACTTGCATGGATTCGGCCACTGATGTTCATCGTTCGCGAGGCACTTTCGCGCGCGGTTTCACACGACCGCATCATCGAGAGCCACCTGCTGGCCACCCATCCAGCCGACGACAACGAGCGGCGGCACCTATTGTTCCATGCAATGACAGGAAAATGCGATAACGGAGCGAGTAACGCTCACCATGTGGCACCGCGGCCCCATATCGTCACGCGCCGGGAAATTTCAACCGGCAATATCGAAGTCGTAGACGAACACCCCGTCGACACCGCCGTCTGTCGCGGCAACGATCCGCCCGCCGGCTTTTTCATGCGCCGGATGGACCAGATAGGCATCACGCGCGGCGCTATCGGCAAAGTCAATAATGAAGGCGTTCGTATAGCCCTTGCCCAGACCTTCCGGGCTGACATTGGCACCGATGTCGACAGACAGATATCCCGGAATAAGCGACTGGAGCGCGGCGATATCGGCGAGGATCGACGCGCGTTCCTGCCCTGAAACGCTGTCCTTGAACCGGATGAAGACACAATGGCGGATCATGGCAGGCTCCTATCTTACATTGGCGCGCGCACGCGGCCGCTGGTCGTTGCGTTCATGCTCGAAGATCACCGGCGCCAGCGGCTGGCGGTTGCGGATGATATCCGAGCCCTTTTCGCCCATCATGATCGTCGGCCCGTTTGTATTGCAAGAGGGAACGCGTGGCATCACCGAACTGTCGCAAACGCGCAGGCCCTCCAGCCCGTGCACCTTCAGATCGAGCCCGACGACCGCATCCACGCCTGTGCCCATCTTGCATGTCCCGACAGGGTGATGATCGGTCTTGGCATTGGCACAGCCGTAGTCGAACAATTCATCGTCCGTCATCACTTTCGGTCCCGGCAGGCGCTCGGCCATGATGAAGGGTTTGAGCGCCGCCTGGCTGAAAATCTCGCGGGCGATCTTCAGGCCTTCGAGCGACATTTTGATATCATGCGGATCGCTCCAGTAGTTCGGGTCGATCAGCGGCGCGGCCGCAGGATCCGACGACGACAGGCGCACGGTGCCGCGCGAACGGGGATGCAGATAGGCCGAATTCAGGGTCACGCCGGCATTCTTGAGCTTCTCGACGCCAGCTTCGATACCGGAGCCCAGCCCCAGGTGAAACTGGATATCGGGCGAGCGCGCATCCGGATCGGCATACCAGAAGCCGCCGGTTTCGAAGAGCGAGGAGGCAACCGGACCGGACTGGAACAGGACATATTCCAGTCCGGCCCAGAGCGTGCGGTGCAGCTTGGCCACGCCGTCATAGGTATGGTCGCCCGTGCATTCGGAAATGACGAAGAGATCGAGATGATCCTGCATGTTGGAGCCGACGCCCGGCAAGTCGTGTTTGACGCCGACGCCGACGGAGCGCAGGTGATCGGCCGGACCGATGCCGGACTGCTGCAGCAGTTTCGGCGAACCGATCGCGCCGGAAGAGACCAGCACTTCCCGTTCGGCCCGGATGATTTCCAGTCCCTTTGCGGTTGCAACTTCGACACCAACCGCGCGCGTTCCCTCAAGAATAATTCGCGTCACCCGCGCGCCAAGGCGCACTGTGAGGTTCTTGCGGTCGCGAATCGGGTTGAGATAGGCGAGCGACGCCGACGAGCGACGACGATTGCGCTGGGTCAGCTGATAGAAGCCGACACCGGCCTGCTGCTTGCCATTGAAATCATGATTGTAGGGAATGCCGAGTTCCTGGCCGGCGCGGATATAGGCGTCACAGATCGGCAGTCCTGACACCGGCATGGAAACCCCGAGCGGCCCGCCATAGGAATGGTAATCATCGGCAAAACGCTGGTTGTCTTCCGATCGCTTGAAATAGGGCAGTACGCTGCGATAATCCCAGCCGGTGCAGCCGTCCTCGCTCGCCCAGAGATCATAGTCGGCCGCATTGCCGCGTGTATAGAGCTGAGCATTGATCGACGAACCGCCGCCGATGACCTTGGCCTGCGTATAGCGCAACACCCGGTTTTTCATATGCTTTTGCG
>Ga0307513_10012419_pt1 | contig 10515 bp, 10 predicted proteins | sample 15_EM_MG_FD_202174 | JGI IMG/M metagenome (GOLD analysis project Ga0307513, IMG submission 202174) | Populus trichocarpa ectomycorrhiza microbial communities from riparian zone in the Pacific Northwest, United States - 15_EM | ecosystem: Host-associated > Plants > Roots > Unclassified | place...
AGTTCCGCAGCATGTACGTGGAGGCCGAGGCTCGGCTGGCCGAGCTGAAGCACCTCAACGAACACGATGGTGTGCTGTTCAAGATGCGTGACGACCCGCGGGTGACGCCGATCGGTCGACGGCTGCGCCGGTTCTCGCTGGACGAGCTCCCGCAGCTGTTGAACGTCCTGGCCGGGCAGATGTCGCTGGTCGGGCCGCGGCCGCCGCTGCCGCAGGAGGTGGCCGCCTATGCCGACGACGTGCGGCGCCGGTTGGCGGTAAAACCGGGCATGACAGGCCTATGGCAAGTTTCCGGACGATCGGACTTGCCATGGGAGGAGGCGGTCAGACTTGACCTGCGCTATGTGGAGAACTGGTCGCTCAGTTTGGACCTGGTGATCCTTTTGCGCACCATGACCGCGGTGGTTCGCTCCTCCGGAGCGTACTGAGCTGACCCGCGGCGGAAACAGAAGGCCAGACCGCCGATGAGCTGACCGCGGAAACTGACGGCAAGAGCGTTGAATTGAGGGACATGATGGGCGATACCGGTACCCATGCGCGGCTGGTCGGCCAGCGTGAGCCGGCCGAGGGCGGCACCCCGCCGGTCATCGACGCCGCCTTCGCGCGCTGGCTTGCGGACCGAGCCGGGCAGCTGCTGCTCCAGGTCCGCGAGGACGTCGGGTACGGCGACGCCAGCGCGCTGAAGGCGGCCGGCGACAAGGCCGCCCACGATCTGCTGCGTACCGAGCTGGCCCGCTGGCGCCCGGCCGACGCGGTGCTGTCCGAGGAGGACGCCCTGTCCCGGACCGCGTGGCAGGACGGCGAGCCCGACACCGTACGGCCGGAGCGGTTGGGCGCGTCCCGGGTGTGGATCATCGACCCGCTGGACGGCACCCGCGAGTTCTCCGAGCCGGGCCGTACCGACTGGGCCGTGCACGTCGCGCTCTGGACCGCCGACAGTTCCAGCCCGAGCTGCCTGTCCGCGGGCGCGGTCGCGATGCCGGCGCAGCATCGGACCGTCGCCACCGACCAACCGCCGGCGTACCCGCCGCTGCCGCTGCCCGCCGCCACCGGCGGGCCGATCCGGATCGCCGCCAGCCGCACCCGGCCGCCGGCGTTCGTCACCGCCTTGGCCGAGGACATCGGCGCCGAGCTGGTGCCGATGGGCTCCGCCGGGGTGAAGATCGCCGCGGTGATCGGCGGCGAGGCCGACGCCTACGTGCACGCGGGCGGTCAGTACGAGTGGGACAGTGCGGCGCCGGTCGCTGTGGCGTCGGCCACCGGTCTGCACGCTTCCCGGATCGACGGAACTGAGTTGAAATACAACCAGGCCGATCCGAAGTTGCCTGACCTGGTGGTCTGTCGCAAGGATCTCGCTCCTCGGTTGCTCGCAGCGTTGCGGCGCCATCTCCCGCTAGCCTGAGCCCCGGGACGATACCTGCCCGCGACTGCATGCAGCACGACGACCCACACCGAAAGGTCTGATTCGCCCGATGAGCCAGACGAAGCCGTACCGCGTCTCGCATCTCGATGCTCTCGAAGCCGAGAGCATCTTCGTGATGCGCGAGGTCATGGCCGAGTTCGAGCGGCCGGTGCTGCTCTTCTCCGGTGGCAAGGACTCGATCGTCATGCTGCGCCTCGCCGAGAAGGCGTTCACGCCGGCGCGCATTCCGTTCCCGGTCATGCACATCGACACCGGCCACAACTTCCCCGAGGTGCTGGAGTACCGCGACACCCGGGTGGCGGCACTGGGTCTCAACCTGGTGGTGGCGAGCGTGCAGGAGGCCATCGAGGCGGGGCACGTGCGCGAGCTGCCCGACGGCACCCGTAACCGGATCCAGACGCCGGTGCTGCTGGCCGCGGTGGAGAAGTACCGCTTCGACGCGCTATTCGGCGGCGCCCGCCGCGACGAGGAGAAGGCCCGCGCCAAGGAGCGGATGTTCAGCTTCCGCGACGACTTCGGCCAGTGGGATCCGAAGAACCAGCGGCCCGAGCTGTGGGCGTTGTACAACGGTCGGCATCACCCGGGTGAGTCGATCCGGGTGTTCCCGTTGTCCAACTGGACCGAGCTGGACGTCTGGCACTACATCGCCAAGGAACGGATTCCACTGCCGAGCATCTACTACGCGCACGACCGCGAGGTGGTCGAGCGCGGCGGCATGTTCTACGCGGTCAACGAGTTCATCAAGCTGCGCTCCGGCGAGACCGCCGCGACGCGCAGGGTGCGTTACCGCACGGTCGGGGACGCCTCGCAGACCGCGGCGGTGCTCTCCGACGCGGACACCGTGGACAAGGTCATCGACGAGGTCGCCGCCACCCGGATCACCGAGCGCGGCGCCACCCGCGGCGACGACAAGGTCAGCGAGGCCGCGATGGAAGACCGTAAGCGAGAGGGTTACTTCTGATGAGCCAGGCCCTACTGGAGCCCGACGCCCCGGCAGCGCGTGGCATGGACCTGCTGCGGTTCGCCACCGCGGGCAGCGTCGACGACGGCAAGTCCACCCTGATCGGGCGGCTGCTGTTCGACACGAAATCATTGTTCGAAGATCAGCTGGAGTCCGTGGAGGCGGTCAGCGCCGCCCGCGGTGACGAGTACACGAACCTGGCGCTGCTCACCGACGGCCTGCGCGCCGAGCGGGAGCAGGGCATCACCATCGATGTCGCGTACCGGTACTTCGCCACGCCGCGGCGCAAGTTCATCATCGCCGACACCCCGGGTCACATCCAGTACACCCGGAACATGGTCACCGGGGCGTCCACGGCCGACCTGGCGCTGATCCTGGTCGACGCGCGCAAGGGCCTGGTCGAGCAGTCCCGCCGGCACGCGTTCCTGACCTCCCTGCTGCGGGTGCCGCACCTGGTGCTGTGCGTCAACAAGATGGACCTGGTCGACTGGGACTCCGACGTCTACGACCGGATCGCCGACGAGTTCACCTCGTTCGCTTCCAAGCTCGACGCGCCCGACCTGACGATCATCCCGATCTCCGCGCTCAACGGCGACAACATCGCCTCGCGCTCCGACAAGAGCCCGTGGTACGAGGGCCCGTCGCTGCTGCACCACCTGGAGCACGTGCACATCGCCTCGGACCGCAACCTGGTCGACGTGCGTTTCCCGGTGCAGTACGTGATCCGCCCGCAGTCCACCACGGTCACCGACTACCGCGGTTACGCCGGTCAGGTGGCCTCCGGCGTGCTCAAGCCCGGCGACGAGGTGATGGTCCTGCCGTCCGGCCTGACCAGCACGATCGCGCACATCGATACCGCCGACGGACCGGTGGACGAGGCGTTCCCGCCGATGTCGGTGACGGTCCGGCTGTCCGACGAGATCGACATCTCCCGGGGCGACATGATCTGCCGTCCGCACAACGCGCCGGCGGTCGCGCAGGACATCGAGGCGATGGTCTGCTGGATGGACGAGACGGCCCCGTTGCGCGTCGGCGGCAAGTACGCCATCAAGCACACCACCCGGACGGCCCGGACGGTGGTCCGCGGCCTGCAGTATCGCCTCGACGTGAACACGCTGCACCGCGACGAGACCGCGCCCGAGCTGTCGCTCAACGAGATCGGCCGGGTCAAGCTGCGCACCACGGTCCCGTTGCTCGCCGACGAGTACCGCCGCAACCGCACCACCGGCGGCTTCATCCTGATCGACGAGGGCACCAACCGTACGGTCGGGGCCGGGATGATCATCGAGGCCGGGTAGCCAGGGCCTTGGGACCGGTCAGGCCAGCGGCTTGCGGACCCGCTCGGGCGTGCGCACGGTGGCCCAGACCATCTTGCCGTCGGGGGTGGACATCGCGCCCCATACCGTGGCCGTGGCATGCACCGTCTGCAGGCCGCGGCCGCGCTCGTCGAGCGGGAGCCCTGGCTGCGGAGGTGCGAGCGCCCGCAGTTGGGGCATGCGCCGGTCACCGTCGAAGACCGCCATGTGCAGGCCCGTGCCCCGGCGGGACAGGATGATGGTGATGTCCGTGCCGGCGTGCTCCACGGCGTTCGCCACCAGTTCCGAGACCACCAGCCGGGCGGGATGCAACGTCTGTGGCAGGACCCAGGCTTGGCAGGCGTCGCCCACCAGGTTGCGGGCCAGGCTGGGCGCGATCGGGTCGGGTGCCAGGCGCAGCACCAGCCGCTCGGTCAGCGGCAGCCGGCTCGCCAACGCGACCCGGGCCTGCCGGACCTTGGCGTAGACCGGCAGGAAACGCCGGACGCCCAGCTCCTGCAGCCGGTCGGCGAGGATCAGGTCGGGGGGCACACAGAGCGCCATCTGTACGGGCGGCTGCATGCTCGCGGCGATGCTCTGCGCGGTGATCCAGGTGGGCGCGCTCTCGGCCGCCGGATCATCGAGGGCGGACAGGTCGACGATGACGGCGGCGCCGTGCTCGGCCAGACATTTGCGCAATGCGGTCGAGGTCCGGCGCCACAGCGGCCGGTCCCAGGTGCCCCGGATGGCCATGATGGTGACTGCGCCTTCGACGTCGGTCTCGACGGAGAGGGACGCGGCGTCGGTGTCGAACAGGTATGGGGGGCGGACGCCCATGCGGTCACCCTACCGTCGGACGGCAGCCGGGTGCCCGCCATTCCCACCCGAGGGTATGTACGGCCGGGGACCGCCCGGCTCACAGCCTGGTGGCGCCGGCGGACGGCACGGCCACGAACGGCGTCGGCGCGGTGAAACCGTGCCGGGCGTACGCCGCCGCCACCGCGTTGGCCGTCGCGCCGGCCCGATCCGCGTCGACCAGCGCCAGGACGCAACCGCCGAAGCCGCCACCGGTCATCCGGGCGCCGTACGCGCCGGCCGTCAGCGCCGCCTCGACCGCCACGTCGAGTTCGGCCACGGTGATCTCGAAGTCGTCGCGCATCGAGGCGTGCGACGCGGTCAGCAGCGGCCCGATCTGCCGGATCCGGCCGGCACGCAGCAGCGCCACCGTGTCGAGGACCCGCTGGTCCTCGGTGACCACGTGCCGGACCCGGCGCCGCAGCACCTCGTCGTCGAGCTGCTCCAGCGCCGCCGCCAGGCCGTCCGCCGCGAGGTCGCGCAACGCCGAAACGCCGAGCAGCCGGGCCGCCTCCGCACAGGACTTGCGGCGGGCGCCGTACTCGCCGTCGACGAGCTGGTGCGGGGTGTTGCTGTTGAGCACCAGCACGGCGAGGCCCTGGGCGGCCACGTCGAACGGGATCTGCTCCACCGCGAGCGAGCGGCAGTCCAGGAAGAGGGCGTGGCCGGCCCGGCAGCGGATCGACGCGGACTGGTCCATGATCCCGGTGGGCGCGCCGACGTAGCTGTTCTCGGTCCGCTGCACCAGCGACGGCCGGTCGGCGAGCGGCAGGTCCAGGCCGCCCAGGTCGACGAGCGCGGTGAGCACCGCGCACTCCAGCGCGTGCGACGACGACAGTCCCGCGCCGACCGGCACGTCCGAGGCGAGCGCGATCCGGGCCGGCGGCACGTCGAACCCGGCGTCCCGCAGCGCCCACACCACCCCGGCCACGTACGCGGCCCAGCCGGTGACGCTGCCCGGCACCGGCGCGTCGAACCGCACGGCCTCGCTCGCGAAGTCCGAGCGCACCGTCCAGCCCGGCGCCGGCCCCGGGGACGCGGCCGCGACGACCCGTTCCGGCAGGGCGAACGGCAGCACGTACCCGTCGTTGTAGTCGGTGTGCTCGCCGATCAGGTTGACCCGCCCGGGTGCGGCCCAGAGTCCGTCCGGCCGGGCGCCGAACTCGGCGGAGAAGGCCGCGGCCGCCCGGGCCGCGACATCGGTGTCGGTCGTCATGGCGGTGCTCAGACCACGACGTGGGTGCGGTAGAACTCCCAGGCGTCGCCGATCATGTCCCGCAACGTGTTCTTCGCCGGCACCCAGCCCAGCTCGTCGGCCGCCTTGCGGGACGAGGCCACCAGCGCCGCCGGGTCGCCGTCCCGGCGCGGCGCGATCTCCACCGGCAGCTCTGCGCCGGTGACCTCGCGGGCCACCTCGACGACCTGCCGGTTGGAGAACCCGTTGCCGTTGCCCAGGTTGTAGATGCGGTGCTCGCCGGCGACGGCCGCGTCCAGCGCCAGCAGGTGCGCCCGGGCTAGGTCCTCGACATGGATGTAGTCGCGCACGTTGGTGCCGTCCGCGGTCGGGTAGTCGTCGCCGAACAGCTGCAGCTTGTCCCGCTTGCCTGCGGCGACCTGCAACGCGATCGGGATCAGGTGGGTCTCCGGCGCGTGCCGCTCGCCGATCGCGGTGCCGTCGGGCCGGAGGTACGCGCCGGCCACGTTGAAGTACCGCAGCGACACCGCGGCCAGCGAGTGCGCGAACGCCTCCGAGGTCAGCGCGTGGTCGAACGCCAGCTTGGTGGCGCCGTACGTGTTGGTCGGAGCCTGGACCGCGGACTCGGTGATGGGCAGCTCGGTCGGGTTGCCGTAGACGGCCGCGGTGGAGGAGAACACCAGCCGTCGTACGCCGGCGGCGCGGACCGCGTCGAGCAGCGCCAGCGAGCCCACCACGTTGTCGTGCCAGTAGAGCTCCGGTTTCAGCATCGACTCGCCGGCCGCGATCAGCCCGGCGAAGTGCAGCACCGCGTCGAAGCCGGCGTCCGCGGTGAGCACCGACGCGGCGTCGGCGATGTCGGCCGCCACGAAGGTGGCATCCGGCGCGACCGCTGCGGCGAACCCGGTGCTCAAGTTGTCCAGGACGACGACCTCGTGGCCGGCGTCGAGCAACAGCCGGCTGGTGACGCTGCCGACGTAGCCGGCACCCCCGGTGACGAGCAGTTTCACGGTGTGGCTCCTCCGTAGCTAATGATCCCCAATCCAGACTCCATCATGAACGCTCACAAGTCAACAGATACGAACATAAAGCCTCTCGTACGAGCACCTGCGGATTCCTTGTCTTACTGGTCCACATGCGACACTGTGCATCCGCGTCATCGGTACCGTGCGTGAGCGAACCTAACACCGGGCAACCACCCTTGCGGTTCACCCTCGCCAGGCGTGCTGCCGACGCAGGTTTCGCCGTCCGGCCCCATTGCTGACAGAATGGCACTCATGTCCGACGTCGCCCACCGCCCCCGTGTGCTTTCCGGCATCCAGCCGACCGCCGACTCGTTCCACCTCGGCAACTATCTCGGCGCGGTCCGCAACTGGGTGGCCCTGCAGGACAGTCACGACGCGTTCTACTGTGTGGTCGACCTGCACGCGATCACTATGGGTCACGATCCGGTTGCGCTTCGCGAGCGCACGCGACTGTCGGTCGCGCAGTTGCTCGCGCTGGGGCTCGATCCGGAGCGCTGCACCCTGTTCGTGCAGTCCCACGTGCCCGAGCACGCGCAGCTCGCCTGGGTGCTGAGCTGCATCACCGGGTTCGGCGAGGCCGGCCGGATGGTGCAGTTCAAGGACAAGTCGGCGAAATCGGGCCAGGACTCGACCAGCGTCGGCCTGTTCACGTACCCCGTCCTGCAGGCTGCCGACATCCTGCTCTACCAGGCCGACCAGGTGCCGGTCGGCGAGGACCAGCGGCAGCACCTGGAGCTGACCCGCGACCTGGCGCAGCGCTTCAACACCCGGTTCGGGCCGACCTTCACCGTGCCGTCGGCGTACATCGTGCGGGACACCGCGAAGATCACCGACCTGCAGGACCCGACCGCGAAGATGTCCAAGTCGGCGTCGTCGCCGAACGGCATCATCGAGCTGCTCGAGGAATCGTCCCGCTCGGCCAAGAAGATCAGGTCGGCGGTCACCGACACCGGGCGGGAGATCCTGTACGACGAGGAGCACAAGCCCGGGATCAGCAACCTGCTCACGATCTACGCGGCGCTCACCGGCCGCACCATCGACGAGCTGCTGGAGGGGTACGACGGGCACGGCTACGGCGACCTCAAGAAGGACCTCGCCGAGGTGGTGGTCGAGTTCGTCAAGCCGATCCAGGACCGTACCCGGGCCTACCTGGAGGACCCCGGCTACCTGGACAAGGTGCTCGCGGTCGGCGCCGACAAGGCCCGGGCCGTGTCGGCGCCCACGCTCGCTGCGGCGTACCAGAATGTTGGTTTCCTGGCCCCGGCGCGGGGGATCTGACCCGCGTGGGGCAGGGCACGACCCGGATCGGGGTCGCGATCGACATCCCGGAACCCTGGGGTACGGCGCTGACGCGGCGCCGCGCCGAGGCCGGTGATCCGCAAGCCGCATACACGCCGGCGCACGTCACGCTGCTCGGGCCGACCGAGGTGGCCACCGACGCGCTGAGCGCGGTCGAGAAGCACCTCGAGGCGGTCGCGTCGGCGAAGGAGCCGTTCACCATCCAGTTGCGCGGCACCGGCACGTTCCGGCCGATCACCGAGGTGGTGTTCGTGACGCTGGCCGTCGGGATCAGCGAGTGCGAGCTGCTCGCCGGGGCGATCGCGGCGGCCGAGGGCGTGCACCGGGACACCCGGTTTCCGTACCACCCGCACGTGACCGTGGCGCAGGACGTGCCGTCCGAGGCGCTCGACGCGGTCTTCGACGACCTGGCCGGATTCTCGGCCCGGTTCCCGGTCACCTCGTTCACGCTCTTCTCGCACGGCGGCGAGGGGCTCTGGCGCCCCCGGCGCGACTTCCCGCTCGGTGGCTGAGATGTCCGTTACGGTCGCCCGGTGAATCCGATCGACCGGATGTACACGCTGGCCGAGTCGCGGGTGCTGGCCCTGCGGCACCGCTCGCGCTACTTCGATCATCTGTGCCGGGCGCTGTCGCGATACGACGAGGTCCAGGGTGGCCGGCTCGCCGCCGCGATCGCTTACTACGGCTTCTTCGCGATCTTCGCATTGCTGCTCATCGGCTACTCGCTGTTCGGCATCCTGCTGACCAACAACACCCGGCTGTTCGACATCGTGCGCCAGTTCCTCGGGCAGAACCTGCCGTTCCTGGACCTGCAGCAGATCCTCGACAGCGGCCGTACGGTCGGCATCGTCGGCATCCTCGGCCTGACCTTCACCGGCATCGGCTGGGTGGAGGCGATCCGCTCCTCGCAGCGGCTGATCTGGCGGCTGAACCAGCAGCCCGGTTACATCGTGGTGCGTCAGGTGGTGGACCTGACGGTCCTGCTCGGCATCCTGCTGCTGCTCGCCGGATCGCAGCTCGGCGCGTACGGGCTGGAGAAGCTGCTGGAGTGGGTGGTCGACGGACGGTTCGGCTTCGTGCTCTCGATCGTCAGCCTGATCCTCACGGTCGCGATCAACGTGCTGCTCGCCGGAGCGCTGCTGGCCGTCGTGCCGCGCCTGCGGATGACCGTCCGGCGGATGCTGCCGCCGGTGCTCCAGGTCGGCATCGGCATCACGCTGCTCAACACCGTGGGTAAGTCGTTCGTCGGGCTGATCCAGCGCAACCCCGCCTACGGGCTGGTGGCCAGCGCCGTCGGTGTGCTCGTCTACCTGTACGTCTTCAACCAGCTGCTGCTGTTCGGCGCGGCCTGGGCGGCGACCAGCCCGCACGGGCGCGTCGTGGACCTTTCAGCTGACGATAAAACTGCTCCGGTAGGGCAAAATACCTGGATTCGGCACGATCGCCCGCGATGATGACTTCGTGGGCACTCTGGTGACGCTTGACCTGCCGACCGACTCCCCCGTGGCGGACCTGCCATGGGTCATCACCATCGGGTCGCTGGGCGACGAGGAGGACTGGGAGCCGGTGGTCTGCGGGCCGTACGAGCGGGCCCATGCCCTCGCGCTGGCCCAGGCGGTGGTGGCCGACGAGGATCTGATGGCGGTTGTCGAGCCGCTGCTGCCGCTGGTCGACGCGGAGGCGATCCGCGACGAGGTCGAGCTGGCCCGGGCCGCGAACGACGCCGAGGCGGAGCCGGCCGGCGCGGCCGACGATCCGGAGGCCGCGGAATCGCAATGGGAGACCCGGCACGTGCGACCCGGCCGCGCGCCGACCGAGGCCGAGGTGCGGGAGGGTTTCGCCCGCATCGCCGCCCGCCTCCCGGGCTTGGGCAGGACGCGGTAGCGCGCGCCCGGCCGGCAGGTTTTGGAGCCGAAGAAATCGACCCGCAGGCCCCGGGACGCCGAAAGATTAACGGCAGGTTACATCGTAGGCCGGGCAATTCACGCTCCAAGCACGCCAAATCGACGTCAAGTTCGCACCGCGGTTGCGCCCAGATAACGGTGCGCCAACAGTCCGGCCGGAATTCCTGACGGCGCCGTGGCCTGCGCGTACGGTTGCGCCCGAGACTCACCGCGAGGTGTCGGTGTGCAGTGGAAGGAGGGCGTGTTGCGCCCAGTAACTGGGAAGCGAATCGTTGCGATTCTCGCGGCCGGTGGGCTGACGCTCGCCGCGGCCGCCTGCGGCGACGCCCCCGCCGAGACGCCGAGTGGAAGCGGCTCCAGCGCCGCGGCGGCATATACGGCTTGCATGGTCACGGACACCGGCGGTATCGACGACCGGTCCTTCAACGCCTCGGCCTGGGCCGGCGTGCAGGGGGCCAAGCAGGCGGCCAGCAACGTCAGCCCGAAGTTCGTGGCGTCCACCGCGGAGGCCGACTACGAGCCCAACCTGCGGCAGTTCGTCTCGCAGAAGTGCAACTT
>Ga0307513_10012420_pt1 | contig 10515 bp, 6 predicted proteins | sample 15_EM_MG_FD_202174 | JGI IMG/M metagenome (GOLD analysis project Ga0307513, IMG submission 202174) | Populus trichocarpa ectomycorrhiza microbial communities from riparian zone in the Pacific Northwest, United States - 15_EM | ecosystem: Host-associated > Plants > Roots > Unclassified | place...
GGTGGCGGCGATCGCCTGCCGGGCGTTGCCCGCGAAGAGGACGCCGTCGGGGTCGGGCCGCCAGCCCGGGGTGGCGAGCAGCCCGGCGACCGCCGCACGGGCCTCGGGGGTGCCGTCGGCGGGCGCGGGACGCAGCGCCTCGGTCAGCACATCGGGCCGCAGCAGGGGCGCCAGCGCCGGGGCGAGCAGCTCCGACTGGTCCGGCGCGGAAGGGTAGTTCAGCTCCATGTTGACGGTCGTGTCCCTGCCGGTGGCCACCGGTTCGGCGAGCGCCCGCCCGTTCGGCGCGGGTGCCGCGGCCCGGACGAACGTGCCGCGTCCGACCTCGCCGACGACCAGTCCACGCCGTACGAGTTCGCCGTACACCCGCCCGGCCGTCGACCCGGCGATCCCGCGCCGCCGCGCGAACGCCCGCTGCGGAGGCAGCCGTTCGCCGGGGCGGAGCCGTCCGGCGGCGATGTCGTCGGCTATGCGGTCGGCGAGACGCCGGTAGTCGTCGTCCATCAAGTACCCCCGTGCAGAAGCGAATTGCCGTCCCGGCGGGATTGCACCGAGAGCAAAGATCCTATTGCACCGAGGAGCCGAGTCGATCTAGGGTCGTCCACATGACCCCCCTTACCCCACTTGTGCCTCTTACTCCTCTTACCCCTCTTGTCCTGATCCACGGTCACCCCTTCGACCGCACGATGTGGAGCCCGCAGATCGAGGAGTTCTCGGCCACCCGCCAGGTCATCGCCCCCGACCTGCGCGGCTACGGCACCTCCCCGCTCACCCCCGACACCGTCACCCCGCTCTCACGGTTCGCGCAGGACATCGAGGCGCTGCTCGACGAGTCGAAGGTCGAGTCGTGCGTGCTCGGCGGGCTGTCGATGGGCGGGCAGATCGTCATGGAGTGCTGTGCCCGGTTCCCGGAGCGCGTCCGGGGCGTCGTCCTGGCCGACACCTTCCCCGCCCCCGAGACTCCGGAGGGACGCCTCGCCCGCAACGCGATGGCGGACCGGCTGCTCAGCGAGGGCATGGGCGGGTACGCCGACGAGGTCCTGGGCAAGATGGTGGCGCCGTACGCCGACGCGCAGGTCAAGGCCCACGTCCACCGCATGATGACGGCCACGGACCCCCGGGGCGCGGCGGCGGCACTCAGGGGCCGGGCCCTGCGCCCCGACTACCGCCCCCTGCTGACCCGGCTCACCGTCCCCGCCCTGGTGATCGTGGGCGCCGACGACACCTACACCCCGGTCTCCGACGCCGAGGCCATGCACACGGCCCTCCCCGACTCCACCCTCCACGTGATCGAACACGCGGCCCACATGCCCAACCTGGAACGCCCGACGGAGTTCAACAGGGCCCTCGCCGACTTCCTGACGACGCGGATCGACACGACGGCCTGAACTCCGATGCGGTACAGCGCCCCAAAGGGGCGCGGGGAACTGCGCGACCAGCCACCAACGACTCGCAGCTTGATAATGGGGGCCATGCCCCACGAGTTCCCCATCGGCCTCACACCTCCCGACTGGCTGGTGCGGAACCTCCGGCCCCAGCCGGCCCCGCCCGTCAACCGTCCCGCCGTGGCCCGCGCCGCCATCGCCATGGCGCTGCCCCTCGCCGTCGGCCTCGCCACCGGCCACCCCTCCTACGGCGCCCTCGCCTCCATGGGCGCACTCTCGGGCGTCATCGGGGACACCGCCGACGCGTACCGGATGCGCATCCTCAACATCGCGATCCCCCAGCTCTTCGGCGCCCTCGGCGTCACCCTGGGATCGCTGGTCTACGGCCAGGGCTGGACCGCCGTCGCCACCGTCACCTGCGTCGCCCTCGTCTCCGGGATGATCTCGACGATCGGCGCGGTGGCCTCCGTGTCCGGACTGCTGCTGCTCCTCAACTCCGTGATCGGGGCGGGCCTGCCGCTGCCGGGGGCGTGGTGGCTCGCGCCGGTACTGATGTCCGGCGGCGGCCTGCTGGTCCTGGCCCTCGCCCTGCTCGCCTGGCCACTGCGGTCGGGGGTGCCGGAGCGGGCGTCGGTCGCGCAGACCTACCGTACGGTCGCCGAACTGCTCGCCGCCTGCGCCACCGACGGCTACGAGGACGCCCGGTACGCCGTCACCCAGTCCCTGAACCAGTCGTACGACCTCGTCCTCGCCAAGCGCGCCCGCCACCACGGCCGCAGCCCCGAACTGGTGCGGCTGCTCGCCCAGTTGAACGCCATCACCCCGGTCGTCGAGGCCGCCCCCGCCGCCCACCAGGCCGGCCGCCCACTGCCGCCCGAGGTCCCGGAGGCGGTCCGCCACCTCGCCGACGCCGTCGAGACCGGCTACGGCGGCCCGATAGGGCAGCACCTCCCCGCACCCGGCGACCAGACCGCCCGCGCCGTCGAACAGGCGCTGCGGCACGCCGCCGACGTGGTCGGCAGCCGCTCCCCCGACCTGCGCACCACCGGGGTCACCACTCCCGACGACCGCCTCGGCCGACCCGCCGACCTGCGCGTACGGGCCGTCCGCGCCGCCCGGGACGTCGTCCTGTCCGCCGACTCCTGGCGCTACGGCGTACGTCTCGCCCTGTGCATCGGCCTCGCACAGGTACTGGTGTCGATCGTGCCGGTGCCGCGTTCGTACTGGGTCGCGCTGACCATCACCTTCGTCATGAAGCCCGACTTCGGCTCCGTCTTCTCCCGGGCGCTGCTGCGCGCCCTGGGCACGGTCGCGGGGCTGGTGGTAGCGGCGGCGGTGCTGGTCCAGGTGCCGCGAGGCTGGTGGGACGTACCGGTGATCCTGCTCCTCGCCTCGCTGATCCCGGCGTTCACCCCGCGCGGATACGGCTACCAGACGGCCGCCATCACCCCGGTGATCCTCCTTCTCTCCGACATCCTCAACCACCAGGGCGCCGGCCTGCTGCTGCCCCGGCTCCTCGACTCCCTCATGGGCTGCGGAATCGCCCTGGTCGCGGGCTACCTCCTCTGGCCGGAGAGCTGGCACACCCGCGTCGGCGACCGCCTCGCCGACGCGGTCGCGGACACGGCCCGCTATGTGGAATCGGCGTTCCGCCAGGACACCGAGGGCGCGGCCCGCGCCCGTATGCGGCGCCGCCTCTACCGCGATCTGTCCGTCGTCCGTACGGAGTTCCAGCGCGCCCTGACCGACCCGCCGCCCACCGGACGGCGGGCGGCGGCCTGGTGGCCCCTGGTCGTCGCGGTGGAACGCATCGTCGACGCGACGACCGCCGCCCGCGTCCACGTCAAGCAGGGCGCCGAGCCGCCGTCCGACGCCGAGATCGCGCAAGTAGTCGTACAGCTGCGGGAGTTGGCGGACGGACTGCGCCGGGTGGAGACGCTGTACGCGGTGCGTACGGACCTCAGCGGACCGGCGGACAGTGTGCTGGAGCCGCTGCGCCAGGAGGTGGCGGCGGCGCGGGCGATCACGTCACCGCACGACTAGCGGGCAAAGGGGGGCGCGGACCGTCCCTGTGCAGAGGGACGGCCCGCGCCTGTGGGGGGTGGGGGCTACTGGGGTGTTGTAGTACCGGGGTGCTACTCGGGGCGTACTACTGGGGTGCTAGCGCAGGGCTGCCGCGAGCCCGTTGACCCACAGCTGGTTCACGCGGGAGCGTTCGGCCGCGTTCGGGGTGGCGTTGGTGCAGGACGTGCCGGGGCCGCCGCCCGACATCAACTCGCTGCACGGGCCGGAGTAGTGGTCGGGCAGACCGAGGACGTGGCCCGTCTCGTGGGCGGTGATACGGGTCGGGTCGTACTGCTCGCTCTGCGCGTAGTCGATGAAGATGTACCCGCTGCCGTGACCGTCCGTGGAGGCGTACGAGCCGCTGGAGCTGTTGCCCTCGCGGTAGGTGAAGTCGGCGGCGGACGCGGTGCCCGACTGGAGCTTCACGTTCGTCACCGAGCTGTTCCAGATCGAGGTGGAGCGGGCTATCTCGGCGCTGAAGGAGGGCGCGCGGGACGCGTTGTAGATGACGGTGACGGCTGCCGCCGAGCGGGGGTTGGCGGCGCGCTTCTCGGCGACGGACTTCAACACGGCCTCGAAGAACGCCTTGTTGGCGGCGGCCTCCTCGGCCGACCCGGCGTACGAGGCCCGTGCGGTGGAGCCGGTGGCACCGGTGGGACTGGCCGTGGCGGGAACTGCCGTACCCAGCGCGAGAGTTGCCAGGCTGAGGCCTAACGCCGCCGCCACGACACCAGAGGTGGACTTGCGCATCGATGACTCCTTGAGTGGGGGGTGAGTCGATCGGTCGTATCGTGAGTGTCGGTGCCTGTACGGCGGCTGTGATGATGGCAAGTGGCGATAGCCCGGCCCTATCGCCACCCTCGCGCCCCTGTCACCGGCGGCGGTGCAGCGCCCCTTCAGGGGCGCGGGGAACTGCGCGACCAGCCACAGCGAACCCGCAGCCGATGTACCGCATATCCGACGGAGCACTTAGGGTGCGATGGCATGGACATGCGCACGATTCTCACGGAGCTGGTCGCATGGAACTAGAGGTACGGCACCTACGGGCGCTGTGCGCCATCGCAGACACCGGCAGCCTCCACCGCGCCGCCCGCCAACTAGGCGTCGCCCAGCCCTCGTTGAGCACCCAGCTGCGCCGGATCGAACACGAGCTGGGCGGCGAGCTGTTCACCCGCACCCGGGCCGGCTGCCGTCCGACACCGCTCGGCCGGGTGGTCCTGAGCCGGGCCCGCCCCCTGGTGGCGGAGATGCGCTCACTGGTGACGGAGGCGAGGGCCGCCGCAGCCGACGGACCTCAACTACGCATAGGTTCGACGGCCAGTCGCGCCCTCTCCGGCTGGCTCCGCCGACTGCGCCAGCGCCACCAGGAACCCACCCTCCGTATGGACGTCTCCGCGAACGCGCTGCTGCGCATGGTGGCCGAGGGCCAGCTGGACGTGGCGTTCGTGCACGAGGTGGAGGGCTGTCCGCTCCGGGTGCCCGACGGCCTGTGCATGCGCGTACTGGTCGACCGGGAACCCCAGTTCGTGTCCCTGCCCGCCGACCACCCGGCCACCGCGAAACCGGTCGTCCACCTCTCCGAGCTGGCCGGCGACCGCTGGATGGTGGACGAGACGGTCGACGGCGAGTTCGACGCCGTACTGCGCATGCTGCGCACCGCGGGCCTCAACCCCCGTGTCCTGCACGGCGATTACCACACCACGGCATCACTGGTGGCGACTGGCGAGGTCGTCACCGTCTGCCAGGCGACCTGCCTGCCCCGCCCCGAGATGGCGGTACGCCGACTGCACGGCGACCCGCTGGGCGTACGGCTGCTGCTGGCGGCCCGTACGGAGACGGACCTCGACGGGGTGCATACGGCACTGGCGGAGGCGTACGGGGAGGTGGCGCGGCAGGCACCGGCGTACCGGGAGTGGCTGGAACAGAGCGGTGCGAAAACTCCCCCGGTCCCAGCCCTCCCCTAGATACCGCTGGACGCTGCTCGCCGGTGTCAGCTGCCGATGTCGCAGCCGTCCTTGCGCCACACCGCGACGACCGCCGGGCGGACGTACGTGCCCGGTCCGTCGGGCCAGGTGCTGGCCGGTGACTCGACGGTCGCGCCGGTGATCTCGCCCGGGTGCTGCACGGCGACGAGCACCTGGCGCTCGCCGATGACCGGACCGCAGGTCTCGGCGCCGGTCGGCACGGTCAGGAACTGCTTCAGCTCACCGCGCCGGGCACCCTGGGTCGCCACGCCGAACAGGCCGTCGTGGGAGCCGAGTTGGGCACCGTCGGTGGAGATCCACAGGTTGCCGTGCGGGTCGAAGGCCACGTTGTCCGGGCAGGAGATCGGGCTGACGTCGTCCTTCGGGAAACCCGCGAAGTAGGTCGCCGGGTCGTCGGGGTCGCCCGCGACGAGGAAGAGCAGCCAGGCGAACGAGGTGCTCTCCGGCCGGTTCCAGCGCTCGGTCAGCTCCAGGACGTGGCCGTGCTTGTTGGCGTTGCGCGGGTTGGCCTCGTCGGACTTGGGGTTCGAACCGACACCGCGGTTGGTGTTGTTGGTCAGCGCGACGTAGACCTTGCCGGACTTCGGGTTGGGCTCGATGTCCTCGGGCCGGTCCATCTTGGTGGCGCCGACCTTGTCCCCGGCAAGCCGCGTGAAGACGAAGACTTCCTCGGCGGTCATGCCGTCGACGTGCGAGACGGCGCCCTTGGCGGAGGCGGTCGCCAGCGGGATCCACGTACCGCTGCCGTCGAACTCACCGTCGGCGGGCAGCTTGCCGGTGCCGTCGATCTCGATGGCGAGGGAGTCACCGGTGAGCTTGGCGACGTAGAGCGTGCCCTCGTCGAGCAGGGAGAGATTGTGCTCGCGGACGGACCGCGAATCCCCGTGCCGCATCCGCTTGCTGCTGACGAACTTGTAGAAGTAGTCGAAGCGCTCGTCGTCGCCGGTGTAGACGACGGGGCGCCCGTCGGAGGTCAGCCGGATGGTGGCGGCCTCGTGCTTGAAGCGTCCGAGGGCGGTGTGCTTGCGGGGCGTGGAGGAGGGATCGTACGGGTCGAACTCCACGACATACCCGAAGCGGTGGACCTCGTTGGGCTCCTGGGCGACGTCGAACCGCTTGTCGAACCGCTCCCACTTGCGCTCACTGGCGGTGGTGCCGATGCCGTACCGCTTGTCGGTGTCGCGGGAGGCGTTGGCGAAGTACTGGTTGAAGTTCTCCTCGCCGTGGAGGGTGGTCCCCCAGGGCGTCGTACCGCCGGAGCAGTTGTTGAGCGTGCCGAGGGCCTTGCGGCCGGTCGGGTCGGTGGAGGTCTTGAGGAGATCGGAGCCGGCGGCCGGTCCGGTGATCCGGAACTCGGTGGTGGCGGTGACGCGCCGGTTGAGCGGGTGGCGGAGTACGGGCGTGAGCTTCCCGGTCCTCCGGTCCCCCTCCACCACCACAGCGGAGAGCCCGTGCGCGGCCCAGGCGATCTCGACCTGCTCGCGGGTGGGGTTGGCGGCGTCGTAGCCGCGGAACATCAGGATCTCGTCGGTGTACTCGTGGTTGGCGACCAGGAGCTTCTGGTTGCCGTGGAGGGGGAGCAGGGCGAGGAAGTCGTTGTTGTACCCGAACTGACCGGCCTGCGCGGCGGCGGTCTGCTTCTCCGGGTCGAAGGCGGGGGCACCGCGGAGGATGGGCTCGCCCCAGCGGATGACGACGTTCTGGCTGTATCCACCGGGGATGGTGACGGCGTCGGCGGTGTTGGGCTCGACGGCGGTGAAACGCAGCCCGCGCGGCACGGAGGAGTGGGAGGGGCGAGGGCGACCGGAGGCCGCGGTGGCCGCGGTGGCCGCTTCCGCACCCTGGGCGCCGGCGACATTCACGGCGGTACCGGCCGCCGTGGCCACGGTGACGACGGCTGCGGCGCGCATCACGGAACGGCGGCTGAGGGCGCCGGCGATCACATCGCCGACGTATTCGTTGGAGCTGGTGTTGGGAACCTCGTGGAAGCAGGCGTCACCACACCGGAAACGGCAGGTCATCGCGGACCGGCCGCCCGGATGCGATGCGGACGACGATCCGATCAACGGCAGCAGCTTGCGCACTTTACTCTCCCCTGGGTGTCCCCATACGTGCCCTTGGTGTCAGCGCGACGCTAGGGGGACGGGGGTGCAAGGGCGGGGCCGCCGGGTGAACGAGGGGTGAACCTGTGGGAGCGGTAAGGGTGTTGAGGGCGCCCGAGCCCTGATGAGGGGCGGCTTGGGAGGTTGGCGGAGTGGCACTCTTGACGTCCGTCGGGTTCCGTGAAAGACCCTGCCCAAGATCGCCAGCTCGGCCCGCTAACCTTACGTGTCCGTCCTGGCCAGGGATTGACGGGCTACAACTCACGTGAAGGGTTGCGCACATGGGCATTCTCACTCTCCTGCGGAACGCGTTCGGCAAGTCACGCAAGGGGCGGGACGCCGAGGCGGCGCCCGCGCGGGAGGCGGAGTCGGCTCCTCAGCAGGAGGCCACCGAGCCGAAGATTCCGGCACCGTCCCCGGAACCGACCCTGACGGAACCCCCGAAGACCCCGGCAACTCCGGAAACCCCGGAAGCCACCATCCCGGCGCCTTCTCCGGCTCCGGATCCCACCCCGACCCCCGCCCCGTCCTCGGTGGTGGAGGACCTGGTGTCGGCAGCCTTCGACAACGTGACGGTGCCCAAGCCGGCGAAGCCGGTGGACGAGGTTGAGGCGACGCCGGTTGCGGAGACGACGCCGGTTGCCGAGGCGGAGCCTGCGGTGACTGAGGTTGAGCCGGTGGCTGAGGTTGCGGCTGAGGTCGAGCCGACAGCTGAGGTTGCGGCTGAGGCCGAGGTGAAGGCGGAGGCCGAGCCGGTCGTCGAGGCTGAGGTGACGCCGGAGGCGGAGCTGGAAGCTGAGCCGGAGCTGGTGGCCGAGCCTGAGACTGAGGCTGTTGTCGAGGCGACCCCGGAGCCGGAGCCGGAGCCGGAGCCGGAAACGGAACCCGAGCCGGAGCCTGTGGCTGAGGTGACCCCCGAGCCCGAGGTCGAGCCTGTCGCCGAGGAGCCGACCCCGGAGGCCGAACCCGAACCCGAGGTCGAGCCGGTCGCCGAGGTGACCGAGGTCGCCCCGGAGCCGGAACCGGAGCCCGTGGTCGAGGCCGAAGCGGTCACCGAGCCCGAGCCTGAGGCGGTCGTCGAGACGACCCCCGAGCCCGAGGTCGCCCCGGAGTCCGCGCCCGAGCCTGCTGCCGACCTCGAACCGGCAGCCGCCGACGCGGGGGAAGCCCCACAGGGAACACCCGCACCCGAGAACGAAAGCGCCACGGGTGGTGCGGGTGGGAAAACTGACACGGCCGATGGCGAAGCCGAGGCCGTGCCCGCAACCCTCCTCACCGCGTACAACTCCGCCGCCGAAACCCTCACCACCCTCAACCTCACCAACACCCCCGCCAAGATCTACCTCGTCCTGGACCGCAGCGCGTCAATGCGCCCGTACTACAAGGACGGCTCCGCCCAGGCCCTCGGCGAGCAGACCCTCGCCCTCGCCGCCCACCTCGACCCCAACGCCACGGTCCACGTCGTCTTCTTCTCCACGGAACTGGACGGCACCGGCGAGCTGACCCTCCCCGACCACGACAACAAGATCGACGAACTCCACGCCGGCCTCGGCCGCATGGGACGTACGAGCTACCACGTGGCCGTCGAGGAAGTCCTCACGCACTACCAGAAGTCCGGCACCACCGACCCCGCCCTGGTCGTCTTCCAGACGGACGGCGCCCCGGACGCCAAGACCCCCGCGACCCAGTCCCTCACGGACGCGGCGAAGAGCCACCCGGACGTCTTCTTCTCCTTCGTCGCCTTCGGTGAGCAGGACAACAAGGCCTTCGACTACCTCCGCAAGCTGAAGACCGACAACACGTCCTTCTTCCACGCGGGCCCGACCCCGCGCGAACTGACGGACACGGAGCTGTACGAGGGCGTACTGGCGAACTGGCGCCCGTAGCGCCAGGGCACCGCACCCACACCGCACGCACCGCACCACCCCGCCCGCCTCCCACCAAGCAAAAACGGGAGGCGGGCGCCCCATACCAGTCGGCTACGATTTCAAGGTTCGTAGACGGTCCAAACACACCAAGACCGTCACTCCATGTAGCGACTTGGGAGCAGCCCGCAATGGCTCGACACCTCATCACCAGCGCCCTTCCGTACATCAACGGGATCAAGCACCTGGGCAACATGGTGGGGTCCATGCTCCCGGCGGACGTCTACTCCCGTTACCTGCGTCAGCGTGGCCACGACGTCCTCTACATCTGCGCGACCGACGAACACGGCACCCCGGCCGAGCTGGCGGCGAAGGAGCAGGGGATCCCCGTAGCGGACTTCTGTGCGCAGGCGCACGACGCGCAGAAGGCGGTGTACGACGGGTTCGCGCTGGCCTTCGACTACTTCGGGCGGAGTTCCTCCCCGCAGAACGTCGAGATCACGCAGCACTTCGCCCGCCGGCTCAACGAGAACGGGTTCATCGAAGAGCGCGCGATCCGTCAGGTGTACAGCCCCGCCGACGGACGTTTCCTCCCGGACCGTTACGTCGAGGGCACCTGCCCCCACTGCGGCTACGACAAGGCGCGCGGCGACCAGTGCGAGAACTGCACCCGCGTCCTCGACCCCACCGACCTGATCAACCCCAGGTCCGCCATCTCCGGCTCCACCGACCTGGAGGTCCGCGAGACCAAGCACCTCTTCCTCCTCCAGTCGAAGCTCCAGCACGAGGTCGAGGAGTGGGTGGCCGCCCATGAGGGACAGTGGCCCCACCTCGCCTCCTCCATCGCCCGCAAGTGGCTGACCGAGGGCCTGCACGACCGCGCGATCACCCGTGACCTCGACTGGGGTGTCCCGGTCCCGGCGGACACCTGGCCGGAGCTGGCGGCGGAGGGCAAGGTCTTCTACGTCTGGTTCGACGCCCCGATCGAGTACATCGGCGCGACGAAGGAGTGGTCGGACCTCGACCCGGAGAACCGCGACTGGAAGTCGTGGTGGTACGACGTGGACACCACCGTCCGCTACACGGAGTTCATGGCGAAGGACAACGTCCCCTT
>Ga0307513_10012421_pt1 | contig 10514 bp, 8 predicted proteins | sample 15_EM_MG_FD_202174 | JGI IMG/M metagenome (GOLD analysis project Ga0307513, IMG submission 202174) | Populus trichocarpa ectomycorrhiza microbial communities from riparian zone in the Pacific Northwest, United States - 15_EM | ecosystem: Host-associated > Plants > Roots > Unclassified | place...
TTCAAGTTGGATGGCAATAGATTGTGGTAATATTGGGCAGACAGATAGAGCCAGTGATTATCTATATATGCATATGCAAACCATATTGCTAGCTGCCCTGAATAGCTGGATATTCTGGATTAATGTGGCTGGTGGCAAAAATTGGATGGTGATAAATTGTAAAAATAATGGGCAGACAAATAAAGCTAGTGATTGTCTATATATGCATATACAAACTATATCACTGGCTGCCTTGGACAGCCCAGTATAGCCCTAATAGTGGGAAGAATCAATACCAACAAAAAGCCATGTCTGACCATAGTCTAAAAGCCTAGTTCAATGTGATTATGGCCAGAATAGACTTTTAGATTTAAAGACCCCCAGAACCCCTAACAAACAGCAAACTCATTTTAAATGCCAAAATCATTTTGATAAAATCATTTTCACAAACTTGTTTTGGTGAAATATGTTTTATAAAATGGATTGCATAAAATGATTTTCAATTGGTAAAAATAATTTTATGACTTTTCTTAGAAAAGTAAAACACATGGAATTAAACCTTTCTAAGAGAAGCTATAAATTTTTACCAGTTGAAAACCATTTTATTAATCTATTTCATAAAACACTTTTAGAAATGCATTTCTTTGTTTCATCAAAACAAGTTTATAAAAATGGTTTTACAAAATTATTTTATCTTTTAGAATAGGTTTGTTGTTTGTTAGAAGTTCCAGGGGTCTTTAAATCTAAGAGACTATTCTGGTTTATCCAGGGTACATATATAGATGATTTTTGTATGCATATGATCACACTAAGCTAGGCTTTTAGACTGTGGTCAGGTATGGCTTTTTGTTGGTATTGATTTTTCCCACTATTAGGGCTGTACTAGGCTATCCAGAGCAGCTAGTGATATAGTTTGCATATGCATATATAGATAACCACTAGCTCTATCTGTTTGCTCATTATTATCAAAATCTATTGCTATCCAATTCTTGCCATTAGCTATATTAATTTGGAATACCAGATTAGCCAGTATAATGGGATGCCATTAATAAAACCAAAGGGGATAACTGCAAATACCCCGTGGGTGCTGGAGGTGATAGCGACTTATATCAGAGGAAAATATCCTATGGATATGATGGATTTTGGATGTTATTCTTATAGAAGATTTGTGAATGTGGGGGATGAGAAAAGATAGTTATAAAATGAATATAAGAAGTAGTCAGTCGAGTTGCAGGTGGTTTAGTAGGAGAGAAATGGTCAGAATGTTGAGGACGATTGCTGCGAATACCTGGGTGTATTGAAAGGATTCAGCAAGATATACAGTTGATATCACCAAACAGAGGTCAAATGTTCATCGATAAGAGATGTCCACATGCTCCAGAAGGCACAGTAGATATATGAGTTAGGCTTCATGTATCGTGCGCAAATGTTAAGAACAGGAGTCAGACTCCGTGCTATCATTGGAAGGAGGGGGATGGGAAAATGGTGGTGTTAATTATAGTACAAAGTCCAAATTTGACCGTGGCTATACTTTGGTTGTGCTTGGCCCCACGGCCGTACTTGGAAAATCTATCCCAATGTATATAAATCATACCCATAAACGATCAGTAATATAGTCTTATTGTACGAGCTGGCAAGGTATCTATGGGTAATTACCTGAGTTATAGTCAGCTCAGAATTACCATTACCTGTAACGATCCCATTCCTATACCTCCGATTTGCTACATGCTCACTGACTGTTCATCCACACATTTATTACTTCTTTATATCACGTTTCCTTTGGTTCCATATCATATAGAATAATTCAAAATCAAGTGGATGGTAATATATATGGCAAGAGAGAGAGCACCAGACTCGGAAAAACTTGATAAGAACAGAGAAGAATTTTGATTAGCATCCAAAAATCAAGGGTTTCCAAACATTGGAGAAAATGAATGGAGTCATAGAATGGAAATAAGATAGGACGTAAAGACTGGAATTAGAAGCTGAAGCTGAATCGTGCAAAATGGTAAAATCAGAAAGAAAAAAAAAGAGCAACAAAATAATAATGAACTTACTGGTGGAAGGCTCGTTAGTGCATGCTGATTTTACTTGTGCTTGGCAAAAAAATGTATATTAATCCATGTAATCATGCATTGGACGGAGCTATCAGCTTCGGGCTCCACAAAGCAGTTTTCTTTGGATCCCACAAAAGCAGATTGGATATCAATACATCATGACTTATTCAACGCAACCATTTCATAATAGTCGGTCGAAATCTGCAATCTGTTCCATTATTAAAATGCCTTGGAATGGTGAGGCTGCTGGAGATTTGATTGAGTCTAAAGATCACGCACATATAGCGTGTTTCTGAAAGCAGTGTGATTGGCAAGATAAACCCAATAAATATCGGCAATGGAATCTGGGGCATTGGGCCATTAGTTTATCCCACCAACCTCGCTCTACCAAATGGACGGCGTCAAAGTGAGGCCCCCTACTATTGCAGAGCTCTTTGGAGTTAATCGTGCTCACACAGCTGCTAAGAGCATAACGTTTAACCCGCGTAACCTTGAGTTTCTTTGGTATCTGTTTTGGTCCCGAGCCCTTCATGTAATCACTACGCAGATCAATATGCAACAACTGCACATTTCACCCCAGTATCCCCTTTAATTTTAATCCTGACACTGATTCCGATATGGACAAGGACAATTTGGAGGATCTGGGCACTAATGTCAATATGGATGAGCACAATTTGAAGGATCATGATGTCTGGTACAACATAACCCTTAACTCCATTGACAAAAGTCTCCATGGCAAAGCACACTCTCGAGTCACAGACTTTGCTATACTATATTGGCTTGAGAACCAGGGGATTAACCCGTATCAGGATGATGAGGGATTTGCAGCATTTAAGATTGACACGGAATATATTCCAATGTTGGTCGAGATCAAGCATGCGGTGTCATGAAAATATTGGTATGGGGGGAAAAGATGAAAGGCAGAAATGAGAAATTTGATGTACAATGCCCAGGAGGCTATTGTTTGGCAAGTGAGTTCTATGCACTGTTGCACTGGGATCCTTCTCATGAATACCCATCATTACCAGGTGCTCTATCTCTTTTCCAGTCATCGAAGGAGTAATCAGGAAAGTGTTCTGATCATTGCCGCAGTCAGGGATCATTTCATGTATACAGCAATTTCCTGGGTGAGGGCAGATGAAGTTCATAACACCAACGGTGTTTCTTATGCCCAGAACATGAATGATCCTGAATAGGAACCCGATTTACCAGCCTTTGGTGTGTCCCTCGTGGCCCTTAATTGGAGTGATATGTGCATTTGGGGATGTCCCAAAGCTGATAGCTCCATCCAATGTATGATTATATACATTTTTTTGCCAAGCACAAGTAAAATCAACATGCACTGACGAGCCTTCCACCAGTAGGTTCGTTATTATTTTGTTGTTTTTTTTTTTTTTTTTTTTTTTCTGATTTTACCATTGTGCATGATTCAGCTTCAGCTTCTAATTCCAGTCCTTATGTCCCATCTTATTTCCATTCTATGACCCCATTCATTTTCTCCAATGTTTGGAAAGCTTTGATTTTTGGATGCTAATCAAAATTCTTCTCTGTTCTTATCAAGTTTTTCCGAGTCTGGTGCTCTCTCTCTTGCCACATGTATTATCATCCACTTAATTTTGAATTATTCTATATAATATGAAACCAAAGGAAACATAATATAAAGAAGTAATAAATGTGTGGATGAACGGTCAGTGAGCATGTAGCAAATCAGAGGTAGCTAGTGATATAGTTTGCACATGCATATATAAATAATCACTAGTTCTACTATTTGTATATTATATATTAATTCTAATGTTCAAAAACTCTATTTATACAAAATCTATTTATAAGAATCTGTTGGAAATTGCTTAGTATTACTTATTTATTGAATAAAAATTTAATAAAACTAGTTCAAGGATAATCAGATAACATTTTTGAGTTTAAATTTATTTTAATTATAGTATTTATTTCAAATGTCTTAAATTCCATAGGAATTACTGGAATTATAGTAGAAATTTATAAAACATTATTAATAAAATCTTTTTAATTAGCATGAATTTTATACTTTAAAGACATTATAGCAAATATATGTAGAAATTACAAACTTGCAAATAACTAAAGTATAATATTGTTTGAAAATATTAAAAGCTTTTTTATGTCACAAAATATTAGAAGTTCCAACACTTGTTATTTTTTTTTTTTTTTACCCAAAAACAGAACAAATTCCTGATTTAATATTTTTGCTTTTAAAAAACTTTCTAACATTTGAAAAAAAAAAAATATAGTAAATAAAGCTTCAAAATATTTTTAATAATCTTTTAATATTTTAATTAAAATATAAAATTTTACACCTAGTGTTACATTTGTATTAATTATATGACACTATTTTGGAAATATTTTTCTAATATAGTTAAACTCTATAATAAAACTACAAAAAGTAAATATATGTAGTTATAAAATAAAAGTTTGGTATACCAATAGATGACAATAGTAGATAAAACAAAAAAATAGAAATCTAATAATACAAGAATAAAAAAACAAAATGCATATGATAGCATAAATAATTTATAATCATAAATATAAAAACTTTTTAATACAAAAATCTCATAAATATTTCATGGGTTTTGTTTGCCAAACTTAATGTCACTATCATGTTTTTTACAACAGTGCATCTTTTAAACAAAAATGTAGCACATAATAATCACTTGCAAAATACTACTTTTATATCCAATTCTAGTGAGTTATAGGCTCTAGTTATCTCAAATAACTATTTTGCATTTTGGCATGATTTATAAAAACTACTAATTGCTATTATTATAAACAAGTTCAAATTGTGTAAAATAAACTATATTAGATAAATAAAATTTATAAAAAAGTAACTAGACAAAATAAATAAATATATAAAATATGGGGCTCACTTTATTATATGTAAATTTTACTCAAATGGTCTAATATTTGTATACTAGAATATGTACCCAATGTTATAAATAGTTTTAGTGATATAAATATAAAATACAAAAAAAAATAGTTTATTTAATTATATATATATACATATTTGTATTATATTAATTATATAAATGAACAAATATCACATTGGCATGTTTTAAATTATTGTATAAAAGCAAATTTCAATAGTTTTTGAAAACAAAAATATATCTACTTTAAAATCGGCTTCATACATCAAATAGTAGAAAAGTTTTAATTAATTAATATTTAAATTTTTGTTTTTAACTGATTTTTTATAGTTTTATTATAGAGTCTAATTATAGATATTATGAATGTCATTTTAAATATATTTGAATTATATAAATAGCTTATTTTTTTATTAAAAAAAAAAGCAAAAAACTTGCCTAAAGCCAATAGATCAATTGATTTGGCTCATAAGATAAAATATTGATATTTAAAATAAAATACTTTAATTTAATTTTAAATAAATTTTTTTTTAGTTTCAACAACATTTTTGTTAGTTTTTTTTATCAAATAAATAAAATTTAAAAAATCTAATTAAAGCATATATATTATATGTTTTATACATAAATGTTTAGTTTATAATATACCTTTATTTGTTAGTGGGCATACAATTGAAATACAATAGTAATAAAATTTGAAAATTTATTTTGTTATTTAAAATAAAATAATAATATATAATATTTATAAAAACTTTTATGAATAGCTTATGGATTTTGTTTGTCCAAACTTAATATTACTATTATGTCTTCTACAATAGTATATCTGTCAAACAAATGCAATACATAATAATTATTTGCAAAATTTATCTCAAGCAGCCATTTTGCATTTTGGTATAATTTATAGAAACTCCTAATTGCTATTATTATAAAAAGTAACTTAATATATGTAAAATGAATTATAAAATAATTAAAATATAAAGCTCATTTCAATATATATACAATTTACTAAAGTGGCCTAATATATGTTTGTGTTTTAAAATATTAATAGTTTTATAGACAAATATGTTTACTTTAAAATCTATTATATATATCAAATAAATTTTAATCAATTAATATTTCAACTTTTATTTTATAACTATTTGTATTTAGTTTTTGCAATAACATCAACCTTTGCAAAAAGAGCTTGGAACCTTTGCTTGTCGCAGGGTCAAGTTAAAAACTTTTCACTCTCGAGTTCTAGGCTTGGGTCAAAGCAGGGGAGATAACACTGTAGCTGAAGGGGTTGCAGTTGCCTACTAGCTTCCAAAAATTGATGAGCCCAATCAATATTTTTTACCTAACACAAAGCTAATTTTGTAGTAGATTGTTCTACAGAAAGACACTGGAGGGCTTGGCAAAATCAATGTCCATCATGCTACCTAGTCTTACAAACGTCCTTTTGGAAGCCATTCATACAGCCCTTTTGGACCCAGGCCGATTTGCAATCCATCTCCAAAATTTGGATAGAGCCATTTACAATTCAACATTTTGGTCCAAGAAGCTTAAAAAGCAACCCCACTACTGACCACCTGCACTAAATTGTTCAACCAATGCCCAAGCCCACCAGAAGCTCTATTCATCTCGCTTTTTCTTATGCCAGTTGCCCATTTGTATGTTTCCTTTTTTCTTTCATCACTCACAAAACCTATAAAACATTGCCTATGAACTGTATAATTGATAAATACTCAATATGCAAAACATGATTTGCGAAGACCTTTTGAGATCCAGGCCTGCTTTTTGACTCTTGGTGTCCTTCTGGGATTGACTGTATTCTAGCTAGTCCAACAATGCATTTATTTATTTTGCCTATTCTCGATGTCATGAAAATAAGAAGCATTCTGAGATATAAAAATGAACCAATACCAAAAAAGATAATTCTACAAGCTACTGCCACCCAGAAACTCAGCCAGCTGGCCCACAGTTGTCCTGTCCATGCTGTGGCCAGGTTGATATAGTGCCAGTATGCTTATAGCATGAATCCCATTAGTTGTAGCCCATTTGGAAATGTAGTCCAAATAATGTTCTGTGAATATCATGTCAATAACACTTCCCTAAAACAACCCAAAAAAAGGTATCTTGTAAAAAAAATTATTGTGCATGTTTGCTAATTTTTATTTACTTTTAATGCTCTATTTTGAAGTTTAATTATATTACAAAATTATTTGAATATAAGCAGTAATATTATTAATAAACAATATAAATATTATGAATATAATTTAAATACATTTGAATTATATAAAATACCATAAAGTTTTTGTGAAGTTTTAATAATTTCTGACAATTAACAAAGTTAATCTCATAAATCAGCTAATTAACAAAAAGATCATCACTAGAAAATAAATGAAGTTTAAATTTGTAACATCAGAAAAAAGCTATTTGGTTCTAGACAAATTCCAAAGACATTTTATTTTTTTATTAAAAAAATATGAAAAAAAAATTACTCTAGAGCCAATAATTAATTGATTTGGCTTATAAAATAAAATAATAATATTTAAAATAAAACAATTGTTATCTTATATTTGTTAAATGTTTTTATAGGCCCAAAATTATTTTATATAAAAAAATTTGAATAAATAAATAAAACACCATAAAATAAAATGTTTGAAATGTTTAACATTTATTTTTTTTTACCAAATTGTGTGCCAGACACAATACCAAGCTTTTTACTTTTTATATATTTGGTTTTTTTTTTTTTTTTGATATATCACATATAAGTGGTAGACCAATTATAATTTCAGTAACCAGCATGTTTTGAAAAGCTTTTTCTACAGTTATGGTAATGTTTCAAATGATATATTATGTAGTTTTCAAATTATATAGTTTTCAAAAAATGAGTTTCTGTAAAAAAAGCCAAATATTAAAATGAAGCTATATTGACAAACTTTTATCAAAACCAACTACTAGTTGCCTGTTTATAGCAGCCATAAAAAACAAAGCAAAACTTGTGTCACAAAATTTTGGTTAAAATAAATTGCCAAAAGTAAATGCATAACACAAAAAAAAACACATTTGTTTGAAACTACTGGCTAAAACAATTTAACAAAAGCTTTTAGTAATTTGGGTTGTAAATTTCTTTTTTACAACTAATCAAATCAATGGCTTTATTCTTGTATAATTGCTTGTGATTAGTTTTATTGTATTATCATACAAAAAAAATATAATTAATCAGCACACAAATTTGGCCATAAGATCCTGTGATAAAAATAACAATGCCAAATATAATCATAATCAATAAATGTATGGCATAATAATGCTTGTGCCATTATCCAACAAATAAAAAAGTGTCACATGTTGATTTTTTGATATAAGATTGGTTAGTCAGTATTTTCTAAATGTTTATTAATTTTTTTTAATATTTATTTGATAAAATCTTGCAAAAATGAATATACTATACTATTTTATTCAATTTCCAAAAAATCAAAAATATAATATATTATTGCCAAATTGAATAAAATAGTATAGTATAAGTATAATTAGTTACAATATATAAATAATTATTTTTTTCTACTACTTATGCCATGCCCTAGAGGCTAGAAAACAATTAAACACTTTGTATGTGAAATTTGATCTGTCCCAATATTCTGGGACATTATCAAAGCATTTATTATTAATTTGAAATATATTATTTGAATGCTTATGTTAAATAAAAGTCATAAAAAAAGTTTCAAAAAAAAAGATTAAAAAGCATCTTTTTAGTAAAATGTGATATTCTGAGTTTTAGCTGAAATTTTTTTTTTTTTCTTTTAAATGAACCATGTCTAGTCCAAATCTTTTTACTAGAAAATAATAATTATCCTCAATACAATATTTTTCCAGTTTATAAGATACCATTGATACAACAAATTAAAACTGTCTTTCAAATAATTGCAAAAAATAAATGTTTTATATGAAACTGTTGATAGCTCTGGATCAGGGTCAAAATAGACTAAATTTTGTGAAAAACTCAAAAAAAAATATTAATAATTGGCATTAAGTCATACCTTTATATTGTTTGAGAAATTCTTTTCAGTGTGATTTTGGCCACTTAATCATTTGAAAATCAAAAATAACACATAAGGCAAATATACCTGTCTTGAGCACAAAAAAAAACATAGGCTTGTCCAAAATCAATCACACTTAAAGCATTATACCTGACATTTCAGCAACTTATATTATGAGAAATTTGCATAAGGATTAAATAACTATCAAATTTTTTTTTCTAGATTTGCATCTTACCAAAATGGACCCCAGAAGTGTGGGTGGATGCCATAAATATGAAGTTTGGACTCATTCTAAGAAAAGAGCTTGTAAAGCTCTTAAAAAAGGCAGGCAGTCTCAACTCATACAGTGATCGTCATTAATCCTCAGGTTCAGGAGTTTTTTGGTTGCTAGTGTAGTCACCACTGAATGTGCACCCATGGATGTCTTATTTTGAATTCTTCTGTCATATGCTATTGAAAATGGGGGCATTTGTACTTCAAGTTTACAATTCCTGTAGTCAATTTTATCTGCATCATACACAGCTAATGCTTCGAGGATGTGTTGTCTAAGGATAAAAGATACTAGTAGCAGCATCTTTCAGTGGCAGTACATGCTCAGTCACTAGTTGCCATGAAAGGAAAAATGCCTGTTTGGACTTTATTGGGCCAATAGCAACAACCAACATAATCACAAAAATGTCACAGATACATCACTTGGTGTGAATGATACCAGCGCCACAGAGCTGAACACTCATGCCACTATGACCATTCAATCAACAAGGATCCCAGATTCAATCAAGAATGAGCTTCTAATAGAATCGTCCCATGTTTGTCTCTTGCAACATGCCCCTATTCAAGTTGAATTCTTTCAAGAAGAATAATTCCAACCAAGAGCCTGCTGAGGCTATCCAAGAAAACACTACTGCTGATGACACTAAAAGAGAGAAGATTCATGCTTTTAACTCCATTATATCCATTTTAGTGCAGATCCAACCACTGGGACCACTTTTCCAGGACAATGAAATGCTCAACAAGAATCCTCCAAATCTAGCCGAACATACCCAATTGAGGTTATCAAATGCCTTTGCCCTTTTAGCGATTGCCAGCACTGATGTAGTTGCCTGGACACACTCATCATCATGGCCTGGATGCAAGATCAGATTGTGCAAGGCTCGCAGGACAACCCTGAGACTGCTCAGAAGACATGGAATGCTAGTGCCGGTTTGAATCCCAGATCAACTCTATCAAGGCTCTGGGACAGGATCGCCTGGGACAAAATTGCCTGGATATTTGCCACAAATACCCCACATGATGCTATGACTGCTATGAATAGCACACCAAGCAACTACCAAAGTCCCTGTATTGTCAAAGCAACCCCCCCTGGGGCATATGCAAACAGCCTTATAAGCTAGAATTATATATGAAATGTAGCTAGTTTGCCAACTAAGAGCATACTTCTACAAGACAAACAACCTACCTGGCAAGTTTCCCAAGGGCCATATATACCAACACCTATAGACAAATTCAGTGTCTCAGACAACTAGGTGATAGATTACTTTATTTAGATGCTCCACAGAGGTTATTTGTTTATG
>Ga0307513_10012422_pt1 | contig 10514 bp, 4 predicted proteins | sample 15_EM_MG_FD_202174 | JGI IMG/M metagenome (GOLD analysis project Ga0307513, IMG submission 202174) | Populus trichocarpa ectomycorrhiza microbial communities from riparian zone in the Pacific Northwest, United States - 15_EM | ecosystem: Host-associated > Plants > Roots > Unclassified | place...
ATCTCGCCGAGCACGTCGCCCGGGCGCGCCTCGGCCAGCCGGGCGCCGCGGCGGCCGCTGCTTGCGCGGTCGGCGCGTTCGACGGCCACCGTGCCGTCGAGCACGATGAGCATGAAATCGCCCGCTTCGTCCTGCTGAATCAGCCGCTGGTCGGCGCGAACCCGGGCGAATTGCAGGTGGCCGGCGAGCCGCTGCAGGCCTTCGGCGTCGAACGCGCCACGCCCGCCGGCCCACAGCGCCGCCAGGTGGCGGGTGCCTTCGGCGGCGTCGAACGGCGTCGCGCCGACCTGCGCGGCGCGCTCGGCCCAGCGCACGAGGCTGTCGTCCATCTAGCCCGGGAAATTCTCGGGGATCTTGGCCTTCGAACGGGCTTCGCTCGGCGCGATGACGTTGCGCCGCACCAGGTCGGCCAGGTTCTGGTCGAGCGTCTGCATGCCCAGGCTCTGGCCGGTCTGGATCGACGAATACATCTGCGCGATCTTGTTCTCGCGGATCAGGTTCTTGATCGCCGAGGTGGCGATCATGATCTCGTGGGCGGCGACGCGGCCGCTGCCGTCCTTCAGCTTGCACAGGGTCTGCGAAACCACCGCGACCAGCGACTCGGACAGCATCGAGCGAACCATTTCCTTCTCGGCGGCGGGGAACACGTCGACCACGCGGTCGATCGTCTTCGCCGCGCTGCTGGTGTGCAGGGTGCCGAACACCAGGTGGCCGGTCTCGGCCGCGGTCAGCGCCAGGCGGATGGTTTCGAGGTCGCGCATTTCGCCGACCAGAATGGCGTCCGGGTCCTCGCGCAGTGCCGAACGCAAGGCATTCGCGAAGCTCAGCGTGTGCGGCCCGACCTCGCGCTGGTTGACCAGGCACTTCTTGCTTTCATGGACGAATTCGATCGGGTCTTCGACCGTCAGCACGTGGCCGTATTCGTTCTCGTTGAGGTGGTTGACCATCGCCGCCAAGGTGGTGCTCTTGCCGGAGCCGGTGGGGCCGGTGCAGAGGACGAGGCCGCGCGGCTTCAGCGCCAGTTCGGCAAAGACCTTCGGCGTGCCGAGCTGTTCGAGCGAGAGGATCTTGCTCGGGATCGTGCGGAACACCGCGCCGGCGCCGCGGTTCTGGTTGAAGGCGTTGACGCGAAAGCGCGCCAGGCCCTGGATCTCGAAGCTGAAATCGCACTCCAGCGAGTCTTCGTAGTGCTTGCGCTGGGCATCGTTCATGATGTCGTACACCATGTCGTGCACGGACTTGTGGTCGAGCGGCTCGACGTTGATCCGCCGCACGTCGCCGTGCACGCGGATCATCGGCGGCAGCCCGGCCGACAAGTGCAGGTCCGACGCCTTGTTCTTGACCGAAAACGCAAGAAGCTGGGTGATGTCCATGGATGACGCGCGAGCGCGCGCTTGAATGCTTCGGGAGATTATGGGCAGCATCGATAACAACCTGCAAGAAGTGAAGCGGCGCATTGCAGCGGCCGCTGCGGCCGCTGCGCGCAATGCGCAAAGCGTCACGTTGCTGGCGGTGAGCAAGACCTTCGACGCCGGCGCGGTGCGCGAAGCATTCGCCGCCGGCCAGCGCGTTTTCGGCGAGAACTACGTGCAGGAAGCGCTGGCCAAGATCGACGCGCTGGCCGATCTGCGGCCGCAGATCGAATGGCACCTGATCGGCCCGCTGCAAAGCAACAAGACGCGGGTCGTCGCCGAAGCCTTCGACTGGGTGCATTCGGTCGACCGGCTGAAGATCGCCCAGCGGCTGGCCGAGCAGCGCCCGGGCTGGCTGGCGCCGCTGCAGCTTTGCCTGCAGGTGAACATCAGCGGCGAGGCCAGCAAGAGCGGTGCCCTGCCGGCCGACGTGCCGGCGCTGGCGCGGGCGGTGGCCTCGCTGCCGCGGGTCCGGCTGCGTGGCTTGATGGCCGTTCCCGAAGCCACCGACGACGCCGCCGCGCAGCGCCTGCCGCATCGCGCACTGCGCGAGTTGCTGGCCGCGCTGAACGACGAGGGCCTGGTGCTCGACACCTTGTCGATGGGCATGAGTGCCGACCTCGAAGCCGCCGTGGCCGAAGGGGCGACGCTGGTGCGCGTCGGCACGGCCGTGTTCGGAAGCCGGTAGTTCGTCACGAGAGGCCGGCTCAAGTTCGGGCTCGAGCGCCCGAGCCCCCGAATCAAGGGTTGACGGCGTGACTTTGGTACGCGTCGGACTGCACGTTTCAAATTGTTGCAGCCCCCCGAAACACCCCGCTTTGCGGAACATCGCTCTCCAGCGCAGGGCCTCTATTCCGGAGCGCCGGCGAAGCGGGGGATGGTTCAATGGGATTCTCGGTGCCCTTCATCGTGCTGATCGAGCGCCGCGTGCGCCCCCTCCTGCTCGGGGTGCTCGCAGCCGCGATGCTGATGCCGGCTGCACAGGCAGGCCCGCAAGCTGGCGCCTTCAAGGCCCGCAAGGTGGCGCGCGACCTGCAATCCGCAATCGACGCCGCCGGCGACGCCAAGGAACGCTGGGTCGGCCGCCGCAACGGCCAGCGCTTCGTCGAAGCCGTCGTCGTCAGCGACGCCACCGACGCCGAGATGACGGCGCTGCGCGCCGAGGTCGAACGCCTGGGCGGCACCGTGCACGCCCGCTTCTCGTCGGTGCGTGCGCTGCTGGTGTCGATCCCGTCGCATCGCATGGCCGCGCTGGAAGCGCGCGACGATGTCGTCTCGGTGTCGCCGAACCGCCCGGCGCGCCGCTCGTCCAGCGATCTGGAAGCGACCACCGGCGCGCTTGCCAGCGCCGTTCGCAGCTCCAACGCCTTCGGTTATGCCGGTCTCGACGGTGCCGGCGTCGGCATCGCCGTGCTCGACTCGGGCGTGATGTCGGCGCACCAGAATTTCAACGGCACCTTCGGGACCAGCCGCGTCAGCCGCAACCTCGACTTCGTCGACGCGACCGGCGGCTTCAGTGGCTTCGGCGGTCTGGCCGGCACCTCCGCCAGCACGATGTCGCTGGCGCCCGGCAGCATGCAGCGCATGATGGCCGACGGGCAGCACAACGTCTCCGGCGCGGTCTTCCCCGATCCCTACGGCCACGGCACGTTCGTCGCCAGCGTCGCCGCCGGCCGCCGAATCGGCGGTGCTGCGCGCGACACCACCGGCATCGCGCCGGGGGCATCGATCTATGACGTTCGTGTGCTCGGCAACGACGGCTCCGGCCGCATGACCGACGTACTCGCGGGCATCGACTGGGTCATCGCCAACGCCCGCGCGCTGAACATCCGCGTGATGAACCTGAGCCTGGCGACCGACTCGACCGAGTCCTGGCAGACCGACCCGCTGGCGCGTGCCGTGCGCAGCGCCAGCGCGGCGGGCATCGTCGTCGTCGTCGCGGCCGGCAACTTCGGCCAGGCGCGCAACGGCGGGCCGATGTTCGGCACCATCGCCTCGCCGGGGCACGACCCGTCGGTCATCACCGTCGGGGCGGCGCACATGCATGCCACGCCGGTGCGCAGCGACGACACGATCAACAACTTCAGCTCGCGCGGCCCGACCCGCGGCGCCAACGTCGACGCCAATGGTGTGCGCAGTGTCGACAACCTGCTCAAGCCCGATCTGGTGGCCCCGGGCAACCGGCTGATCGGCGCTGCGTCGACGTCGGTCGGCGGCCTGCTCTCCTGGAACGGCCTCGTCGCCGGCAATCCGGGGCTGCTCGATTCGCTGGGCGTCCAGGTCTACGGGAAGACCGTGATGGCGCTCAGCGGCACCTCGGTCGCGGCGCCAGTGGTCAGCGGCGCGGTCGCGCTGATGCTGCAGGCCAACCCCGGCCTGACGCCGCCGCTGGTGAAGGCGATCCTGCAGTACTCGGCGCAGCCGCTGGCCGGTGCCGGGCTCGTCGAACAAGGCGCAGGCATGCTCAACATCGACGGCGCCGTGCGGCTGGCCAAGGTGCTGAGGACCGACATCGCGCAGCGCGTCGAAGCCGGCACGATCTCGAGCGGCGACGCCCTGAATGCCGCTGCGCTGCCGACGCCGACCTCCACCATCGCCGGCCAGACCTTCAACTGGTCGCGCCTGGTCTTCGTCGGCGGCCGCCAGGTCGCCGGCGGCACGGCCTTGTTCACCAGCTTCCAGCCGATCTACGACCCGCGCCTGGCCTGGGGCGGCGAAACCGTGCGCCGCCAGCAGCCGACGTATTGGCCGGCGGCGTACGGCGTGCCGGCGAACACCTATCCGCGCAGCTTCACCGAGAGCAGCGTCGCCAACGGTGCGCTGCTGAGCCCGGGCGTGCTGCTCGGCGCGTCGCTGGCCGGGACGAGCTCGCTGCTCGGCCGGACCGGCGTCTTCCTGCCCACCGGAACGATGTCGTCCTGGCTCGGCGCCGGCAGCGGCGTGATGCTGGCCAGCGGCGTCGTGCTCAGCGAAGGCGTGGTCTTGAGTGAAGGCGCGGTCCTCAGCGAGGGCGTGGTCCTGAGTGAAGGGGTCGTGCTCAGCGAAGGCGTGGTGCTCAGCGAAGGGGTCGTCCTCAGCGAAGGCGTCGTGCTCAGTGAAGGCACGGGCAGCGGGATCAAGGCCATGGGCACGACCGGCGAGCCCTGAAGAGGCTGAGAGTCTCTCGATCATGCCCGCTCATCACGCCAGAAGACGCCTGCTCGTCGTTGCAAATGCTCGCCATAGCCCGGGCTATGGCTGCGCTTTGCGCCTCGATCAGGCGCCTTCTGGCGCGCTGCTCGGACACGCTCGAAAGACTCTCAGCCTCTGAACCCGCACCGCCGGCGCGGTGCGGCTAAAGCCCGCTGCGCCGGCGCCGAAATCCCCGGTAGACGAACAGCGCGCCGAAGCAGCCCTTCCGCGCGCATTGCCCCTGTGATGAACGCCCCATCGATCGAGTCAGCTTGAGTGCGCCGCACGAAGGTACGCCCGTCAGCGTCCCGGCGCTGCCGAGCGCTCGTTCCGGCTCGACGGGACCAGAGCCGTCGAAGGGCGGCCTGAATCCGTGGCGGCGCCTGCATGCGGCACTGATGCCGGACTACAACGGCCGCGCCACGCTGTACTGGTGGGTGATGGTCGGCTGCGGGTCGCTGGTGCTGGCGAGTGCCGGCCTGCGCACGCTGGCGCAGCCGCTGCCGGAGCAGTTGCGCATCGTCTTCGGCTGTGCGATCGCGATGCTGGCGGCCTTGTTCCCGGTGCGCATCCCGGGCTCGAAAAACTCCTTCGCGGCGGGCGAGGTGTTCATCATGCTGCTGCTGCTGATGAACGGCCCGGCCGCGGCTGCGCTGGCGGCGGCCGGCGAAGCCTTCGTCGGTTCGGCGCGCAGCTCGCGGCGCTGGACCAGCCGCCTGGTTAGCCCGGCCACCGCCTCGGTTTCGATGGCCATCACCGGCACGCTGCTGCACATGGCGCTGGCGGCGCTGGACCTGCAAAGCGGCCTCGCGCAGGCCGCGGTGATGCTGCTGGCGATGGTCTGCGCGCTCGCCCATTTCCTGCTCAATACGCTGCTGATCACGCTGGTCGTGCACCTCAAGCGCAAGGAGCGCCTGAGTCCGAAGGTCTTTCTCGCCAACTTCGGCTGGGTCGGCACCGCCTGCGGCGCCAGCGCGCTGATCGCCGGGCTGCTGTACATGGCCTTCCAGGCCAGCGGCATCGGCGCCATGGCGGCCGGCGTGCCGCTCATCATCCTGCTGCTGGTGATGCTGCACTATCACTTCCGCCAGCGCGAATCGGACGACCAGGCGCAGCAGGTCCGGGTCGACGCCGCCGAGCGCGAAGCCGAGCAGGCGGCGCGCCACCTGCGCGAGCTGAAGGGCAGCGAGCAGCGTTTCCACAGCGCGTTTTCGCATGCGGCGATCGGCATGGTGCTGGTCTCGACTTCGGGCCAGGTGCTGCAGGCCAACCCGGCGATGTGCAGCCTGCTCGGCTGCAGCGAAGACGACCTGGTCGGGCGCGATTTCACGAGCTTCGTCGATGCCGAAGACGCCGGCATGCTGGCCCGCCAATGGCAGGCGCTGCGCTCCGAGGATGGCACCGAGACCACCGTCGAGCTGCGCTGCCGGCGCGCCGGCGGCGAGACGGTGCATGTCGCGATGCACAGCGGCCGCTTCGCCGACGCCAGCGGCAGCGCGCCGTGCCTGATCCTGCAGGCGCAGGACATCACCGCGCGCCGCGATGCCGAGGCCCAGCTGCATCACATCGCCTACCACGACAGCCTGACCTCGCTGGCCAACCGCATCCGTTTCGGCGCCTGTCTGGAGCAGGCCATCCAGCGTTGCCGCGGCGATGCGACCTTCCGCTTCGCGGTGATGTACCTCGACTTCGACCGCTTCAAGCTCATCAACGACACCCTCGGCCACAGCGCCGGCGACCGCTTCCTGACGCTGGCGGCGCAGCGCATCCGCGACCACGTGCGGCCGGGCGACACCGTCGGCCGGCTCGGCGGCGACGAGTTCGCGATCCTGGCCGAGAACCTCGGCGACGAGGCCGACACGCTGGCGATGGCCGAACGCCTGCAGGCCGCGCTGGCCGCGCCCTACCAGCTGGACGGCAGCGAGGTCAACAGCAGCGCGAGCATCGGCATCACGTTCAGCAGCGTCGGCTACGAAAGCCCGGGCGACGTGCTGCGCGATGCCGACATCGCGATGTACCGCGCCAAGGCCGGCGGCCGCGCCCGCATCGCGCTGTTCGACGCCAGCCTGCGCGCGCAGTTGGCGGCGCAGGTGCACATCGAGCGCGATCTGCGCCGGGCCATCGAACACGGCCAGTTGTCGCTGGCCTACCAGCCGATCTACGACCTGAACACCGGCCTGGTCGACAGCTTCGAGGCGCTGGTGCGCTGGACGCACCCGGAACGCGGCCCTATCGAGCCGGCGACCTTCATCCCGATTGCCGAGGAGTCGGCACTGATCGGCGCGCTGACGGCCTGGGTGCTGAACACCGCCTGCGCCCAGCTGAAGCAGTTCGAGCAGCAGTTGCCCGGCAGGCCCAGGCCGCGCCTGCACGTCAACGTCTCCGGCACCGACATGTGCCGGCCGAGCTTCGTTTCGGAGGTCGCCACGGCGCTGCTGACGAACGGCCTGGAGCCGCGCCAGCTCACGCTGGAGATCACCGAGACCACGCTGATGCAAAGGCTGGACAGCGCGCTCGAGGTGATGGGCAAGCTGCGCGACATCGGCGTCGGCCTCAGCGTCGACGACTTCGGCACCGGCTACTCGTCGCTGTCCTACCTGTCGACCCTGCCGATCACGAGCCTGAAGATCGACCGCTCTTTCGTGCAACGCCTGCAGGACGACGCCAAGGACACCGAGGTCGTCCGCGCCGTCATCACGCTCGGCGTCGCGCTCGGCAAGACGGTGATCGCCGAAGGCATCGAAACCCCGGCCCACCTGGCGCAGCTGCGCGCCCTGGGCTGCGTTCTCGGCCAGGGCTTTCTGCTGGCGTGCCCGATGCCGGCGGCGCAGGCTGCCGCGTTGCTGCTGGACGAGCCGCGCGGCCTGGGGGCCGCGCAGCCGCAGCAAGCGGCGCTGTTCGCCGACACGCGGGCGGCTCTGCTGCACTGACGGCACCGGCGAACCGCCGCACCGCGGCCGCGCCCGGCCTCGGCGCAGGCGCTCGTTGGCTGTAAAACACGGCATCGCGGTTCAGGCTCCGCTGTGCTGCGTTCCGTTGCCGAGGAAACCCTGCCATGCCGAACCCGCCGCGCGCCAGACTGCCCTTCCCGTACCGTCCCGAGCCCGCCGTGGTGGCCGACTTGCTGGCCGCCTTGCGCGGCAGGATCGACTGGCCGGCGGTGGTTGAGACGGCCCGCCCCTGGGTGCAGGCCGTGCGCGAACAGCCGGCGCCGTTCTGGGCGATGGAATCGCTGCTGCGCGAGTACCCGATCTCCAGCGCCGAAGGGCTGGCCTTGATGCGGCTGGCCGAGGCGCTGTTGCGCGTGCCCGATGCCGAAACCGCGATTGCGCTGACCGCAGACCAGCTCGGCCGGGCCGACTTCGACAGCGCGCCCGAAGGGGGCCACTACAAGATGCTGGCCAGCCTGTCGGCAAGCGCGATCGCGTTGTCGAAGAAGGTATTGCCGCAGGGCGACAACCCGCCCGGCTTGCTGCAGCGGCTGGGTTCGCGGACCGTCGTCGCCGCCACCGTGCGCGCGATCCAGTTGCTCGGCCGCCAGTTCGTGCTCGGCCGCAACATCCGCGAGGCGATGGATGAAGCGGCGTCGCAAAGGCGGGCGCAACCCCACCTGCGTTTCAGCTACGACATGCTCGGCGAAGGCGCGCGCACCGAGCGTGATGCCGAGCGCTACCTGGTCAGTTACCGGCAGGCGATCGAAGCCATCGCCGCCGGCCGCTCGGCGGCGTCCGCGATGAATCAGCGGTCCGCGGGCCAAGGCCCGCGGGGTGCCGACGGCATCTCGATCAAGCTCAGTGCGCTCTACTCGCGCTACGAAGATGCCCAGCGCGAACGCGTCTTCGACGAGTTGCTGCCGCGCGTGTGGCTGCTGGTCGAGCGCGCCGCGGCGGCCAACATCAACCTGACGATCGATGCCGAGGAAAGCGACCGGCTCGAGTTGTCGCTCGATGTCTTCGAGGCGCTTGCCGAGCGCATCGCCGCCGGCTTTCCCGGCTGGCGGGGCTTCGGCCTGGCGGTGCAGGCCTACCAGACGCGTTCGCTGGAGGTGATCGAGGAGGTCGCGCAAATCGGCCGCCGCTTGGGCCTGCACTTCATGGTCCGGCTGGTCAAGGGCGCGTACTGGGACGGCGAGGTCAAGCGCGCGCAGGAAGGCGGACTGCCGGGCTACCCGGTGTTCACCCACAAGCACCACACCGACATCGCGTACCTGGCCTGCGCGAGTGCGCTGATCGGCCACCACGAGCTGATCTACCCGCAGTTCGCGACCCACAACGCCGGAACCATCGCCGCCATCGTGCAGATGGCCCGGCGGGCCGGGGCGGCGTTCGAGATGCAGCGCCTGCACGGGATGGGCGAGAGCGTCTACCGCGAGGTCTTGAAGGACGGCAGCGTGCCGTGCCGCATCTACGCCCCGGTCGGCGAGCACCGCGACCTGCTCGCCTACCTCGTTCGCCGGCTGCTCGAGAATGGCGCCAACTCGTCGTTCGTCCACCAGCTCGCCGACGAGGCGGTCAGCGCCGAAGCACTGCTCGCGTCGCCGCTGCAGGCCGCGCCCGCGCCGGGCTTGGCGCTACCCGAAGCGCTGTACGGCAGCGCACGGCGCAACTCGATCGGCGCCGACCTCGCCTGCATCGCGATGCGCGAGCCGTTCGACGCGGCCTTGGCTGCGGTACGGGTCGAAAGCGTGGCGCCGGCATCGAGCGCCGAGGTCGCCGCCGCGATGGCCCGCCTGCACGCCGGCTTCGATGGCTGGAACGCGCGCCCGGTGGCCGAGCGGGCAGCGCTGTTGCGGCGTGCCGCCGACGCGCTGGAAGCCCGCCTGCCCGAGTTCTGCGCCTTGCTCGTCAAGGAAGGCCGGAAGACGCTTGGCGACTGCATCGCCGAGGTCCGCGAGGCGGTCGACTTCTGTCGCTACTACGCCGAGCAGGCGAGCACGCGGCTGGTCGAACAGGCGCTGCCCGGCCCGACTGGCGAAAGCAACGTGCTGCGCCTGCACGGCCGCGGCGTCTTCGTCTGCATCAGCCCGTGGAACTTCCCGCTCGCGATCTTCGCCGGCCAGGTGGTCGCCGCGCTCGTTGCCGGCAACACGGTGGCGGCGAAGCCGGCCGAGCAGACACCGGTGGTCGCGCGCCGCTTCGTCGCGCTGCTGCACGAAGCGGGCGTGCCGGCCGATGCGCTGGCCTGGCTGCACGGCAGCGGCGAGACGGTCGGCGCCGCGCTCGTCGCCGACCCGCGCACGGCCGGGGTCTGCTTCACCGGCAGCACGCAGGTGGCGCGGATCATCAACCGCACGCTGGCCGCAAAGGACGGGCCGATCGTCCCGCTGATCGCCGAAACCGGCGGCCTGAACGCGATGATCGTCGACAGCAGCGCGCTGCCCGAGCAGGTGGTCGACGCGGTCGTGCAAAGCGCCTTCCGCTCGGCCGGCCAGCGCTGCTCGGCGCTGCGGCTCCTGTGCGTGCACGAGAGCATCGCCGACGGCGTCATCGAGATGCTGCGCGGCGCGCTGGCCGAACTGCGCGTTGCCGACCCGGCCGAGCTGGCCACCGATGTCGGCCCGCTGATCGACGACGAGGCGTTCGACAACGTCCGCCGCCACGTCGAGCGGCTGCGGGCGCAGGGGCGGCTGCTCGGCGAGGCGCCGCTCGCATCGGCCTTCCCGCGGCTGCTGGCGCCGGCGGCTTTCGAGATCGCCAGCATCGGCGAGCTTCGTGAAGAGATCTTCGGCCCGGTCCTGCACGTGGTTCGCTGGGGTGGTGATGTCGGCGCGGTCGTGCGCCAGATCAACGCGCTCGGCTACGGCCTGACGCTGGGCGTGCAGACGCGCATCGACAGCCGCGCGCTGGCGATCGCCGCGGGTGCGCGCATCGGCAACGTCTACGTCAACCGGAACATGATCGGCGCGGTGGTCGGCGTGCAGCCGTTCGGCGG
>Ga0307513_10012423_pt1 | contig 10512 bp, 7 predicted proteins | sample 15_EM_MG_FD_202174 | JGI IMG/M metagenome (GOLD analysis project Ga0307513, IMG submission 202174) | Populus trichocarpa ectomycorrhiza microbial communities from riparian zone in the Pacific Northwest, United States - 15_EM | ecosystem: Host-associated > Plants > Roots > Unclassified | place...
AAAACCTTGCGACTGAGCGTAATAGATCATGCTCGTCAGCGCCATAACCCCGGCCAACGCGGGCATTTTCCCGGAATACATTATCCCAAACATCAAGCATTTGGCCACGGACCCAGATGTCTCAGTGCGCTGCACATATGCACAGTGCATTGTCCCTCTCGCCGATGCTAGCACGCGATATCTAGAGATGGCGCAGGCCATGAAGGCTCATGGCGCATATAAATTCGGGAGTGCCGATCCACCAAGTCTAGACGACGTAGGTTTTTTTTTTTCATTGTGGCGCCCATATTCCGTTTCTCAACGACTCGATAAGGCTTCCTACGATTCGAGTATCAGCGATCTCCAAACCATGATTCAAGAACAGTTGTTGTCCCTCCTCGCGGACCGATCAAGCATCGTCAAGCGGGCTGTCTTACACAATACATCGTCACTTTGCATCTTCTTTGGCCGACAGAAAGCCAATGATGTACTCCTCAGCCATATGATTACATACCTGAACGACCGCGATTGGCTCTTGCGATATGCATTCTTCCAGAGTATTGTTGATGTTGCTGTTTGTGTTGGAGGTAGGAGTTTAGATGAGTATATCCTACCACTTATGACCCAATCTCTCTCGGGTGAGCGGTGCCTTGTGTTAGTCCTCGTATCGTCGCTGACTGCCCTGTAGACGTCGAGGAATCCGTAGTAACCAAAGTTTTGCAGTCCCTCACCGCTCTGTCAGAGCTCGGATTATTTCAGAAGACGCGAATCTGGGAACTGATGAATGCAACGATTGGTTTCTTGTACCACCCAAACACTTGGATTCGACAGGGTATTTACGCTCACCCACCCTATTGCTAGAGTTGACCCCTCCCTAGCCGCCGCTTCCTTCCTCGTCTCCGCCGCTGTCAACCTACCAAGCACAGACGTTTGGTGCATCCTATACCCTGCGCTGAAGTATTTCCTTCGCTCAGATATCACGGCGATCAAGGAGGAGGCCATCTTGATGGCTTTGAAGCCACCTGTGCGTATGTTGAAAGGTTCTCTTTCAACCGACTCACCATTCCACGTCAGATTCCCCGACCTATATTTGATGCTGTGGTCGCCTGGGCAAAGCGAGGGGATAAATCGCAGCTTTGGAAGGGCCCTCAGAACCGAAACAGGACCATTTCAAGAGCAGAGGCTGTGCGGGAAAGCCTTGCAAACCTTCGCCGCTCTGTGAGCTTGAGCATAAGAGGGACTGTGGGCAAGACTGACGAGTGAGTTGGATCAAAGCCCTTCGTTCCAGTGAGACACACCCAGATGGTCCTTCACAGAGATGAGCAGCAACTTCAACGGTTGCACCAGCTTGGTATGACAGCAACTGAAGAAGCGAAGCTCATGGCAATGAGAGACCACATTAGCAAGCTCACCGACTCAAGAGCTTCTAGGTAGCGCTTCTTCCCTTGCTTGATGGCTCGATTGACCGACCCTTTACAGCTTTGCAAGTAAAACCGATCCCCAAGAGCCTGACGGTTTGACAACTATAGCTTCCATCAGTCTCCAGAAACTTGGTGTCATACCAAACACCGTCTTCCCTGGGAGTCAAGCACCCCAACCTCCTCGTCGCTCCATCACCTTGAGGACGAGTACATCCGGTGAACCACCAGGTCGTTTAGAACCTGCTACGCCTCGCGCACAAGAGAAATCTCAAGATGCCCCAAGTCTGGAAGACCTCCGATCAAGACTAGTTACCATCGGTGGTTCCTCTACCTCACTCAATAGCACGTTCTCTCAACACGAGCGCCGCGACTCAGTGAACACCATGACCGCCCGTTCACCAACGTTTGACCGCAGCCCACCCGAATCGGTCACATCCGGAGACCTTGGGAGTCACAGGCGTCGACAAAGGCTACAGTTGAGCACCGACAGCAAAGCCCCCCCGTCAGTGGGTTCTATTCGGACAAATGCTATCGGCCTTCTCGAGACACCGGCAGCCTTGAGAGCAGTCCATGAAGATACAGGCACATCTGGTCGGACTTCACCAGTATCTCAAGCTGGGACACTTCGCGCAGAACGGAAACTACCAATAAACCGACCTATTTCCGGCGCAGGAGGTAAACGGTTGACAACTCGCTTCTCTACAGGCTACTGATTGTCCTAACAGACGATCCTGGCGTTTATAACCTCCTGGAATATATGAACCTCGAGTCGGGAAAGGAGGGTATGCAAGATTTTGGACCTAGAGTTTCGGAAATGCCAGTCCGTCGTCGAGCCAATGTCCGGACTCCGTTACAGTCTCGAGAAAGTGGCTCAGGAGATGTTCTGTTGGTGGCCAATCTCACCGCTCATGCCGGCCCTGTCAACTGCCTGATCGTCTCGCCTGATCACTTATTCTTCGTATCCTGTTCAGATGACAAGACAGTTAAGATATGGGACACGGCACGACTAGAACGTAATGTCACCAGCAAACCGCGGCATACCTACGCCCAACACCATGCTCGAGTGACTGCCTTGTGCACGATTGAGCGAACACACTGTTTCGCCAGCGCCGCCGAAGATGGTAGCCTCCACGTCGTTCGCGTCCATGTTTCCCAGAGCGGCTCATTGCCCAAGTACAACAAAACATCCATCATTCGAGAGCATCGTATTGACCATCCAGGAGAATACATCACCTGCCTTGCTCATTACAATAGCGGTGCGTTTTTATACCTGATTTATTGGAGCCCCTCTGATAATCAATTAGAAACCTCTTCCAATCTACTCTACGGCACCACTCACGGAAGTGTCACTTTGCTTGATTTGAGAACTATGCGCGTCTTGCAGCAGCTTGACAACCCTATCCATTTTGGCGGTATCATGACAATGTGTCTCGATAAGAACAGGACCTGGCTCGTCACCGGAACCTTGAGCGGAATGCTAGTGCTCTGGGATCTTCGATTTGGACTTATGCTACGATCGTGGAAGGTAGGGTCCGCCATTCAACCAGGTATTGCTACCCGAGTACACGCATGTAGCGTCCACCCTGTCCAGTCACAATGGGTCGTTGTTGCGTCCGAGACACGTCCATACCCAGGCGACACACAAGGCACAGTCCTGGTCGAGATATGGAATATTGAAGGTGGTCACCTGGTTGATTGCCTAGTGACCCGGCAGCCTTCTAAAGCCCTTCATGGTCAAGACACCACTGTTATAGCATCAAACACAAACCGGTTCGCCGCATCTATGTCCTCGAGTCCTGCCGACGCTATTTCAATGCTTGTGCATTCTCGGGGCGTTAAAGGGAGAGAAGAGAGCCTGTCGGCAACCGAGGAAATTGCCGCTGACAGGAGGGTCTGGCAACCTGATGTGCGGGCATTAGCTGTAGGACTCGAGTTTGGCGGCCAAAGTAATGCACCAATGTTGACTGTGAAGGAGGACTTTGTGCTCACTGGCGGACGCTACCCGATCCCGGACCGTCGACAAAAGGCTGAACTTGGCTTCATCATCACTGGTTCCGAGGACCGCAAGTTAAGGCTTTGGCACCTCGGAAGGGCGGACTGTTCAATGCTGATAAGTGGAGGGGATCCTGAACGTCCACCCCCCAAATTCAGGTCTGTCTGCCTTCATCGTCCATAAGGAGGGTCCTCACAGTTTCCCCAGTATTATCCGTGATTCACCTGGAGGCTCACCTCATCTTGCCGAAACATGGCAGAACTGGCAAGAAACGTCACATAACCGAAAAAAGAATACTTTCAGATCACGGTTAATTGGTCAACACCAAAAAGAACTACTCCAGGCTCATCAAGACTGTATCAGTGCTGTATGCTATATAGACTCACCATTCCGTGGGGGGATTATCAGCGGTGACCACTCAGGATATATCAAAATTTTCAAAGTCTCCCTTGGTGAAGAATGACCATTTGTGCTTGTATGTTGTTGTGTGATCCATCATTCTCTGTTATTCTTTCACTTGTGATATTACAGCCCTGTTGTCTCCAAACTGATATGGTTTTGGTGGGTCAGTCAATTGTAGTATTGATGCAGTTGTGAATCTTCTTCTTGTAGCTCCTCCCATTCCTATAATGTATCCCTTTGGTAAGGTCATTGAGGGGTTTTGCTATCTCCAAGTAATCTTGGATAAGGTTTCTATAGAAATTGGTGAATCCTATGAAGCCTTGTGTGATTTTTATGCTTTTTGGTGTTGGCCATTCAAGTGCTGATATTTTGATAGGGCCCATTTCTACCTTTGGATACAGTGTGGCCTAGGAATTCCATCTTTATTTTTGTCAAATCCACAAATTTTGGCTTTGGGGTATAAGTTATATTGTCAGCAATACATCTTGAATAGTCCTCCTGCATTGTTGTAACATTGAAATGAATATGAGTGTATATTGTTGATGTATACTATAACAGTTTCTGCTGCAATCAAATGCATGAATAGGTGACAAGATGGCCTGAGGACCTGTGTTTTTCCTTTCTTAGGGGGATATTTTTCCTCATTTTTGCAGCATTCTTTGGGACAGTACAGTGTCATGTGGTGGCAAGTGGTGACCCCTTTGTTGCCAACACTGAGCCTGACACTGTGACAAGCATGGGAAGAGAGTCTGACCACAGGTTTCCTTTATTATGTCATGTGGGAGTGTGCTGTCAGATTGCCTGATCATGGGGCTGTCACTCTCTGAGCTTCCCTATTCATTTCTGCTATTCTCTATGCTTCTCATGGGAGTATTGGACCATTTCTCTGCTTCTTTACTGTGCATTGCTGTGCACTCTATTGGGACATTCTCTCTTATCAGTGTTAGACTCTGCTTCTCTACTTTGGGGTCATCCTCCTGAGGCACTGCTTCTGCACTCTTCCCTTACTTCTTAGTAGAACAATGTGATTACTGTGGGAGTCTGATGCCACACTCTTAGGACAATTGTCTATCTCTATTTAGTCCATTCTCTTGTGTGTGTGTTCGTTACTGTATTTCTCACTCAGCGGTCAGCTGGGTGCAGTATATAAGAGGCTCTGATAGGGGTACCAATCCCCCAACTTGTCTTATTAGCACCGGAACTGAGTACAACCAGAGCCTACGGTTTACCTTGCCTTACTTTTTTCCCTTGCTACCCTTACTCGAACAAGACGACGATCCGCGACCCCGATCATCACCCCTATCTACAGCCTCACCACTAGTGCTTGCGGCTCGACTTTGTCTGGCACTTTCACTATCTCTAGCGTGGTGTGCGCTTGTTTTTGTGTTCTGTATTCATTGTAAGGGCACGTAGAATCATCCGGGTTACCTGCCCGTGCGACATCAGTAACCCAGCACACCTCAGCACCGGGAACCTAGAAAGCCCGTTCTCAGGAGAAGGAGGAAGGATTCCACCCCCTCATCATTACCAGACCTCAGGTAGACTGCTGCCCAAGGTTCTGCCTAGACGCTCCCTTATAAGCGCTCTGTTGGTAGACCTGAAGTAAGCCCGGTCCCTGCAGGTGGTAGTGTGGGCTTTACCCTTTCATAGGCTTACAGCTATTGAAGCGGGACTCCATTGTTGTGTTGGAAGATTATTGTCATTACCCCTATTGCGAACAATATATGCTCCCTATAATACACCCAAATTAGGTGGCAAGAGACATTATGGTCATTTTAGTCAGTGGGCGTCCCTACTCTCGGCATTATCCAGCTGTGCTTTCAAGAATGAGTGTCAAGAAGGGGCGGACTAAGACTAGGGTTCATTTTGAACCTAGCTCACTACTACCAGGGGCGGGTTCCAGTAAGCCCAAACCAGTCAAAGGGGCGTCTAAGCAAGCCAATAAACTCCTTGACAAATCACGGGCACCCGGGCAGCTCACTAAACTGCTTACTCCTGCCGATGCTCATGTAGTTAGAATGGCAGAGGGTCAAGATTATGGGCTGCAGCGAGCACCAGGAATTGTAGAGCTAGGAAACTCTTCTGAGAAGGATTGGGACTTGATTTGGGCCAAGATGTCGTGCATCGAGTGTTTTAACGATGGGAAAGAGGAGAGTGAGAGTGAGAGATCTATATTTTTCCGTGGTTACTGGCACACACTACAGGACCAAGACACCACCTAACCAGCAGCCTACGAATCTGTTCACAGGAGATATAACGAGAGAGCATGTATCTACAACATGGTTCACAGGAATGGGCTCTAGGGTACGCTACCTGGTTGCGTATTTGACGGGGCGGGCTTTCTTGTTGTTTGTGTTGGCTATCGGTGGTGTTTTGCTCCGTTTTGAAGCTAGTATCGCTTATAATATTGATTGTGTCTTTTGTTGATCTTGGAATGCTTTCCTTTTCTTCACAAACTCGGCTAAGGCATCTATTCCCGCCTTTGTACCAAAGAGTGTTGCTAGTTGGTGGTCTGGGCTCCCTTGTAAATTGTATTCCGGTGTTCCTCATATGTTGGTCATTCGAAACTATGTACTCGCGTGTCTGGTGTATGTAACAAGCTCTTTCATGTTTTGCAAGAATCATACGATTCGTGGACAACACATCCTTGGTTGCTTCGATAGCAAACGAGAAACCAGGATCGAGCCAACAGATATCACAGAAGTTCGTGCTCGACGAGACCAGAAGGGCGAGCATAGAAGTATCGTCGGTCCCAGGACACATGGATAGAGCAGGCAACGACATAGCGAATGAGACGGCAAAAGAAGCAACTGAACTCGAGCCCATGCACGTCAGAAGCCACTACGCTAGCGAATCTCTACCAGCAGCTACGCGACAATATAAAACCTGAATGGGTCACAGAATGCCAAGGAAGCCGGTGACAGGACGATTCGCCATAGCAGACCGCGTACCACCCTCCTCGGCAGGATTACGCGCATTTCGCACGCTTAATCGACACACACCACGAGTCATAACACAAGCATGAGCTAGGCACGGGTACATTGGGGGATATTACCAACCATACACTAAACAAGAGCCCATGACCTGCCCATGCGACGAGGAGCTCCAGACACCCCAAGGATATAGGTTTCGAACGCTGAGCATATGAGGAACACCAATATAATTTACAAGGAAGCCCAGACCACCAGCTAGCAACGCCCTTCGGTACAAAAGTGGGAATAGGTGCCCTAGCCGAGTTTGTCAAGAAAGAAAAGCATTCCAAACACAAAACACATAACCAAAACCATAGGCGGTACTAGCTTCGAAACAGAGCAAAGCACCACCGACAGCGAACACAAACAACAAAAAAGCCCGCCCCGTCAAATCCACGACCAGGTAGCGTACCCTAGAGCCCATTCCTGTAAACCATGTTGTAGATACATGCTCTCTCGTTATATATCCTGTGAACAGATTTGTAGGCTGCTGGTCAGGTGGTGTCTTGGTCCTGTAATGTGTACCAGTAGCTACGGAAAAATATAGATCTCTCTCAAAACAGGATACAGTAAGTAGGGAAGTGGCTAGATGCCAAGTGTGATTACTTTATGTGCAGCCGTCTTCTGGAGGTTGCGGGACCTTCCAACTTCTGCCTCTGTGGACTGATATGGTCCGCTTGAACATGCCTATTAAGCGCCAAAATATGCCAGGTTTGGTGCCAGATTGCGTTGGTATGCTCATACATATCAGTACTGGCTAAATAGAGAGAGAGAGAGATAAATCTATATATTTCCGTGGTAACAGGTATGGCCAGCAGCCTATGTATCCCTGCGCATGGGACAGACATGACAAGAGGGAGTATCTACAACATGTTTACAGGTATGGTCTCTAGGGTATACTCCATGGTTGTGTGTTTGATGTGGACACTGTGGGTGGTGTTTCACTCTGATTTATAGCCATGATCGCCTATGGGTTCGTTTATGTCTTTGTTGTTGGAATGCCTTGCTTTTCTTGACAAACCCAGCTAGGGCTAGAGTTCTTCGTTGCATGGGCAGGTGGTGGGTTCTTGTATGTTGTATGTGTGGTAATGTTCCCCAAAGTACCCATGCCCAGTGCGTGATTGTGTTACCACTCCTAGCGTGTAATGATTAAGCGTACGGTATGGTGGTATGGGCCCAATCTGCTATGGCATATCGTTCCGGTCATTGGCATGCTTGCCCAACTATTGAACCATTCTAGCTTCATGCTGTCGTGTATCTGTCGGAATGGGTTTGCAAATGTGGTGGTTTCTGTGGCAAGTTCAAGTTCGGTCACCTTTGCTGTCTCATCTGCTCTGTCGTTTCCTGCAATGCCAATGTGTTTTGAGACCCACGCTACCTCGATGCTTGCCTCTCTATTCTTGTCACGGAAGTGTTGCAGCTTCCACAAACCTCTGTGATGTCCATTGGCATGGTCCTAGTCTGTCATTTGTTATTGCAGCAAATGAGGATGTTGCCCGCAAATAGTACTATCCTTGCCTGTATTCTGTTCTCTTCTGGCAGTACTTGTTGAATTCGCGCACCCTAGAGACCATACATGTAACGAGGTTGTTGATACACTCCCTCTTGTCTTATCTGTCCCTGGCGCAAGGATTCGTCGGCTCCTGAGATAGTGTCTTGGTCCCGTAATGTGTACCTGTAACCACAGAAACGTATAAATCTCTCTCTGTCTCTCTAATATTCGTGAGCACAATGCTCGAGGGGATGTGAAGCACCAGACAATGACGGAAGGAATGAGTCGCGATCGTGCTTGCTAGCAGCACAGGAAGGATTCTGACGCGAGACCGGCCAGAATCGGTTGTCAGGCCCTCTATATGCTGTACAGCACATTCTACAGAGACTCGTTATTGGGAGGCTCATTCCAGAGCGGAACGGTCAGAGATCTGTAACAGCACTGCACGCCGATGTTTGAAGTGCAGGCCGGGATGATGGGACAACCGGCCATTGCAGCCCATTGACTGGCTTGACAGAGGACCTGACCTTCATTCTTGACGCATAGGACGCGCGCAGCGCCAGTAGTGTAGATGGACCCGAGTGCAGTAGCAGTGAACAAGAATATAGTCAATCGATTGGAAGCGAATGGACACAGAGGATATGTCAGAAGCGCATCAGCGGTGCAGACTTGAGAAGGCTCAAACCACCACTTCCACGCAGTATTACACATCCCTTAGGGGGCAGCTCACTATGCAAAACCTGCCCTCATAGCGCCACCATACTTGCCATGTCACAAGCACCAACCAGCCTCCTAATGCCACAGCCTGTCTGATACGGGTAATGCGCGCAACCCATCAGCTGGAGAAGCATTAGAGATCACCTCGACATGCAGACTCTGCATCCACCCCCTACTTACCTACTTGTCCTGCTTCTGCTCACCAATGGTATGTTCATACATCCATGCAGTCACCTTTCGCCCTCCCATATTCGTCATACTACACCTACCTTCCACATTAGCCATACTACACCTACCAATACCAATACCACTTATACACATTACCATCATCCAACATACCAGGCAGCGGACCGTTTTAGACCATACTTGGAACCTTCTGATAACCTTACCTTTCTTCCCCTACCCCTGTGGCTCTTGTTGTTTCGCTGCAGGCTGCATTGCCCTGTGTTCGGCAGAAGGCGTCTTGGTTCCATAATGTGTACCTGTTACCCTGGCCAAAATTAATTTCATTCATTCATTCAAACTGGACAATACTGACATCCCTCAGAGACCGAGGAATATGGCAAGGCCGATAACAAATGACCAAGTCCCTATGTGGGGTCATAAAAGAAAGGCGACTTCCTTCACCACCAGAAACCTAGGATCGCTTATGGGTTCACTTGTGTCTTTTATTTTTGGAATGCCTTGCTTTTCTTCACCAACTCAACTAGGGCATCTATTCCTGTGTCCAAGCAGAAGAGCAAGCAAGTCCTAAGGAAAATAACCTCAGAATAATAATGCCAGTCTTCACCACAACACCTATACACGCCATGCAAGTGGAACCAGGAGTCCCGCCCCTTCACATACCCTTGAACCACATGAAGCAGCAAGCAGCAGCAAGACTGGCTGCCAAAATCGATGCATCGAACCCCATTCACGAAAGGCTGCCAGATCAGCTGCAATGGGGACACCACAGACAAAGTGATGCGCACCCACCTCTTCCCATAAACCCAGCAAGGAAACCCGGGATGCCCAACAAGGAATCAACAATACACACGATCACCAATGGAATACCAATAAACATAGAAAATTTTATGCCAACACACACAATCCCACCATGGCAAGCCTAGACAAGCAATACTTACCAAGGCTGACAACAAACCCTGCCCGCAGAGGTACCAAGTGAGAGACCAGGGCCAAACCAATGGACATCACAGAAGTTCATGGAAGCTGCAACACACTTTCTTGACAAGAACAGAGAGGCACACATAGAGGTAGTGTGGGTCCCAGGACATGTGGGCATAGCAAGAAATGACAGAGCGGATAAGATAGCAAAGGAGGCAACCAAACTCAAACCTACCACAGAAACCACCACATTACCAAACCCATTCTGACAGATACGGAACAGCATGAAGCTAGAATGGGTCAATGAATGGGCAAGCAAGCCAATGACTGGACGATACGCCATAGCAGATCGCATACCACCACCCTTAACAGGATGACATGCATTCCGCATGCTCAATTGACACACACTAGGAGTGGTAACACAAGCATGTA
>Ga0307513_10012424_pt1 | contig 10512 bp, 10 predicted proteins | sample 15_EM_MG_FD_202174 | JGI IMG/M metagenome (GOLD analysis project Ga0307513, IMG submission 202174) | Populus trichocarpa ectomycorrhiza microbial communities from riparian zone in the Pacific Northwest, United States - 15_EM | ecosystem: Host-associated > Plants > Roots > Unclassified | place...
CGACGATCAATTCGACCATCGTAAAACCGGCTTGAATTCTCTTTCTCACGATATTTCTCCTCTCGAACCTAATGACCTGACCCATTGCGTTGTATCGGCGCCGTCGAACCTGCGCTTCACTCGAAACCCTTGAAGCGTGCGGCGATTAACGTTTCCGCTGACATAAGCCGCTGACATAAGCCGCCAGCCTCAGTTCTGGCCGGCTTTTCCAATAACTTCCCACAGCGGCAGAAAGATGCCGAGCGCCAGAATCAACACCATGCCGCCCACGGTCACGATCAGAATCGGCTCGATCGACGAGCTCAGATTCTTCACCGCGTGATTCACTTCACGTTCGTAGTAGCTGGCGGCCTCGTCCAGCAGCTCGGGCAGCGCGCCGGTTTCCTCGCCGATCGAGATCATCTGCAGCACGAGCGGCGAGAACATGCCGCTCGCGCTGGCGGCGCGACTCAACGACTCGCCGCGTTCCACGCTGCTGGCGAGCACCTGGATCTTCTCGGAGACGAATTCGTTGCCCGACGAGCGCACGATGACTGCCAGCGTCTGCGTCATGGGCAATCCGGCTGCCAGCGAGATGGCCATCGAGCGGTTGACGCGCGCCAGCATGCCCTCGTACATGAGCTTGCCGAGCACGGGCACGCGCAGCTTCATGCGATCCCAGCGGTAGCGGCCATCCTGGGTCTGCAGGTACCGGCGCAGGCCGTACATGCACGCCGCAATGACCGCGAGCGACTGCGCCCAGTAGTCGCGCACCATGGCGGAGGAGCCGAGCAGCAGCCGCGTCGGCAGCGGCAGCTCGCCCTTGAGCTGCGCGAACACCGGCGCGAACTTTGGAATCACGAAAGTGGAAATGAAACCCACGGCCAGCGCGATGGCGATCATCACGATGATCGGATAACGCACCGCGCCCTTCACGCTGTCGACCATTTCCTGCTCCTTCGCGAGGTACTCGGTGAGGCGCTGAAACGATTTATCGAGCGTGCCGGTTTCCTCACCCACGCTCACGATGCTCACGTACAGGCGCGGGAATATCTGCGGATGGCGCGCGAAGCAGCCGGCCAGATCGCGTCCGCCTTCGAGGTTCTCGAGCACATCCTCGAGCGATTCGCGCAACACCGAGTTGTGGGTGGATGCGGTCAGGCCGCGCAGGCCGCGCAGCAGCGGAATGCCGGCGCGCGTAATGGTGTACATCTGGCGCGAGAACATCACGAGGTCGGTAGTCGTGACGCGTCCCAAGCCGAGCTTGCGGCCTAACTTCTCGAAGTTCAGGCTGCCGGCAACGACCCCGAGCGCCGTGATCTCGAGCGGCGTGACGCCGGTGGCGAGCAGCCGTTGCGCCACCTGGTCGACGGTTTCGCCGGCCGCCCGGCCGTGCACGAGTTTGCCCTCGCTCGAGCGGCCCTTGTAACTGAATTCCGCCATGGCCGTGCGCGCCTCAGCCTGCCTGTCCGCTCAGCAGCGCATCGCTGAGCACTTCCGCGGCGGGCAGCGCACGCGGCGATTCCTGCAGCGATTCGTCCAGCCCGCTCGTGGTTGCGATGACTTCCGCGAGCGTGGTCTTGCCCATCGCCGACATGTCGATGGCGCTGCGGGTGAGCGAGATGTAGCCGTTCTGCGCGCGCGCCGCATCGGCGAAGCCCTGCGAGTCGGAACGGCGGATGGCATCGGCCAGCGGACGGTCGACCTCGATGAGCTCGTAGATCGCCGCGCGGCCGCGGAACCCGGAGAGATTGCAATACGTGCACCCGGTGCCCATCTTGAACTTCATCTGCGCGGCAACGCGTGCGCCCACCTGGGCCTGCAGCCAGGCGAGCTGGTGATCGTCCGGGTCGGCGTCCTGCGCGCAGTCCGGGCAAACCTGGCGCACGAGCCGTTGCGCGACGATGCCATGCAGCGCCGTCGCGATCATGTATCCCGCCACTCCCATGTCGAGCAGCCGGCTGACCGTGGCCGATGCGGTGAGCGTATGCAGCGTCGAAAAAACCAGGTGGCCCGTGATCGATGCGCGCAGCCCGATCTCGGCGGTCTCGCGGTCGCGCATTTCGCCGACCAGGATCACGTCCGGATCGGCGCGCAGCATGGTGCGCAGGATGCGTGCGAAATCGAGGCCGATCTTGGCATTGACTTGTATCTGGTTGACGCGGTCGAGGCGGTACTCGACCGGATCTTCGGCGGTCAGGATCTTGGTGTCCGAGCGATTGAGATAGCTCAAGGCCGAATACAGCGTGGTCGTCTTGCCGCTGCCGGTGGGTCCGGTGACCAGCACCATGCCCGCGGGCCGCTCGATCAGGCCGCGGAATTTGGCGAGCATGGGCGCGGACATGCCCAGCTGTTCGAGCGTCATGAGGTTGTTGGATTGATCGAGCAGGCGCAGCACCACGCACTCGCCGTACTGCACCGGCATGGTGGCGAGGCGCACGTCGATCGAGCGATCCTTCACTTTCACCGAAAATCGGCCGTCCTGCGGCAGGCGCTTCTCGGCGATGTCGAGGCCGCTCATGAGTTTCAGGCGCGTGACCAGCGCGCTCGCGACGCCACGGCCTTCGATGGTCTGCTCCTGCAACACACCGTCGACGCGCAGCCGCACGCGCAACAGGCCTTCGCCGGGTTCGATGTGCACGTCCGAGGCGCGCGCATTCACGGCGTCATGGAAGATCGTCTGGATGAGGCGGATGACCGGCGCGTCCGAGGAACCCTCGTCGATGGACAGCTGGGAAATATCGATGTCGCCCGCGCGCAGTTCCTCGCGCACTTCGAGTGCGATCGAGGCGATCTGCTCGGTGCGGCGATAGACGATATCCATCGTGCGCAACAGTTCGGCCTCGCGCACCAGCGCAATGCGCAACGGTTGCTTGAGCCGTGCAACCAGTTCGTCGTACACGAACAAGTCCGTGGGATCGGCCATGCCGACGGTGAGTCCGCGCGCGTCGGACTGCAGCACCAGCGCGCGAAAGCGGCGCGAAAGCGCTTCGGGCAGCAGGCGCACGGTTGCCTGGTCCAGCGTGAGCTGTTTGAGATCGACGAACGGAATCTGCAGATGCCGCGCGAGCGCTTCATTGAGCTGCTGCTCCTGCACGATGCCGAGATCGGTCAAGACGCGACCGAGCTTGCGGCCGGTCTTCTTCTGCTCCTCCAACGCCTGGTTGAGCTGCGCCTCGTTGATGACCTTCTGCTCGATGAGCAGCTCACCAAGTCGGATTTTCTTGCGGCGTTCCGGCTTCATCTGACGCCCTCGACCTTGCCTTCCTTGGCCAACGCCGCGGCGCGCTCCGTGGACTCGCGCACCATGGCATCCCAATTGCTGTCATCGACAACGATGGGCCGCAGCAACAGCACCAGCTCCACGGTGCTGCTCTGATCGCGCTTGCTCTTGAAGAGATTGCCGAGCACCGGAACGCTGCCGAGCCCGGGCATCTTGGAGTCGTTGCGCTTGCGGGTCTCGCGCATGAGGCCGCCGATCACGATGACCTGGCCGCTATGCGCGCGCACCACGCTGTCGGATTCACGGATCTGGCTGACCGCGAGCGGAATGTCGCTGGTCGAGCCGCCGAACGAGATGTGCTTGTTCTGGTCGGTGACGTCGCTGATGGTCGGATGAATGTGCATGAGCACCGTACCGTCGTCGCTGATCTGCGGCGTCACATCGAGCGCGACGCCCGAGAAGAACGGCGTGAGCTCTACGTTGAGAGAGGTGGTCGTGGCAGTGCCGGTCGTCGTATCGCTCTTGACGCCCGTGACGAAAAACTCGTCGGAACCTGCCTTGATGATCGCCTTCTGATTGTGCAGCGTCGACACGCGCGGACTCGACAGCACGCGCGTGCGACCCTGCGCGTCGAGCAGCTCGATGAATGCGCTGAAGTCGGTGGAATCGAAGGCGAACGAGAATGCCCCGCCGATCACGTCGACTATCTGCCCGAGCACCGGAGTGCCGGGAACCACCGGCTGCGTGCTGTTAGTGGGGTTGAACGGATTGGCGTCGAATCCGCCGTTGGGCGAGCGCTGACCGAAGAACGCGGTCTTGTTGCCCTTGGTCACCAAGGTGGTCCAGTTGATGCCGGCCTGGAATCCTGAGTTGAGCTCGACCTCGATCACCTTGGCCTCGAGCACCACCTGGCGCGAAATCATCGACTGTGTCTTGCGCAGATACTGTTCGACCGAGCGCAGGTCATCGGGAAAGGCGCGCACGATGATCACGCCCGACTGGCGATTGATGACCACGCTGTTCTTCGCATCGCCCGACACCAGCGCCGCGATATCGGTCTCGATGCTCTTCCAGAAATCGGAATCGTTGCGCGTGAGCACCGCGGTGCCCGTCGTGCTGCTGGTCTGGGTCTTCTCATCGTCGGTGCCGCCTTGAGAAGTGCTGTCCGAGGTGCTGCCTTGAGAAACCTGCCCCGAGCTCACGCGCGTGCGCGAAACGCCCAGACGCTGCATGTCCAGATAGTTCAACTGGAAAACGCGCGTCTGCGCCGCGGGGGCCATGATCACGTAGCCGTTCGCCATCGGACGGTAGTCGTAACCGTACAGATCGCGCGCCGCCTCCAGAGCTTCGGGCAAGGTCACTTGCTTCAACGACAGCGAGACCCGGCCTTTGACATCCGGATGCACCAGCATGTTGACGGAGGTTCCGGCCACGAGCCCTTCGAAGAATGCGCGTGCCGGCGCGTCTTCGACCTGAAAGTCGTAACGTGCGGCAGTATCCGCGTTGTTGTTGGAGTCCTGCGCACCCGCCGCGGCCGCGAATACAGCCATGGACAGGGGCAGGAGTCGGATCAGGCGTTTCATGGCTTGGTTGCCTCGGGAGAACGAGCTACCCGCACGCCGGTCAGGGCGCGTACTCCAGGCAGCAACAGGGTTTGAACATGGCCGTTGCGCGAAAAGCGCACGCCATCGCTGAGCACTTCGATGATCTTCACGCCTGCCACCTCGTTGCCGGCACGCACCAGGCGGCCATTGACGATGGCGACGCGTACCGCGCCGGAAATCACGCCTTCGAGCTTCAGTGATGCGGGCCCGGCGGGCGCCCGTGCGGCGGGCGTCGAACCGGGTGGCTGCATCGGATCGCGAACAGCCTGGGCAGATGCGCTCCCGGCCAGCAGCAACAGCGCGCTGCCAAGCCAGATATTTCGGAGTCGTTGGCGCATGGAATCAGACTCCGAGCCAGGTGGAATCGAGGCTGAGCGTCGACAATTCGATGCGCACGCGGTTGCGCGGGTATCCCGCGGTAGTGAGGTCCAATGACGTCCAGCGGAATTTCCACGGCAGCGCTTCGAGCCCGGCCAGATAATCGAGGATGTCTGCGTATTCACCGTCGATGACGATCTCGATGGAATGCACGTATGGCGGCTGCGCCGGCGCCTCCTTCTCGGCTGGCTCGATCAAACTGGTGACGGGCAGGTTGCGGATGCTCACGAGCGCGAGCCGGCCCTGGCGTTCCAGCATGTCGTGCAGCACTTCGATCATGCGAGCCGAGGCGACGAAGCCGCTGGCGGTATTTTCGAGCTGCCCATTGACGCTTTGCAGCTGTGTCTGCAGCTCGCCGGCACGCTTGATCGACATCTGGCGCGGGTCGGACACATCGCCGCTCTGCGAGGCCGCGCCGAAGGTGCTGCCACTGGCGAGTTCCGCCTCCAGGGTGACGCGCGTGCGGCGCAGTGGATCCATGAGCACTGTGTCCCAGACGCCCACCAGCAAGCCGAGCACCGCGATCACGGCGAGCGCGCGCTCGCGCAGTGACAGTGCTTCGAATCGTTTTTGGAGCGCGCCGCCGGCAGCCATCAGGATTTCTCCGCGTCGACAGCTACGGGGGTGACGAGACCGCGATGTCCGGCGCGGAAACTCAAGCGGCCATTGCCGGCGTGCTCCTTGTCCTTGGGTTTCTCGATGACGAACTCATCGATCTGGCCGCCCTGGAGCGCCGGATCCTGCGCCAGACTGCGCAGATAACGCGGCACTGAATCGGGCAATATCGTCTGCCCCGCCATGCTGACTGCTTCCACGCTCGACCCGAGCGTCACGCGATCGAGCCAGATGCCGTCGATGTGGCGCGTGCCAAAGGCACGCAACCGCGCTGAGAATCCGGCAGCGCGCCGTTGTGAATCCCCGTTCAACAGGGCGAGCGCGCGGGACTTCACATCGAAGTCCGCTTCGAGCCTGGCGAGCAGCGCATTGATCTCTTCATCGGAGAGATTGGCGAGCTGCGGACCCTGCGAGGCCGACATCGCGGCCTGGGCCTGCACCTGGTTGCGCACCACCTGGACGGCTATCTGCAACCGGCCGGTCTGCCAGTACGCAAATCCCCACAGGCCTAACAAGGTGGCGGAGACCAGTATCAGCGTGGTGCGCGTCGAGCCCAGGCTCAAAGCGCCACGCACACCCTTCGACGCCGGTTGATAGAGATTGACTTCCTGCATGATGGCGTTCAACCCTCGTGCGCGCGCAGCGCCGCGCCGATGGCCATGCAAGGCAGCCACCCGTCGGGAATTTCGGCGTTGTACGACACATCCACCAGATCGAAGATGTTGAACATGCTGATGCGCAGCCCGGTAGAGGCACCGAGCTCGGCCGCGAGCATGTTGGCGCGGGGGCCCGCGGGCGCGATGAAGAGGTCGGCGATTGCGCTCTCGTCGAAGTGACTCTCGTAGTAGTCGAGCGAACGCTGCAACTCGAGCGACAGCACCTGTGGATCGAGCGGCAGCTCGCTCGCCTCGGCGACCTCGTCGCCGTTCAACTCGCCGCGCGTGCTGAAGTCGAAGCGGCGCGTCACGTACAACATGCCGTGGCGCGTGAGCACCAGCTGGGCGAAGTCGTCGCGGATCAGCAGGAAGGCCACGCCCTTGGAATCCTGCGGCAGCAGCGCCGCCAGGTTGCGCTGACAGAGCTCGGGAATGTCGATGACGTCGAAACCCCGGAAATTACGCTCGATCGGAGCGGTCATCTTTTCGATCGCGTCGCCGCGCGTGGCGATTGCAAAACAGGTGCCTTTGGCGCCGCTGTTGGCCTCGGCAGGCAGATCGAAGATGTCGAGCGTCGAGTTGTCGATGGGAAAATCGAAAGCATCGCGCATGCTGAAGCGCGCGGCGGCACGCCGCTCCGCGCGCGGCACGTCGAGTGCCTGCACCTGCGAGAGCTGGTAGTCGGAAGCACCGATCACGGCGCTGACCGGCACCCGGCGCAGGTCGAAGTCTGAAATGATCTTCTTGAGCACGGGGTCGGCGAAGCCGAGCGACGCCTCTTCGACCACGATGCGCAGCACTTTGGGGCGCTGGCCATCGGCTTTACGCACCAGTGCCACCGCGACCTCGTTATCCGAGATCGCGATCGCCGCGCGCAAACCCGCGATGGATCTGCGCCTTCTGAATGCTCGCTTAAGGCGAGCCCTGACCGCTGCAAGCATATGAATTGGGGCCGCCTGAAGGCGACACTCTTCCTCTGCTTACGTAGCGGTCCGCCGCCGGGAAACTTGACGTAATTGCTTCGCGCTGACGAGTGACGCACGCCGGCGGCACAGGAGCGGCAAGCTATTGCCGCGACAGCGAACGTGGAGCTACTTAGGGCGGACCCCGCCCTCAGGATTGCGCGAGCTGCCCGCTCCGGGCGCGCCACTGCTCGCGTGTCTGCCCCCAGGCGTCCACTGGTGTGTGCTCGAACGGCGCCGGCATCGTCACGCGGCGCAGGTAGCTAGACCCGAGCCGCTTCGCCACGCCTTGCGAGGCGAGATTCCCCTCATCGATGCAGTGGATGACGCTGGTCCAGCCGAGCACGTCGAACGCGTAGTTCATCGCGGCCGCGGCGCCTTCGCTCGCGTATCCCTTGCCCCAATGCGCACGCGCGATGCCCCAGCCCACTTCCTCGGACGGCCAGCCTTCCGGCCGCCATGGGCCGAGACGGCCGATCCACTGCCCAGTCGCTTTTTCGATGACCGAGAACATGGCGATGCCGGTCATGTGCCAGCTGCCGCACATGCACATGAAGGTGCGCCAGGCGGTGGCGCGCGGCTGGCGGCCACCGATGTACCTGGTGGCTTCCTCATCCTCGAGGAAGGCCGCCCATGCATCGAAGTCCTCCATGCGCGGCGGGCGCAGGATCAGTCGCGGGGTTTCGATGCGCAGGGAACTCAAGTCGGACGCTGTCATACGTACCAAGCATACCCGGCCCGGCCGACAACCTTCATCCGGAACTCTGCGCGGGCTGTTAGTGTCACTCCTCCATGTCCGCTCGCAAAAAACGCCGCCTGAGCTTCGCGCTGTTCCTCGCCTATTTCCCGCTCGCCTTTGGCTATCTCGCCTTCAGCGGCCAACTGGCCGCGCGCGACTGGCGCACCGCCTCGCGCGAACCGGCCGGCCTCGCGCCCGATCCGGCCACCACGCCCGAGGCCGTCGTCCAGGTTTATTCGGCGCGCGCCGTGAGCTGGCGCGGATGGTTCGGCGTGCATACCTGGATCGCGGTGAAGCCGGCGAATGCCCGGGAATTCACTGTGCACGAGGTCATGGGCTGGCGCCTGAAGCGCACCGGGACCGTGGTCGTCGAGCGCAACCGTCCGGCGGATGGCTACTGGTACGGCAACAAGCCCGAATTGTTAGGCGACATCCGCGGGCCGGGCGTCGATAAGATCATCCAGCGCATCGAGACGGCCGCGAAGGAGTATCCCTACCCCACCCGCTATCACATCTGGCCGGGCCCGAACTCCAACACCTTCACCGCTTTCATCCTGCGGCGCATCCCTGAGTTGCGGGTCGATATGCCGCCGACGGCCATCGGCAAGGATTACCTCGGCTGGCGCTCTTTCAACAAGACGCCGAGCGGCACCGGCGGACAGGCCAGTCTGTTCGGCATCGTGGGGGTCGCCGCGGGCATCGAAGAAGGACTCGAAGTGAACCTGCTGGGATTCAACTTCGGCGTCGATCCGAAGAGCCTGTCGATCAAACTACCCGTCGTCGGGCGACTCGGACCGGCGCGTCACAACGAGCCCGTTCGTATCGAAGCAGCAGGCAGCTGATCAGCGCGGTCTAGCTACCGCTGCTGCCGCCACCATCTGAACAGCCCCCGCCGGCATCGCCGCCGTTGGCTGAGCCGCAATCCGCCGCCGCGCTGTGGCCGTGATGGTTGCCACTGTCAACTGCGCCCGGAACGAACGGCGACACATAGTTCGTTCTGTGGCGCGATCTTTTGGGCGTTCTGCCGCTGTACCTGCGTTTGAACATGACGCTCTCGCCGCGGAAGCGATGCAGCAAGACCAGCCCGCCGATGAACACGGCGCCGACAATCAGAATTACAAAGAATGGATCCATCGATCAATCTCCTCGTCGCTGTACACCGCCAATGCGAGTTGTACACGAAGCCGCTCGGGATACCGAGTTTCCGATCGATTGGAAATTGCAATCGCCCAGGCAGCCGAACACCAGCTTGTGTAGTAGGAATTGTCCGAACGCCAAATCCGCTTCTGACAAAAGGCGGGGGCACGTCACTTGCACAACGCGCCCCCGGTCCTCCTCACTCGGCGCGCGGATGTCGCGCGCCGCCTCGGCTCTCGCCGAGACCCCCTCAGGCGTGACCCTTCTCACCTTTGCTCAGCGCGAACTCTTCTTCGGGCGACAAGATGAGCTGATTCCTGCCATACAGCGCGAAGTAGAGAATGCCGAGCACATAGAACGCGGCGACGTAGTACACCGCGACGCGGTAGACCGGATCCTGCAGCTGGTACCACAGCGTCACCAATGCCACGACGATCGTCACCACCGCGCCGGGCACGCCGACGGGGCTGCGATACGGTCTGATGATGTTAGGCATCTTGTTCCGCAGCACGATGAACGACAGACCCTGCATGGCGTACGAGATCATCGCGCCGAACACCGCCATGTTTAGCAGCGTGCTGCCGATGATCGCGCCGCCCTTCGCCGAGCCGAGCACAAACCACAGGATCATCATCGTTGCGAAGCCGAGCACTGTTCCTGCGTACAGGGCCATGTGCGGCGTCTTCTTCGCGTTCGTCAGCGACATGAACGGCAGGTAGTAGCCGGCGCGCGCCAGCGAGTAGATCTGCCGCCCGTAGGCGTAGATGATCGTGTGGAAACTCGCGATCAAGCCGATCACCGCAAGGAACGCGAGCGTTTTTGCAGCACCGGTGCCGTACAGCACACGGAAGCCATCGAGCAGCGGTTCGCCCGACGTCGACAGCGTAAACGAGCCGTGCATGCCATCGGCCTTGCCGATGCTGGCGTTGAGGAAGGTGATCAGCAACGCCGAGCACATCAAGGTCAACATGCCGAGGATCAGACCCTTGGGCATGTCCTTCTTGGGATCGGCGGATTCTTCTGCGGCCAGCGGCAGCTGCTCGATTGCCAGGAACAGCCAAACTGCGAACGGCAGTGTTGCCAGTACGCCCTTCCAGCCGAACGGGAACCAGGTGCCGCCGCCGTCGGCGAGCTCCATTGCCTTGCCATCTGCACCGACACCGATATTCAACGCCCAGTGGTTGAAGTCGACATTGGGAAGCGCGCTCACCCAGAAGAC
>Ga0307513_10012425_pt1 | contig 10511 bp, 11 predicted proteins | sample 15_EM_MG_FD_202174 | JGI IMG/M metagenome (GOLD analysis project Ga0307513, IMG submission 202174) | Populus trichocarpa ectomycorrhiza microbial communities from riparian zone in the Pacific Northwest, United States - 15_EM | ecosystem: Host-associated > Plants > Roots > Unclassified | place...
TGGTAAGATTAATTTTAATGAAATATATCGTTAATTAATTTTTCGTTCCTTATAATATATTTAACTTGCAACCTATTTTTTCCTTACAGGCTGCGTCTCTTGGACGTGAGCCGAGTCCAATGGAGCTGTTTGTAGAGACGCATGTGTGGAGTCAAGACCGCCAAAAGGGGGTGCAGCAGTTCGTGGACAACCGTGCTCAGCACTTCATGGTATGTTCTAGCCTTAGAGACCATTATCTCTCGCACTTGTTTTGGCTTTTTTTGTGCTTCATATCAAAAATCACACAACCTACTTCCATAGTGACAAATTAGATTTTAAAACATAATTTTTTTTAAAAAAATATCGTATTGATTTCAATGTTACCTAGTTGCCGCGTGATTTTCCCACACCCTCCTCACAACATTGTCAAGTGCGATGTCCCACTCGAATTTGTTCTGTGTATAAATAATTTATTTAAAATAAAAATAATAATTTATTAAAAATAAACTGGAAATTAAAAATTAACACCAACCTCAAATTTTTCAAACCATTCATCGATATAAGTTCTTCATTCAGGATGTCTGGAAACCTGACTCCATTGAAATAATGGAATTTCCATCAATAATTTAAACGTCGATGATATTACTCGGGCAGCCTCAATGTTTGTGAACCTGAAAATAAATTAAATTAATGAAATATTGATTAGTTGTTCATAAATTATGTTATAATTAAAAAAAAACTAAAACCGAAACAAACTTACATTGAAAGGTCATCCTTCCAATGTGCCTCGTACTTGCGGGTGAATTGATTCCATTGTGAAGGCACACTGCCTCTGCTCTGTGAAATCGCGCTGGAAGAGGCAAGATCGCAAGTCGGCGCAGGTGCCTCTTCTTGACCGGCACCTAATGACATGTCATCCTCACTGCTAGAATAACTAGTTGCGACCATGGGTGAGCAACGAGCTGTTGATTTCATTCTTTACATCTACACAATTTTATACAATAATTAAATAATTAAATTCAATTATTAAAAAAAAATCAGCAGCACCACCCCTATACTGGAGACTACCCAAAGTTTTCAAACCTGCAAATATTGACAATAGCCATTACCAATTGACCTCATTCAAAAATCTTATATATAACCTAACATCTATAGAAATAACAATCAAAATTAATGGAAATAATTAAACACGTATCATGCAATAATAGAGTAAAATTGAGATAAAATAATTAAATTTATTCCTATATATTCAATTACTAATTACAAGGTAAATTCAACAATAACAATTAAAATTCAACAAAGTATTCAATTATTATAGCAATACAAACAATAAAATATATTCAACAAATTTTTTTAAAAAAACTATAGACTTTAGGAATGAAAAATGCTTACCTTAATAATGTGTTTAGTTCAAGACTTTATCTACATTATAAAAATACACCAAAACAAAAAACACAACAAAAATAACAATAACTAAAACAAAGAAAATATATAAAAAATAAAATCATTAAGCATATTAAATGGAAATAGATACCTTTTAATTTGTTGAAGATATAACTAGAGATTACAAGCAAAAAACAAGAGATTTGAAGCAAATGAGAGGAAAAAACAAAAACAATGGGTGAGCTATGAAACAAAGCAGAGGAAAAACGAAACAGAAAAACAAGAGATTTGAAGGCGCGGTCGCAGGGATTTATAGCACATTTAAATAATATTAATTTTAATTTTTTCATCGATGATGTTTCAAAAATCTATCGGTAAATTTTGAATGTTGCTCCAAAATTTTTTAATTACCCTCCATATTTTCCTAGTCCGTCGGTAAATCCGTCGGCAAGTACACGCGGTCAGAGATGCATTAATACCCGCCCTTTGGAATTCGTATCGGTCGTCGATGATTCGGTCAGTAATTGTAGACCGCCGACAAATGCCGACAGACTATATCCATCGGTATCAATGTCGGTGATAGTGGCATTTCCAGTAAATATTTTTGCAAATCTCTGTGAAATGCCGACGAACTGTATTCGTCGATATCGACGTTGGTGATCATGCACTGTGCATGAAAGATTATGTTTCCATCGCATAAAACAATAACAATAGTTAACACTTATAAAATAAATATTTCATGTTAAAAATATCATCCATAATATATATTACATTATAAAAAAATGCTTTACACTTTCCTTGATTTTGATAGTTAGTCAGAATTTTCTTCTTCTTCTTCATCATCAATTGAATAGTCATCAGCTCCATCGTAATCTTCAATATCGATATCATCATCATCATCTTCATCAATATTTACGTGTCCGCTAGAGCTCAAAACAACATTCAACTCCTCTGCGTCAACATCAACAAGACTATAATCGAAAACACGAAAATTTGAATTTTCTTCCAAGTCAATTGAATGAGCAACTCGATATGGTTCAAACAACTCACTAACTTGAAAGACTCCATCTCACACACTTGTGTCTTCGTTCTCATCCTGAACAACCTCGACACGACCCCTGGGTTTTGTTTTTAAAACGGATAACCAATCAATTCTTGATTGATCCTTTCTAAAGGAAGGGGTGTATGTATAATAAACTTGTTGACATTGCTTCGCGAAAACAAAGACATCGTTTATGTTGCGGAGTATAGCTTTTGAGTTAATTTCGACCAGACCATAGTGAGGATCTACTCCGATTCCTCTGTAAGTGGTGTCATACCAATAACATTTGAATAAAAACACACTTTTCTGCTCGCTATGTTATTGCAATTCGACGACCTCTTCTAATTTACCATAGTAGTTAATTTCAAACTCACTACAAGTCGATCCCTTAACACAAACACCGTTGTTGTATGTCTTTCTTCCATGCTCGTATTTTCAGTATGAAACACATATCCATTGACAAAACACCCGTTGTAGCACTTAACTTTTCTTTCAAGGCCCAGGCTTAGTGAAGACAATGAAATAACAACACTCGTTCTCATTTGATAAACCTTGTATATTATATAGGGATAAGAGCTTTTGATATTAAAACTATTATTATTTGTATTATAAGTATTTTTAATTTTAATATTATTAATATTAAAAATATTATTATTTTGGTTTATAAATATTTTTTTATGATGATTAATATTAAAAATATTATTATTTTTATTATAATTTTTTTTTATTATAATTAATATTATTTTCATTATAAATTTTATTGTTTTTATTATAATTAATATTATTAATAACATAATTAAGAAATTTTGAAAATATATCATTCATTTTGAAAAACAACCATAAATTTAATTTAAAGGGTAAAATTATTATTATTATTATTAAATTAATAAATTTGAAGAAAATTATTATTATTATCGAAGAAAAACAATAAGTTTTATTTGAGGTGATTAAAAACTATAAAAACTTAGGTCAAATAAGTTTAATATTAATATTAATATCATAAATATTATTAAATTTACAATAAATTTTATTACTATATAAAAAAATATAGATGTGATTTGAAGGGTAAAATCAATTATTTTTATTATTATTAACTTGGGTCTAGAAGGGCAGGGCAGACCTAAGTTGCTTGTGAGTGGCAGGGGGCAGATCGAAGTCCCCTGGGTCTTGCTCCCCTCCCTAGCCCAAAACAATTGGGTCAAGAGTCAAACCCTAGGTTAATGGGTCCGCGTCAGGACCCAATGCTCTTGGGTCTTAAGTCTTCACCTAACGCTAATGGGTTTAGAATGTAGCTAGATCCAAGGCTTTTGGATCCGTCATTTAAGAGGGGCCCAAAGCTCTCGGACCTGATGTTACAGCCGGACCCACTTAAACTTAAGTAAGTTTATTGTTATTATTAATATTAAAAATATTATTATTTGTATTAAAAATATTTTTAATTTTATTATTATTAATATTAAAAATATTATTATTTTTATGATGATTAATATTATTAATATTAAATATTAATATTGCTAATATTAAAAATATTATTATTTGTATTATAAATTTTATTGTTTTTATTATAATTAATATTATTAATATTATTAATATCATAATTAAGAAATTTTAAAAATATATCATTAATTTTGAAAAATAACTATAAATTTGATTTGAATGGTAAAATTATTCTTATTATTCTTATTATTATTATTACTATTATTAAATTAATAAATTTGAAGAAAAATATTATTATTATCGAAAAAAAAATAAGTTTTATATGAGGGGATTATAAACTATAAAAACTTAAGTCAGATAAGTTTATTATTATTATTATTAATATCATAAACATTATTAAATTTGAAATAAATTTTATTATTATAGGAAAAAAACATAGATGTGATTTGAATGATAAAATCAATTATTTTTATTATTTTAACTCGGGTTTGGAAGGACATGTCATACCCAAGTTGCTTGCGAGTGGCAAGAGCCAGACCCAAGTCCCTTGGGTCTTGCAGCCTTACCTAGCCCAAGACAATTGAGTAAAGCATCAGACCCTAGGATAATGGTTCTACGTCATGACCCAATGCTCTTGGATCTTGCGTCCTCACCCAACTATAATGGGTTTGGATAGACCCAAGCCTTTTGGGTTCCTCATTTTAGAGGGGCTCAAAGCTCTTGAGCCTGGTGTTGTAGCCAAACCCACTTAAACTTAGATAATTTTATTGTTATTATTAATGTAAAAAATCATATTATTTGTATTATAAATATTTTTAATTTTAATGTTGTTAATATTAAAAATATTATTATTTGTATTTGAATTAATATTTTAATATTACTATTTGTGTTATAAATTTTCTTGTTTTTATTATAATTAATATTATTAATATTATAATTAAGAAATTTTAAAAATATATCATTAATTTTGAAAAACAAACATAGATTTGATTTCAAGGGTAAAATTATTATTATTATTATTAAATTAATAAATTTGAAGAAAAATATTATATTATCGAAGAAAAACAAAATGGTTGGGGCGGGTGCGGCCCAGTGCAAAAAAAATTTCAAAACAAAATCCTTCCAAAAAAATTTTCCCACTTATTTTTTTTATGAAATTTGCTTAATATTGGTTTTTATTTTTATACTGTAAAGATATAAATTTAGTATTAAAATACCTCGTTTTCATCGAAATATTGCAAAAAATTATAAAACAAAAAAAATATTTTGTTTTCATGCACACGGCTAAGTCTCTCAAAGATTAAAAAAAAAAAAACCATATCGTATTTTCATACAACAAAACTTCAAAAAATATTTGTTTTAGCATGCATTTTGGTTTTAATAACCAGTTTATTATGAGAACTAGGCCAATATTTCAAAAATACCCCAAAAATATTTTGTTTTCTTTTAGTATCTTGGATTATGAATTTATACATAAAAAATATTCCTGACATTAAAAAGGTAGATTGATGTTAGAACGGTGAGGTTTTACTCGATAAGATAAGGATCTCTTTACTAAGGAAGACTTTTCTTAAACCTTAGACAAACCAACAATTAGAAAACACGACAAGACCTTAGTTTTTTATCAGACAATTAAATAATGCAGCCTACCTTAGGTAAGGTGTATTTGGGGTGCTAATACCTTCCCTTTACGCAACCAGTCTTTGTGCCCAATCTCTGAAACTAGTTAGGGTTCCTAGTGACTAAAACACTAGGTGGTGACTCCCATTTCCCTTTCCCACTGATAAAAGATAAGAATTCCTTGTCTCCCTATATTTGCCATATACATACGAGAGTGGACGATCGCCATTGACACCGCGCGGGCACGTGCAATAGAATGGCGACTCCGCTGGGGACCTTGTGGACTAAGCTTTGTTTATGTCTGATTTTTGTATTATTGTTGAGTTTGTATGTTTGTTTTTTTAAAATATGCATTTTCCTTTTATTATTTACGCTTTGATTCTTGCACGTATCGTTCACACATTGTATAAAATAGATTTATGCATCATTCACTTTTTTATGTGAGAGTTTACACTAAAAAACTTTAGGTTAATTGGGGGACTAGCAGCTTACCTTACGACTTTTAATCAAGGTTTAAGTTTGTGTAAACCCCAACTGTTTGTTGAGTGCTTAGACTAGTAATGATTGGTCCACATGCCATCTCATTACCTATTGAGCCCCCACATTGCCTTCACAAGGGTGATCACTGGGACAATAAGAGACCATTTTGAGACCAGGTAGAAAGCCTACTCATCATGTAATGTCCCCAAAACCTGTCCTTAGAGTATAAGCTCCCTAAATAGCCATCCATATCCAAAGAGCTTGGACAAACATTTACATCCATTCATTATAAATAACATACATATATGCACCAGGTTGAAATATAGGTCCCCAAAGAATCTACAACACCCAACTCCGAGCAAGAAACATGGAAGATGAAGAGTGTGCTCAACGTGATGCCCATTTTCAAGAAGAGTTGGAGTCTCTGAAGACAAGCGTTGCTAGCCTCACTAGCTTACTCGAATAAATATTGAGAAATACCTCTGGTAAAGGTCCTTCTAACCAACCTGTCACCTTCAATCAGACTCCGAAAACAGCTCAACCCGAAGAAATAATGAGTGAACATGGTCAAGAGCCTCAACACAATCCAATATTTGTGCAGTCAGTGATAACTGCTCCAGCCCTGACAGTCATGGACGTATTTGCCAATGAGTCCGACAAGGCCAAGTCATCCAATAACATCGATCAAGATCAAATGGCAGCGCTGGAGGCTAGAATCAGAGTCATCGAAGGGGTGAATTTATATGACCCAGTACGAGCAGCAGAGATGTGTTTGGTACCAAATGCGGTTGTCCCGAAGAAGTTTTGTGTTCCTGAATTCATCAAATATAATGGAACACCCTCATGACCCACCTCAAGTCCTACTGCAATAAAATGACAGAAGTAGTATATGATGAAAAACTATTAATGCACTTTTTTCAGGATAGCTTAAGTGGGGCAACATTGAGCTGGTACATGAGATTGGATAATACAAAGATTCGAAGATGGAAAGATCTGGTGGAGGCTTTTGTCAAGCAGTACAAGTACAATATGGAAATTGCTCCTGATAGAATTAGCTTGTCCAATCTGAAGAAAAGGGACAAAGAAAGCATAAGGGAATAGGCTCAAAGATGGCAGGAATCGGTTGCTCAAGTGCATCCCCTACTTCTGGACAAAGAGATGGTCAATCTATTTGATGACACCCTCGAGGCACCATACTACGATCATGTGATGGGTAGCTTAGCTCAGCAATTCACTAACGTTGTGGCAGTATGTGAGCGCATAGAGCAAGGCGTCAAGAGTGGTAGAATTTCTGCACCCACTAAGAAAAATGGCTTCGAAGGGAAGGAGGTCAACCATGTTGGAGATGGCTACAGGGGTAGGAAAAACCCATCCCAAAACTACCACACTCCATCCCAAATTACCAACATTAAAAAACATGAGCCCCAAAACTTTCAAGTCGAAAGCTAAATTAGAAATTACCAAAGCGTCCAAGAACAACTACCTCCATTACCGCTACCCTTAAATTAGATGTACCAGAAGCTGTTAAGCATTGGGCATATAGCTCCCGAACCTCTAGCACCTTTGCAGCCACCTTACCCTAGCTGGTACAAGCCAGAGCTCACTTGCGAATACCATACTGGTATTGGTGGACATAACATTCATAATGTGCCTCTATTTTCGTTGTTGTTTCGTGCCTACACAAGCACACTATTTACTCATGAAACCATTGTACCAAGAATCCTTCATTGTGTTTCCAAAACTATGCATGATCTCACACGTTCACAAGGATTGTTGGGGATTCAAAGTTTTAGTACAAAAACAAAAATCATATTTGTGTTTGTCCAAACAAACAAGTTTTGGAAATTCAAATGATTCCTTAGAAAGATAACCATATACCTAGAAAACCTGAATAAAAACCTAAACACCATGAGATGACTCCAAAGCTGGGTTTTAACTAAATGAATAATGAGAAACCATTTTGCACACTCGTGTAAAAGCAAGGCTTATCGATCCTAAATGCATTTTGAAATGAAGAAAATTCATCTTTGATAATCCTTTCACGAGGCTAAAATATATCCTTTGCAGTCCCTTTTTGAGTTGAGTAACATTTTTTAAAAATAACCTTAGCTAAGATCACAACCCACACTGGGGGGCAAGTGCGAGAGATACATAAAAATCCTCAATAATTAAAAGTGCCACAAATAACACTAGGGGCATGAAAGAAAATTCTCAATGATCAAAGGTGCCCAAACAAAGCCAGGGGCATGAAGGAAATCCAAATGATCTAAAAGATTTAAGCTTTCCACAAAAATAATTGATATGATGATGCTCAACCAAGTGAAGAAAGAAAAGAAAAAACAAAGAGAAAAAGCCAAAGCCTGACATTAGAGGGCACAATGGATCATTTTGGAAAAAAAATGCAAAAGACAAAAGATCTGGAAACAAGCACTAGTGATCCTTAGTCTTGAAATCCCTTAAAAACCTTTTGAGCCTACAAGTATCATTTTCTTCATAACCAAGAGTCAAAGCCCACATTATGTACCTAATCAAGCCCTTTCTAATCAAAGGCAAGCAATTTGGATCGGTAGGCAATGCTTTCTTATGAGAAACAAGTCATTATTCATACAATCAAAATGAATGCTTTGAAGATCAGTTCTCTGTAACCCTCAAATTAAAAGTTTGAACCTTTTTGACCAACAAAATGTCACTTCATACTTTCACCAAAAGCAAAACAAAATAAGTTTTCGTCACTTCTGAAAACTTGTCCATAGGAATCATTTGAATTTCTTCATAACGAGTTTGCTTTAAACTGATGTCAAAATGATTTCTGTGTCTGGAATAGCTTTGAAATTCCAAAAATTCTACATGAAAACAACTCATTGTAAATAACCAAACCTTCTTTCACGTAGCCTCATCACAAAAGAAAACCCAAATTGAACACTTAGGGGCATGATCAAGCTGGGGGGGCAATCTAAAAACGCATAATAGGGTTGGCTCCATGATTCCCTTTCTAAAAAACAAAATGTAAGGCAAAGCTGGTGACCTTTGAGATAAAGGTTGGAGGACAAAAAAGTATGATGATATCAAGCCTTTCCTAGAGGTCAAGATCACAAGATGTTACTCGAGTAAGCAAGAGTGAAAAAGCCATCGAAGTTTACTACCAACACTTCAACTTTTGAGAAAAGGAAGACTCTATAAAGAAAAGAAGGACCTATATTTCTTAGGTAAGTATACATGCATATTGATCATAATGCATTGTTTTCATCATTGACAGATCGGTGTTTCACCATCACCTTTTGGGTAGTGTGTTTTTTAACCCTACCACATATCGAGTGCGCCTTTGAGCCCTCATCACTCGGGTAGTGCGTTTTTCTAACCCTACCTCCTTTCAAGTATGCCTTTGAGTCCTTATCTTTCAGGTAGTGCGTTTTCTAACCCTATCTCCTTTCGAGTGCGCCTTTGAGCCATCATCCCTCTTCGAGCCCTATCATGCCATCCTTTCAAGACAATTCATTTTTTCATTTGGGTAGGTCACCCATAACAATGAGACCATTTTCCATATGGGTAGGTCACCCAATATAATGAGACCGTTTTTCATATTATCTTTCATCTAGGTAGGTCATCCATTAACATCATACCACTTTTTTATTTCCACCTGGATAGGTCACCCATAACAATGAGACCATCTAGGTAGGTCACCCATTACAATGAAACCACTTCATATCTTTTTTCTATCTAGGTAGGTCACCCATTACAATGAGACCACTTCACCTTTTTATCATTTTTCTAGGTAGATCACCAATTACAATGAGTCCATTTCATATTTTTTCCATCTAGGTAGGTCACTCATTATAATGAGACCATTTTCCAATTGGATAGGTCACCCATTATAATGAGACCATCATTTATCTGGGTAGGTCACCATTACAATGATACCACTTTTTTTTTCTTTTTTCTAGGTGAGCCACCCATTACAATGAGACCACTTCACCTTTTTATTATTTTTCTAGGTAGGTCACCCATTACAATGAGACCATTTCATATTTTTTACATCTAGGTAGGTCACCCATTACAATGAGACCATCATTTTTCCAGGTAGGTCGCCCATTACAATAAGATCATTTCACATTTTTTCCATTTAGGTAGGTCATCCATTATAATGAGACCACTTTCAAAACTCTTTTTTATCTTCCACTTAGGTAAGTCACCCATTACAATGATACCACACACATTTTTTTGGTCTGGTTAAAAGAAATCACCGGATGGGATTTTAGGTTAACCCAACCGTAACACCGATTTAAGCTTTGGTTAAAGAGAATCACCAGATAGGATTTCCTGTTGACCGAGCTACACATAGATATAATTTGGTTGTGGTTAAAGGGGATCGCCAGAAGGGATCTCATGTGAAGCCTGAGAATAAAGTATGCAAAAAAGGGGGGAGTTTATAATAATTTTAAAAAATGTTATATATATATATATATATATATATATATATATATATAATAGAAGGGGCTAAAATAAGAAAAAGGGAGAAAGATGGGACCAAAATGAATTAAGAAGAGATGGGACTATAAATACCCATCCCTTC
>Ga0307513_10012426_pt1 | contig 10510 bp, 7 predicted proteins | sample 15_EM_MG_FD_202174 | JGI IMG/M metagenome (GOLD analysis project Ga0307513, IMG submission 202174) | Populus trichocarpa ectomycorrhiza microbial communities from riparian zone in the Pacific Northwest, United States - 15_EM | ecosystem: Host-associated > Plants > Roots > Unclassified | place...
ATTCTTGGCGGTGGAGGCCAGCGATTGATATTGCGGCGAGATCGTGATGGCGCCGTTGGTGAAGGGCACAAATTGATTACTGGCGAGATTGAACACACCCACCGTGATCCCTGCATCCACTTCAAACTTTCCGTCCGACGTGGTGGGATGAGGCTGCGGACTCGCCTTCAAAAGAATCGAGCCGCCGATGTCTATGCTCAGCATGCTTTGAGAGTTTGCCTGCCGGATGATGGCGAACACCGGACTCCAAGGATCGGGCGGCGGCGCCGCCGCGGCGGCTCGAGCCACTGAATTTTTAGCGCGCGCATCTCTGCCCGCGCCTAGCGCCATGGTCTGCTCCGCCACACGGTCGCGTCCTTGCAGCACTCGCTTGCTGGGCTGCGCGGCGGAGGCCCTCGCTGCGGTTGTTGTCGGAGGTGTTGGAGGAGTGAAAGTCTGCAGGCAACGGCCCGGAACCACTTGCGCCAGTTCGCCCGCAAGGGCCGGGCCGATGGAGCCGAGCACGCGCCCATAACAAAACTGGTCGCCAGAGGTAAAAACGTTGGCGGGATTGTTTTGGTGAAGATCGACGGTCAACTTCACGGCGAGACCCTGCGCGCTGGCGGCTTGCAGCGCCGTCAAAAGCGGAGAGCCGGAGATATCGCCATTCCAGAGCACGTTCTGGAGTGTCCCCATCCAGTTGCCTACCGCCCCCCAACTGCCCCGCGCGCCGCTGATTCTGCCATTCAACTGGCGCAATTCCGGAACGGTCATCAGTCCCTGTAGTCCCGCGCCGTTGGGCAAGGTGACGGAAATGCGCAAGCCGAAGACAGCGCTGCGGCCTTGCTGATCCGGATCAAGGTCAACCATTTTGGCGATGTCGTAGAAGCCGCCTTGCCCGTCGCTCATGGCCGTTTTCGGGCTGGGGCTTTGCACGAGCGCGCCGATAACGGCGTCACTCGCCTGAACCTGGGCGCCGCCAATCCCTACTGCACTCAACACCGTACACTCTTCGAGCCACCATTGAGCGGCTCCCATCGGGTTCCACCCCGAATCACCGGGGGTATTCGTGTGCCCCATGTTGTATTGATCCGGAGGCGAGGAAACCTCGAAATCCATACCTGGCGTATAGTTCTGGGTAATGTTGTTGAGGGTGCTTGGACCGGTATAAAACAGCCCACTGAAGTGGAGGCGCGGAAAATCCAGATAGCTCATAGTTTCTCCTATTTAGACCTTTTCGGGATTGGCGTTGGCAATGACGGCTGCGGCATATCGGGGATATGGACCAAGTATGCGACGGTATCCTTTTCCTGTGCTGCCACCTGCCTGGCCAGGCGCTTCAGGGCGGCGATTCTGTCCTTGTCCTTCGACGTTACGTACATCTTTTCTCTTCGCCGGCGTCAAGAAATAATTGTCCGACAACCCGCGGAAACCCCAGCGAAGCCTGGCGCTCGCCTGCTGTCGCCCGCCTTTGTGGTAATTCGCCCGGTTGAAAAATTAGGCTTGTCGCGCAGATCGAATGTTTGCTAAATCTGGATCTTAGCTTCACTATCGCGCGCCCTCAGCAAAGTCGGACACTTGCGACAAGCCGGGGTCGCCGAGCGCGGAACATTAACTATTAGAAAGAAGAGTTCCCCAATGCACGAACCCGGCACGCGCAGGATCGCAGGAAATTCCAGGCTTTCGCTGAGGAGTCTGCTGCTTCAAGCTACGATAGGTCTCAGCCTCTTATGTCTGGCGGGCTCCGAATGCGACGCGGGCAAAAAAGAAACGAGCACCCCCACGGCCCCGAATGCTGCGGCAGTCAGTCCCGTGCCGGCGGCGCCCTCGCTTCCCCCTTTTCCGCCGCCCGTCCTTAGCGGCAATATTCCCGTGGCCGTTCCGATTCCAAAGAGTGTCGCCTCGCCCGAGCAGGCGCGGCCGTTTTTCGATTCCTTCTCGTGGCAGTCTTTTGTCGCCCTAAGCTGGCCGGCCGTGCCCGGACAGCGCGGGGTGGCGCAAAATCCAAAGGACCCGAAATCTTTGCTGACGGCGCCGAACGGCACACCGCTGGTCTGGGGCACCTATAAAGAGTCATTCGAGCTGTTTGGTCAGCGCGAGCAGCGGCCGACGGCGTGGGAGCTCTTCACTAACCCGATTCCAGAGTGCAAAGACCAGTCGCCGGGAATCAAACGCCTCGTTATGCTCACGAAGGGCGACAGCATTCTGGATGAGACCAAGCAAGCCTTTTCCTTTCCTTTGATCGACCAGAACCGGAACTACGCCCGCTACGAAGTCCGTTATAACAAGGCCTTTTACAATTTCGTGCGCGGGCGCGATAAGGACCCGAAGTCCTGGCTCTATCAGCTGAAAAATCTGGCCCGGGTGGAACCGGTCTCGATGCCGGCGAGCCCGGCCAAGCCAGATCCGGTCGGCGCTTTGATGGTGAAGGCGGCCTGGCGCGAAATGACAGATAAGGATGATCCCAACCGCTACTATGTCGTTGCCGCCTTGCTTTATGATCCCGCGACCAAGGACTGCGTGCAAAAAAAGATGGGCCTGGTCGGGTTGCACATAGCTCAAAAGCTCACGGCTTTCCCGGAATGGATCTGGTCGAGCTTCGAGCAGGTGGACAACGTGAAGCGCGGGCCTGGCGCGACTGCGAAGACACCTATTTCATTCAATAACGGCACGGACGATCCGAAAACGATCGGGGGCTATGCGAATCGGCCTGCGCAGAAGGGCGTTGCCACGGTGCCGCAGGCCGAGCGAACGCCGGTCCAGGTCACGCGTTTCAATCCGATTCCCAACACGCCGCCTGGTGCTTCCACCCTGGAGGTGAATGCGGCCTGGCAAGAGGCCCTGAAAGGCACTGTTTGGCAGAACTATGAATTGGTCATCACCCAGTGGCCATCCAATCCGGCTACTTTCAAGACCAAGGAGGCCGGCGGCATTTATCCGCAGGATTGCGGGCTGGCCTTCCCGGCCGATGGAGCCACTAACACCACCATGGAGACTTACTTCCAATCGTCTCAGGACGCGCTGGGCGCCGGTGGCAATAGTTGCATGGCTTGCCATTACGGAGCCGGGCAATCCGATTTTAGCTGGGGCCTGAATCGCCGCGCTCATTAAAGGTATGTCCGAGACAAAGGAGTGAATAACATGACAGAAGCTTCCAGCTGCCCGACTAACTGGTCGATGTTCCATGGCGACCCGGCTCATACTGGCAACGCCGCCGGCAGTAATATTACCAGTGAGAACGTCGGCAAATCTCTCAAGCTCCTGCGGAGTGTGCAATTGCGCGGGTCGGTCCTTTCCACTCCAGCTGTAGTAGACGGCTTCGTTTACGTCGGCACAGCTAATAGCCACGATGCCGTGGGCGCGAACGGCGGATCCTTTTTCAAGATCAACCTGGAAACCGGGGACACCAAGGAATTCACCTGGAACATATCCCGGCCTGAAGGTGACACCCATGGGTTTACCGGCATGGGCTGCACTCCGGCGGTCGCGAATGGCAAAGTCTACTTCACCGCCTTCAACGGCAAGCTTTACTGCCTGGACCAAGAAACGCTCGAGCCGGTCTGGATCACCGATCTCCGCTATGCGGACCCGCTTCACAATCAGCCCGTCACGAATGTCATGGGCACCGATCAAGGCTATGCGCAGGTGGAGGGATGGTCCTCTCCCTTGGTCATTAACGGTAAAGTCTATACCGGCATAGGAGAGGGCGAGAACCCGTTTGCCTATAGCTTTGTCTATTGCCTCGATGCCGAAACTGGGAGCGTCCTCTGGATGTTCTGCACCTGCCAGTTCCAGAAGGACCAGGACAACCAGCCCAACGTCCTGCCAGCCGAGCTGCTAAACAACGCGCCTTTACCGCCGCCCTTCTCGGTGTATGACGGTGTGCCTTTCGTCAAGGGGTGCTCGGTGTGGGCGGCGATCGCTTACGATGAGAAGCTGGACCGGCTCTATTGCTCGACTGGCAATCCGCAGCCGGACGGGGCGCTGCCCACCCACGGCTACTCGAATGGCCTTCTGGCCTTGGACGCAAACTCCGGCCAGTTCAAAGGCTTTTGTCAGTTTCCGGCGGAAAGCAGCTACAGGGTCTCCGACAGCGATATCGACGTGGGCGGCTCGGCTACCATCTTCACGCGCCAGGGCCAGAAGGTTGTCGGGATCGGCTGCAAGAACGGGTCCTATATGATCCTGGACGCGGAAACGTTGGTGCCGGTGGTTCAGTGGCGCCAGATGCTGCCTTATTATAACAAGGACGGTCCTAACAAAGGCGGGCAGATCCCGACCGTGGATCCGCATGGGGACGATTACCCCGGCAACCCAAACCCTCGCCGGACTAACGAAGAGTCGAATGCACCTGCACCTCCCCCAGCCAGCGATCCCAACTACACCACCGAAAATTACTCCGGTACCTATAGCACGGCCGCCATTCACCCGGGCACCGAGAGGTTGTTTATCGGGATTGGCGGCAATAACTACCATTTTCTAGCTCCGGGCATTAACTCCGATACCACACCATTCATGCGGGCCCTGGATTGGAATACACTCAAGGATGCCTGGCCGTTGGATAACAACGACCCGCAACGTTATCTCAACTCGAACCCACCCATGTACGCGAACGCGGGCGAGAGCGGCATCAGCGTGCCGGCCGTGGTTAACGACGTCGTCTTCTGCGCTACTACCAAAATCTCGCTTTATGCTTTCAATGTTAATGACGGCAAGCTCCTTTGGCAGGACGACCTCGGCTCGCCCACCCAAGGCTACTCTGGCGGTTACGGCTATTGCATGGGACCCGCTATTTGGCAGGATTACGTGGTAGCCGGCGCCCTCGTCTTCGGGCGGGACGGCGGCCTTTTAAATATCTACAAACTCCAATAGCTCGGGTGCCAGCCAATGAAGACCCTTATTGTGCTCGGTTTCCTCACCGGGCTGGACAACCTGCAAATCACTCCTGGACTCGGGCTGATGGGAATGCCAGCGGCGCGCCGATGGCTGCTCGCCTTGACCTTCGGCCTTTGCGAGGCGGGAATGCCTTTGCTGGGCCTGGGCATCGGACGCCTTCTTCATCGCTCCTTCGACATGAACGCCGATAAGCTGGGCCCTGCCCTGTTACTCTTTTGCGGGGCGCTCATTATTTGGCTGGCATTCAGGGAGAAGGATGTTGCGCCGCTCATGACAAGCCGCTGGACGTTGTTTGGCTTGCCGCTATTACTTAGCCTTGATAACCTCCTGGCTGGAATCGGAATAGGAGCAACAGGCCAGCCGTTTCTCCTTGCCGCCCTGGTCCTTGGCCTCATTAGTACTGTGATGTGCTTTATTGGCCTTTATCTGGGCAATTCCTTGCGGCGTTACATTCCCGAAAAAGCCGAGCTTCTCGCTGGAGCCTATCTGATCGTGTTGGGTCTGGCACAGCTTCCGGGCGGAACTTCCGGTTGACTCAGTCCCAGGCCGATAAAGGATAAAATGGATCTCGTCGCCCGCGGATTAAACTTCCCCACCAGCCTTACCTTCGACCTCGAAGGTAACGCGTATGTGGCAGAAGCAGGTTTGCCTTTCGATCGGGCCAGACCCGGAGGACGGATCTTGCGGATTGCGCCCGATGGAGAGGTAACGACCTTGCTGGAGAAATTGCGCTCGCCGGTGAACGGCCTCACCTTTCACGCTGGCTCTCTCTTGATCTCGGAAGGGGGGAATCCCGGCCGCATCAGCCGGTTCTACCCGCAAGGCGAATGGTCCATCCTGGTGGATGGCTTACCGGGCCTTGGAAACTACCATACTAACATGGTGGCCGTGGGCCCAGATGATAAGCTTTACTTCAGTCAGGGCGCGATGACTAACAGCGGCGTCATAGGACTGGACGCATTCGAGCTGGGCTGGCTTATGCAGTTGCCGCACAATTCTGACATACCCGGCTGGGAAGTAGAGCTAGCCGGAGTTAACTTTGAAACAACGAACCCTCTCAACTATGGCGATGAGCCCAACGCTGTCACCGGAGCGTTCACCTCCTTCAATACAGTCACCCGGCCCGGACAGCGAATTCCCGCCCGCGTTCCATGCACCGCCGCGATCATGCGTTGCAGCGGCGATGGCTCCAATCTGGAGCTTGTAGCTTGGGGACTGCGTAATGCCTACGGTTTGGGATTTTTGCCCGACGGCCGGTTACTGGCACTCGACCAGGGCGCGGATGAGCGAGGTAGCCGCCCCATCGGCAATGCTCCCGATCTTCTCTTCCAGATCGAATACAGTAAATGGTATGGCTGGCCGGACTTCATCGGCGCCGTGCCGGTGACCGATCGCCGTTTCCTTCCCGCCCAAGGTCCTTCCCCCGAGTTCTTGCTTTCCAATCACGATGAGTTGCCGGCACTGGCAACCCCGCTCCTTCAGTTCCCGACGAATAGCGCCGCGACCAAGTTCGATCTGGCCGCAGCCGGGCCTTGGGAAGGTCAGTTAGTCGTCGCTCTTTTTGGCGATGAGAAACCAATGACTGCGCACAACGGTCCGCGCGCGGGACGCTCGGTCGTTCGGGTGGATCCCGCCGATTGGTCCCTGCATCCTGTCAATCTGGGCCCATTTCAACGACCCATCGACGTCCGGTTTCCACCGTTTAGCGATGACCTCTGGATACTCGATTTTGGCGAATTCGAAATCGATGAGACCAAGAAGGTTCAAGCACGCGCCGGGAGCGGAAATCTTTGGAAGGCCTCGCCCGGAGAATACGAACCCTCTGCTTTCGTTTCGACAACTAACACGCGACGCGCAACCGCGCTCGCTTAACTTCAACAATACTATGGCTACTGTTTCCTTCGCTAACGACATTCAACCCATTTTCACTCAGTTCAGGGGCCAGATGCTATGGCGTCTCGATTTGACCTCTTATGATCAGGTGAAAGCGAATGCCCAACTCATCTACAGCCGCATTACCAGCACGAGCGATCCAATGCCGGCAGCTCCCTTCGACCCGCTGACGAAGGAACAAATCGCCTCCTTTAACGCGTGGATGAATGGCGGAATGCTTCCGTGATTCGATCTGAAGCCGGCGAACCTCGAGGCTGGTTGCTGCTAAGTAAGGGTTGGTAGACGGCGAGAGGCTATTCGCGCGACACCATTCGCCCCCTTTACGGCTCTTCCTTGGCGCGCGCTAGCTCAACTGCATCCCTGGCTCGTGCCGCATTCCGTGCAAACACCGCACGCGCCCGCGCGCACCACTTTGTCGCTGCCGCAGTGCGAGCAGAGGATGTCCATGAACATGTTCCCGAGCGCTTCCTGCACGCGTTCCGCGTGAGTGTGGCCATTGCTCGCGACGTGGGGATTACCTTCATTCGGCGCGTGGTTCGTGATCACATCGATCAACTCCTTCTCGGCCGTCCGCGATAGATCGGGGACGGGCCGATTGAGCGCCTTTTTTTCCATTTCCGGAATTTCTTTCATTGGCAGGTCGCTTTGGCCGCGGTTCGGCGACGTCGCTTCCTTGTAGCCCGGGATGAACTGGCAGCCGAGCCAGCGGAACACATAATCGGTAATGCTGGTCGCGTTCCGGATGTCGGGATTCTTCGTGAATCCGCTCGGCTCGAAACGTTGATAGGCAAATTTTTTCACGAGGCTCTGCAACGGAACCCCATATTGGAGCGCGATGGAGGTGAGCGTGCCGACCGTGTCCATCAACCCGCCGATCGTGCTGCCTTCCTTCGACATGGTGATGAAAAGCTCGCCTGGCTGCTGGTCCTCATACAAACCCACCGTGATGTAGCCTTCGTGCCCGGCAATCTCGAACCGGTGCGTCAACGACATGCGCGTGTCCGGCATCCGGTGACGCGTCGGCTGGTCGAGCCGGCCGCGCAAGGAGGCGACTTCCTCGTCGAGCTCGATGATTCTGCTTTCCAACTCGCCGCGATCCAGCGTGGCGACCGATTCGTGGTCGATCCCGCCCATGTCCTTCGTCTTGCGCGTGTTCAAGGGCGCGGAACGCTTCGAGCCGTCGCGATAGATTGCGATCGCCTTCAGACCCAGCCGCCAGCCTTCGACGTACGTGTTCATGATTTCGTCGACGGTCGCCGTCTCCGGCATGTTCACCGTCTTCGAAATCGCGCCGCTCAGGAACGGCTGCGCCGCCGCCATCATTCGTAGATGCGCCATGTAACCGAGACTGCGTTCACCTTTGTAAGCCTTGAACGCGCAATCGAAGATTGCGATATGCTCCGGCTTCAGTCCTGAGGAAATCGTCGAGCCGTCTGAATCCGCGATATCCTCGATCGTGTCGAACGCGTCGATATGCGCGATGATGCGCTCGATCTCTTCGGAATTGTAGCCCAGCTTGTCCAGCGCGGGCGTGACCGTCTGATTCACGATCTTCAACATGCCGCCGCCCGCGAGCAGTTTGTATTTCACCAGCGCGATGTCGGGCTCGATCCCAGTCGTGTCGCAATCCATCAGGAAACTGATCGTGCCGGTGGGCGCGAGGACGGTGACCTGCGCGTTGCGATAGCCATGCCGCCGGCCCAGCTCCGAAGCGCTATCCCAGACTCTGGCCGCTTCCTTTTTCAAGTAGGCGAACTCTTCGTTCGCCGCGATTTCATTCACGGCCGAGCGATGGAGCTCAATCACTTCCTGCATCGGCGCGACGTTGTTCTTCGCCACCGGCTTTGGCACACCGCTGCACCGCGCATCGCGATAGCCCGGGAACGGCCCCATCACTCGCGCCATCTCGGCGCTTTGCTCATATGCCTCGCCGGTCATGATCGAAGTGATCGCGCCGCAAATGGCACGGCCTTCCACGCTGTCGTAGCCGTAGCCATAGCTCATGATGAGCGATCCGAGATTGGCGTAACCGAGTCCGAGTGTGCGAAAAATGTGAGAGTTCTCCGCGATCTCCTTGATCGGGTAGCTCGCGTTATCGACCAGGATTTCCTGCGCCGTGATGTAGACGCGCGCCGCCGCCTTGAAGCGCTCGACGTCGAAGACTCCGTCCTCGCCTTTGAACTTCATCAGGTTCAGCGACGCGAGATTGCACGCCGTATTATCGAGAAAGAGATATTCCGAACACGGGTTCGTGGAGTTCTGCCGGTCGGTTCCCTTGCAAGTGTGCCACTTGTGGATGGTGGAATCGAACTGCATCCCGGGATCGCCGCAGATGTAGGTGCCTTCGGCGATTTTGCGCAACAGGCCACGCGCCTCTTTGCGTTCGCACGGTTTACCGTCGCGCACCTTCCGCGTCCACCATTCGCGATCTTCCACCGCGGCATCCATGAATTCGTCGCTCACGCGCACGCTCAGATTTTCATTCTGATACATGACCGAGCCGTAGGCGTCGCCGTTGTAGCTTCCGTCATATCCCTGCTCGATCAGCGCCCAAGCCTTCTTCTCTTCCTTCTGCTTCGCGTCGATGAATTCCTCGATGTCCGGGTGCCAGTCTTTCAGCGTGTTCATCTTCGCCGCGCGTCGCGTCTTGCCGCCGCTTTTCACCACGTTTGCGACCTGATCGTAGACTTTCAGGAACGAAAGCGGTCCGCTCGGTTTCCCGCCGCCGCTCAATTTTTCCCGCGTGCTCCGCAATGAGGAGAGATCGCTGCCGGTTCCGCTGCCGTACTTGAAGAGCATCGCCTCGCTCATCGCGAGACGCATGATGTCTTCCATCGTGTCCTCCACGCTTTGGATGAAGCAGGCGCTGCCTTGCGGATACTCGTACTGCGTCGCCGCGCGTTCGGCCTGGCCGGTTTCGCGATTGTAAAAATAATTCCCGAGCCCGGCACCCCGGCCGACTCCGTATTGATGATGCAACCCGACGTTGAACCAGACCGGCGAATTGAAAGCGCCATGCTGGTTCACGCAAAGCCAGGTCAGCTCATCGTAAAAAGTTTCCGCCGCTTCCGCATTCGCGAAGTATCCATCGGCGATGCCCCAGTCCGCGATTGTTCGCGTGACGCGATGCACGAGCTGGCGCACCGAAGTTTCACGCCCGCCTTTGTGTGGATCGGTCCCGTTAGCGATGTCGCCATAGAAATATTTTGAGACAGCGATTTTCGTCGCGAGCGCGCTCCAGCTCTTGGGCACCTCGATGTTCTCCTGCTTGAAAATCACCTTGCCGCTGTCGTCCGTGATTTCCGCCGTGCGCCGCTCCCAATCGATCTGGTCGAAGGGCGCGACGTTTCCGTCGCTGAACACGCGGTCGAAACGCAGACCCTTGCTCTTCCTTTTATTCCCGCGATTTTTGCTCCGAAGAGACGATTTCCGTGGACGATTGAGCGAGGAAGGGTGAATCCCGGGTTTGAGTTGGATCATGGCGGCGCGGCGGTTAAGGTTGGGAATAGACGAGAATAATAGTGAACAGCCCAGCCAATAAGTTGTGAACTGCGGTTAATTACAGCCAACAACAATTACTAGCGGAGCCCTTCCAGCGGACATACAACATGCGGTGGAAGCGTGTTCGAGGGCAAGCCGAAAATTGTAACATTTTTTTCCTCTCGCAGCGAGGTACTTAGGCAGGCCTCAGAACTTTCACGGGTCTCTCATTTCAGGTCGAATCCTAGTTAAGAACGCCAAT
>Ga0307513_10012427_pt1 | contig 10509 bp, 9 predicted proteins | sample 15_EM_MG_FD_202174 | JGI IMG/M metagenome (GOLD analysis project Ga0307513, IMG submission 202174) | Populus trichocarpa ectomycorrhiza microbial communities from riparian zone in the Pacific Northwest, United States - 15_EM | ecosystem: Host-associated > Plants > Roots > Unclassified | place...
AGCAACGGAGGACGAGTTTGGAGAATGCTCGGTATATGAAAAGTCAGTTTCGGGGAGTTGGACGCGCCGAATGTTGAGAGCGTCTGTGCTGATGCCCTGTGGTCGATGCTTGCTGCGGTCGTCGGTGACACGGAGAGACACAGCCTGGTTTGGCGCCCGTGGACCACTTGGTTTCGTTGGGGACGTTGGAGGCTGCTTTTGGGGTTCTCGCGATTTGGACGAGTAGCTCGACGAAGGAGTGTGGCCCTGGCGTGGTGCGCTAGCGGGGGGCCGCAGCATCAGCGTAGGTGGTCAGACGGGGTCGCAGGAGCAGCTATACTAACCGGCTGCGGTGACCAGATTGCAGTTGGGGAGGGTACCCCATCGAGCGGGGTTCGTGTTGCGTGTCGTTTCCGGTGTAGTAGCCAAGAATATCGCGCGAGTTATTCGTCTCAACTGCTGGTCGGTGCAGGCCACTCGTCGTGCCCAAGGTCGTCAGCGTTCCCCTCGAGGCCATTGGGGACCAACTTTGGCTCTCAGTTTGGCCACTCTTGAGCTCCTCATCCTTGTGGGAACTCAGCAACGCCAGCATCTGTTGCGATATCCTACGGCTCCGTCTCTTCAGCGACGTAACACATGTCGGCGTCTCACTGCTGCTGTTTGTAAGCGTTCGGGAACGCATCTTCGTCCCACTTCACCCTCGACTCGTCGACGACGACCGAGGTCGCCTTGAACTTGCAGTTATGCACTTGTAATCGTTGTATTGTACAGCACACTGCTGCGGCAGTTATCGATGGGCACCGCTGCGCGTTCGTACGATCAAGGGAGGGAGTCGTATCTCGCTTGGCTCGTCTGAAACGCGGGTTATATCCCTCCCAACCAGCCAACACGAGGTCAAGGCGTTACTTCGTCGTTCCTCGGATCCACCTGGAAGGCCCCCTGTCTCCTAGTTCCCCCACTCTATCTTAGCTTTCGAAGCCGGCTTCTCCAGTGGGCATGTCGGTCCTACAAGCGAACCAACGAACGAGAGAATGATACGGGGATGTGATTTAAACTGGACAAAGTACCCTCACCTGAACAATCCATTTCACCTCTTGCCTCGCCGCGTCCGTGCGTCTCTCGTCCGAAGCACCCAGCCCGAGTCTCACCATCCTCGCTCCCTCAGTGGGCTGTTCACCGCGATTGGGCGCGAAGCCTTTACACTAGCTATCTCGGCTGTTCACCAGCTCGCTGGCCGTTACGCAGCGCCGCCCAGCAGAGATCGGGAACGTGTACGCGCGGAAGATAGCTGCCACGTTTGACTGGGCGGATTGTCGCAGTAAACGGGAGGGAAACAGCACTGTAGCCTCCTCTGCACCCCGAAGCGGGGGAATACCGTAACCATCGAGGCGGAAATATTGGCCGTGATTTCAACCTCGTCCCGGGGTGTAATAATGGACCTCGTCCGTGCCTGCTATTGATATTTCGCCATCTCCCCTTTGGCTATCACACCACAGAGTATTACCCACACGGCACAAAGAACACCAAGCCGCACCGATGAGGATGAGCAAATAGTGATTATTGATGAGGGGCTTCCTTATTGAGGGGCGTATTAAGTAACTCCGAGATGACCAGACTGAGGATGGAAGGGAGGTGTAATGGAGCTAAGATGCTGCGATATGCTGAGTCAGAGGATCCTATCGCTCGCTCTTGGACGCTCTTCCACCTAGCGGTGAATTCCCGAAGAGCTCCGCCCGATTCGGGGTCAGACCATCCACCGGGTGAACAGCTTACCTCACTTATCTCATTACTGAGGGGTTCACAGGTGTGTGCTATTTATGTTACATGTCAGCATACCCCTTTTTACCTCGTTGCTGTAGAAGTCTCAGGGTTGCCGCGTGAGCGTGAGCCGGGGGGTGGGTGTTTGCATGGACAAATAGAGGTGTTGTTGAATTTGAGTCTGTGGAGAAGGATGCAAGTATTGTATCGTTTGGTTGGTTGTTTACACTTGTTGGTTTGATTTGTTTGGACGTGCGGGGGCTGTACATGTCTATTAGGACATCACGGCTGGTGGAGCGAAAGGAAATGTTAGAGTTTGGACATAGGAGGGCATACTTCCCATACTTCCTAACCTGGTACGATCGATCTCGTCCTTACCTCGTCCATCGGGAAATCCAGGGGCCGGTCCCAGCACGCACGTCAATAATACCCACCAGCCCTAGTACGCTCGAGGCCGTTCCCCGGGGCGGTGCATGCATCATGGACCACGGAGAATGGAAGGGAAATAGACTTTGGCTGGATCGGGACGGTCAAGCAACAAGCCGGAGCGGGGTTCTCCTTCCTTCCGTCGACCCCCGCAGGTGAGCAACGATCAAATGGTCCCGTCATGATATATCAATGTACTTATGCACGAGACGGTATCCGCTTCCTGCACAGTACGACACCAGTAAGGACGAACCAGTGGGAAGGAAGCGGAAGGAACGGAGGCTTTTGTGATAACCCTTTCAGGAGGGAGGAGGCGAACGGAGGAGGCGTACGGAGAGGCTGTCGCGCGCGTCAGTCGCTCAGTCGCTCGCTAGCTACTGCGTGCGTATAAGAGGCCGACGGACGGGCGTTCTCTCTCTCTCACAGGTTGTTGGTTTACCCCGACGGACGGACTTGGCTACTCTACAGCTGCTACAGCTGCTGCTGCTGCCACCGCCAGTACTAGTGCCAGCGGCGAGGCGAGGAGAGCGACAGACATTTTGTCATTTCCGGGCTCCCAGTACGACGTTACGCTCTCAGTACCGACTCAGTAATAGTATACTAGCCGATAAGTAACGCGACAAACAGCACTTCCTCCTGGTTGTCTCCTGGCCCCCTCTGGCTCCCTCACTTCTCTTGCTTCTTGGACGCCCTCACAACCACCAACACCACAAATCACCCACAACAATGGCCCACACCGCGACAGTCGATTTAGAAGAACTCGCCACCCTCGCAGACGCGTGCAACCTTGCTCACGCTCCGGATGCAAAGGACATCGCCGCACTCCACGTACGTACTCTCACCATTACTCCTTCCCCATTCATCTCCTTCCCTTGTAGTACCGCAGCTGAACCGTATTCCGGTACTTTTTGCAGGCCCAGCTCGCCAGCAGCTTGTATCACCTCTCCGCCACCCACCGGCCAGGACCAGTACCCCAGAATGCGTTCCCACCCTTGAGTACACCCACCTCCTCGTCGATGCGCAAGCAAGCTCCGTGGTCCTCCCCCGTACTCGAACCACATGCCTATGGGTGGCCATCCACTGCTTCCGCCTCCGTTTCCACTTCATCCTCTTCGAGCGGGACCTCATTCAAAGACAACGCAGATGAAGATGAGGAGATGATGCTAGATTCCCCCGTCCCGACTGGTCCAAACGCATTGGTCCCGGCTCTGTCGGTCAGACCGAGTGGTAGCATTACCGGCAGTGGCGGACGACCGTGCACTCCGGTCCTCCCGGTGACGACGACGACGATGACGGCAGTGAACACGAGTCTGGTGCATCCAAACTCGGTCTCGCACCATCACTTCCAATACGATCACTCCGGCCACCAACTCAACGGAACCTTAGACACCGCATACCATCCGACCGCGAACTCCTTTGCGACTTCCGATCCGTTCTACATGAACCTCCAACAGCAACAGCTGCTGCAACAGCAACAGCAGCAGCAGCGCTGCCGGATACTCCAGGGGACTCCACTGTCCCTTCAAGTCCAAGGCCAAGCCGCCGGCTGCTCGGTACAATATGCGCCTCTCCTCCGGCAGAACTACGCCCAGGCCTCCGGAGATGCGCCGAATCCGCTTTCTTCGTCTTCTTACCCCCATGGTGGTTTGCGACCCCGGTATTAGGTCGTGTTCGAGAGGCGTCGAACGCCGGGTGATAGTTGGGACTGGACAAGACTGGACAGTAAAACCCCGGTACTGACTAGGGAGGGCGGTCCGGTTTCGGTTTTCGATTTCGATGTGCTTCGATTCGATGCCATGGTAAGAAACCGCAACTGCACTTAGTCTCATTAGTACCGTACCGATGGTATTTTTCATACTATCCTATTCTATCCCCCGTTCGACTGTCCCCAAATGTTCTTGGACTTGAACTCTTTTCTCGCTTTCCCCCAATCGTTTGGTTACCGTTACCGTTGGTTATTTTGTCGCGACGATTGCTTTACCTTATTGCTACATGTATTGTTTCCCCTTCTCTTCCCACCGCTTATTGGTTGGCTGTCACGCCCTTGTCCTGTTTTGCCAATATACATACAGTCTCAACCACATTTCCCGTTATCATGCACGAAGTGTGCCATAAGTCAACTCCTGACGTCCAGCTGTCTTTCGAGTTGCGTAAAGGAAGAAATTGTATTTGCTTGTGCACAGGAAGACGAGATTGGGGACCATGTATATGCGAGACTAGGTATGTACGATGGCTAGGAGTACAGTACGCTAGGGAGCAGGCGAGACTAGAAGAGATCTTCCAGGGTCATTTGTTTCACGATGTCCTGTAGAGTGACAGTTAGTCTTAGGAGATAAGCACACGAGAATGACGTACGGTGTTTGATACCATGGCAGAAAACTCTTCAAAACTCAGTTTGCCGTCGCTGTGAGAGTCGTCAGTCTCAATACTGGAATCGCGAGACAGGGAGACAGGTACGCACCCGTCCTTATCAGCCTCCATGATCGTCTTATCGACAATCTGTTGCAATTGCGCATCCTAGCCGCACACGAGTCAAATTACAATTCCAAAGGTAACCACTGAGTGCGGGTTCGTACCTTGAGGTTGTTTCCAACCATCATCTTGAGCACGAGGAAGAGCTCTCCGTTGGAGATATACCCATCCCGGTCCATATCGTATACCTTGAACGCGACTGTCCGTAAAATCATGTAAGCGCCAGGAAGGGGGCCCCCGTTCAAACGAGCAGAACGAGCAAGGGGTACATACAGCGCAGCTTCTCCTCCCTTCCACCTCGACTACTGAACGCGCTCAGGCCACTGACAAACTCCTGAAAGTCGACCGTGCCACCGCCACTGGAGATTCCCCACCATCCAGTCAGTTTCCCGTCGCGTACACGGCGCTAAGATGGAGATGTAACGCACTCTTCGTCGAAAATGGCGATCATTCGCGACGCGAGTGGGTTGTTCGCTATCTGCGGGATCGAGAGGAACTCGTTTCGGTCGATCGAGCCGTTGCCGTCGCTGTATACCCCGATGCGTGTCAGTTAAAACTTGCGGCGCTCGGTTATTTAGGTGGAGTGTGTGGAGGATGGGGGGTGCCGGAACAGAGCGCGGAAACGGAAGAGACCGGCACGAACGCGTCGAGTTTGAGGAACCGCTTCTTCAGTCGCTCGAGCTCAGCAGCGTTGACTGGTTGGGTGTATCACCGTGGGACGTGGGACGTGGGTGTAGTGGAAGTGGCAGCCATCGACGTCAGTTGTGTGGTTAGGGACATCATTACAAGCAAACTAATCAGCGCCATTCCTGATGCACGATACGGTGCATAATGACTAGACACCCACAGTTTGTGTTCTTCTCCATCTCCGCAAAGAAGCCAGTCGCCGGCCGCCCGGCCCCTCCGCGCTGCGAGGGCCCAACGACGTCGATCTGCGGTATGCTCGGCTTATGCGCTTCCATTCGGTGCACTGTCGACACGCTATAAATTTAATAGGGGTTTTAGAGGTGAGATGGGTGCGGTGGTTGGAGTCAGGACTTGAGGGCCCGATTTGGCAGGTGGTGAAAGACTGTCAGATTGGCCCTACTTCCTTTGTCGGGCGTGGTACTTGCAAGGAAAATCGGAGGGATCGGACGGTACTCTGAGAAGTCGAGATACCACTCGCCCGGATGCACGAGGCAATGCGCTAACGTGTACTCAGGCAACCAGTACCGTATTTACTTACGCACCTACAGTAGGACGAAACCAAAATTTCTTCAGTACACGAACGCTCAGATTTAAAGCTTCACATATCAAGCATTCTTTGTGTCACGGCTTGACCACCTTCCCGATACCATAAATTTGCCCCAGGTGTTCCCATCCAACCAAGTCCTCAAGGACGCGCGACCTTCAATTTTCAGCGGAAAGAGCGTCGTGGCGGTGGCGTGGGTCATCTTCGCTTTCTCAATTCAAAACACGGTGCCTCGGTGCTGACCTCGTCTTGGTGCATCCAAACTACGCGAGACTCCTGAACCTCCCTCGGCATCAAGGGTTGTTAAATGTTCACAGGGATGAGATTACCACGGCCGAGCTGAAGAGCGAGATGACGCACCCTGAGGATCCTCGAGGACTTGTTCAAGGCAGCCTCCTTGGACATGTAATGAGGCCAGTCATGGTCTGGTAGTGGCAGGGTGTCATGGCCTGAAAGGCATGGTACTCTATCATTCTGAATAAGAGGCGATCCTGATGACGAAGGATCATCCCTCGCTTAGCAGTAGAATGAGGGGTTACGTCACGAAAATAGAGGCGAGAGTAGGCAGGCTGGATGTGGGAATAGGAAATGAAATAATTCAGACAGTCGAAGCGAAGTTGATCACCAGTGAGGATGAGCGTCTGGCCCCGTACGACGATTTCATGCCCATCACCCTCCATTGTAGCCATGTGGTCAATGGTCCCAAACCAGGTGAGACTGGGTCACCACAGAAGCCCCCTCGCGGGCTCTTTATCCTGTCTCATCGAACCTGACCGGCGCAGCACCGACAAAAAATCAATTAGTGCGCTTATCGTACTCAAAGATGGCAACAGCCTTCCGCGTCTCAGGTTAGGCCGGCGTGCTCTTGGCAGGAGCGACATCTGACCTTCTCAGTGATTACTTCATAATATAATTCAATTTAACAAATACTGATTTGTATTCGTTGGTCAAGAACTTGGGGTGTCCTAACGAAGCGAAGCGAACGAGGAAAGTGAAATAGAATGTTGATTTATGTGTCTGGTTTGTAGAGTGTGGGAGTTATATGATCCTCCAACATCATCTAACTCAATAGACAATAAAGAGAACTCTGAGCCATCCTAAATATTTATTGTCCCATTTAATTCTAAGCGGACAACCACTGGATTCAACCTTGTGCTTGTATGTCAATGTGATCTGCTGGGATCAAGATATGTGTACAAGATGATCACGTCATCCAGCCCAATACAACGGTTTTTGTTTATAGGGCATTCACCGGCGAATTCTACTTTGTGTTGAACACTTACCTTTTATTTACCCTGTGTGTACCATGCACTAGGATGCGCTAACCGATCCCGATGGTTCAACTCTCGTCCACTGCCTGCGTCCAGTATCCAACTCTCACGGTAGGAGTCACCAAACACGATGTACCCCACGGCAACGAGACACCGCATAATGAATCAGTCAAGCTCTGAAGTACTAGCTCCGGAGCCTGACTAATCAGAATTGTCTCTGTGATTCCCCTTTATCTCGCCTCTTAACTACCCCCAATGGGGCTAGAACAGGTCCGGTGTGGCGACAGAGTATATCGTCATCACCCGTGGTAAACGACGCGTAACCGAACGTACTTTGGCGCACTGAACTACTTCACAATTTTCTTTGAATATAACTCTACCCTATTCTCCTTCCCGTGTTACACTCCTAGTGACCCGTACTTTGTTTTATTGGCTGGCCGGGTCACCGTGTGATAATAATTCCTGCTAGGAAGGTTTGTAGTAGTGTATTTCAATCGAAATTATGATACAGCTCGGTTAGCTTCCTCCTCGAATTTCAGCAACGCCTTCGCCAAGTCGGATTGCTTCCGCTCGCTCGCACGCGCCACCCTGCTCTCCCTGAATACACAGAACATATCCATCCATACCCGTTTCGCAATCTTTCAGGCAGTCGAGTCCCGTGCCAACGACTGGCCCCTGATTGGCGATCGCTTACCTCATACGTACAAAGTGTTATGTTATTATTTCACATCATCTCCTCGCTCGAGACCTCGTTTCCAATCCGATCTAACCACTTCCGCCGGGATTTAGCCAGGACTAAATTTCCACTCGTCTCCTGTAGTTTCTATATAAACTATACAAGTTGGTAGAACGTTCTGTGTCTGAATCTCGACTTGGGCTCACCCTCTCTCTCACCGACTGGACTTGCATCCGATACCGAAAATATCGGTTGAAGAATCCCCCTTCAATATCCCCTTCAAATCCTAATACATCCGTTGCACAGCACCCTGACAAGGAACTCATTCAAGGAACTCATTCAAGACCTCAACTTTATCCTCTACTCAAAATAGTTGAATCAATCGTAGATTATTGAGCTCTTGATCACAAATACTGCCCTCGACAAAGACTGTGTCCCAATACACTGCATTAATGCCGAGCAAAGTTCAATACATCGAAGCTATCTATCGACGACTTTGGTCAGAAGAGGAGAGCACTCACAAATTGGGTATTGTGCAACAACAAAGACGCCCCGACTTTCGGGCAATGAATCGCGAGTACAGATTAGACCGCCCTTATATGGTCATGAAATATAAATGCTTGAGGTCTGGAGGGTATAAGAAAGAAGGAGCGAGCAATAGAGCAAATTTCATGACCGTCCGTTGATAGTGAGGTCACGGAGCGACATTTTCTATGCCGTCCGTGGACTGAGATACCGAGTTGAAACGAAGCCGAAGAGGGCGAAATTAAATTTAACTTGAGGAAATCTGTCAAGTGCCGCAAAAGCCGCGTTTTGATAGACCGGTGGCCACAAATAACCGGGAAACGGCTTACACGAGCTGTAGTGCGCGTAAAGGCGAACAGAAAGCAAAATATAGAGGGATGGAAAGATGAATTTACCTGTACAGGAGTTTTTTTGTTTAAATATACCCGGATACCAGAGTTATGACAACAATATACAAAATTGAGGCAAATAGAAATCGCAAACAGTGACTTGGTGATCGATCTATGCCCCGATCGAGGGCAAACGCTGCGCCGATACGTTGACCCGAGCCTGATAGTGGCCTACAGCTTCATTGAATGGCGCGGGATACAATTGGTACACGCTAATTCGTATTTTGGTTGTATAGTGGTACTGAATATGGGCAATTCTGTGATTTATCCGAAATTCCGAATGTCGCCCAGTGTGTCCTCCAAACCAACTTGCATAAGTGGATGTCCTGTCTTGCTGCCATAGCAAAGCTTGAGTCAGATAGGCTTCTGAAGGGCCCATCTAGGAGCATAGTGAAATATTTGAAAGCATCAAAGACAAGCCAGTCACATCATAGAATAAAGTGCCCATCTCATTTGACAACGAGATACTTGGTCATGGACACAGGATTGGAATATATCAGTCCAGTTCAGCGTGATAGCAAGTCGTATGTTGAAAGGTACGAAATTCTGGCCACCACCAAACTGAAATTGGGCTAAGGTAGTTCTGTATAGTTAGTTACAGGTCCCGTCAACCACCAGAAACAAGGACTTCTCTTCAAGATTTAGATGTACCGCATAAGCAGGGGTGAATTGTAAGGATTAATACTCCTCCAAGCCTGTGCTGCATCCTTCACACAAATTATTGCGACAGTAGACTATGTAGTACGAGTCAATAGCGCTAGTACTATACGAAAAGGACAAGGGAAGTAAGCAGGCCCAACCCATGACACATCCACATAAGTTTCTTATAATATGGGCGGGGTGGCAAGCCCAACAATAATGATATGGACTAGCAGTACGACCCCGGTGATCACCATCAAATACTGTGAATGCGCATAATCACCTTTAGGATTCGTGGAGAATATCAACAAATAGCTTTTAGAATGAAGAAAGTCCATTCCCTATTGCCTTGAAAACTATCAGCCTACAAGATCAGTATTTCAACCTGACTGAGAGCAAAGTGACAAAGTATGCCATGTTCTAAGAGGCAGCAATTATCTATGTACTCTCGCTTGGCAGAACTCTGTAAAGACAGAAAATGCATCCAGCAAACCACATACAAAGTAATTGTAATCTATACGACTAGTTAAGCCGGCAAAAGTAGTAAGGGATGGTCATTTATGACTCCCTGGTAGGCAAGGAAAACGCCAATATAAATCCTGGCATAAAGGCGTAACCTTATAGATACTAGGGTATGGTGTCAGACATGTTCATTGGAAACACATGGACCTTGTCGCGTAACAAATAAAACTACTGCCATCTGTGTCGTATGTTCTCATTGTGTCGTACCTTTCCCATGACAACACAAACAAAGAAGCCCCTTGTGACATTGTCGGTCCAGGAAATCACGTGCTCTAGTTCCGAGGGCCAGTGGTTTGGCGCAGGAATTACGTTGTAACGTGGAGATCCGTGAACCTTGTCTATCCAGTACATCGCCGTATCTGAACTAAATTCTCCTGAATCATGCCATTTAGCCGGTGGCTCGGTGCCAATAGAGTAATGCATATGCCGCGGCTCAGGTCCTAGCTATAGGAACAAGTTAATCGAAATCAAGGTCTCAGTACGGGAGACGAGCCGTACTGTTTTCGTTCTCCACTTAGTTTCGGAATCTGAGCCAGTAAACCAGCTCCGATAGATCGAAGGCAGCATGGCAGGCGTCACAACCGGTGAGCTTTCGCCTGGCCGCACCTTCCCTATAACGAA
>Ga0307513_10012428_pt1 | contig 10509 bp, 8 predicted proteins | sample 15_EM_MG_FD_202174 | JGI IMG/M metagenome (GOLD analysis project Ga0307513, IMG submission 202174) | Populus trichocarpa ectomycorrhiza microbial communities from riparian zone in the Pacific Northwest, United States - 15_EM | ecosystem: Host-associated > Plants > Roots > Unclassified | place...
CAGAACAAGGATGTCGTCTTAGGCGTCGGCGTCGCCGGAACGGGCAAAACTTATCTGGCCGTCGCGATGGCCGTGCAGGCTCTCATGCAGAAGCAGGTCAGCCGCATCGTCCTCGCGCGCCCCGCCGTCGAAGCGGGCGAGAAACTGGGCTTCCTCCCCGGCGACTTGCAGGACAAAGTTGACCCCTACCTCAGACCGCTCTACGACGCCCTCTTCGACCTCATCGACGCCGAACGCGTGACGAAACTTCTGGAGAAGCGCGTCATCGAAGTCGCGCCCCTCGCCTTCATGCGCGGGCGCACGCTCGCCGACGCCTTCATCATTCTCGACGAAGCGCAGAACACCACGGGTGAGCAGATGAAGATGTTCCTCACCCGCATCGGCTTCGGCTCGAAGGCCGTCATCACCGGCGACGTAACACAAATCGACCTCCCCACCGGACGCCGCAGCGGCCTCGTCGAAGCCGAACGCGTCCTCTCCGGCGTCGAAGGCATCGAGTTCGTCTACTTCACCGACCGCGATGTCGTCCGCCACCGCCTCGTCCAAATGATCATCAAGGCTTACGAAAGCCACGCGAGCAAGAGCGGTTTGTAATATGCCAATCGAAACTCTTCTCCCACTTGCGGGCGCATGGCTCTGGAGCAACTACGGAAAGAGCCTTGCCGGTAAAGCCTTTAACGCAGGCAAGGAAAAATGGGACGAGTCGAAGTGGGATACTGCCGCCGCAGCCTACCGCGCGAAAATCATCAAGCATTACGACTCGATGCAGATTATGGGCATGCCCGCGCCTGTCCCGCTTGATAACATTTTCACCGAGGCTTACATGCTGGATAAGCCCACCGCCTTTGGGCGGTTCGACATCGAACACTTAAAACAAAAGCCCGCAGACCCGGACGCGCCGCCGCCTAATGCTAAACGAATCAACGGCCTGAGACTGGTCACGGAAAAAGGAAATCTCTTTATTCTGGGCAAGCCGGGTGCGGGCAAAACTACCTTCCTTAAATATATAGCTCTCAAAGCAGCCGAACAGACGATTGATAAAGTCCCGATTTTAATTGAACTAAAGAAGTGGGCCGATTCCGGCAAGCAGTTATTGCAATTTATAGTGGATGAGCGTTTCGACGTTTGTGGATTTCCCGCAGCACAGCCGTTTGTCGAAGTGTTATTAAAATCAGGCAATGCGATTGTACTCTTCGACGGTCTTGACGAAGTCAATCAGGAGGGTGGGCAAAGGGATAAGCAGACTCATGAGATGAATAATTTCATCGAGAAATACGACCGGACGCAATGCCTCATCACGTGTCGCATCGCGGCCAATGATTATTCTTTCAAGCCTTTCACTTACGTGGAGATTGCCGACTTCACAGAACCGCAGATTAAAACATTCGTCAGCAACTGGTTTCGTAATAACGAAGGAGAGAAGGACGAAGACACCTACAAGAAATTTCTGACGGAGTTTGCGAGGGAAGACAATAAAGGCTTGCGTGATCTGGCGCGCACGCCCCTGCTTTTGACGCTGCTGTGTCTGGCTTTTAACGAGACGCTGACTTTTCCGCAGCGACGGGTTGAAATTTACGAGGAAGCGTTAGAGGCACTGTTGAAGAAGTGGGATTCGTCGCGAAGGATTAAGCGCGATGAGGTTTACCGCAAGCTGTCACTAGGTCATAAAGCAAACATGCTGGCGCGCATCGCGGCAGAGACGTTTGAACGAAACGAATATTTCATCCCCCAGTCGGAACTGGAAAGACGCATCGCGGATTACGTCAAGAACGTTCCGCCGCACGACGCGAGCGAAACAACCGACGGCGAAGTGATTCTCAAAGCGATGGAAGCTCAACACGGCATTTTTGTTGAGCGCGCCTATAAGGTGTATTCCTTTTCGCATCTGACTTTTCAGGAATATTTTACGGCCAAGTACCTTGTTGCTAACGCGGCGGAAGGTATATTAACGAATCTGGTCAGAGAACATTGCGCGGATGGGCGTTGGCGCGAAGTGTTCCTGTTGACAACAAGCCTGTTGCCGGATGCGAGCCAGTTTATGAAGACCTTCCGGCGTAGCGTTGACGAGTTGCTCGGAGGCGATGAAAAGCTGCAAGCAGTATTAGTATGGGCGGGTAAAAAATCAACTTCGATCCAAGCCGAACCGTGGTTGGTGCGTCCGGCCTATTTATTCGTAGACCTTTATTACCTAAGCCAAAGCTTCACCCTCGCCCTCGACCTCTCCCTCGACCTCGACCTCTCCCTCGACCTCGACCTCTCCCTCGACCTCGACCTCGACCGCGCCCGCGACCGCGCCCTCGACCTCGACCGCGCCCGCGACCGCGCCCGCGAGTTAGGGTTGAACGAACTTGCAGAAGAATTGGCCGCGCTCTCATTACCAACAGGCGAAGCCACTGCCGCAGAATGGCAGGAGTTCGCGGATAAATTGCGGGCATTGATGATAAAGCATAGAGACATCGGTCACGATTGGAATTTAACCGAAACTCAGGAAGAGAGATTAGCTGCTTACCTGAACGCTACGCGCTTGCTGCGAGATTGTTTGGAGTTAGCTACTATGCCGCCGGATGAGAAGAAGGCGATGTTGAACAGTTTGTATTTGCCTCTGGATCATGCGGGCAAAGGGTGGGATGCTTGAGAGGGGTTTTGAAGGTTGGCTGCGGCGTGTTGGCGGCGGGCGAAATGCGATTGGTCTGGAAGCGGCGTTTTAGAAGGCTTGCGTTGGTGTTTTGGAAGTTGGCGAGGTGTGAAAGATGGTTGCGGGACGTTCCCAAGTTAGTTGGGGACGTGTCAAAACGAGTTGCGGACGTTCCGAACTGAGTTGGGGACGTTCCCAAATGAGTTACGGACGTGTTGAAGTTAGTAACGAACGTCCCCAAGTTAGTAACGGACATTCCCAAGTTAGTTCGGGACGTTCCCAAGTTAGTAACGGACGTTCCCAGATGAGTTGGGGACGTTCCCAAGTTAGTTTGGGATGTTCCCAAGTTAGTTTGGGACGTGTCGAAGTTAGTTGTGGACGTGTCGAGGTTACTTTGCAAGGTGTGAAAATGACTTTTGAACGTGCGGAAATGAGTTCTTGACGTGCGAAAATGATTTTGTGAGGTGTGAAAATCACTTTTCGAGGTGCGGAAGTTACTTTTCGACTTGGAGAGAAGAGTTTTCAGGGTGCGAATCCGGTTTTTAGGCTGTGGGGATGCGTTCGAGGGGTGATGAGATGTGTTGTCAGAGCGCGGAGATGAGTTGTCGGGTCGGGTGAATGCCGGCGCGCTTGCGTGTTGTAGTGGTTTCAGGCGGTGGATGGGTTGGAGGGGCATGACGATTGAGGTTGTGAACCGGCAGCGGAAGTTGCAGGTGGATTGTGGGCGTTGGGAGGCGTTTGCGGCGAGGGTGTTGAAAGTTGTGCCCGCGAGGGGGGCGGGGGCGACGGTGGCTTTTGTGTCGGATCGGGCGATGGGGGAGTTGAACCGGCGTTGGCGTGGGAAGCGGGGGACGACGGATGTGTTGTCGTTTCCGGCGGGGCAGGATGAGTTTGAGCGCCGGGCGGGGGCGACTTTGGGGGATGTGGTGATTTCGGTGGAGCGCGCGGCGCGGCAGGCGGCGGAGCACGGGTTGAGTTTTGAGAGGGAAGTGGAGCAGTTGATTTTGCACGGGATGCTGCACCTGTGCGGTTACGATCACGAACGGGACGACGGGGAGATGAACGCGTTGGAACTCCGCCTGCGTCGCCGACTTGGAATATAATAGCCGTCAGCTATCAGCCGTCAGCTATCAGCTAAATCGGTTGGTGAGAATGCGCTTTGCAGCGCGGGGTTTGAGGTTGCGACGTTGGTTTTAGTTGATAGCTGACCGCTAATAGGTATCAGCCCTCAGCTTTGAGCTTTCAGTTAATCGCTGCGGAAGGATGTTCTTACCGGCGTAAAGGTTTAAGGTTATGAAGTTGGTTTTAGCTGATAGCTGACGGCTGATAGCTGACGGCTTTGTTATGGAAATTGAGATAGGTATCACTGGTCTGCTGCTGATCGCGCTGACGTTTGTGGCGTTGATTGATATGGCGTTCGGCGAACTGAGCGACGTGGGCTTGCGCCGTCTCATCGGGGAGTCGGAGGATGAAAAGCCGACCGGCGTCACGTCGTTCCTCGCGGAGATTCTGGAAAACCGTTCGCGCTTTCGTTTCACGCTGACCGTCGCCATCCTGATTCTGGTAGTGGCGATCTCGGTCCTCGTCGCCTCCGTCACCTCTCGATTGATTGAAGGCTCGCCCGAGCCGGGCGCGTATTCGCACGCCGCTTTTCTCTCGATTGCTATCGTCGCGGGCGTCGGGCTGAATGCGGTCGCGCGGCAGTTGATCCCGCGCCTCGTCGCCTCGCGTAACCCGGAGGCGACGCTGTTGCGACTGTTGCCGCTCCTGCGCCCGTTTTACCGTCCGCTTTCGTTCGTCGCTTTCGCGTGGCACAAGTCGTTTGACCGTCCGCGCCGCAACGAGCACCTGACGGAGACGGGCGTGGCCGAAGAGGAAGATGGCAACGGCGACGACTTGCAGGCGTTGATTGACGTGGGCGAGGAAGAGGGCATCCTCGAAGAGGAAGAGGGCGAACTCATCCACTCGATCATCGAGTTCGGCGACACCAACGTCAACGAGGTGATGACGCCGCGCACGGAGATCGTCGCGCTCCCTGTGACGGCGACGGTGCGCGAGGCGCGCGATTGCGTGCTTGAGTCGAAGTATTCGCGCCTGCCCGTCTATCGTGATCAGATTGATAACATAGAGGGCATCATCTACGTCCGCGACCTGTTGCAATGCTGGGCTGAGGGCAGCGAGAACGGTTCCATTCAGACGCTCATTCGCCCCACGCTCTTTGTGCCCGAGACGAAATCCGTCGCCGACTTGCTCGAAGAGATGCAGAAGGAGCACGCGCAACTCGCAATGGTGATTGACGAGTATGGCGGCGTCGCCGGGCTGGTGACGGTCGAAGACATACTGGAAGAGATCGTCGGCGAGATCGAAGACGAAGATACGGCGCGCGAAGAAGTGGTCGAGATCATCGAAGCGCACGACGGTTATTACGACGTGCTCGGCTCGACCGAGGTGGACAAGATCGAACGGCTCTTCGATTTCGAGATCGAAGACGACGACGCGACGACCATCGCCGGCCTCGTCATCAGCGAACTCGGCTACGTCCCGCGCGCCGGGGAGCGACTCACCTTTCGCGGCCTCGACGTGGAAGTGCTCGAAGCCGACGAACGACGCATCGCACGCCTCCGCCTGCGCCGCGCGCAAGCCCAAGCGGCAGAGACGGAGTAAGAAAGAATTGATTCATTGCTTCATCGGTTCATTGATCCATTGTCCCATCGGTTTATTGATTCATTGCTTCATTGAATCAATGGATCAATGAAGAAGTGAATCAATCCTTTGTCCCTTCCGGTTTCATCCTTTATATTGTCGGCATGGCGAAAAAGAAGAGTAAATTCCTGCGCGGGCGGCGCATTGACCCGAAGCCCATCACGGGCGAAATCGCGCTCGCGGATTTGGTTGACGAGACGTTTCTGGCTTACAACGCGGCGCGTTTGCGCGAGGCGTGTCATTTGTTCACGCAGAAGATGCTTGAGCCGGACGTGACGGTCGGCGTCTCGATCACGGGCGCGCTCACGCCCGCCGGTCTGGGCATCTCCGCGCTCATTCCGCTCATGCGCGCGGGCTTCATCGACTGGATCATCACGACCGGGGCAAACCTTTACCACGACACGCATTTCGGCATCGGCCTCTCACTGCATCAGGGCAACACGAGCACTTCGGACATCACTCTGCGCGAAGAAGAGGTCGTGAGAATCTACGACATCTTCTTCGACTACTCGGTGCTGCTCGACACGGACGAGTTTTTCCGTCGCATCATCGAAGGCGAGGAGTTTCAGCGTTCGATGTCTACGGCTGAGTTTCATTACCTGTGCGGTCGTTACGTGCGCGAGCGCGAGCGCAAACTCGGGTTGGAATATAAATCTCTGCTGGCCGCCGCCTACGAGTTCGGCGTGCCCCTCTATACCTCTTCGCCCGGCGATTCTTCCATCGGTATGAACGTGGCGGCGAAAGCTTTGCAGGGAAACAAACTCGCCTTCGACCCGTCGCTCGACGTGAACGAAACCGCGTCAATCGTACTCGCAGCCAAACGCGGCGCGATCCACGGCAAAGGCGACCGGGGGCGTAAGCACGGGGGCAAGAGCGCGGTCTTCATTCTCGGCGGCGGCTCGCCCAAAAATTTCATGCTGCAAACCGAGCCGCAGATTCAAGAGGTGCTCGGCATTGACGAACGCGGCCACGACTTCTTTTTACAGATCACAGATGCGCGCCCCGACACGGGCGGACTCTCCGGCGCGACGCCCGGCGAAGCCGTCTCTTGGGGAAAGGTTGATCCGGATCGTTTGCCCGATGCCGTTGTGTGTTATGTTGACTCGACCATCGCGCTACCGCTCATCACGGCCTACGCGCTGGCACGTCACGAGCCGCGCCAACTCAAACGCCTGTACGAACGGCGCGGCGAGTTGATGAAATTGCTGTTGTCGGAATATGAGAAATCCGAGAGAAGATAAATAGGAGTTTCCAGTTTCAAGTTACAGGTTTCAAGTCAAGTGCTCAGACTTGAAACCTGTAACCTGTAACTTGAAACCCGTTCGGGGGAGAGCATGGGGAAGAAAATTACTGACGAGCAGAAGCGCGTGTTTTTCGATTGTTCAAAGTGTCCGGCTTACTGCTGCGGGCTGTACGAGCGCATTCAGGTGACGAAACGCGACCTGAACCGTCTGGCGAAGCACTTCGGCGTGACGCCGGAGAAGGCCGCGAAGCGTTACACGAAGATGTGGGACGGGAAAGAGCGCGTGCTCAAGCGTACGCCCGACCCGATACTCGGCGAGGCTTGCCAGTTTCTCGACCACGAAACGCGTGGCTGCTCGATCTACCACGCGCGCCCGGAAGTCTGTCGCACGTATCCGGATCGCCCGCGCTGCGTCTACTACGACGTGCTGAAATTCGAGCGGCAACAGCAAGCCGACGAAACCGTCCTGCCCCTCTTTCAAATCACCTTCCGCGAAGTGGAAAAGAAAGTGGTCACGGACGAACACGGCAGCGAAAAAATTTGGGAGTGGAAACAGGAGAAGAAGTAAATCGTGAACGTAAGTCGTGAAGAGAAAGAACAGTTTTCCTCTATTCACGATTTGCGACTCACGATTCACGAGATGGAGGTACGTTAAGACGATGCAAGATTTTCTGGCAAAGATGGTGGGGCATGAGTTGGATGTTTTTTGCGGCGGCGTGTCGAGTTTGCACGGCGAGGTGGTGCAGGTTCAGGGCGGCGTGCTGCACTTGAAGGACACGGAGGGGACGCTCTGTTACGTGGCGATTGAGAAGATCATCGCCGTGTGGGAGCGGCGCGATGAGAGCGAACATCGCGCGGGCTTCCTTAGCAGCGTCGTGAAGTAAAAAGCAAACAGGCAAACGCCGCCGTCGCCTTCGACCGGGGCGATGGCGGATAAAATTTAACAGGCCGGCGATTCGGGATTAACCGGATCGTCGGCCTGTCATTTTTAAGGAGCAACCTTAAACTTATTCAGCCAGAGTCGAGGCAGGGACGGGGACGCGGCGGAAGCCTGTGATGCGGCTCGTCCAGTATTCGTTGAAGGGGGAATAGGTGACGCCCTGACTGGTCGAAGCGTGATAGAAGCCGTTCGCGTCGGCGACGATGCCGACGTGCTTGAGATTGTTGAAGAAAACGAGCGTGCCGAATTTGTACTTCTCGTCGTCGCTCACGGGATTGAAGTTCGCCCAGAAGTGACGCGCGCTGCCGCGCTCGAAGTTGACGCCCGCCGACTGAAAGACGCTCCACACGAAACCGGAACAGTCGAACACGCGCGGCCCCTCTGTGCCGTAGACGTAAGGCGCGCCGATGCGCGTGTCAATCGCGGCCAGCATCATCTGGTTGAATTGAAACAGGCGCGGCGCGATGAGCCGGGGCTTGACGAGTTCGGCTTCGGGGCGGGCCGTGGTGGTCGCCTCGGAGACGAGGAACACGTCAGTCTCAAGACGATGCGAACCGTCGGGCTGTGTGGCTTGTGCGACCTGACGCGGGCGAGATAAATCGGTTTGCGCGACTGCGCCGAAGGCGAAGAGGCAGAGGGCGAAACATGCGGCCAACGCACGGGGGAACGGGGTTTTTACAGACATAGAACGGGGGCTTCCTGCTCCTTACTTAAAATCCACAATTGCTTTTGGAAACTTCTGGGGTAGAAGAGAAGTACGCTGCATTTTGTGCAGCCAGAACATCTTACAGTCGCAACATTATTGAAACAAGAGGCAATGTGACTGTTTCGTGACAGGGCATGGTCGCAAATCGTCCGGTGGACTAAAACTGACCGCGAACTTGAGCGTGAATTGGTTCAACCTGAACGATGTGTGTAAAGACCATGCGCTCTTAATTCCGTTGGCTGAACAATTTGCGTGTTTTCGGCGGAAGAAGTTGGATAAATTTTTGCGCGTTCGTGATAGCATGCGGCGGCGCGAGAGAGGGCGCGGACTATGTTATTCATCGAAAGCAAAAATCTGGATTACGCCGTTGACGGCGCGACGCGCACGTTGCTGCTGGAAAACTTACAGGAACAGGGGTTAGTGCCGTTGATTCGTTCGGCGCGGCTGCGTCTGTACGAGACTGCGCTGGCGGGCGCAGAGCACGCGCGAGAGATGGAGAGCGCGCTCGCGGCACGCGCGGACGCGGAGGCGGAAGCGCCTTACGTGCGCGGCGACCTGTTCTGCGCGGAAGACTACGCGCATTTCCTGTTGTTCGGCGACGAGCCGGGCGAGGGCGTGCGCGCCGGGATCGTCTACGAAAGCGGGACGACCGACCCGCTTGAAAAACTCGATGCCTTTTGTCGCAGCGTCCGCGAGTCGCTCGACGCGTCGCGGGTCGGCGGACCCGGCACGTCGAACGGTAACGTTGCGGCAGCGGGCGCGCCGTCCGTTCCTGTCACACTGGAATGGGAGAGCCGCGCGCCGCGCGTAGCCGACAGTTTTCAACGCTTCGCGGCGGACGTGTCCGCGACGCCGACGGGCGCGCGCGGCGAGATGGTCGAGGGGTGGCTGCGCACTTCGGGCATGCTTGAAGATTCGCAGGCGCGCGGCTTTCTGCGCCGCCTGAGCGAGGCGCACAAGGAGCGGCGCGCGGCCACGCCGGCGACGGGCGACGAGAGCGTGCCCGATGCCTTGCTCAACCGGCTCGCGGAAGTGGGTTTGTTGAAACGCGAGATTCTGGTCAGTTGCCGCAAGGATGGGCGCGCTCTGTTTCGCCTGCCGTCGCCCGACGCCTTCTCCGTCCTGAGTGGGAGCAACGCCGTCTGCAACGAATGCGGCGCGGCCATCGCCGACGAGAAGGCCGAAGAAGTGACCGTGCCGACCTCTCTGACCGCGACGCTCCTGCAAGACGGCGCGTGGCTCGCCACACACCTGCGCTCGCTCATTTCCAAACTCGGCGTGCCCGACAGACAGATCGTCGCGCGTCCCACGGGGAGCGACGGCGAGGTGCGCTTGATGGCGAACGTCTGCGGAGAAGCATTCCTCTTCCTCCTACACGACGGCGATTGGACGACCGCGCAGGCGCGGCGCGCGCTCGACGAACACGCGAAAGTCGAGAGCGCACACCTCGTACTCGTCGCGACAGGTAAGATACAGGAGGACGCGCGCCAACGCCTGCGCGAACACGCGCGGCGGCGCACGCAGGGAGGGCGCGAACTCGAACTGATTCTCGTCGAAGGCATGGACTCGGTCGCCGCCGAACTCCAACCCGTCTTCGAGCGCGTTGCAGCCGCCGCCCTTGCCGAAGAGTTGTGGGAACTCGACACGAGCCTCGGCATGAGCGCGGGGCAGTTGCTAGCCACGCGCTTCCGCCTGACACACAGGCCGGGCGCGCTCCGCAACCTCGCCGCCTCCGCCGCTTAACGGTTTCAGGAATGAGTTTCAAGTTTCAAGTTTCAAGTTTCAGGTCTGAGGTTGTTTGTTCTTTAACCTGAAACTTGAAACCTGAAACTTGAAACTCATTCCTGTAACCTGAAACTTGAAACCCATTTGACAACCATGCGCCTTGCAGGCGAATCTTAGAGGAGTCTGGCTCCCGTCCAGACGTACCGCACACCGCGCGAAGGGTTTTACAAAAGAATGAAAACAGTTGCCGTCCCGTTGCTCTTGGTGTTTGCGTTCGTCCCCGCGAACGCGCAAAAGGAATCTCAGTCTCCGACTCCGGCTCAGTTCAGCCGCCCGCGCAGCGTCGCCAGCAGCACGCCCGCGCCGCAGGAGACACAGCGTCAATCAACTCAACAGCAGCCCGCGACGAGCGTTGCCGCGCCCGTTAAAGTTCCAGCGTCGCAGCCGCAGCAGACGCCTGCGGGAGCATCGCCGGGCGCGTCAAACGTCGCAACGCCCGCGCCGCCGCCCGCCGCCGTGCCGCCGGTCGTAAGTCCCGTCATCATCCCGACCATCGC
>Ga0307513_10012429_pt1 | contig 10507 bp, 14 predicted proteins | sample 15_EM_MG_FD_202174 | JGI IMG/M metagenome (GOLD analysis project Ga0307513, IMG submission 202174) | Populus trichocarpa ectomycorrhiza microbial communities from riparian zone in the Pacific Northwest, United States - 15_EM | ecosystem: Host-associated > Plants > Roots > Unclassified | place...
TCGGCTTCGGCTTAGGAGCTAGGGCCGACCGCCGTCGAGATGTGGCCGCAGCCGCTGTCCCCGCTGTCCTGCCGGGGGTGTGTGCCAAGCACGTTTTGTGCACCACTACTAGTCCAGCCCACTCCAACTCAAGACGCCGGGATCGACCACCAGGGGCTGCGATGCGCAGAAGAGCGGCGGAGAACGAACGAGTATGTGTGCGAAGGGGGGGCCCCGGCGCAGTGGCTCGGCTCTCGCCTGGGTTTCGCTAGGCCCATTTTGATAATACCCGATGACGAGTGCCCACATTACGTGGCGAAGGGAAACGAAGCGAGGCCCTGTAGGGTGCGCGAGAGCCAGTATTGTGGTGGTAGTGGTCAATTGCGACGAGCGTAATGAGTGTGACAAGAGAAGGAAAGGTTATTGGCCGCCTGCCAACGAGGCACTCGACTATATGGATGGCGTGCTCGCTTAGAAATTTAAACTAACGTTCCCTGTATCGAGGGCCTCAGCCGCACCAAAAAGACGTCATGACCAGGAGCATCCAACGCAGCACCGGAGCCCGATCCCCTTTCCGGCTTCGGAACCGGGCCTATACATCCCGTCCGTCGTCGAGAAAAATAAACGCCGCCCGGCTTTGGAAGCGAGCGTGACGAGGGACGTCGACAATCAAGAACCTGAGCCGAATCGTTGTTGTTGCTCACACTCACAAGCGTCGCGTGTCCTCGGTCGTCGAGGAGGAGTTTATTGGAAAATGTGGTCGCCTTGCGGGGCGGGGCCGTCGCGGCCCCACCGCCATTGTTGCCCTCCGGGGGCTCGCTATGGGTACCAACTGCGTGGTTGTCCTTAGCAACGAAGTTGTAATGCACGTCGAGATTCCATTCCGACCGATGGACCGGGCCGTCGACCAAGGAGTTCTAATGTTGTCTGTGGCTCTTGCCTTATTTCTCCAACATATGTGGGTCTCTTAGGGCTCCCCTTTTGTAGGCGAGATATCGGAAGCAGATTCGTTAACGAAAGGAACCGAACAGAGCATAAGAGATCCCGCACGCCGAAGCTTGGGCCAGTACAGCCATCACGAGCTCATCCCGACACAAATGCAGCTCATGTCATGCAATGGAGGGGTAAAATCGTCCCAGGGTAGACCGAACGCGGGCGATCGCCTGTCGTATGCGAGAGGAAAGCCGGGGAAGGAGGAAACAACATGTGTGCAGTAGCAATAACGTCATAGCGTCCATCAGATCTTATTATTATACGCAGGCGAGAAGCCGCGATCGGGTTCTAGGCTATTGTGGCGTGCGGGGGCGGGGCATGGTACATGATGGAGTCCCCCCTCCAGCCTTGCATGGCGCTATCGCGGGGCTGCGTATTCGCTCGGTGCACCGCCTGCCGCATCTCAGTCCAGATAGAGCCCGTTGAGGGGAGTGGGGCGAGGAGGCGAGCGATCCGGGTACACGCGCCGGACATACCGGTTGCCTGGTTGAGCTTGGTTCCCGGCGGTCCATATCACCCCCCAACAAGGCCGTGGCTTTATTCCTTTTAGGCTCGTCGTGATGGTCCCTCCCCACGCCGCGCCAAGCGAGGTTCCCGTGGTCACAGGGTGTCCAGATGGCAGATGACATGACAAGAGGGGGGTCGATAAGTTTACGCGACGGGCGTGGGGAGTTGGGAGTTGGGATCGTTGGGATCGCCAGGGGGGAGGCTCCAGACGTTTGCTCCCGCTCGGGCACACACTGGTACCCCTCATTTTCTCATTTAGAATTTCAAAATGTGAAATTTTCTTGACGTCGAGGATACGAAGATATGCGCGTGACAGCAGGGGAGCGTGACATGCCAAAAAAAAACGGAGTACGGTATCGGGTACTCCCCGTGTGTGGGATGATGGGATGATGGGATGATGGTGCGGTCAGTCAGAGGGGGAGGAACGTGGATCGATGCGGTCTGACTGGACGGGGACGAACGACGGGCTCAAAAGCGCCACGATGAGAGGGGCGGGGAGATGGCCATAAACGATCTCCAAAAGGTGACAAAAGGTGCCATGCCGACCCTGGCGCAGGTGACCTGCATTGCGTGTTGCCGCTCTGGGTATGGGGAAAAGGCCCAGGCGGGCGTGCGTCTGTCTTGGGCTATTATGTGCTCATTGGCCCCGCGTGGGCGGGGGGTGGGGAGGGGCTCGTGACCTGTTGAAATTTGGGCAGGGCGTTTTTCTTTCCTTTCATCGCTCATCATTGACGATCCAAATATGGTGGCACCATATGGAACGAATCCGATTCTGAGATATGGGTGGATAGGGTTTTTGTGTGAGCGTCATTGAGATGTCCTTCGGACTTCGGAGAGCTCTGGTCAACGGAAATGCTCCGATGGGGCCTTAATCCGGTGTAGCTGAGTGTTGTCCACAGAAGACGTTCTTTATGATTCTGGATTCTGATATCGTGATTTCGAATCTGGCCATGTCAGTACGTACACGCTCTACGACATTCGTACTTACTCGGCCGTCATACAGGGCCGGTGCCTTACGGCATACCCAGCCAAGTCCGCAGCCAAGTCGATACACCCATCAGCAGCGAAGTCGCTAGTCCACCCATCCATCTCACATCTTCATCTCCGTCCTCCGTCCGATCTCGATGTAAGTTCCATTCCTTCTTTTCTACATGTGTAGTCCCGGCTCCCCCATAAAGGCCATAGTGGAGTGGAGGGTGGAAGGTGGCCTTCGTCTGGTCAGGTTTCGCACGCCACAAGACGACCACCGGTGCACACCGATAGATCACAAGACACCACGAAGACGAAGACGAAGATGTCGATCTCCCAGTTCGGTCGATCGCGGCGATAGGAGAGGATTAGGACGGTAGATGAGTGTGAGGTGTGAGGGTGCCCAGGCTTCGGAGCCGGAGCGATGGACTGATAAGCGCCTGGCCTGGCTTGCATCAATCACGTCCTCAGGGGCCAATGTAGTGTATGTAGTGTATGTAGTGTATGCATCGACGTCCTCCCGAGGTTGGCACGTCCGGTTTCATTGTCAACTGTCAGTCCCGGAACGCGCACCCGAGACTGAACACGTCAGACACATCGCCACACAACTCTCGGGCTGTCCGTGAGGTTATGCGTCGCGTAATGATCACCCTTCTCTGATCATCTATATTGCTTTCGATGGTGGAGCAGGGAATAATTAACTCCTTCCTGATCTTACACTGACGGGAGACAAGAGCACAGCAGAGGCACAGAGAGGGGATTGTAAACAAACACTGTATTCTTACAAAGTACACGAAAGGCAAGGCGCTGCTGCAGCGGGAGATTAAAGCTACTACTAGTCGATGCTGCTCGAGTTGAAGCGCGCGAGGAAACAACGGAGAAAAAAACACAGGCGGACCAGGCTTGGTCGTTGGTTCAATGTTGTACTTTGAGAGAAGGGTATCATCGTCGTACACCGAGACTGGTGTGAGTAAACTCGCTCGATGCGCGAAGGGGAGGAAGGGAAATAGAATATACCCGTACGGTAGTGGAAGTGGGGAGAGGAAGATGACGTGAAGGGAGAATGTGTGTGAAAAGATGCTGATGCTGATATGCTGGATGAGATGCGAATGCTTGCGGTACGCGAGCAACAAGAAGGTGAACAAGGGTGGATGAGGTGGATGAGGAAATGTTGGGTGTGCGAGCTGTTGTACTTGTGTTCGTGCCGAAGTGGAGACTGACGAGATGGAGATCGAGCGGGCGAGCGAGCGAGTGAGCTAGTGCGGTCGGCGAGAGTGGACAAGCAGGGCGGACGAGCAAAGTACGAGCGCGACATTGGCAATGGCAGCAGCAGCAGCAGCGGCAGCGATGAATACGACTGCTACTGCGGCTTCTTATGCTCGTTGGCGTTGGAGGTACTCGACACCACCGAGGCATTGGGGGCATTTGCCCTGGGCGAGGGCGGTGGTGCGCTCGATGTCGGGGCCATAGACCTGTGGGTCGAATGGGGTGTGAGCGCGCCAGTCGCGTCAAATGAGCGAGAAATAGTGAGAACATACCCTGTTGCAGCTAGGGAGCCGGCAGCTGGGGGGGTGGAATGCGGAGAGTCGGCACTGGGGGGACTGGCAGTCGGCAATGGCGGCGATGTAGGTCTGCATGTAGTGCTGGCAGCCTTGGAAAACAGTTCCGTCGCTGATGAAAGGGTTAGCAAGACGGGTACGAGAAAGGTAAACGAGGTGGGGACGGACGAGATTTGGCGGCACATTTCTCTTTTTGCTTTCTTTCTTATGCGGGGCGGAGGTCGTCGAAGGTTATGGGCTCTGGGGTTCACAGATGGTTGCGCTGGGCGATGGTAGGCAGGCTTGGTTGGGGGAGAGAGTCGAGGGGGAGATCCAAGGTGGGTTTTATACCCGAACACCAACGCTCGCTCGCGAGACCAGTCTTTGTTGTTGCCTTTTATGGGAGCGCTGTCAGGTGGTGCGTGACATATCGCCTCTGACCCACGTGTGACGCGTGACAGACGACGTAAGTCGCAGAGACCCGGCATTCAACTGTTTTTCAAGGTGGTGAATAAACAATAATAAAACCAATAATAATATTCATTTTGTGATGCTTACAGTTTTATTAACACAAGTCTTTTATTATTCTTACCTACTCTATGTTTCGGGACACAATTACCGCCATTCTCATTCTCGTTGGACCCTCTCGCCCCGCTGCCACCGACCGTGCAAGGAGCACCGTGATCGACAGCAGCTTCTCTGAGACAGAATTAGGCTTGTGTCCGTCTCCTAACAAACCAACCAGTCACCACGCTGTTTCTTTTTGTTTTGGTATTTTCACCCGCCAACGGCCCTTACAGCAGAGCAGTCCAGTTCAATTTTCGAACCCTTTCGTTTCGGCTCCTGCCTGTCTCTCGTCAATTCCATTTTCCTTGAGTCTCCACATTTCCTCCTTCGCAACCTAGCAACCCACCTGGCACGCCACGCATCCTGCGCAGCATCTCCGCAATCCCCCCAGCCAGAGGCAAAGGGTTCCAACTCGAGCCTCTCCGTCCCCACATACTCTACTAGGTATCCTTACTCATCACAATTTCCCCTCCCTGGTCTTCCTCCGGTCATTCGGTGAGCCCTTCCGGTCCACCTGCGCGTCCTGCCCAGCTCGTGACTTGTCCTGTCAGATTCGTCTTCCGACCATCAAGTACACCAAGTACACCAAGCACCCTTGACAGTCGTCCACGCGCAGAACCAGAGAGAGCGAGACCTGAGAAGTCCAAGGCCAGGTGGGTGCAGACCGGCAGACGTCATTTCCAGATTTGTTTCCGATCCATGCTCGCACAGCATTTCGTCCCTTGAACACGACGCCAAAACATGATGGTCCATCCATCCTCTTCCACAACGGCAATGTCCCACCTCGGCACTTCCCCCACAACTCCGTCATTCCCCTCAACCACCTCCACTACCACTGCCATCATCACCAATTCAAGCACTACTGCCGAGTCCGCCCTCGACCCCACAACGCGCTCCCGCACGCTCCTCTTTCTCTCCTACCGCGACTCGCGCGCTCCTCGCTCGCGATTCGCACCCTCTTCCCGCTCTCGGTACCTCTTCGATGCTGACGAGGAAGAAGACGATGACAGCAGCGAGAACGTGGGCCTCCTCAGGGGCAAAGGCAAGAGCAGCAAACCCACAGCCGCGGCCCTCGATGTGGAATCCGGACCGTACGTAAGAGACGGAAGCGGTGCTTTACCTCCCGTTTGGTGAGTCCATTCCGAACTTCGATCCGTGGTGCGAGGTCTTGGTATCTCGCCCACGATGCATGGGCCTCGGCTAGTTGGCTGTCAGCCCAGTCTAAAGGGACGGGGCGTATTACAACCTTCTGCCTCGCCGTCTGTCAATCGTTGATCGGCGCCACGGCCTATCTCTGTCCTATCTCTCGGTCCTTCGCTGCGTGCCTATTTCCAAAACATTAAAATGTTCCTTTACTGACGTTATTCGTTGCATCACTCTCTCCATTGAATTCGAACGCACGTCGGCCGCTTCACTCGCCTATGATCAACCGCCCGGTCGCACCCAAACTGATCCAGGGTCGACATCTCTGATAAAGTGGAAGAAATATTGAAGGGCACGCGCACCAAGAGTACGTACTGCATCCAAGTCGTGTGAGTCGAGACTCCCCAGGGCGGGGCTGGGGCAGAGCCCGACTCCGCTTCATTCTCCTGTGCAACGTTTCCCCACCCGTGTAACGATCACTGATTAGTGTTCTGTCTACCCTTGCTTTTCCGCCCATTTGCACATCACGTCGCACCGCTCTATTCCCCAACCGCCGCCCCACACGTAACGCCCGACTCCGTATTTCGACACGTCACACGCGTCTACCCAACACCCATGCACTCTACTGTGACACACTTTCGTTATGCACGTGACTTGGAAAACTCGCCCATCGCCTTCGATCTCTCCCAATCCCACCCGTTTCGTCGGGACAACGCATCGTCCCACCAATAACCCTGGTACGATTGACAACTGCTTATCTCCGTGACTCCCGCACGTCTGCTGAACCTTCGTATCGACCGACCAAATCACAAACTTCGAAATCATGGCCCTTCCCCTTCGTAAACCCCCCTGCATGAATGTGTCACGAACGTTGATTATTACTAATAATCTTATTGTATGATGGCACGTCATTTCCATTACGGAAATTGGACTCTGCGAACGCGAACGAAACTGTGCCGTCGTCGGACAAAAATAGTCGCCACGCTCGATAAGCTGCACGCACGCCATGCTCTGCCCGGATTCGCGGATCGAACTGCCGAGGAGAAGGAGATCGAAATGCTCACGGCGGATATCACAAAGGTGCGTTTGTCGTTGGGTGCTTCTTCCTCGCCCGCCATTTTTCAAATTTTGTTGTCGCTCCCTTGGGGTACACGTCTTTTTTCCTTCTTGTCAAATTCATACACGCCTGTCACGCGAGAGTGACCTGTTACTTACACAACAACCGCGACTGACCGACTGACCGACCGTTCGTCCCGCCTCCCGTGTCAAATGTGTGCGTGCACTCGTGCACGCCCCGCCTCAGGGGCGCTTTAATATTCAGTGGAGGCTGTGAAACCCCCTTTCCCGTGATGCGGGGCAGCTTCCTTCTGCCTATGTTTGGTGTATGTTGCATTGATCGCGCTGGATGTCTGCGGACAAAAGCCGCTCTCATGATGTGATTCGAAGTCTGTGGCAAGGTTCGACAGATCGCATTCGAACCTTTGATCGGCCGAGTGGGGCTTCCCCACACGTACACCTGGGGTGGTTCTACTTCTCACTGTGCTCACCCTTCCGATACGACGGGGACCGGTCACCGATTTTCTCCTTGTTGCTTACATATGACCCTTATCGTTCGGGGGTCACTGGGAGACGCGCGCACGGCAGACTCCGGGGGGACGAATGTGCCAAACTCGGAACGAGCAAAGGCTCTTTTTGGGCGGCCTGGGCCTGGACCTGGCTGGGTGGACGAGTAAGCCTGATGGGAACGCCGCCTTCTACAGTACTCGGTACCGAAACCCCCCTCTTGGACGCATGTCGGTCAAGAAGTAGCCCCGCGGTGTCAGCAATGCAAAATGTCTATTCTATTTTGCAGAGGCTGGACCTACACCCGCGGGCCCATGGGTGGCAACAATGAACGTCTTGCGCGCCTGGTATTTCTCGGCGACTTTTTTTTTGGCGTCCGGCCTGCAGGGCGGGATTGGCCATAGCAAATGGGTCCCACTCAATGCATGCCTCACTGGATTTATAATGGGAGCCGGTCAGTCTGAATGAGACGCAAACCTGGTCGCCTGGCAGCTCCCACCGGAGGTACGCGGGTGTTATTCTGGGGACCTGGGAAGTTTTCCTCGATGGCGTTCGCGTTCATATTGGAAGCGATGGCCTCGCAATCGTTCAAGCCGGGCTATTCCTACATCAGCTCTACATCACATCATGCAAAGGTGTGAGGTGACCGTTACGGGCTCTGTTGTTCGACCCGTCATACAGGGGACTTGACTACATCCGTGCCGGCGGCTTGTTGGGGGGGTGATGACCAACTGTTGAACTGTTGCCGAACCCGTAGATTGACTACGGATGGGCTTGGAATCGATCGCGGTTACCCTTGGCGCGTTGTCGCGTTGATCAACTAGTTTAGCAGACCCCCGCGAACACGGGCAGCGTCTGCAGGGACGTTGAAATGGATTTGGCACGCACAATAATTCGGGCGTGTATGTTCCTGCTGTTCCATTATTGGAACACCACCTGCCACTGCGAATCCAGCGTCGAATCATCTCCCCGGCGTGTTCGGACCGAGAAAGAATTCGTCAAGGCACCCACATTCGCCTCTCCCAAGGCCATGAATTATGATGTGCATACCTGCCACGCCCGCATCTTTCCGAATCGTGGGCTCCTCGGCGCGCACCGGGGACAAGGTGTGGCCACTAACTCGCACCGCGAATGCCTACCCACTCTCTCTGACGTCGAGAATGACGCAAAGCGGCTGTTTCTGACCGATTTCGGTTTCGTGTTTTGTTAGTGAGCGAGCTGAACAAATCCGTACGGCGCGCTATCGCCAATGGCATCCAATCAGCCCATGTCCCAAACCATTAACACTGGCACGCATGACCAGAGGCCTGGCCGTAGTTGCGGCCACTTTCGCCGTTCTGTACAGTTTTATGGCAACGGTCGGATGAGGGGCCATTGTTCCCCGCGTTCACCGCTTTATCTCAGTCTCTTTCTTAGCCCCAGCATTCTCACGCTGTGGATTTGATATAGGATTTTCGGCAATCTCACAACCTGATCCAGCGGGTGAAGCCTGAGATACCGGCGAGCGGCGTACATACGTTCCCGCCATCCGATGGACGAAATAATGGCGCGATATCGACGGTCCCGACTGCCCACGCCGTGCTAGCGGCGAAGAATGTCCAGCGCGGCTTGGCTGCTAAGGTGCAAGAGATGAGCGCGCTACTGCGCAAGAAACAGAAGGTGTACATGGACAGTAAGTTGGTAATCTACTCTGATACCATCCCTTGTCGGAGGCGTCATTATGAATCTCACGTAACTACCAAAACCAGAGCTGCAAGGACATGCGATAAAGAATCAGGACCTTCTGATCGCATCCGGGGCGATCTCGTCGAAGGGGTTCGATGGCATGACAGCCTTGGAGGAGGATGTAGAAGCGGTGAGGGCCCCCAACTGCATTCATTCGCGACATTTACTTATTGGTCCCAGTCTCGGTCACAGCAACTCTCAGCACAACGACAGCAGTCATCCAATATCGACGTGCAAGCTCGAGCACGAGAGCTGGACGAGATCGCCAAATCGATCAGCGCCCTCGCCGACTTATTTAAAGATTTATCCTCGCTCGTCATTGAGCAAGGAACTATTCTGGATAGCATAGAATATAATATCGAACGAACCGGTGTAGCCATGGAAGGAGCTGTACACGAACTGAATGTCGCGAAAGGGTGCGTCGTAATTCGCTCCCTTTACTTCGGCCTGTCCCTGTCTCGCCGATGTTCGCCTTGGTATGAATCTGATCTCTATGCGCACCTGCAGATACCAGCGGAGTGCCGGCCGAAGACAGTGCATCTGCTTACTTCTCGTGCTTATCGTGGCTGCGATTATCGTCCTCATCTTCAAACCAAAACGACATGGCTCGTCGTCTCCCTCACCTTCTGGAACACCTCCGCTTTCCTCCGAACTGAACCTCCTCCAGGTGGAGAAGAACGGATTCGCGTAATGTTCCGACGAGAGTGATGAGGGTTCCTTCGGCTCCACTTTTCATTTGTTCTGTTCCCATCGGATCGTTTCGTGGCATTTGAATATACCTCGACAACGTTTCTCTCTCAGCCGATCGCCGGCCAGTGTAAGTTGACATCGACGCGGTACCGTCATGCCCCCCAAAGGTGAGCTCTCCTGACCAGGTTCCAACCTATGTCGCGCGAGTTGTGGCGACGCTATTGAATACCCTTGACAGTTTGGCGCGGGGTTCCTGCCTTCTCCTTGGCTTTGTTGGACGGTAATCCCCCTGGAGCCACTGTATCGGACGGAAGACCGTCTTTCTGATGAAGTGTAATGGAAGGGTTCAAGGTCAGGGGACTACCGAACACCCATTCTGTAAGGGCCCCATGGTGACAACGAGGCGAATGGGTTCGTTCACCGGATCGTGTTTTTGCATATTCGAAGCCCAACTTGTTCTTCTTGGAGCAGTGAGGAAGCATTCAACAGAGGGGCCTCCATGCTCTTCGAACGCAACCGCCCAATCGCCCGTCGCTCGCTCGCTTCCGGTACCTTCCCATTCGACAATCGAGGGGCGAGAGGAAGTCGAATGTCATCCTCTCAGCCCGTGAGGCGAGCCTATTTGGTTTGCTGGTAGCCCTAAAACTTGGTAGCCTCGGAGAGAAGGCATGTACCACAAAGTGCACCCCACAAGCCGCAAGCCGCAAAGCCGCAAAATGCATCAACAATGTGTGCTTCTTCTTCTCTCCTCTTTGCTCCTCGTGGTTCGCGACCCAAAGAAGGCCCGGGGGTACAACTCATTGGTGGGCACGTTCGAATGCGTTGCCGGAGTA
>Ga0307513_10012430_pt1 | contig 10506 bp, 16 predicted proteins | sample 15_EM_MG_FD_202174 | JGI IMG/M metagenome (GOLD analysis project Ga0307513, IMG submission 202174) | Populus trichocarpa ectomycorrhiza microbial communities from riparian zone in the Pacific Northwest, United States - 15_EM | ecosystem: Host-associated > Plants > Roots > Unclassified | place...
CTCCAGGTTCTGAAGACGTACAAGTCGGTGCAAAAGGCTGGAACGATGCTGACGCTGACTTTCGTGACGGTGAACGATTATTTGTGGTTGCTGAGGGCCGTCAGTCAGGAGTTGTCTGTTCTTGGGAAGGATGCAATGTACTACCTGGCCGCGGCCGTTAGTGATTTCTTTTTGCCAAGACAGAAGATGGTATGTCTTCTCTTTTGGTTATGCCTTGTTCACTTTGGTGACCTTGTCGTAGTCAGTCCACAAGATTCAGTCGGGAAAGGGAAGCCTACACATAGAAATGGACCAAGTGCCAAAGATCTTGAAGCCCATGGTGGCCGAGTGGACCCGGAAGGGTTTTGTCGTGTCTTTCAAGGTGATTGGCCAATGGTACAGTGCAACATCCGTTGCTGACTCGTTGTCCGATCCCAGCTGGAGACGGACGATGGATTGCTCATCCCCAAGGCTCAAGCTGCCTTGGAGAGATACGGCCACAGCGTTGTCGTCGCTAACGAACTTCACCGAAGAAAGTTCGAGGTCGCGTTTGTATACAGGACACACGCCACCGATCCCTCTGCGCCACCGTTTGCAGAGTCATGGGTACGCATTGACTTGGAGAAGAATCCAGAAAAAGAGATTGAAGAGGATATCATCGAAGAGCTGGTAAAGCGACACAAACAGTGGCTTGAATTATAGAACAATATCTATACCATCAATACCTGTACCCTAGGCCTGTACCTCCATATGTACAACAAATGTATGACGAACCGGGTCGCGATGATCGCGCATCTCCCCACTCCCGCTACATCAGTCTACAGTAAATCTTTTTTTCTTTTTGGTGAAACTCGAAGCCTGGTCATTCTGTAGAGACGTGGCGGTCCCTATATGACACCCGGAGAAAATGCTTTTACACACCGGTCTTGTCGGTCTACAGTACATCATCGCTATTCCGTTATCTTATCTTCCTATCCCCCCTCTCCCACTCAGTCAGATGAAGAGAACCGGGGGGGCAAAACAATTGAAACTATGTATTACACATAGAACGAACTGCGGTGATGCGAGAACAAAAATACCAGAGAGGAGAGGAACATGTCGAAGCTGCGCCAGAGGAACCGCCGGGAGACGCCGACGTTCCAAATTCACGCGACCCGTTCCCAGCTGACCCTAAGATCCGGGCATAGTCCAATGCCGTTCAGATAAAGACACCTCTCGTTGTTCACTACGACCACCATCCTCAAGATATGTCTCAGAACGAATCTGCAAATGCCCCCCAGTACAATGGAATCCCCGCACCCAACATGCACCTGCCTGTATGAGTGCTTTGACGGTGACATCATCGGCACGAGGAACTAACTTTATACGCAGTGGCCGGAGAGCCCAGAGACCATCACGGAGAACTCGTTGAGATTGACCCAGTTGTCCGAGAATCCGTGAGCATATATTGTCAGAGTTCTGTATCGACGATATCTCTAACCGGACACTTGATACAGGCGAACCAAGTTCGTTTTCTCTCGTTTGATCACCCACCTTCACCAGTTTGTCGAAGAGACCAGGTAGGACAGATAGAGTATATCTTATGTGATTGAAGAACGTAAACACTAAACTTCCGAAGTCTTACCACAGGGGAGTGGATGACTGCCATCGACTTTCTCACTCGCACCGGTCAGACCTGCACCCCGATTAGACAAGAATTCATCCTCCTCTCCGATGTACTCGGGGTATCTGCTCTCGTAGATGGACTAAACAACCCCACGGTCTCCGGAGGAACAGCCAGCTCAGTCCTGGGCCCGTTCTTGACGGAAGACGCACCAGATGGTATGGTCGCATCTTGCCATCCACGAGCGTCTATTCTCATCCGACTCTTAGTCAGCACTGGGGATTCCATTGCCTCTGAAGGGAAAGGAGAATATATGTATGTCGAAGGTCGTGTCTTGGATACCCAGGGGAAGCCCGTACCAAATGCTTCCATCGAAACCTGGGAGACCGATTCTGAAGGTGCTGCCTTGTATGGTATACTGCATCCGCATTGCTGATGATAAGGGGCCAAAGGGTTCTACGACACCCAGTATTCAAACAGGACCAGACCTGATTGCAGAGGAAAGCTGCGGAGTGACGACCAGGGTCGTTACGGGTATAGAGCTGTTGTACCCGTGGCATATGCGATCCCAGGAGATGTACGGTGATCCCACCCTGATTTCAACCTGCGCTTCTGATCTCGTGCGATAGGGCCCTGTTGGGGAACTACTTCTTCACCTCAATCGTCATAACATGAGGCCGAACCACCTCCATGTTTCGATCGAGGCCCCCGGTTATAGAAAATTGGTCACTGCCCTTTATGCCCGAGGCGATAAGTGGCTCTCGAGTGATGCCGTCTTTGGGGTCAAAAACTCTTTGGTCGTGGTATATATCCTTCCCCTTAGTGGTTGTGATTTGATCCTGACCATGGTACAGGATCTGAAGGATATCGATAACGAGGAAGAAGCACGGCGCAGAGGGTTCCCTCAGGGTAACACTTTCAAGCTCCTCCAACACGACTTTGTCCTCGTCCCGTCCGAAGAGGCGGAAGCTGCCCGCCAGAAGTTCGCGGCTGAGAGGGCCAGCATCGGCAATATCACCCCCTCGGTTACTCGATGAGAAGGCGACCGGCTCGGTTTCGGAGCGGGCTTCGGGTCGATTTTGAGTCAAAACGTTGATGTCTCCATCCAAAGCCGTCTACCCGATCCCGACTCGGTTGCTCGGTAAGCAGATTGCTGATGAGGAGCATGCAGTGTGTGCGGTTGGGAAGTAAATAGTTTCAATGTATGACGATACTCAACTCATCTCGGGTCCGTTTCCATTCTTCATCGTGACCAATGCATGGACCCACTGTGGAAACCTCGCAATCCCGACTCTGCCACGGTTGTCAGATCTAAGAACCGGGTGGAATTGGCGTCGGCTGTGAGGATCACCAAGAAGTGGGGAATTGATCCGATCATTGTGCGCAAAGAATTGAGACCGCTCCGGTGGTTATTTATTTGATTCTGCGCCTTCTCGACCGCTTTTCAAGACTTCCATCCATCCCCCGCAAACCACCCCCTCACACACCACCGCAGGCCGTCATGAGTGTTAATCCCACTCTCGAGTCCTCCGATCTCAAGAAATTGTCCATCCCCGAGGTCGTGGAGGATGTCCCCCTTCCCACATACGATACTGTTGACCTCGAAGCCGCCAACCCCCGATCCACTCCTTCCGAATTCCGACCTGCATCTCGGGTCAAGACCTTCTTCCTTACGGCCCTATACACTGCAGCGTTCACTATCACGACGCTCATGTTTTGTCTGCACGGGCTGGTGTTCATTGGTTCCCCCTACAATGAACGATTGGAAGTGTTCGAAAGAGGCATCTACGCCAGCATCTTCGGCAGTATTATCCTCGGGCCGATGTACTTTACCAACCAATCGTTCATGACCTTCGCGAAGGCGAGGAACGAAGTCATCAATATCCATATGACGAACGGAAGGCTTATCAGGGCGTTTCGAGATTTAGCGCTGTTTTGCGCCGTCGTGGTTGGGGCCGTTGTGTCTGCTGCCACCCTTGGTTCCGGACTCGTTTTCTGGCCGCTCGTGCATTCCAACGATCCCTTCACCAAGAATATGGCGGTCGACGCTGCTCTCACCCCTATCGCCGGCCTCTTCGGCGGACTCCGATGGAGCTACGAGGTGATCGGCATGATGATCTGGACTTTGGTCAGGATACCGAGGATTTCTACCGGCCTTGAGGGGGACAAGTATGAGAACCTGATAAAGATAGCGTGTGTTTTTGTTCCCTCTCATTTCTCGATTTATTTTCTGATGTAGACCGTTTTCCAGTATCGCTTTTACCACCTTCAGGTTGTTCACCGAGGGTGTTGTGGCTGTTTTGCCCTTGTGTGCCCTGTTGATCACACAGAGCTTGGCGGACAACTGTGCGGCATACTTCGACAAGTACCGCGAACCCGTTGTCGAGGCCGCAGGACTTCAACATGAACCACCAGTGTCGGCTTGATTTTATCTTTTCCCTTCTTATTTTCTTTGATCTCCATTACTTGCTTGCGGACCCATCTCTTACTCAACAGCGCCCACTCTCCTTTCCATTCTCTTACACACATAAATTATTCAATTAGTCAAGGTCGGCTTTCCATTTTCAACGAAATGTACTGTTTCACTCCATCGGGCTACGTAAACTCGAGGAATGATCTGTGGTCCGTTTGTCATTAGGCGGTTGCGATGGGTCCCTAGTAGTTAGCTATGGACTCGGAAAACCGTTGCTTTGTAGTATCTATGCTTTATCGTTATTCGCGGTCTTTGAGGTATCTTAATACATAATCAGCAATCGAACGACTCGCTCTTATTATGGTGAGCTCAATCCAAAAGAGCCAATGTTTCCTCGCTTTTGCGATTCAGACACTCGAAGATTACTTCGTACTGTCCTGGTCCGACCACCTCACAGGGGGTTTATGAAACGCGATCGAGAGACGCGTCCCTCGCAAAGGGCAAAGGAGCTCACGTGACCGCGCCACCTATCGGTCTTTGTCCCCTTCGCCTCTCAAAAAGGGCTATCTTGGATGGTTATTTCCTCTCCCCTGAGACCCACCTAGACGACTCCTCCACTTCGTTCTGCCATGGGTATCTCCGGTCTGCTCCCCCTCCTCAAGCCAATCCACAAGAATAAGCACTTGTCAGAGTTCGCCGGCAAGACGATCGCCGTTGACGCATATGTTTGGCTGCATAAGGGCGTATATGCGTGTGCCCCGGAAGTGGCCACTGGGAAGAGGACAACCAAGTACGTAGCGCTCCCTTCCGCGTCCTGGATCCTGACGAACGGCCGATGTATGGTTCGATGAGCAGATACGTTGAATACTCGATGCACCGCGTCCGGCTGCTTCGGCACCACAAGATCATACCGTACATCGTTTTCGACGGAGGACCCCTACCGGCAAAGAAAGGGACGGAGTCCGAACGGAAGAAGAGAAGAGACGAAAACTTGGTCCAGGCAAACAAGTTGGCCGCAGTGGGGAAACATGCACAGGCTAGGGAATACTACGTAAAATGCGTGGACGTGACTACAGAGATGGCATATCAGTTTATCAAGGTCGCTCTCGAGGTTTCTCCGCTTATCTGTTCTGACACGTTTGTCTGCTTTTGGTAGGCGTTGCGTGCAGAGGGGATACAGTATGTCGTAGCCCCATACGAGGCGGACGCACAACTCGCGTACCTCGAACGGGTTGGTATAGTTGACGGAATCCTCACTGAAGATTCGGACCTCTTGGTTTTCGGTTGCCAGAACGTTCTGTTCAAGCTAGACTCTGCTGCTGCTACCGTTACTTCCATCTCACGCTCGGACTTTGGTTCCGTCACCGCCGCGGAAGGAGGCATCTCTCTTATCGGATGGTCAGACGTACAATTCCGTGCCATGGCCATCTTGAGCGGTTGCGATTATCTGCCAAGCATTCCAGGTGTAGGCTTGAAGACTGCCTGGTCTCTGTTACGGAAATACAAGACAGTGGAGAAGGTGATACGAGCGGTCATGCTGGAAGGAAAGAAGGAGGTTCCACCGGACTACCTGAATTCTTTCAGAGTGGTTGACAAGGTCTTCTTGCATCAGCGCGTATACGATCCAAGAACCGAGCGATTGGTCCACCTTATTGAACTTCCAGATGGGGAAAACCTGGACGGAGAAATGAGGGAGTCCGTCGGAAGGTACGTTTTCCCCGTCACCACGCTCCCGTGGGAGGGTCTCGCTCACCTGGATATCTTGCGGGTGTTGAATTAAAGGGAGTTGGAACCTTCGCTGGCGAAAAGGGTCGCGACCGGGGAAATTTGTCCGATATCTCTCCTTCCTATCGTTGACATCAATCCTTCCTACGTTCCACGTATGCTGAAGCCACTGCCCCTGCTATTGAATGGCTGCGCCCCTGTGACGTCTGAGAGGTCCATGATGAAACAGGCGGCGCCAAAAACCACATTACACGACTTCTTCCGTGAGTATATTGCTGAACGCATTCGACATCGCCCCTAACTACATGGTTTCCCCCATTCATCTAGAGCCTAATCCAAAGACACCGACACCTGGGCCTTCCGGTGGCAGACAGATCCAGTCATCTGGGAAAAAGTTGATGACGACAGCCGGACAGGCGAGCGGAAAGCGCACGTTATCGGATGCACTGGAGATGGATGCCAACGCCAAGAAGAGAAGAAAATCGAACGAGAACCACGAGCCTCGGGAAGAGGAGAGGGTCGTCACGAGCAAGTTTTTCTCCGGACCCCGAAAAACTTCGCCGAGGGCTGGGCAGGTGGCGGGCGGCCCATCAGGTACCGTATTGGGCATGACCAAGCGGAGCGGAGTTGTTGAAATGATCGACCTGACATTGGACGGGGACGAATCGGAACCTCGTGACACCGGGCAAGAGGATGGGTACATTTCTCCGACGCGTTCTTCCTATAGATTCGAAACGCCCGAGGTATCAACACCTCATCGTCATCCAAGAAGGTCAAAATCAGGCGTTGAACAGGAGGACGATGACGACTTTGATGCCGAACTGCTATCTAGCCCGGTCGAAGGCCGACGTCATCGAGGCAAGACTTCGAAACGAAAGGACGAAGTCGATCTAGACCGCAAGGAATTGGAATGGACTATTAAAGGGGATGATATCGATTCTTGGGATGATGGCCCGGATTTGTGCGGAAGCTTCCAAGATGTTGACGAGCTGCCGAGCGATATCGATTGTCCAGGCCCCGGAAGTTCTTTTGCCAGCACTGCAACGACGTCATCGGCAGGACCAATTACACCCAATCATTCTACTAGTGTGGATGATGTAGAAGATTTTCCGGAGGAGATAGAAGATGACAAGACGAGAATAGCAAGAACGGGATCGATTTCAGAAGGGTGGGTGAAACGGTGGTCGTACAACGGGTTTGAGATGAAAAAAGTAAGTGACACACGTCGGAGCGAGGGGGCAAGGGAGAACGTCATGCTGACTATGACATGAACGGGTAGACACCGATTAGGCGCACTGAGACTACAGCGACAGGTGACAGTGGACGCCGGGCGAGTTATCAGAAACGATCTGAAGCTAAAGTCGACGTGCGATCCAGTGGGATTAGGCCGATACCGAAGAAGAGGGCAGGAACGGAATTGAAGGGACACCCCGAGGATGAAATTGGCGGTGGAGATGATATCTCTGATCATGATGAACAGAGAGGCAGCCAGGAAGCGGCGTGGCCTGGGGGGAGAAGGGCGTTGAGATGACGATGATGGAGGACGGGCTGCGTCTAGAACGGGGTTCGGTGGGATTCCCACCCCCGCGCGGTTTTTTCATTTGGCGCAAGCGAAGGATCGAGGAGACTACTAAAGGGCCCGTGCCATGAAGATTGAAAGATCAGAGACCATCAGTTAGCCCCATCGTTGAGTAGTTTGTCGAATAGCTCGGGAACAGGACTCGGATTACGTCTTATGCGGGTGGGCAGGAATGTACACGGATGCGCGGACTTGCAAATTGGAGTTTCCCGATCGGGGGACAGACGAGGGTTTCGAAAGACACTGGAGATTGATATTGCGAAAAGAGGGAGCAAGATGGGGGATGACGAGGGGGCAGATAAGCTTTTTCTCTGCAGACGCATCTTCTCCGGCTATTTGTGCGCAGGGGGGAGAGGCAGGGAGACAATCATTGATCTCATCGGAACCTTTTTTTTTCTATCCCTCCTTTTCATTTCACCCTCTCGACCTCTTTGCAGCACAAAGCGTGAGTTGATCCGATTCAAGAGCGGATGAATCACAAGATTCCTGCCTCCCGCTCGCACCGTTCATCGATAAGTGCAGGATGAGGTGCGAACGGGCAAGAAGAGGACCGGGTCGTGTGGATGTAAGGTAATGGGACCCGTCTATTGTCGATCCGTTTATTTAACCCTCCCTCCTTTGGTAGATTCTCTTCCCCAGTCCTCCGTCGTCCCACTTCCCCCACATCCTCCCCCCCTCCACCTCCCCTCCACCCTCTCTCCCCCTATCCTCCGTCTACAAGACCCGATGGATAAATATTACACCCCCCAGCCCTTTGCCAACCCGCCGTCCCTGGACGATGAATTGGCGCATGACCCTGGGAACTCTACTCATTGGTCTGTCCCCCATCCGACCTATGGCCTCGCCGGCCCCGTCGATGCCGTCGTCTACCAGCCCGCCCAGTTGGCGTATCCAGAGTCCTCCCAGAGGACACTCGACTCGTCCAACGCGTATTTGTACTATGGCCAACAAGTGCGCGCCACCCCACATACGCCACAGCAGCTCCCCCGCGAAACCTACGACCTGGGCCAGGGCTACTATACGTCTCCCTACGTTTACCCTGCCTTCGCGTCTTTGGGCGGATCTGGCACCTACGAGGGTGCTGATGCCGCCGCTCGAGATGAAGGTACGCAGTATTCTCAACTCGTCTCCATCCCACAGACTCACACCACATCTCCGGGCTCAGATACACAGAGCACACACTCGCTGCCGAGCCAGCAGGGGACCACGCAGTCTGGCTATGTCACTTCCCACTGCAGCCACACGCCGGTCACGGGCGACGAGGTCGGATCGGACTCGATCTTCTTCGAGCCTCGACGGGAGACCCAGTTCGGTTCGCCGGATTCGGTCAAGGATGGTTCTGATGACGGTAAGGAAACGGTTCGCATTCGCAGTGACGGAAGGGAAGGCTAAGCGTGGAAACGAAAACTAGATTCCTACTCTGCTCAGCGCAGCCCGTCCCCAGCGCCGAGATCAACCAATGGGCAAAAGCGCGGGGGTCGTATCACGTTGAAGAAGCCGAACCCGTCGAGCAAACGGTCCAAGATGCACCAATGCAACGTCTGCGAAAAGTGGTTCCCACGTCCAAGTGGTCTGGCGACGCACATGAATAGCCATTCCGGGATGAAACGTAAGGGTGACAACATCGGTCTTGATTGTGTGCTTGGGCTAATAAAGAAAAATGATAGCTTATCGCTGCCCAGTCGAGTCGTGCAATAAATCATTCGCCGTGCGCTCCAACGCAAAGAGACACCTTCGGACACACGGGATCAACCCGACGACAGAGACGACGGGCAAGACTCTGGAATACACTGTCGGATTCGAGACGCCACTGGTTTCCGATGTCCGACAGGCGAACCAAGTGCCGGTGATGCTCAAGTGGGTTCCGCAGAGTCTTACATCACGAACCACGATCGCATGGAACAACAAGTCGAGCGACTCGGAAAGCGATGGAGAAGACAGCTTCCCGACGCTGTCTGTGCCACTATCACCCTCAACCCCATCATCGTTGGCGTGGGACTGCGGCTACTCGAGCGGGGAATCAACATACGAGGGGGGTGACAGCCACCCATATCATCCACGCCATGTAAGGAATTGTCGATATGTTGCGCTTGCGATGATCGCTGACGCTGAAACAGTGGCGAGGACTGCCCGGGCCAGCACGCCGTTGAAAGCGGGATGACGAGCATCGTATATCTATCTATATCTCTGTCTTGAGATCATCTATCTGGGGGCTCCTTCTTTGGTTCGCGTATTTCCTCCGTTTTCTCTTTTGCATCACATTGTGTACGCAGGATAGTACCCTCACGCAGTAAATACATATCTCTTTCTTGCCGCAATCAGCCGCGATCGTACAGCGCGCGATTGACCAATGTGATTGGGATGTCATGCATCTCCGTCGCCGCGCCCGCATCCGCAAAATCAAATGAGTCTGGATCGAGGAGACGGCCCCTGGAATCTGGCGGGCGGCTGAGCGAGGGAGACAGAGCGAGCAGGGAATTGGACGCACCGGTGATGGTGGAGATGTCCGAGAAGCCTGGGGTTGCAAATAGGGCCAAAGCGAAGTATGTGAAGTAGGTGAGCCACACGAGGACCATCGACCACGCCGGGAGGAGCAGCGCCCATTCGCTGGTGCTCGATCTGAGATGGGACGCAGGCAGAGATGACAGAGCGACGCACCGATTAGGATACCAGGTGACTCCGCTCCATACGATCCACTCGTCCGGCAGAAAGCCCCAGAGAATGAAGAGGACAAAGAGCAGATACGTCGACGACCAGGCGACGAATCCGTAGAACTCTGGTGCCCGCGACCGGTACTCCTCTGGCTGCGGAGGGAATGCGGCCAGCGGTGCGGCTGGAGAAGTCGGTTCCTTCATCCCAAAGAGAAAGAAAGTCGAGAGCGACAAGGGCGCCGCGCGCTCGGCGCCTTTGGTTTGCCGAAATAACAAATACCCAGACTGATCAATTCTCCGACATCATCAGCCTCCTCGCCTTGTTCCCGATCCCCTGCCAGCCATGGCCACAGCTGCCGTCCGGAGCCAGAAACGCGCTCTGCGGAAAATCGTTTCCGCCAGCTTGAAATCCCTCTCTCAATCCCAAATTCAACTCCAATGTGCGCGAATTCTACGCCCCAAATAGATCCCATTGATTTTGCGTTCTCAATTCCAACTTCAGCGAAGATGGTAACGGACGCGGTCGTTGCCTCGACGCTCTTTCAGACGAGTAAAT
>Ga0307513_10012431_pt1 | contig 10506 bp, 10 predicted proteins | sample 15_EM_MG_FD_202174 | JGI IMG/M metagenome (GOLD analysis project Ga0307513, IMG submission 202174) | Populus trichocarpa ectomycorrhiza microbial communities from riparian zone in the Pacific Northwest, United States - 15_EM | ecosystem: Host-associated > Plants > Roots > Unclassified | place...
GTCGGCGTGCCGTACTCGACCGTCGAGCTCAAGCTCGCCGACGACGGCGAGATCCTGATCAAGGGCGACGTGGTGTTCCGCGGCTACTACAAGAACGACGCGGCGACCGCCGAGGCCATCGACGCCGAGGGCTGGCTGCACACAGGCGACGTGGGCCGCTGGGAGCGCGGGCCCGCGGGCGCCGAGCTGCGCATCGTCGACCGCAAGAAGGACATCATGATCACCGCCGGCGGCAAGAACATCACGCCGTCGGAGATCGAGAACGCGCTGCGCTTTTCGCCGTTCGTGAAGGAGGCCGTGGTCATCGCCGACCGCCGGCGTTTCGTCGCGGCGCTGATCCAGATCGAGTTCGAAAGCGTCAGCGCCTGGGCCGAGCGCCAGGGCCTGACCTATACCAACTTTCGCAGCCTGGTGGAACTCGCGCCGGTGCGCGCGCTGATCCAGCGCGAGGTCGATGCCGCGAACGCGAAGATGCCGCAGGTGCAGCAGGTGCGCAAGTTCCACCTCTTGACCAAGGAGCTCGATCACGACGATGGCGAGGTGACGGCGACGATGAAGGTGCGGCGCAAGAGCGTGGCCGAGAAGTACGCGACCGTGATCGAGGCGATCTATGTCTGACGCGCCTGCGCCGGTGCTGCTCGAACAGCCGGAAGCGGGCATCGCGCTGCTGCGCCTGAACCGGCCAAGGCCGCTGAATGCGTTGACCGATGCGATGGTGGCCGAGATCGGCCGATTGCTCGAGCTCGTCAACGCCGACCCGGCGGTGCGCGTGCTGATCGTCACCGGCGAGGGCCGCGGTTTCTGTGCCGGCTTCGACCTCTCGCTCGCGGCCGAGGCGCCGCGCAGCGCCGAGCTCGGCGAGACCACGGCGTGGATGCTGCGCCAGGAAGCCTTCGCCGGGCTCGTCACGAAGATGCGTGCATTGCGCCAGCCGGTGATCGCCGCGGTCAACGGCCCGGCCAACGGCGCCGGGCTCGGCATCGCGCTGGCGGCCGAGATCCGCATCGCGGCGCGCTCGGCCTCGTTCAATGCGGCGTTCGTGAAGGTCGGCATGTCGAGCTGCGACATCGGCGTGAGCTGGCTGCTGCCGCGCTGCGTCGGCATGAGCCGGGCCTTCGACATCATGCTGACTGGGCGCATGGTCGATGCGGTCGAAGCCGAGCGCATCGGCCTGGTCTCGGCGCTGGTCGACGACGATCAGCTGCTGCCGCGGGCGCTCGAAACGGCGCGCGCGATCGCGGCGAACAGCGCGTTCGGCGTCTGGATGACCAAGCGCGGCGCCTGGGCCAACGCCGAGGCCGGCAGCCTGCAGGCGGCGATCGAGCTCGAGAACCGCACGCAGATCCTGGCGCGCAGCACCGGCGAGCTCGCGCGCGCGGCCGACGCGCTGCTGGCGCGGCGCAGCAAGCCCCCGCACTGATCCGGAGAGTTTCGACCATGGTACTGACCGACGACCAACGCGCGCTGCAGGAAGGTGCCCGCCGCTTCGCCCGCGAGCGGCTGCTGCCCGACTACCAGAAGCGCGAGACGGCCGGCGTGCTCGACCGCGCGCTGATCAAGGAGATGGGTCGGCTCGGTTTGCTCGGCATGGACCTGCCGGAAGAACTGGGCGGCATGGGCGCCGACGCCGTGACCACAGGGCTGGTCGCCGAGGAACTCGCCTACGGCGACTTCAACGTCAGCGCGGTGCCGGTCGGCATCTCGCTGAACGCCGCGATCCTGATCCGCCATGCGCAGCCCGAGATCGTCCAGGAATGGGTGCCGCGCATGGCCGCGGGCGACGCGGTGGTCGCGATCTGCCTGACCGAGCCGCGCGGCGGCTCGGACGCGAGCAACCTGCAGCTGAGGGCGCGACGTGTCAGCGTTGCGTCGGGCGATCACTACGTGATCAACGGCGAGAAGACCTCGATCACTTTCGCCGACCGGGCCGACGCGTACCTGATCTTCGCCCGCACCGGCACGCCCGAAGAAGGCGCGAAGGGCGTCAGCGCATTCTTCATTCCGTACGAAGGAACGAAGGGCATCTCGCGCACCCGCTTCGACGACGTCGGCAGCGCCATCATCGGCCGCGGCTCGGTGTTCTTCGACGACGTGCGCGTGCCGGCGAGCCACCGCCTCGGCGACGAGGGCAAGGGCTTCACGCAGGTGATGCAGGGCTTCGACTACAGCCGCGCGCTGATCGGCCTCCAGTGCGTCGGTGCGGCACAGGCCTCGCTCGACGAGGCCTGGGCCTATGCGAAGGAACGCGAGGCCTTCGGCCGCCCGATCGGCCAGTTCCAGGGCGTGAGCTTCCCGCTTGCCGAGGGCGAATCGCAGATCGCCGCGGTGCGCCAGCTCTGCTACCACGCGCTGGCGCTGCGCGACGCCGGCCAGCCGCACACGAGCGAGGCGGCAATGTGCAAGTGGATGGGCCCGCGCAACGCCTTCGACGTGATCCACCAGTGTCTGCTGACCTTCGGTCACTACGGCTGGAGCAAGGACCTGCCGCACCAGCAGCGCATGCGCGACGTGATGGGCCTGGAGATCGGCGACGGCACCGCGCAGGTGATGAAGCTGATCATCGCGCGCGGGCGCATCGGCCGCGTGGCCGTGCAGTACTGAGCGCCCCGAGGAAATGTCTTCGACATTCCCGCCCCCCAAGGGGGTCAACCAAAGTGGCAGAGCCACATTTGCTTGAGAGGAGCGGGCCATGCCCTACCAATCGATCTTTCGTGCCGGGCTGTTCGACGGTCGGACGATCATCGTCACCGGCGGCGGCAGCGGCATCGGCCGCTGCACCGCGCACGAGCTGGCGTCGCTCGGCGCGCACGTGGCGCTGGTCGGGCGCACGCCCGACAAGCTCGACGCGGTGAAGGCCGAGATCGCGGCCGACGGCGGCAGCGCGAGCGCGCACGCCTGCGACATCCGTGACGAAGCCGTGGTCGGCCAGACGATAGACGCGGTGCTGCAGTTGCGCGGCCGGCTCGACGGCCTGGTCAACAACGCCGGTGGCCAGTACCGCACGCCGATGAAGACGATCTCGACCAAGGGCTTCGAGGCCGTGGTGCGCAACAACCTGACCGGCGGCTTCATCTTCATGCGCGAGGCCTACCTGCGCTGGATGGAGGCGCACGGCGGCGCGATCGTCAACATCATCGCCGACATCTGGCACGGCTGGCCCGACTACGCGCACTCGGGCGCGGCGCGCGGCGGCATGCTCACGCTGAGCGAGACGGCGGCGTGCGAGTGGGCCGCCGCCGGCGTGCGCGTCAATACCGTGGCGCCGGGCGGCATCGCGTCGAGCGGCTTCGACACCTACACACCCGAGGCGCAGGCGAAGATCCTCGAGTACCCGCCGACCGTGCCGCTGCAGCGCTACGGCACCGAAGCCGAGCTGTCGTCGGCCATCGTCTACCTGCTGTCGCCCGGCGCGGCCTACATCACCGGTACCTGCGTGCGCGTCGACGGCGGCACGCCGAACGCCCGCGGCACCTGGAAGCAGGTGCCGCACACCAACAGCGTGCCGTTCGAAGGCTTTCACCGCGCCGAACTGCCCGAGCTGCTGCGCCGGCGATGAAGCTGACGCGAACGACACCATGAGCGCCCTCGTCGACGACGCCACCCTCGGCCCGCGCATCGCGGACTACCTGCAGCAGCAGGTCGGCCACCCGGTGCGCGTCGGCGCGGTGCGGCGCTTTGCGGTGGGCTTCTCGTGGCTGACCTACGCGGTGCCGGTGACGGGGCTGCAGGGCGGCGACGACGCGACCGAACTGATCCTGCGCCTGGGCCCGGACTATGGGCTGTTCGCGCCCTACAGCGCCGGGCCGCAGGTGATGGCGATGCAGTCGCTCGAAGGCACGGCCGTGCCGCTGCCGCGCGCCTACTGGAGCAGCGACGATGCCGCCATTTTCGGCGCGCCGTTCATGTTCTGCGAGAAGGTCTCGGGCGCGGCCGTCGTGCCCTGGGTCGCCGCGGGCCAGCCCGGGCTCGAAGACGGCTACCGGCAGGGACTGGCCGAGCAGTTCACCGACATCCTGGCCGCGTTGCACTGCGTGCCCTGGCAGCAGCGGCCGATCGCCGCGCTCGCGCACGGCATCACCGCCGAGAACGCCGCGCTGCGCAATGTCGAGCAATGGGAGGCGCTGATCGCGCGCTGGGCGATGCGGCCGTTTCCGCTCGCCGACTGGGGCATCCGCTGGCTCAAGGCCCACACGCCGGTCGCGCCGCGCGTGGCCATCGTGCACGGCGACTACCGCACCGGCAACTTCCTGGAAGAGGGCGGCCACATCACTTCCATCCTCGACTGGGAACTGGTGCACCTGGGCGATCCGCATGAAGACCTGGGCTGGGCCAGCCTGCCGATGTACATGGGCGGCAGCAAGCTGATCTGCCGCCTAGCCGAGCCCGAGGGGTTCTACCAGCGTTACGGCGACAAGGCGGGCTTCGAGGTGTCGATGGACTCGGTGCGGTACTACCGCGCGTTCTCGCTGCTGAAGCTGGCCGCGACGCACATGGCCGCGGCCCGCTGCTTCGAGGAGGGGCGCTTCAACGACATGCGCATGCCGGCGATGGGAAGCCAGGTCGCGACCTGCCTGCGTCAGATGGAGAAGACGATCGAGAGCACACGATGAACAACTCCTTTCCCCGCTTGATCGACGGCATGTGCGCGACGCTGCGCGCCGAGGTGCTGACGCGCCTGGACGACGAGTTCGCGCGCGGCCAGGTGTTCGGCGTCATCAACCTGCTCAACACCTTCAAGGTCCGTGCCGACTGGTCGGCCGGCTTCCTGCTGCAGCAGATCGCGGCGCAGCATGCGGCGCTGGACGGCGCCGCCGCGCTGCTCAACGAAGCGCTGCCGACGCCCGTGCCGCCGAGCACACCGATCGCCGAGCTGCTGGCACTGCGCGACGCCCAGAACCTGCGCATCGCCGCGCTGCTAGAGCGGGTCGACGCCGAGCGCGCCGCGTTGTTGCCAGAGTCGGCCGCGCAAGCCGAGGCGCTGCTGCGCCAGGCGATGCGCGCCGAGGTCGACCTCGAGCTGAGGAACGCGCCGCGGCCGCTGTTCGCCGAGATGTCCAGCGGCACGGAAGGCTGAAGGCTCCGCGACCCGGTTCAGATCGGCGGGTGCACCTGCACCGACTCATACGCCGCGTAGCCCTTGCCGACGCCGTACTCGATGATCCCGTAGCCGACCTCGTCGCCATCGGTGACCTCGATCACCTGATCGGCCAGCGTGCGCACGGTCTTGCGTGTCGCGGGGTCGGCCAGGTCCCAAACCTCGTGCTCGAGGTATAGCCTGCCGCGGTCGTCGCCGTGGAACCAGCCGGCCAGGCCGCCGTACAAGCCACCTTTCAGGAAGTACCTCGTCGGCAGCACCCGCACCGACACCGGCCTTTCGCTGCCGTCGGCGAACCGGAGCTGCAACTGCATCGAGGCCATCGCCTGCCCGTGCGGGTCGTCGTGCCAGACCGCCTCGTGCTGCACATCGACCAGCGCATTGCGGCTCGACACCTTGCTGCCGAGCGTGAACACCTCTTCGCCCGACAGGTAGATCTTCTCGCCCGGCGCACGCTCCTTGAAAAAGACGTGCAGGCCACGGTTCGCGAACTGGGCCGTCGTCCAGCAGTAGAAGAAGGGCGGGTAGAAGGTCAGCGGTGGGTGCGTCTCGTCGGTGCGCATCTCGGCGCGCACGCCCCACGAGTGGTCGCGCTGGCCGAGCCACGAGTCGAGCTCGACGCGGCGGCCGTCGAACTCGAGCCAGCCGGTGTAGCGGCCGAGCTGCTGGGCGCGCGCCATGTCCTCGGTGATGCGGCCGTCGCGGCGGCGCTGGTGCGCCTTTTCTTCGTGCGCGTTCATCGTTGCATGGAACTCGATCTCGAAGCGGATGCCCGAGTCGTTCTCGCCGAGCACGAGGCGGTGCCGGCGCAGCCCCTCGATCACGGAGATCGACAGCGGCCCAACGGTCGTCGTCAGCGGGTCGGGTCGCAGCCGGCGCGACGCGCGGAAGTTCCATTGCCGGCCCGGCGCCGCGACGCCGGCAAAGGCGTCCATCACATTGCGGTTCGGGTGGTAGCCCAGGCCGATGTCGAAGATCAGGTCGCTACCCGGCACGGGATGGCCGGTGTACCAGAGCCGCTCCATCCAGGCCGGGTCGCTGTTGGCGATCTGGTCGAAGGTGGTGGGCAGCTGGTGGCCGATGAGGTCGTCCTGGGGGGTCAGCATGGCGTGCTCGAGATTTCGCAACAGGTGCGGGGATTCACGGGTTTCGAGTTTAGTACAGTAGCGTACAGTTTCACCCAGAGCTTTCCATGACACTCGCATCAGGAGACCCGCTGCCATGACCACCGCACCCATCAACGTCGAACACCGCGAGGGCCTGGCGATCGTCAGCCTGGCCCAGCCCACGCGCGGCAACCCGTTCGACGACGCGTTCACGAGCGGCTTCCGCCAGGTCGTCGGCGATCTGTGGGACCGCACCGGCCTGCGCGCCGTGCTGCTGCGCGCCGACGGCGCGAACTACAGCTTCGGTGGCGACCTCAAGTCCTTCGGGCCGGTCAAGCACGAGCTTGGGCCGCTGGTGCGGCGCTGGACCGCCGACCTGCACATGGGGCTGCAGCGCTTGTGGCACCTGCCGGTGCCGATCGTCACCGCGGTGCAGGGCTACGCGATGGGCGGTGGCGCAGCGCTGCTGGCCGGCTGCGACGTGGTGCTGGCGGGCGAGTCCGCGCGCATCGGCTCGGCCTTCGCGCAGCTCGGCTTCAGCTGCGATTCCGGCTCCAGCGCCACGTTCACGTCGCGCATGGGGCCGGCGCGGGCGCGCCGCTTCGTGCTGCTGGCCGAGGTGCTGAAGAGCGCCGAGGCGCTGCAATGCGGCCTCGTCGACCGGGTGGTCGCCGACGACGCGCTGCAGGACGAGGCGCTCGCGCTCGCGACACAGCTCGCCCAGGGCCCGACGCTGGCCTACGGCGAGATCAAGCGGCTGTTCCTGCGCGCCGGCTCGGCGCAGCTCGCCGCCCAGCTCGAGGACGAGGCGCTGACCTTGGCGCGGGTCGCGGCGAGCGCCGACGCGCAGGAAGGCATTGGCGCGATGCTGGAACGCCGCAAGCCGGTGTTCCACGGCAAGTGATGACGGCACTCTACGAGACGCTGCTGGTCGAACGCAGCGACGAGGGCTTCGCGACGATCGTCCTCAATCGCCCCGACAAGCTCAACACGTTGACGATCCGGCTGCGCCAGGAACTCGCGATCGCGGTCGCCGCGCTCGAGGCCGATCCGGCCGTGCGCGTGCTGATCCTGACGGGTGCCGGGCGCGCCTTCACGGCCGGCCTGGACCTCGACGAGTGGGCCGCGCCCGGCGTCACCGCCGCGGCGGCCTACGAGCACGATGCGGTCGCGACCTTGCAGCGCTTTTCCGGCCCGCTGATCGGCGCGATTAACGGCCTGGCGATCACCGGCGGCGTCGAGATCGCGCTCGCCTGCGACTTGCTGATCGCGTCGAGCACGGCCCGCTTCGCCGACACCCATGTGCTGGTCGGCCTGCTGCCGGGCTGGGGCGGATCAGTGCGGATGATCGAGCGCATCGGCCTGCACCGCGCGAAGGAACTGGCGCTGACCGGGCGCTTCCTCGGCGCCGAGGAGGCGCTGGCCTGGGGCTTCGTGAACCGCGTCGTCGCGCCCGAGCAATTGCGCCCGGAAGCCGAGGCGTTGGCCCGGCAGATGCTCGCCGGCGTGCCCGAAGGGCTGGTGGCCTACAAGCGCCTGCTCGACGCCGAGGCCGGCACCACGCTGGCCGAGGCGCTGCGCATCGAGCGCGCCGCGTCGCTCGCCAACAATCTGCCGGTGGGCCGCGCCGAGATCGATGCGCGGCTGGCAAAACTGCGCCGGGTCGGCCGTTGACAGCGGCCGGGCTGCGAGGGCAAGGCGCGCCTGATCCAGCCCAAGGTCGAGGCCGAGGTCGCGTTCGTGACCGTGATCGTGATCGGGCGCGACGTGCCCGGAACCGCGCCGAGCCGGGCCGAGTTCCTGAACTGTGTGGCCGGCGCGCTCGGCCCGATGGTGCCGGCCGCGGCAGGCGACCTGGTCCATGCCGAGATCGGCGGGCTGGGCAGTGTGTCGTTCGGGCTAACTCGTCCCGGCGCGCAATTCGGCGAGCAGGTTCGCCAGGTGCTCGTCGCGATTGCCCGGGCGGTAGCAGATCTGCAGCGCCGAGTGGATGTCCTTGCCCAGCATGCGGCGAAACACGACGCCCTCGAGCCGGATGCATTGCGCATCGCTCGGAACGACGGCAATGCCGATGCCGGCCGAGACAAGGCCGATCATGATCGAGTAGTCCTTGGCCTCGCGCGCGATACGCGCCCGGAAGCCCGCCTTCATGCACAGCTCGATCACTTTCCAGTGCAGCCCGATTCCCGATTCGCGCGGGAACACGATCAGCGGCTGGCCCTCGAGGTCGGCCACCTCGAGCGCCTCCTTCTTGGCAAGCGGATGGCCCTTCGGAATCGCCGCCACCAGCGGCGCGCGGTACCACTCTTCGATGCGCACGCCGGCCGGCGTGGCCGCGTCGGGCCGGCGCAGGATCGCGAGGTCGAGCGTGCGGTGGTGCACCGCATAGAGCTGGTCCTGCGACGCCATCTCGTGCACATGGATCTGGATCTGCGGCCAGGCCCGCCGGAAGCGCCGCAGCGCGGCCGGAAGCACTTCGGTGAACATCGCCGAGGCGGTGTAGCCCAGGTGCAGCTCGCCGGTCTCGCCGACCGCAGCGCTGCGAACCGTCTTCTTCGCATGCTCGGCGGCGGTCAGGATCTCGCGCGCATGCACGAGCATCTGGTGCCCGGCCTGGGTCAGGAAGACGCGGCGCTTGTCGCGCTCGAAGAGCTGGGCACCGAGTTCCTCCTCGAGCAGGCGAATCTGCGTGCTCAGCGGCGGCTGCGCCATGTGCAGCCGCTCGGCCGCGCGCGTGAAGTTCAGCTCCTCGGCGACGGCGACGAAATAACGCAGGTGACGCAGTTCCACGATGCCGCTGATCATACCCGGTGGGTATCCATCTGCATCCTAAACTTGTATTTCCGGCTATCGACGCGTCGGCCTGGCATTCTGCCGGTGATGACCCCACCTTCTGCGCCCGACACCGACGGCGAAGCCGTCCGCTAGCGCTTCAATCGTTGCCGGCTCGGGCGCGCGTCGTGCGCGCCAGGCTCCTTCTGGCGTCGCCCGGCGTGATGCCGTAGGTCTTGCGGAACAGCCGGTTCAAATGGCTCTGGCTCGCGAAGCCGGCCTCGGAAGCGACATCGATCAGCGGCACCTGCGATGCGACGATCAGCTCGCGCGCGCGCTCGATGCGTCGCTGCATCACGTAGCGGTGCGGCGAGGTGCCGGCCGTGCGCCTGAACAGGCGCACGAAGTGCGGCTTGCTCAGCCCCAGCGCTTCCGACAGCGCCGACAGCGACAGGTCGCTCGCCAGCTCGCTGGCGATCAGCTCTTCGACGCGCGTCCATTGCAGCGCGCTCAGGCGGCCGCGCTCGCGCGCCGCCGGCCCCGGCCGCGTGCTGCGCGTGCGCCACAGATGAAGCGCCACGCCGACCGACAGCGATTCGGCGAACAGCGCGCCGTTGGGGCAGCCGCGCTCGATCTCGCGAACCATCTCGCGCAGCACCGCAGCCAGCGACGGGTCGTCGAAGGCACATCCGGGGCGCAGCGGCGCACGGACCAGGTCGTCGAGCAGGCCGCGCTGAGCAAGCGTCGCCTGGTCGAGGTCCACGATGATGCGGCGCGCGTTGTGGCTGCCGCGCTGATTGACGCGAACCTCGAGATCGGCGTTGAACAGCGTCAGGCTGCCCGCGTTGAACTGAGATTCGATGCCGCCCCCGGCCACGCTGATGCGGGCATCGATGCTGCCCTCGTCGAGCAGCGACAGCGCCGTGCCGGGCGGCGTGAACCTGTGGTTCCAGGCGCCCTCGGGCGTGCTCAGGAACATCACCGGCACGCCTTGCCAGCGGCTCGTCTGCGCCGGGGTCAGCAAGCTCAGCCGCTGGACCATCGCGGGCATGTCGAGGGGCGGCATGCAGTCGGGCATCGGCGATCTCATCACGGCTCCTCTGTGCGCGAGCGAATTGGACCACCGCGCGAATCTTCGATCCATCGGTACAAGCGCGAGTCGTTCTTGAAAGACGGCATGAAGACGCGCTGCTGCAATCGGCGGATGGCGGTGCGATCAGGCGCTGCCTGCTCTACCCACTCATCCCGCAACAGGAGACACGATGCAAAAGATGGCAGCTCACCGATGGGGTACCGGCCTGGCGACGGCAGCGCTGCTGGCGGCGCTCGGCGGATGCGACGACAGCGGCGGATCGAGCCCCGCTGCGGCCGTGGCCCTGCTCACCTGCGACGACTCGATGAAGACCGCCTTCGCGCCCGATGCACTGACGCAGGTCACGCTCGTCAAGGCGTTCAAGAAGGGCGATGCGGTGCTGCTCAGCGGCACCGCAACGGCCGCCACACCGGTGGCGGCGAACGACATGTGCTTCGTCA
>Ga0307513_10012433_pt1 | contig 10503 bp, 14 predicted proteins | sample 15_EM_MG_FD_202174 | JGI IMG/M metagenome (GOLD analysis project Ga0307513, IMG submission 202174) | Populus trichocarpa ectomycorrhiza microbial communities from riparian zone in the Pacific Northwest, United States - 15_EM | ecosystem: Host-associated > Plants > Roots > Unclassified | place...
TACTAAAGATATTGCAATATGATCACGCTTTACTCTCTTTACATACACTACTCCTCTACGAGAGCCTACGCTCTAAGAACCTGGAGACTATTGTGATAGTCTCGACAGGTTGCCCGAACATAGGACTATTGTGATAGTTCTATCAAACACGACAATCCACCCATCTTACTATCTGAAGAGATAGTACCTCTCACGGGATAACCAAGACAAGCAAGCCAGTCCCGTACTATCTGAAGAGATAGTACATTCCTACGCCTTGGTGCAGAAAAGCGAGACTCGCTTACGCAAGAAACGACGGTCGTTGCCTGTTGCATACGTGCTCAACAATAGGATTGTTACAGCCGGTACACAATAAAATGCCTTTATTCTTAAGGGTAAAGAGCAAATTCAGGAAACAATTATTGTATCATACTATTTTGGAAAGCATACTCTCAAAGGCAACTGATTTGAAATCCTATAACGAGTAGTTTGGGAATTCGCACAAAGATAGTCCTAAGCACATACCAGGAGTTCAGGTTGTGGGTAAGTCTGGCAAAGTCCTTCTGGTTGGTGTATATATCATACTGAGCAAGCAAAAAATGCTCGGCAGCAACGGCTGGATCACTAGTATTCAGCTATAGCAACCATCAACCAGTCCCTCATTTCAACAGCGAATAACTTGAACCCTGGCCCATTTTGCATGACTACAACCTTAGAAAAGATACTGCTGTTGAACTTTATGCTCTGTGTTCTATTTTTCTTTCTCTTTCCGAATGTCATTATTTAGTTATAAATTGCCGCTAACTATGTCATGACTTCACACTCCAGCAGACCTTAGCTATATAGCATTTCTAAAATATGAGGATTGGAATCAATAGCTTACATCTTGTATTTATCCCAATTCAAGTGCTGTCATGTAAATTTCTTACTAAATCTGGGATTAAATGATGTTTGCCGGACTTTTTTCCCTCACCAAATCTGGATGCTTGGTGGAGAGCCAATCACACTTGCCAGCAGGTTCTGTTGCCATTCAATTTTTAGTGCATCAGTCACAGTTCGCCATACTTTTGTTTTTTTTTAAAAAACTGTTTTCCATTTCATACATTTTACTACAATAAAGCATTTGTAAAATCCTCTTTCAATCTCTTGTACATCATGTTTTCGTCCCTAAACGAAGCTTGCAATGGGCTTCGTCGATCAACTACTCCCATCATGTACACCAAATTCAACTCTCATAATCCCCTTCTTATCTCCTCTCTCCCATGTTACTCAATTCTCCCAATCCCCTCCTTCCCCCTCTCCTATACGCCTTCTTTGTATGATGCAAAGTGTTCAGAGGGTGGACCTGAGCCGGTACACAATGAAATTCCTTTATTTGTAAGGGTACCGGGCAAATTTCGGTTTTCATTATTAAGCAAAGCCTTGGGTTCAATTTATGCAATGCTTCAAGTGGTTTTTCAAAATTTTAATAACATAATATTAACTGTAATAATAGTCATTTTAGAGGTAAATAACTTTTATTTTTATAGAAATACAAAAGCAAATTACAAACAGTATTTAAGGAGTTCCGCTGTCAGAACCTCCCTGGAGGGCGCTTTGATGTCTTCGTCGGCAAGAGAGTCCACTGGAATATCTCTATTAGCAAGATAACCTCGGAAGCTTACGATAGAAACATACCAACTCGTCTAAATCTAATAGTCTGTTCGTGGACGACAGGGTTTTCCTTTCCAAGCTCACGGGCAGCAATTAAGCACTTAAGGGCAAGCAGCCATTTCTTCCTTCTAAGGTAGACGTCAAATCCGGCGCATTGGACCTCAGTTCTTTTTGGGCTCAGCTCCAAAAGCGGTCTCAGAAATTTCATTGCAACTTCCAGGGGCTCCTTCGTTTGTGCCAGAGCATTCCCAAGGGGATCAGTATCTTCCTTTTTCATCTCGCCATCAGCGTTGGAAACCTGAGCATTCCTGGCCTTGTCTTCTTTAGCTTTGGCAGCCAATTCCGCAGCCTTCTCCTGCGCTTTCTGCTGCTCTCTTTTAGCCTTCTTGAGAGCCTTCTTTCTGTCCGCAGGGGACATTCCCTCAAAGTCAGTGCCTTCTCTATTTCCATTTGAAAGTGAACTGTGGGCAAGATGCGGCTTGTCGTGAAGCATGATGTACACTTTAATGGCTCCCAAAGCAGCCCTTGCGAAAAATGGATGCGAACGGAGAGTGTCCTCCCATCGTAGCATTGTGACGTAAGAGCGAATCTGGCCTTTCCGAAGAGAGAAAGAGTGGAAATCGAACTGGTCTTCGGTCCAGTCATCAAAGATTTTCAAGATAGCATGAAACCGCTTGAGCGCAAGTCCAAGATTTCCTTGGCGAAGATAGGATTCGCCGTCCTCAGTGATGAACCAAACACATTGCATCTCCAACAGGTCACCCAACGGACCACCATGTGCGTCATTCTTCACCCCACTCTACGCCGTTAGAAACTGGATCACCATGGTACTTCTGGGGGGTGGGGGTGATAGAAGGAATGACCTACTCGAGTGAAAAGACTCATAGTCTTCAAAGCATCCTCATTGCGGTCATTTCGGAGTTGATACTTAGCACACTTGGTATTAATATATCTGTCCTTAGTATCCAATTCCCTCGCTTGGTTCATCTTCTCCATAGCCTTTTGAAAAACCCCAGAGTGTTTTTGTATCCGAGCTTGGGTCATATGTAGTTCCACTGTGCCAGGTGAAAGCTCTAATGCCTGTTTAAGGTATTCTGAGGCCTTAGCAGTGTCCCTAGTTCGGTAGTGGTCATAATGCTGGGCGAGGAAGTAGAGAGTCCATAGCTTAAACTCCGACGGCTTCGATTTATCGCCATTGGTTTCACCATTTGTTGGTGCTTCCTCCTCGGTTCCCATAGATGCCAGACAACCCTCTACAAGCTCCAAAATCGTTTCCCGCTTGGCGGCGTCCGCATAGAGAGCCTTTATGTTTGCGAAAGTTGATGGAACCCCTTTCTTTAGCAGTTTCTGAAGGTATACACCGGCTGCCTGTTTGAAATCCTCCCCTGAGCTAAGGATCAGTATATTGACGGGAACAGCTTAGGTAGTGGGACCTACCCTCCAGGAAATCCAACGGGATTCTCCGTGGGGCATCGCTTCTGGGATTATTTTCGGTAAACTCGTCGTAGATCGCCTTTAGCGCTTTTCGGTCTTCAGGATCAATTCCCATCGACTGCTCTAGACCCCTATAGTATTGTCTCTTTTCCGAGTTGCGGTTTAGCAAAGCCCGGTACGCCTTTTCTGCCTCCTCTTTCCGGTCCAATCGGAGAAGGTAATCGGCTCGGTATTCCATCACAGAGATCTTGTCCAAAGAAACCTTAGCTATCGATTCCAAGTGCTCCAAGGCCCGGGCAATATCGCCTGATTCGGCGATCACTACATTCCTATACAAACACGCTTCGGAGTGTTCGATGTCTCCTTTGCTCGGGGGGTTTTTCAAGGTCTCTTCATACTTTTTCAGCACATTCTCAGCCTCGGCGTAACTTCCGGCAAGATGATGCGCAACCGCCAACCCCGTCCAGTTCTGTCGGAGCTGCGGACGCCCCTGAAGGATTTTACCTCGAGATTCAACATAGCCGGGATAATCCCTCATTTGAACCTGCAATAGTGCTAGATCCCTTAAGATTTGCTGGGATTCCGGCTCAAACCGAAGTGCCATTTTGTACGCCTTAATAGATTCCTCGAAGTTCTTCTCAGACCGATAGAGTAATCCATAGACATGCCAGCAGACGTGGGACTTCATATCCTGCCGCAGAGCCTCCTTGGCTATTGCGAATGCTTCTTCAGTCCGTCCAAGAGAGTTTGTAATGAGGCCTTTCATCGCGAGAGTTTCTCCATGTTTAGGGTTCTTACGGAGAATTTGCTAATTGCGTAGAGAAAATGTTAATAACTGACACCAAAAGAAAGTTTCCTAGAAAAAGCCTTTTTGTACCGACCTCAGCGGCTTTTAAGCCCTTCTTGTATTGCTTTGTTTCGTAACACCTTAGGACCTGTCGAAACAGTGACCCATCCTTCGATGCTAACGGTGCTTGCGGCATCTCGGAGTGTTGATAGAGGTGTTCAGAGCTTCGAAGCTGGGCGACCCAAACTATCGAGGGAAGTCCCACAGCGGTTTGGGACGTGAGAAACGTAGGGTTCCGTAAGCGACAGCAGCCTTGTCAAGAGAACACGAGCCAAATCGGTCGAATTGAGCTAATAACTTTAAGTAGGCTAAAATCGGCTTCGAAAGGGGTTGATCGAGTATTTCGCTCGAGGAATGGCGCCCCAAATGGATAGAGGAGGATAGTTCGGAGGAGGGGGTTGTTGAAATCGAGCGAACAGCATTCGATAAATGTTGGGTGTGGGGTCAGAAACCTCCGCCAAGACTCGTGTCAGTGTCCATAATCTATCACTCGGACAGGGTCTATCGGTAAATCTCACTTCTAAAAGGAGGGCCATTTCCTACGATTTCTGAATGTATTATGCTGAAGGTATTTTTATGCCCACAACCGTAGCTAACTACTTACTACAAACCAGATGCCTGGACATCATACAATAAATTACTAAGAGCCAGCACTCCTCGCTTTTGGCACATCCTATGTACAGGCAAAAACTCAATATTTTCAGATTCTTCAGGGAAGGAAAAGAAAATCAATGAGGAAAAAAAGGCTTATGCAAAACTTTAAACTCTGATTATTCCAGACTCGTGACAGCACTCCATTCCCCCTTTCCGGATCGCTCAAGGCGCTATCGTAGTCTCGCAAGCGTCCATCATTATATCCCATGTGCATATCATAAACACGTATCCCTACTTGGTCGCACCAGCCGTCTTGCTCTTCAGAACTTGGTTGACAATTTTCTCAACCTCCTACCAATAGTCAATCAGCATCGTGAACTTAGCTCTAGAAATATGGAAGGAGCATACGTCTATGTCGTTGGTTGGAACCTTTGTCATAGAAACACCAAAGTAATTAGATATCTCATTCATCTCGGACCAGCTCTGCTTGTCATGAACAAAGCTAATTGATACACCCACGCGTCCGAACCTTCCGGTTCGTCCAATACGATGAAGATAGGTCTGAGGGTCCGGCCGGCGATTTTGATCGAGAGGGATGTCGTAATTAACCACCATTGAGACAGTTGCTACATCGATACCACGGGCCAAAACGTTGGTTGTAATAAGAACTTTAGCTTTCCCCGAACGGAAATCATCAATAACTCTGTCCCTATCCGCGCCTTCCTGTGCGCCGTGGAGCGCAGCAACTTTGTGTCCATCCGCTTCCATTCGTCTCTGGATCTCGGATGCTGTTTCGCGTTTCTGGGAGGGCGAATTAGTCCCTGCGCCCACCAAATCACCTAATCGTCATTGGGTCCATTACCTTGACGAATATGATTGAAGACCCAATTGTCAAAATATGATAGAGCTCGATCAATATCCGATATTTGTCCTCTTCACTATCACAGTCCATATAGAGTTGCTTGATTCCGTCGACGGTGAGTTCTTCGTGTTTCAGGGTAATCTGGTTCGCATTTGGGGCGAACCGGTCTGCGTATTGGACAACCTGCTCGGGAAATGTTGCCGAGAATAGGACGATCTGCGTAGCCACGGGCATATTCCTGATGGAAAATATTAGACTTTCACGAGCGAATAACGGTCATAATGTATGGGGGGGGTGGGATCTAACTGCTTCACGCGGATACACTGTTCACCAAGACCTTGCTGATCAAGCATATTATCGGCCTCGTCCAGCACAAAAACCTTAAGATATTCTACAGGCAATTGTTTTCGCCGAATCAGGTCAAGAACTGTGCCAGGTGTCCCAACGACAATATGCGCATCAATCTTCTGCCCACGTTGTACCATATTTGGAATAGCGAACTGGGTTTTGATGTCGGTAAATTGACCCATAGTTTGAACAACACTCATAATCTGTCTAGCCAGTTCCCGAGACGGAGCTAGGCAAAGAGCTTGAACGTTGTTGACAGTCATATTGACACGAGTCAACATTGTCAAGACGAAAGCCGCCGTTTTCCCCGTTCCGGATTGCGATTGACCGATCATATTTGTAGGTGGATCTGATAGGAGGAGGGGAAGTGCTCGCTCTTGGATCTTTGACGGCTTCTTAAAGTTCATGAAGTAAATGCCCTCCAGAAGCTCTTTGGAACTGTAATAAAACAAAACAAGGGTTAGCTCCACGGGGAATCGTAAATAGGGCTACACTTACAGTCCTAGGTCTTCAAATTTCTTGACAGAATATAGGGGGCTATTAGGATCCCCCTGCAAGTCTGCAAGCTTTACGGCAACCTCGTATTGAGGCTCATCGAGACCCGAACCCTCCGCTGCAGGAGGTGCTGTGGAGGTAGAAGCTTGAGAAGCTGGCTGTTCGGCCATCGTTGGCAAGAAGTCGAGAACAAAAGCAGTGGGCTAGTGAAGGATGGAGGTCTGGTCTAGCGCAGGGAAAACTGCCGCCGTACAAGCACCACTATGAAGCTGTCGTGAGGCCAGCGCCGTGAGAAGGCCCGGAGCAAAGGGTGTGTGTGATGATAGGAAAGCTGAAGCGTGTTCGTTGTTCGATGTAGGCAAGCTGAAGGGTGTTCGATGTTCGATGTAGAGTTACGATGCACAGAGAAAGGAACGCAATTGTGTGACTAAATACACTTTGTGGTGCCACTCGCACAGTGGGCTCACTATAACAAACACCAGTCACCCTCGAAATTGTTAGATACTGACAAGCGAGGAAGAGGAGAATCGGAGTTGTTCTGTGGATGGGAATCTGTTCGGACGTTTCTTTTTATTTTTATTTCCGGTCTTACCGGTATTGTGACTTCCAAAACCCTTCCTGCCAAACACCCACCAAAGAAGGCCTGTCCCCGGAGGTGATCCGTCAGTATTCATACAGCCCACCACATCCGCGGACCAGGGCCGGGTAACCAGTACTCGAGTACTCGTACAAGGACCGGCAAGAAGTTATGGAACAGTTATTTAAGGTTAACCAGCCAAACATATCCTTGTCCGTTCCGGTTAACAGGTTCCTACCCTTGTACTCGCAGTTTCAAGGATGCCTAGGCGCCAAGACATCCGAACTTACACCTAAATCCTCCTGTCTTAGCGCCAAGGCATCCAGATACGGTACTTCTCTTGCGCCCCCTTATCCAAGAGAGGGAATCCCGGATGTCCTAGCGGTGGCGATAATAGAGGTTATACATACCGTGGCGAGTTACTCTCACCAGGAAACAGGGAGTAGGCCACCTTCCACACACACCTCACACCATTTTCTGCATGTCCGCCTGTGCCAGCTTTGCTGGCTGGCCACCGAGCCACCCAACCCATGAATTCACCCAATCCTCTTCGATCCCCACCACTTCCATCCATCCCCCCCCCGGCAGTAAATTCATCGCTCACTGGCCATCCCTCAAAACTCGCTTCCCCCCCCCCCGACAGCCTGGCCTTCTCTTCCCCTTCTCCCTCCTCTTGCTTTCATCCTACCCATTCTCTTCACCAAACCTCACTCTTCCGAGAATGATCATATTTTCATCATCCTTCCCTCCTTCTCATCTTCCTTATCGATCCTGTTCAGTTAATACATCCTAGTATTATTATTTATTTCTCCTCTTTTTCCCTTCGATTGCCTTTCTACCGTATTTTATCGTCAGTTAACCGACCGTTTGTTTCGTTTCCCCTATTGAAGTCACAAACACAGCCCACAAACTCGAGATTTTTCATCAAACCTTTCGAATACTCATACCTCATCCACCCCCACTCACTGTTTTTACTATTTCTGCCTTGCGACATTAAAAGGGCAAACACTTCAATAGCACGCTGTTGCCTCTTCGCTTGCGAGAGTTAAAAAAAAAAAAGGCGGCTTCCCGATTTGATTCTTCTGTTAGGCCTTCCGTCCGCGTTTCTGTCTTTTTTTGACTGAATTCGCAGTAGTTTCTCCCCCTTTGTCTCTTTAGGCGTTGTTTGCGTTTGGGTTTTTGTCTTGCTTTCGGACATATTCGCCCGAATTAATCCTATTGGCGGTATATTTTTTCGCCTAAAAAAAAATACAATGACGACCGCGAACGGTTCTCCGTCGCCTAAGCCTCGTCCTGGGAGACATCACCGTCATACCAAGAGCGGCTCGTCGTTGACACCTGGCCCTAAGATCCATCACTCTGTCAACCAGGGCTCTCAAATTCCCTTTAACGCACATTACATTCCATCCAACAACCACCATCATAATAACTCTGCTGCTGCTCGTTCTGTTTTGACACCACCTCAGACACCAAAAACGCAAGGATTGGCTGCGAGCACCGAGACTTCAGGAAAGAAGAAGAAGAAGTCGAGGGGTAGACAAAAAGATAGTGTACCAACTACGAAATCTGTTCCTCCTCCTTTCTCTACCGCGGCGACCAGCGCCAAAAAACAGCCAGCAAATATTACCGAGCCCATTCCTTCTGGCCAAATGACACCCCCGAGGCTTTCCAACACCGCCATGAAAGCATACGCCGGTCCCTTGTTCCATTCATCCCCGGACCCTTCTGCACTCCCTGTTCCCAAATTCTTCTCCAAGTCGGTACCAGCTACTCCTGCTGGAAATGGGTTGCGAGCGATGGTAGAGAGTGAAGATTCTGAAGATAATTCAATATCTACCTCTGCTGAGCAGACTGAGGAATCCCATCTTCAGAAATTGTTCAGAGCTGATAAGGAAGAAAAGGAACGCCTGAAGATGAAGCGTCAGAGCTCTGGGTCAAGTTCATCCACTGAGGGCTCCGTTGGAACACCTTTTGACCGTTCCGAGTTCAATGGCAACAGGTTGGATGCATTTTTATTAACGGGAAGGACAATGACTTACTGAGTTCTTAGTGTTTTCGAAACGACCCGATCTACCCCGCGTACTCCCAAGCCAGTGGACGGAATCTTCTCAATTGATATGGACAAACCGACCTCACCCGTTCCGACCCGCTTGTTCCATCATACCCGCCCTTCACCATTCGGACATACATCACCGGCTCCATCTCAAATCCACACGGCTTATACTCTATCTAAGGAGGATGATCTCAAGCGCACGGCTAACCTCCTGAAGTCCCATCTCTTGTCTCCGTCGGCCTCACCGAGGCGCGAGGAGCCCTCCTCACCGGCACCTACCCCGAGCACTCAAAAGTCGCACTTGAATGCGGGGCCGCCTTTGACTCCGACTCGCAACAGTCAGGTTAGTCCGGATCAAGGGTTTGTTGGAATTCCAAGTTATTCTCCGGATAGGGCTCCTCGAACTTCAATCAACGATTTGCTCGACTCAGTAGCACGACAGGCTGGGCCCCCACAATCTCCGCTTGCCTTGAGGGGGTCACCCTTCCGCCGTGATACCCCTTTGAACTATGGCCCACACCAAAGGAACTCACAACTTAAAAAGTCGGCACTTGCATCTAAGCTTGAGGCTACTGGGGGTCCCGTTACGCCGTCGAAAAGCGTTGCTGAAATGGAGAACGACCTGAGAAGGGTTTTGAATTTGGATACTTACGTCTCTAGCGCTGCCTTGGGGGGTGGTGTTTTGATTTAATCATACATCTCAAAAATTTCTTTGATTTCCATGTCTGTCCTGCTGTCATCCCAGCTTTTTTTTTCGCCGCTCTTCTTTTTCTCGTCTTTAGGGGATGAAGTATATATCCAGCTTTGGAATATCTGACTTTCTTTCTCGTTGTGGGTTTTTAGGTTTGGGTTTTTTTTCTTTCGCCGAATTACTTTACTTTCTCATTGGGGGCTGTAGTTTCTTTTGTTTTTTTGTTTTCATGTGGTTTGCGACTAGTGGAGACAGGAGTTTATGGTGGTACGTTATGTGTCGAAGAATTCTTTTCTCCCACTGTTGTCACTATATATCTCACTGTTTTGTTAGTATCTGTTTCGGCGATTTGTTGGGTGCGCTTCTGGGTGTATTGCATTTTGGGTTACGGGGGCCATTTCGTTTTCTTCGGCCCCGTTCTGGAGCCTACTGGTTTTCATCTCGGCAGACTGGCTTTCTTTATGGAATGTTTGTCTTTTCATGGCATTTGTCTGGTTTGATTTTCCGAGTACGGGGTTCGGTCGGTCAAATGGTTGATTTTTTCTGCGTTTTTGCCTTTCTTCCGCTTTCCCCCTTACGTTCACATTTGATTCGGACACCACTCGGTGATTATTTTTACCATTGAAAATACCCTTTCCACCTTCTTTCCTCTTGTTGCTTTCACATAAATTTCCTTCAAAACCATTTCTTCTGGAAAGATCAGCCGGCGCTCCTTTATCGGTGCATGACATATCCAACATAACCTTTCCTTCCTTACTTTTACCTTTACTACAAGACGATCATTTCCTTTTCCTAACTTGCTTCATGTGTTATATTTTGAGTATATACCCTTTTTTTTCCTTTTTTTACCCTTGGTATAAAGCCTTCTGGGGGTTTCTAGGGGGCGCAGGTTGGGATTTGTTGAGATGGTGAGTAGGAAGGATGTTTAGGTAATGATGGGCTATATTGTATATATATCTAGGAGGAGGGG
>Ga0307513_10012435_pt1 | contig 10502 bp, 5 predicted proteins | sample 15_EM_MG_FD_202174 | JGI IMG/M metagenome (GOLD analysis project Ga0307513, IMG submission 202174) | Populus trichocarpa ectomycorrhiza microbial communities from riparian zone in the Pacific Northwest, United States - 15_EM | ecosystem: Host-associated > Plants > Roots > Unclassified | place...
AATAATAATAATAAGATCTGACATATCCAGATATTCAACCTTAAGAGAAAAGGCTCAAGTTTTATTGAAAGAGTGCCTATTAAATGCCCATTTTTCAAATAAGAAACATTCAAACCCGTCGCATGAATTATAAATCATGTTCACATCACATTAATCTTGGATTTTTCAGTTTGAAACCATAAAAAAGCTGTGATTTTAATGAGATTTTACGTGTTTTAATAACTAATTAGATTTAGGTGAAGTTAAAATTAGTAATATGAAGTTTTTTTTATGATTTAGTTATGGAATTTGATTAGGGTATTGTTTTTAATAAGAGATTCTTAGTTATCCGACACAATAAGGAGACTCTTGCCTTCCTAAATATCGTCAACCTAACTCCTCTAGTCCTAATCGGTTGATGCCATTTCTATACACTCTGGGCTTTTAAACAACATACCAACAGTCCTGGTCTTTGTATGCATTGGGCCACTGATGTTTCCAGCCCATAATATATAATCCCAGACCCCTAGTAACTCGCTCCGCCACTCATTGAAAGTAAAACTTCTCATCCGATAAATTTTACGGTACTAAAACTATATATAAAGTAATTTTCTATCAGTTATTTTTTTGGATTTACTTAAAAAAAACAAAATATAAGTAGAGAAGATAAATCTTATATGGAGTATTTTTATCAATTTTAATGAGGGTGTTGATTTTATTTTCTTTTTCTTTCTTGTATTTGTCTTTTTTGTTTTTTTTAAATAAATCTCATAAAATAACTAAAAATATACACTAATTTCAATCCTTAATAACTCACTACGGCCAACGGTCTATCGAGATTTTTTACTGTACTTAAATTATAATAAATAATATTTTATTAGTTATTTTTTAAAATTTATTTTATATATATATATATATATATATATATATATCAATAAATAATATAAATATTAAGTGGAGGTATTTTATTATTTTTAATGGGGGTATTGATTTTATTTTCTCTTTATTTTTTGTATCTGTCTTCTTTTTTAGATGACTTGTCAGTAGGCTAATTTTTCTTTTTAATAAAAATAATAATAACGCGCAGAGATTTCGCTGTCTATTGTAAACGACATGTAGTTAACTTTAAATTATTTAATCCATTCATGTTCGGATCCTAAACCACAAACCAAATAACAGAGTTGGATTTGTTCGGTCTTGCAAGGTAATTAATCAGTCTCTGCTCTTTTACGTTGTTGCTTAAACCCTAGACTAATACGCGAAGAATTTAATCATGGGTATTGTAATTATGAATATAGGGGTTTTGATTTTTAAAGCATGGAGAATTTTGTGCCCTTGAGGTAGAGAGTTTGGGAGTGAGACTGAGAGTTAGTATCATGGGAGGTTATAATTCACCTTAGAAGAAAATTATTCTCTTTAAGTTTCAATTGATGAATCTCTCTGTAATGGCATCTTCTTCATCTGTTCCTGTTTATGCTACTGGGGAGATTATAAATACTAACTCTATATGGTTGTGTTAATCTTCTTCTCTTGTTCGTTGTTGGCAGTCGTGAGTGGTTAGAGCATCCAATTATGGCGACAGTGAGTTCGGAATCTCTCCCAGAAACTCAGGCATCTGCCGATTCCACTGATTCTGATACTGCCCCTAAACCTCCAGTCATATACCGCTGTAAAAGATGTAGAAGAATTGTTGCATCGGAGGAGAATATTGTCCCCCATGAGCGGGGAAAGGGAGAACAATGCTTTAAATGGAACAAGAAAAGTGTTGACTCCTGCGAAAATCAAGAGCCACCCGAATGCTCTTCTATATTTGTAGAGCCCATGAAGTGGATGCTAACAGGCAAGTACACACTACTAATATCTGTCCTTTTTCTACTTTGCATCAATGTATATGTGCCTTTTAAAAATGCTAACTCGGATCTTGAAATTGACAGTACAAGAGGGTTTTGTGGGGGAGAAACTTCAGTGCATGGGCTGCAAAGCGCGCTTGGGTTCCTTCAATTGGGCAGGCATGCAATGCAACTGTGGAACTTGGATCAATCCCGCGTTTCTACTTCACAAAAATAAATTAGATGAATGCCATATATGAGCAAGAGCTGTTTTGGTTAAAGTAGTAAGTTCTAGCAACCATCAAAGTTAGAGGTTGCACTTACGCTGTGCTTGGATGCCCAGAGAGAGACTTCCTTCATTAAATGCTTGCTACTTGTAGAAATGTACTAGAAATGGTGGTTATAAATTTTAAATCTATTATTTTCTTTTAAATCTACTTGCTTTATTAAATGCTGTTCATATACATGTTGGGCTAAGGAAAAACTGAAGCAAGGTGTTAGCCTGCATCCCTTCTTGGATGGTGATCCTTTTTCTCCGACTACATTACATAAGATTTAGCAAATAAGAGAACAGAAACTAGAGTAAACAAAGATGAAATTAGTTGATCGGAAGGCAGTTGCAGGGTTATGAACTAGCCTAACTGATTTTAATAATTAGTAGTTCGATTCTTTTTGTCGATGTTATTATCTATTCCCTTGCTGTTTAAGTTTCTGGGCAAGAAGTGGAGAGGGGTCTGAGAAAACACTGCATGATGTTCTGCCTGGCTTGGGGCAATAACTTTGCTTGAAATGGCTTTTATGCATGATCTTTACAGTCATTAAATCCTCGCTATCTCAAGTTGCTAGCATACTTCTCTAATTTAGCTTGACATATCCATTAGAGTGTGGTTTGAGTCATTCGGGTATAAACTCTGTAAACTGGACTTCAAATTTCGAAGTGCCATCTACTGGTTGGCCAGAAAATCCAGTTGTAATCAATCTTCTTATTCAATATTCGACCAAACTTTTTTCAATCAGGTCCTTGCTTTCTTTCTTTTATGTAATGTTTATAATGTAACAAGTCACTATAACTGTAATCTTTATTATATTGAAAATTACACAATTAAGCATAGGAATGTAACGGGCATTTATATTATATTGCAATTTTGGTAATATTATTATTATTATTATCAAATCCTTGATGAGCAAATTAATGCTAGATGGAGAAAGGAAACATGACAAGGCAAAACTACAACTGCATTTAAAATTTAAAGCATGTAGAACTATTGCACGTGGCTGGATTGCCTGGTCTTCATCTGCAGAACTCTTGATGTAAATCACTGACCAGCACCAAATGCCTCGACTGGGAAAGTTTTGGTGATACCAGCGAGGCTCTTGAAGTGAACTTTTCCAGTTGGTGGGTCATCAACAATTATCTGGCTAACTGGAGGCCAGAGCATGAGCTCCTTAGCCTTCACTCCTTTGAGTTTCTTGATGTTCTTTGTGCTGACAAAACCAGTTATTTCAGTGTCGTAGCTTACGAGCTTGCTGATCATCTTGAAGTTGTGCTCGACCTTCTTCTTCTGCAGGATCCACATGTATCCAGTGCCCTTAACAAAACCAACTTCAACAACATCTGCAAGAGGGAGAAGTCCTAGAGGAAGTCCGAATTCCTCAAGGAGGGAAGCTGCCATTTTGAGCCCCTCTTCATGGCCCGTTTTCACTATTGCTCCTTCCTTCTCGGCCATGGCTGCTGAATTTCCTAGCTTCACTGGTTATAACTAAGAGCTCACTCTGAGGCAAATTTTGATTGATAGGACTTAGTTTTAGGTGATCTGTTTTTATACACGAACACACACACCAAATTATGACATGAATTGGACAAACTCAATGGAGAAAACAAAGAAACTACCCTTGTATTAACCACCAAAATTGGATCATTTCAAATTGATGTTCTCTGTGTCTTGTTTAAATGCTTCAACTGCAGCTATTTTAACATGTTTTATTTGGCGATATTGATCTGGACACCGGAAAAACAAAAATCATTTTCATATGCAATCTCTATATCATCGCCAGCTTCTCTCTACAATAAAAGGTGCGTCCATGGCTTTTCGCTGCACTTCTTAACGTTAAACCATTTTCAAGAACAGGTTCCAAAAACCACTTGTGCAGCACGTACAGAGGCTTCTCCTCTGTCTCTTACCAACATCAATCACATAACCCACCACTCTCTCAATCACTCCATTAGATATATTAGACAAGATGATGTTATCTTAAAGTTTGGTTTCTTAAATATATTATACCAAATTTAAAGTTTAAATTTCAAAAAAATTGCTAACAAACGATAGGATTGATGTATACTTTGTTAAGACTGAGTCAACTTCAAAACCTTCAAGTCAATAATAGCATTGGCCACAGTTTTAATTGTCAATAAATTGCTAACAATTCCAAATCATTTGAAATTTCCTTAATTGCATTCGTTAATAAACTTTTTAAATTGTTGGAAAATAAAATTTAGTCTCGATTGTTTCCAAAAACATTTTCTATCATCAAATTAAAATAAAAACAGATGACATAATCTTAGAGCTTTAATCAATGCTTTTACGAGTGACTTGCGTCAACTTGTACCGTTGTAAATTTAAAAAAAAAAAAAAAAAAAAAAAACACCATCTAAAGTCTTTTTTAAATAATTTTCCACTTCCTTATCATTTCGAATATAATATTTTAGAGTGGAACTTCGTTTCTCTTCACCCAAACTTTGCTGACGTTTATTGCATTACGCCGTATGATAGACGTGGGACTATGTAAATTGAATATCCATACGCCGTGCTTATTTATGGCCAAGTTGCTTCTAGGATAATTATATTTTTAATTTTTTTCTTCTTTTCCTTATAAGTAGTTATATTTTTAATCTTAAAAATAAACATGCGTGAAGCGCCAAATTAATAAAGAAATATGAAAAAAGTTTCTGGTGTCAATGGGCTAACCCACAAGATATTTTCAAATATTGTTGGAAAAGTACTGATACCAAATCTAATTAATATATGAATATAAAGTAAAATGATATACTGAGAATTGCTCACAGTAATTATAAGAAACTGGTTATATCATTCTGCCACTGGTCAGGTAAAAAATTTTATGAAGAAAAACTAATGTTAAAAAATAAGCATGTTATTAGAAAGTAAAAAATCAATATCTAATGAGAAAAATTAATGTTGAATAATGAAAATAGAAACACAGAAGAAAACAATGCAAACCTACGTTAACCCATAAAATTCGTTTCACAAGTCATTTGATCGGAAGCATCATACATGGAAAAACCATGAAAGCCAATTCCTAATAAGTCAAATATTGAATGATGAAATAAGAAAAATCAACTATACAAAAGAATCAAAACGAAAAAAAAATAATTAAAAGCCAAAAAAAAGATGCGAGCTCACTTGGGTTAACCCGCCTAAACCTCGGGTTAGATCATGAGATCAAGATGACCCTATAAAAAGAAAAACAAATAAAAGCATGAAGCTTATTCTAAAAAAAAAATCAACATTGAGTAATGAGATAAAAAAAAAATAAGTAAACAAAAAACAATGTGAACCTGTAACCCAGTTATTTGACTGGAAATATCAAACTTGGAAAAACCATGAAACAAAAATCTCAATAAATTAAATGTCAAATAATAAAATTGAAAAACAAATGAGTCACAAAAAAAATGACTAAAAAAAAGCATTTAAAAGAATGGGGACCATATTTAAAATAAAAAAAATAGAGGATGGATAATTTTGAATTAAAAGGCTAAATTGAAAAGAAAAATCAATTTCATAAAAGAATTAAAGAAGAAACCACAAAAAAGAATGAGGACCAAATCTAAAAAAATAAAAATAAAATCTTGATTAAAGGATGAAATTGAAACCAATTGAAAGTTTACAAAAGAGGTAAAAAAACAAATGAAAAAAAGAAGAAGAAAGAAATCATGACCAAATTTGAAAATCCCAAAACAAAAATCCTAGATAGAAGGATATAATTGAAAAAAAAAACTTACAAAAGGCCAAGGATAAAAATTAAACAATTAAAAGAAGAGGACTAATACTTAAATATACCTAACTAAGAGGACTACTCTAAAATTTTACATGCCAAGTGCGGATCTCGATGGACAAAATTAAAAGAGAAAAGAGAAAGAAAAAATAGCTTTAGAGATAATTCATCTATCAAAACCTAACACGCGTCAGTTGGTGAGGAAAAGGATGCAGTGAGGAATTGAATGACGAGGAAGAAGTAAATTTTTAACCTCTCTATGACGGCACACGTGTTGCCGAAGCGATGTGGCTTCTCTCACTCACCTGAGAAAGTTTTTTTTAAATATTTTTTAATTATTATGAAAGACTAATTTACCCATCAACCAACCTTATAATAACGAAAAAAATTACAGTTTAAAATACAAAAATGCCCCCAAAGAAAGCTTAACTAAATTTTGAAACTAAGGTTCTTTTAGTAAATTCACCATGCTAAAAAATATGAAATCTAAAAACAAAACCCTAGAGACTATTTATCTGATTTTTTGCTTTTAAGGGCAGTGAATTTATTTTACTATTCTAAAAAAGAGAAAAATACCATTGTACCCCTAATAATAACAAAAATGACAACACTAGGAATAGATCATTTTACCCTCGAGTTTTGTCTTTTAGGTTGATTTGATGAAGGGTAAAATCATCAATTCACTATTAAAATCCATAATAATTTATGTCTAGTGCTACAATATTTTTCTACTCCTTATATTTCTTGTTAATAATTCATTCAATTATTAAGTTTAATATATTTTTTTATTTGAGAAAAGGGGATCCTGAGACAAAGTTTTGCGCTAACTAAAACTAAGTTTTTTCTCGGATAATTTTAAAGATATAAGTTGTGCACTAACTAAAAATAAGGATTTTCTCGGATAATTTTAAAGATATAACTCCAATATTAAATGCATTCAAAAGAATTAAAAAAACTCTCCTCGATGTTCTAAAGTGTCAATGATGAAAACTAACATTCCTCACGATAAGGTGTTTAGTTGTTGTTTTAAAATAGAAAAGACATAAACAATGAAGACATGTCTCTGTATACTTTTATTTTAAAAGTATAGAAATTCACTTCATATTTATTTTTTGTTTTTATTTTTTGTATTTCAATCAAACAAGTTTTTATCGTTTATATATATATATATTCATTATGTGAAACATTAACTAAATAGAACCTAAAAAATAATTGTAAGTTAAACAATGTTGGAAAAATAATCCCAAATCTAATAAATACATGACTATAAAATATTAAAAAAAAAATTAAGAATGGAACACCCATGTCAAAAGGTGTTTTTTTTAGACGAAACCAAAACCCACCCATTTTAAATTCAATATATGTTATGGATGATATGAACTACATGTATGTCCACTTTTGCTTTTGTCAAATCCATTTTTGGTCCTTTTGGAGTTGATCTAATTAGAGCTTAATAAATTCTTATGGCAAAAAGTATCTTGATTAACTTTTGGGATCCAGCATCATTAATTAAGTTCTATAATATGCTAAATTGGGATTTCTTTTTCCAGTTCCTTAATTTTCATTGTATATATGGGGCATAATAATTATTTATTTATGAAAATATAAACAAGATGAAAAGCTTATAATTAGAGCAAAGCTTGCCCTTAAATAAAATTCAGGTGATGGATTAGAGTTGACCGTCGAGCTAGGGGTAAACTTTTTATGGGATATCTGTCCCCTTTGGGTCATAAAAAAATAAATGGAAGGATTATGTTGGATACATGAGTAGAAGTTGCAATGAGTGATAATTTTAACAGACCTAAGAGTTTAAATATATTTCTGGTTGGATATACGAGTAATAATTTTCATGTTGCTATTATTGTTTCCTATCCACGATAACCTCATCAGTTCTTAGGATGGAAAAATAAATTCTCTCTCAAAATAATTATCACCTGAAAAAAGAAAATGGGTTAGAGCTACCACAAGTGTTCTTTAAGACAAAAAAAAAAGTTAAAGCAAAAAATTAAAGCAAGCCTTGCTCACGAAGCACAATCAAGTAATTGATTAGAGCTGACCTAAGACTTCAAGACACTACCGTTGGATGGTTTCCAAGAAATTGCAGTAGCTAGGTGACGGATGAGTGCTGAGTTAGTTTATGACTGCAATACTTAATTTATTATTACGACATTAAAACTTTTGTGTCTCTCCAAATAATATTTGTCAACTGAAAAGAAAAATGGTTCTGAGACGGACTTGGCCTCGAATCGTGATCCAGAGACAGCATCGGTTTGATAACAATCTCCAACGAGGTCATTTTCAAGGAACTTGCCCACCATTTGCCCACCATTTGATAACAAACTATTGTTAATTAACTTAACACATGATCAGTTAATTATTGAGCTGTTAGCTTGCTTTTCTAGATCTTAATTGGACCTATGATTAAGGTGTTAATTAACAAACTAAATCATACACTCATTTAGCCTTACCCAACTATTTGGGTAAGCCAACTTTGGTTAACGTTTAAATTGCAATATAGATAGGTAGGGTCATTGATGCGCTGGAAATCGGCCATGTACCAGCATACTTCTCTTTTTTATGCACATCCATTTTATACCCTACGCGGTCGCTTTGACAAATAGATTCATGGATTCCAAGTAAAAACTTGAATGATATATAGTTAATTGATTAATTAAACGATATGATATTCGTCGTGTTAGGTTCCATTGCCAACAAGAAACTAATATTTTGGTATACTTCATTAACAAGAAACTAATATATGTAGGAACTTTGATCTGAAATTCGTGTCAAAATGAATTTGATCTATACTTAAAAGGAACCTCTAACGTGTGAGAGATATGAAGGTAATATATGCTTGAATATTTCTTGTATCTTTGTTTGGCCTGCGCAAATTGTAAAAGGCATCGATGGAGCTGTCTGACTTCTAAGCAGCTGCTATGCACTTTCTGCCGAATCTTTGTTCAAGTTTTGTCGCTTAGAAGCAACTTGAAGAAAAGAAAAAAAAGAAAAGGTCTGTGGGGGACTTCGTATAATTTATTCTTTCTTATCCCTCTTCTAGTTCTATGCCTTGTATTAACTCCCAAGAAGAAACGAGTAAAATGAAACGTAAGCTGCTTCCTGCGCTCTATATAAACACCCACTTCTCAAGTCATTCTTCATCATATCCTCATACATACAGTTCAACATTTAAAAACAACCAGAGCTCCTAGCTTATAAGATTTCTATTAAGCTCCCAAGATGACTGTAAGAAGTCTTTCTCAAGCTCTCTATCTCCTTCTCTTAGCACTCGCATGATGCGTTCATAACTTTTTTAATTTCTGCATGAAAAATGTTCTACAATGTTCTTGTTATGCATGCGTCATTAATTAATTTGCTACCTATCTAACGGCTGTGTTAAGGTTTTGTAGTCCAGCCATTATAAACGTGTTCTTGCATCGAATAATTATTAGTATCACACAACCGTAATTAAGCTAAGCTTGCTAAGAGTAAATATTCTAGCTAGCTCATCTCTAAAATCAAAATTAAATTCTAGCTAGCATACAATACAATTAAAAGGGTTAACTATAACTGTGTGTGTGTGTATCCATGCATTTAGTATTTAATCTAGTATAGTATATACTTCATTAAACTATATATATATATATATATTCTCGTTCTCGTTCTCGTTCTTGTCAGTTAGAAGCTGTGTTGATTTTGTAGCCAAGAAATTATTGATGTTAATTTAATTAGCATTAGAATCACATGCATGCTAACCAAAATAAACCCTTTGTTAATCTAATGTTTCAGATCACAGAGATGAAAGTCTATATGGATTGTGCTGGCTGCGAGACCAAGATAAGGAAGGCTATTCAAAAACTAGATGGTGCGTCGCATTATATATATGTTACTTTCATTTCAAATATTTATATTTTTTTTCTCGCGTTTGTGTGTGAGAGACGTACGTACTGATGGATTATAAACATCATTTTCGTTTTTTTTCACAGGAGTGGATGATATCGATATAGACATATATATGCAAAAAGTAACAGTTATGGGATGGGCAGACCAGAGAAAAGTTCTTAAAGCAGTGAGGAAGACAGGAAGAAGAGCTGAGCTATGGCCATACCCATACAATCCTGAATCCTATAACTTCAACCAACAGTACTATTATCAGCAGCAGAATGAAAAAGAAATAGTTACTTACTATGAAAACAAGCCTACCCCTTCATACAACTACGACAAGCATGGCTACAATGAAGAAGAGTTTGGTTACTATCAAAAGCCAGCTTATGCCACCATTGTTGATGAAGAAGCTAGTGCCATCTTCAGTGATGAAAATCCTCATGCCTGCTCCATCATGTAATGGTGTGACTTAGGCAATATCTCTGAATTTTCTTTTCATCATTTTTGTGTATAAGATGTATTTTGGCCGAGTTGACTGAAATTTTATGATATAAGCAAAGGTCGTTTGTAAATATATATTTGTAATTTAAAAGGTCTTTGGGTTGGGCTTACAGTACTGTGGCCCCTTTTGGGTTTTTTGCGCTCCAAGAGGCTTTCGAGCAGGCTCTGATTATTTTTTCCCTCTTACTTACTAACTGAAAAGACGAACTTCGTCGTCTCGTTGTTGGTACATGAGAAATTCTGAAAACCAGGGGTTATTAAAAAAATCAAAATTAGTTTAAACCGACCAGTTTCGGTTCG
>Ga0307513_10012436_pt1 | contig 10502 bp, 6 predicted proteins | sample 15_EM_MG_FD_202174 | JGI IMG/M metagenome (GOLD analysis project Ga0307513, IMG submission 202174) | Populus trichocarpa ectomycorrhiza microbial communities from riparian zone in the Pacific Northwest, United States - 15_EM | ecosystem: Host-associated > Plants > Roots > Unclassified | place...
ATCATGTGGCGAAAGCACTGTATCTTTCCTCACAAAACACTGTAAATTACTACAAATCATTTTATTCAGTCTCTAAGTTTTGGATCACCAACACAACTTTTTTTTTCGTCATGAAATATTTGCTCCACCATACCTTTAATCTCTATTACTTATCTAGCGCTGGTTCATAATTATAACACTATCAAATACATTTATTTTATAAGCTCGCGGCAGCGCGCGGACATGTTATCTCGTTATTTTCTAAATGGTATCTTTCCTTTCCATGGAACCAAACATCACGGACGAATTCGAGGGCGACCACCTTTTACAAGTTACAGACCTTCGTCTTCCTGATGTATTCGGCACTGTGATTTCAGAGTTAAAAGTTACTTGAAACTGGACCTGTGAGTGAAAGGGAGAAAAAGGAAGCACCAAGGAGTATGGTACTCCCACATAAATCTAGAAGATAGATCCCATTGAAAAAGAAAATATTGTGAGAGAAAAGTCGGACAGGAATGCATGAAAGTCTTTCATGTCTGGTTATCCATTCTTTTCCTTCTGTCCTCTAATTATCCAAGAAATATACAGGTCTGGAGACAGCAGTAATTTACATGAAGAAATCTGTGTGGTGCAGCGGAGCAGCATGTTAAAGGCTGCCTTGCTCAAACCTACTGGGAAAATTCATATAGTGATGTAAAACAACTTTCCATTACACGATAGAAATGATCACAAATCTAAGGATTGATGTTAAAAATACTTAGTATACATGCATTCCAAGTTAACTGCCTGGTAAGAACTAGTACCTTCCCGTGTGATAGCAGCACAATGTCTACTCCTGACGTTCCCCATAACGGCACCTAACTTCTTCCCCTTCTATTAACTTCTCTATAGCATCCGAAGGCAGGCCGATCATCTCTAAAGTCTTCTCCCACACTTCATACGCGGTGTCGATGTTGTGTGCTTCTTCGGAAGGATTTGTTGGTCGACAATCTTGAGAAATGAATGCACAAACTGGCCAGTCATCTGATTTTAACAACTCACAGTATTCAGGAATCTGAGGATCAGTTGCTGAAAAAAGAGCACTCCTGGAACCTGAATTGGATGCAAATTATATGAGGTTAGCTAGCAGTTAGAATATTGTTTTTTTTTTCCTCTTAAATTTGAAGGCGGTTAAGCATAATAGCAAGATAACTCATATTTTGGTTCTTTCCATGGTACATTATGCTGTGATTCCATAAATTATTGACTGATAATGTTTTGTCATAGCAACTCTCATTGGAAATCGAAAAGCCATTTTCTCTATAAAATCTTTTGGTGCAACCTAGTTCTCTATTCAATGTTCTGAATAAACTAGATGGCTTTGCTAAACATACAAGTTCTGCATAAAAATGGATTTGTGAGGATTTCCAAAGAGCTTCAGACTCAGGTACCATGTGTCTGAATTGCTGAATATTAGACATCTTCAACAGTTCAAAACCTTTACATATAGCTGCTGACCACAAAAAGTATGGAATAGTAACAATAAATTCACTCTCAAGTCTTTCTTTTCTTGCCTTGGCAGAACACAAAGAACATCTCCTCGTACAACTTAGAAGTCTTTCCTGAGCAACTTACTCACAGTTTGATGGGAAACCGTAAATGAATTTAGCTCTTTTGCAAGGAGACTATTTATGTGTGGAGACTAAAAAAAAAACTTGCTCCTAAGGATGGTGTTTATTACAGCCAGTGGGGACCAACAGTGAAATAAATCATTCTAGCAGCAAATTGACAGTGTTACAAGCCATAACGTCTAAGACATTGAGAATGCAAGACACGTGCAACAGCATCTGACTCACTAAAATGTTTTCATTTGTAAAATTCTTGTCACATGCATCTTAAACATAGAAACATATGAATTGTCCAACAATCAATGCTTCTTGTTGGCATGCACAACCTCTTCAACTCTCATATTTCAGTTTCCTGAAAAAGTTCCTTGGCATTCACTGGGCAGAAAAGAGAGATAAAACAGCAGGCAGGAGATGAAAAACATCATGCACTTCAATACATCATGTATCGTGATCAGAATGATGACAAGAAGGACATCATAAGTCATGAATGTCATGTTAAAAATTAAAAGACAAGTTGTCACCATTATCCCACAAAGTTGCAAAGTGAGAACATGCTATCATTTGGGAGACTTACCTTCTTGGGCATTGAAGATAAAATACGGTATTAGGTGATAACCAGCTTGCACAATTTTGGGAAGATCCCTTGCCTGAATTTAGATAAAGTTGAAAGCAGGATGTAAGATACAATGACATAACTAGAAAGAATGTTTATTTTGATCATACAAAGCTAAAGGAAACCAATTCAACAACAGATTTGGTCTCTCTAAATCAATCCCATCATTTAGTCCCATCAAGGTGTACACCAAGAATGATGTTCTACAACTTATTGTTTTTTAAGGTGTTTGTAATTTAGGTTAGCCTCTCTCTGAGGAATCAAACCTACAACCTCCCTCTTAAAGGACAAGTATTGCTACTGGTGAGCTAGAGCCCCATTGGTAGGGTTCTACAACTTCATTTAAAAACTACCATCCTATATTTTGTCAACCAATACACATCAACATGATCAAAACAGCTACAAACACTATATATTTCCAAAAAGCCTAACGATGCTTTTCCCTCCCAAAACATAAATGAATAACAGCTCCACTTTGGAACCAGCCATATTTAATCAAAAATAGCCAAAGGTATCTGCTGCTTATCCCAAGCTAACACCCTTTATAAGAAGTTATAAATCTGTATCTTTCCACCATTGTGCTATATAACATGTTCTGAATAGTTAAGTCATACTCTTTTCATGTGAAAAAAAAGCTTGTCTAGGATGGCTTTATTGAAAGGAAATGTCTTTAAATGTTAATATATCTCTCTTTTACCCACTTCTCCCCCTTTTACAGCGCGGCTTTCCATCATGACATTCCCTCAGCATTTTCTTTTTTTAATAGCAGTAACAGCACAAATCATAGACATTATTGCTTCGTCTGTATTTATACTGAAAACATATGCATCAAGAAACTTGTATCAGTAACTATATGCAGACATATGTTGGCACATCCTATTCCATAATAAAATTATAATGATTGATTCAAAAGACTTACAACATTCGTTTGGACTACTCCAGGGGAAACACATAATACACTGATGCCAGATTCAGCTGGAAGCCGCCTGTGCAGAACACTACTAAACATGACCTGCAATCCAAAGGTCACAAGTTCATGATTCATTCATGAATGTTAAAACAAATTATAACAGATAGCAGCTTACTGAAATACTGTCAATACATCCTTTGAACATGTTCATGCAGTGATGTAGCCTCGGAAAGGGATAATGTTGAGTAATATGATATTGCTAGAGCTATTTGAGTTATCTGCAATAATTCCCATGCAAAAGAATCTAAGGTATTTGTACCTAGCAAACCAGATTTAACATTTCCTAACAAATTAATTAAATCCACCTTTCTCCATCAACCGTTTGCATGGCAAGCATGTTTTGTAATGCAAACAAAAGCCGTGGTCTTTAACAATCAAACTTCCATATTAATTCTAAAATTTATCTATAATTTAATTTTATATCTTATAGTCAGAGGACAACTGGATAATTCACTCCCACAACACCTTCACCCACACGAGATTCATAATTTGAAGCCAATTTTGAATCCCACATCCAATATTTGGCAGAAAACATGTATGTTTGAGCTTATTCATTTGTTTTGGCAAGTCCAATATTAATCTCAGGCTCTTCCTAATAATTTAAAGAAACAACACCAAGTGAGGTCAATTAAGAAAAACAAGCATGACTGTGGTAAGAGTTCAGTTCATTTGCATCCCTAAAAGAAAATAAATCCAGTAGTTGAAACACAGATGCTCAACAGAAACCAATCCAGTTGAAAAACCACAGGAACTTTAACAGAGATGCCAGCATCACAGTTCTTTTATCGTTCAAAACAAAAGGGATAAAAAGAATCCAACGTGATTGAGGAGAGAGGTGAGCATTTTATATTGATACAGCAACTTCATGCAGCACAAACAATAGGGACATTTCCTTTGTTAACTTGAACCCGAAATAAAAATAACAGTTTCCAGAATTATACAGTCAAAAGTATCAAATATCAACTCTAAGCACACCTGTGCTAACTTGCTGCCGGTGTATCCAACTAAGCTTGTATACTTTCTCTTTCCAGAAATAACATTCATGTCTTCAGTGTCAACGAAGCCAACATAATGCATCTAGAGAAGAGAGAAACATTAAAAACCAATAAAAAATGCGAGCATATGAATGTTACATTAGAATTATGACGGGATTTAGATGCTATATGACGGCGAGCAGAACTGTTATGCAGGGGGCACAATTTCACAATCATATTAATATGTTTTCCTTTCCTCCGAGGTAATTGCACAAATCTGTGGAACAGGAAAATGATGGACATTGACACATCATGCCAGGACCGGAAAATTAAATCATAAATACATACAGGAAATAGATGCTGTTTTTCTTCTTCCAGATTTATCAATTGCACATCATTTTAATTTGCTGGATCTATCAATCACACAAGACTATATCATTTAATAAGGAATGCTAGGCGCTATTTTATAGTTTCCTAAATACATTTGTAAGATCCTATATTGAAAGAGAACACAGCTAAAAAGAGGCAAAGTATATTTTTGTTGGCCATAGTACTCACAACTGAATTCACATTGATAATTCTGCTTGGAGAGCCTCTAATTAAGGATGGCAAAAGCAATATCGAAAGCAATGCTGGAGCTAGATGATTCACTTGCATGTGTTCTTCATACCCATCCTTTGAGAACTTTTGTGGTCCTTGATAAAACAAATTCAAAGCATACTAGTTATTTATGGTCAAATGGTAGATAAATATATAAGAAATGCATATCCAAAAAGCTTTTATGACTGCAAATAGAAACAATACTAGTTTACATAAATGCTCAACAGTACTCCATAAAAATCAAAGATTAACCAAACTTTTCAATCAAGAAGCAGCCAGATCATTAGCAACACCTTGCATAGTTGCTAAACAACACTCGTCAAGAAGAGTCTTGAACTAAAGCAGAAAGCTTGAAGCAGGACCATAAAAACTCACCTCACTCAAAATCTCAATTATCTCCCCATCATCCCATCCCTAAATGCATGGCTGATCAAGGACTCATGAACAAATCAATGCAGCTTCTTAAATTATTAGATTCTCGTGATTTTTGCAACCTATTCTCTTGAGAAAGTAAGCAAAACCTATAGAAAACCTGCATATCACATTCTCATTGGTCCATATAAAATAAAATACAAAATGCACAGGATGACTCCCTTATTTAAGGGCACCTGAAACGTCTTGCCAACCATGTCATTGAAACTCTCTAATTAGTTCTACCTCCAAAACATTCACATTTGGCAGAGCAATGCTTTCTGTCCACCAATACCCATGACCTTGACTAAAAAAGGCCACTTCTCCTTTGTCTCCCTTCCTTTGAGTGATTCTAACTGAAAGTCATGTAGGGTAGAAGAATGCTCTCCAAACATTCTTAAGAACAATGTAAAACCTTCAGGGATATTTGAACTAAACTTGAAGTTTTCACTTCTTTTGATCACAAACATTGTGAAAACACCATGAAATCTTGTTTTCTCCAACAATGCCCATCCCTCCGCGTAGAATTATTCCAGTAACATTCTTATTAATATGTTGAATTCTTCCAAGACGTTCCTGACAATCAAAGCCAACATTATCTTCCCATTGTCCTTACACACCAAACATCACCATTCAAACCCAAAAGAACCCACAATTTCTTTCTTTTTTCTTTCAAAAATTAAGAACCCCTGACCGTGGAAATGCGGTAATGCACACACTTTTCATCTCAGAAGATCCTTCAACTGTTTGAAAATGCTGCATATACATTTGCAAGAAACAGGCCATTCGTACAAAAGAAAAGACAGGACTTGAAGACGTAAATACATCACAGTGAGGCAACCATCCATGCTTCCTCTATGCCATGGCAAGCTATAAACAACAAGCAACCAAGCTAGTGGAATAACATATGATTCAAAGGCTTACTGTCCTTTTCACACAAGAAACCAAAAGTTTCGACAGAAAAGCCTATCATTGAGACCCTCAGGCCATGTTCATGTCATTCATGATGTGGACTTAGTAATATTAGCGAGACACAGGAATGACATCACAGAAAAATGGATTCCGACATGTCATCAAGACATGCTGTGGTAACAAAAAAACTACTGCAGCATCTCTTAGGCAGGCAGGAGGATCCAAAAATGTATTTTTATCGGGATGGTCAAAAGGCTCTGGCTCAACAGCATGAACAAGGCTATTTTACAAAACAAAAACACCCTCCTCCAAGGATATCCTCTCTAAACTGGGAGAAAAAAACAAGTAATCTGAAGCCATGCATCACCCTTGGCTCATTTGACTTGATTTCCAATAACAGCACTTATCATCTAATTGTAACCACGACTTCTCATTGCCGAATAGCAGGAACCTTCGTATCAGTTTACTAAACTATACCAGCTGTTATAACTAACCATGAGTATTCACAAATGAAGGGATTCCACATTTTACTATTCCCTTCTCCTTGAGTACTTACCTGTTATACTTGGGAATTGCCAATGCCCTACTTCCATACTAAAAAATGAGAAATAATGCACAAGCAGCAGGCAACATCGCATTTACATATCAGGAAAAAAAAAAGTTGGAAAAAAAAATTCAAAACACCAACCTCTAATGGAAAATATTCCAGCGTTATTAATAAGAACATGCAAAGGTCCCATTCGCGCATTCCAGGCTTCGGCAAACCTCGAAACCGATTCCAAGGACAAAAGATCAAGCTCCATCACCTTCAAAAATCACCACAACATTAATTTAAGAAAATCCAAGCACGTATAACAAAGATTAAACAGTAATTAAGGCCAAACTACCACCTACCTCGATATTAAGAGGAAGGCCGAGTCCAGTCCATTCGGACTGCCATTTATGAATCAAATCATGCGCTGCTTTGGTATTCCTAACAGCCATAACAACATGGGCTCCGGATTCCGCCAATTGCCTGGCGATTTGGAGACCGATACCGCTGGTGGATCCGGTGACAATGCAAGTGAGATTGTTGATAGGAGGTAAAGAGAGAGGGTTCTGCAAGTGACTAGCCATGATTCGCTGAAATAACATCTCGTATAGTATGTACATCCATCCTCTTAGCCATTCTACCCATCCTAATCCTTGCTTCTTCTTTGGTACTGTTGTTGATGGCGTAGAAGATGACTCTGACGGCGTCGTTTCCATGGCTAGACAAGAAAGTTTCTAGATTTCTTGCGGTTCTTTTACGCGATTTGGAATCTTTAGATCTGAATTAGTGAGTGAGTGAGTGAGTGCTCGCTTTTTTTGCTTGCTTGGTTCTGGTGGTGACTGGTGAGAGATGTGGAGAGAATCAGGGAAAAGTGACTCAAGAGTAGTAGTGCAAGTGTCAGATTTCGAAGTTCCAAAATAGTCCCCCAAGTTTTCATGACTGTCTAAATTGGTTCTAACGGCTAGCAAACAGATCAGTCCCCGGTTGCCCCATAATAATAATAAATAAATAATGGTGTGAGATTTTGTAGATAAAATACTCTGCAAAGTGCAAATCAGCACGAGAGTCCAGGACCGTTTTAACTTTTAAATAAATAGATCATTGGTCCGCTCGCTGTCGATTTGTTTGGATTAATTTTTTAATAAAAAAACTTAATTATAAATTCAACGCACATTAAATAATATTTTTTTAAAATATTAATATAATAATGTATTGAATGATATTTTTTAAAATATAAAGATTTTGATATATCAGATAAACTCGAGTTAATTTGTTAAATTTATAAGTTGGGTCATGAGACTGTGATAATCTTATAGAAATCAAATCAAAATAAATTATAAATGTTAATTTCTCATCAACTCAATATTAAAAAATAAAAATAAAAAAAACAACTACTCGAGTCAACTCAGGCTAACTTGCTAAATTCACAATCTAGATCATGAGATCGAAATAACCCACTGAAAAGCAAACTTGAAAAAATTTTAAAGCCTATTTTCCAACCAATCTAATGTTAAAGAATAAAATAAAAAAAATTATTAAAAAAATAGAAAAAAAAGCAACTCAGACTAACCTATTAAACATATAGCTTGGATAATGAGGTCGAGATAATTTCATTGAAAGAAAATAAAATAAAAAACATTACCAAGGTCTATTTTCAATAAATCTAATGTTTGAAATCGAGAAAAAAAAATCTATTAGACATGAATAATTCCAAATAAAGCAAATTAAAAAAAATTACGAAGCTCAATTCTCAAACAACCTAATATTAAAAAATAAAATTAAAAAAAAAACTAAATAAACAAAAAGAAGATTGATTTGTTGGAGAATGCAATTGAAACAAAAAATATTCATGACCTAAAAACAAATGAATATGGTCAACCTGTTAAACATGTGAACCGAGTCATCAGATTGAAATAAATAAAAAGAAAATAATAAAAAAATTATGAAGTCCAATTAAAAAAAATATTCAATTAAAAAAGGACAAAAAAATAAACATAATCAATCCAGGTCAATATACCAAACTTGTGACCTGTGTTATGAGATTGGAATAATCTCATAGAAATAAATTTTTTTAAAAAACCATGAAACTCAATTTTCAACTAACCAAATGTTAAAAGATAAAATTAAAAAAAATTAATTAGAAAAAGTAGCACAAAAAAAAATCTAAGTCAATTCATGTTAATTTGTTAAACTCGCAATTTAATTTATGAGATCATGATAAATTCATAGAGAAAAAAAACCATGAAGCTCCACTTCCAACAAATCTAGTATTAAAAGTTGAAATTGAAAAAAAAAAAAAACTAAATCCATGAGAACAACATACAACCCAACATAAAAAAATAAAAAAAATACAAAGCACAATTCTCAAATAATCTAATATTAAATGATAAAATTAAAAAAACTAAAAAAATATTAGATTATTGAAGGGTTAAATTAAATAAAAAAATAAAAAATTATTACAATAAATAATATTTTGTGAGTGTGGCTACGCTAATTTAACCACACCCTTTAGTATTGTCTTAATAAAAATAATTTTTTGTTAAATGATAACAATAATTTTCATATATATAATGCAAGTGACAAATATTTTCTTAACATCAAGAAATATTTGAAACGGAAATTCAATGTATATGTTTAATAAATAAATTGATAATTATATAAAGATTAACATATTTGATCTCTTATCTCGTGCTACTTGTTTGATTTTTCTCATTTAACTTAATTAGATGTCAATATTTTTTAACCAAAATAATAATCTATACTCAATTCAAACAAAATTTCACCTATGAGATCTAAACTCTATTTTTTTTTTTTTTTTTTATGAATGATACTCTTGATTGTTTTAACAAAAATATATTGTTGATTTAGCCAGCAAGAACTTTATGAATTCCAATTCCTGCTGCACACCATAGATAAGTTGCATCTCTACTTCTCGAAGTCTATTCAATGAGCAATCTAAGAAGTTTTGAACTCTCATATATTCCAGAACAGGTTCCATGACAGCATTTGCCTTGGTCTTTGCCTAGAAGGGGCACACAACACAAACTCTTTACTGTCTTTAAATGTAACAGGCAAAGAAGAAGAGGACTTATACTGTTGCCACTCACCCTGATTGCAAGTTTTTGTAAGTCGGGGGAGCTTCTGATCAAGCATAGAGCACATGAAATTTCTTCTATCTTTTCAAAACGGATAGCAGCAGACAAATGAAGATTCTGAGGTTTTAGGAAGCCTGTTCTGTACACTGCCTAGAGCCAAAAACTCGGAGAAAAATTCAGGATAAAAGGATATAAGAGGAATAGCATGATAAATTGTAGGATATAGGAAACGAAAAAGCTACATGAAACATCAGTTGATTACCTTGAGAAAATGCTGCTCTGCATTTAGATTCTCAACCAAGTTAAGTTAGAAGTTTTTCTGTCTCTGAAGTATTTCGCAGTTTCAGGGATTCCATTCATAGAAATGGACACAATTTCAAGAAGAGGAGTATTTTTCAAATTAATAGAATAAAAAGTTCCACAAATAGATAGATACTTGAGATTAGGAGCACAGATCCCGAGGCAGAAGAAATGGGGGCAACCTGCCGATGTCATTCTTTCTAATAGAGGGCAATTAGAGATAAAAATTCCAAACCTCTCAGCTGCAAAGAGCACTTTCCGAAACTCAAGACTAATGAGCTTGTCGAATTCTTCGAATGCAAATGGGGGCTCAAATGCCTCAGTTGTTGAAGGAATACAGATGACGTGGCGGTTTATAGGGCTCGCCTGTCGAGACACGAATGGTGAAATCTTCGATGTAATTCTCTGATAGGAAATGTAGCTAGTGATCGGTATCAGAACAGTTCTCCAGATCAGAAACTGAGAAACTGAGCTTAACTAGAGGTCCTCGATGAAGTAGCAAAGCTTGG
>Ga0307513_10012439_pt1 | contig 10501 bp, 18 predicted proteins | sample 15_EM_MG_FD_202174 | JGI IMG/M metagenome (GOLD analysis project Ga0307513, IMG submission 202174) | Populus trichocarpa ectomycorrhiza microbial communities from riparian zone in the Pacific Northwest, United States - 15_EM | ecosystem: Host-associated > Plants > Roots > Unclassified | place...
TTCTATCGTCAGGTCTGAGTAACCATCGTGTTTGGAAAACGACGTTGCGGGTATCAGCTTCACTTCCTCCAGTGGCACTCCTGTTTCGCACTCCTCTTCGCATGAAGCGTTTGGATCCCTACTCCAAAGCTCTGCCATCTTCTCTTCGAGTTTCCGGCGTTGTCGTTTCGCTCGACCAGAGATTGGTTTGGGCGGAACCACCACGTCTTCTCCAGCTTCGAAACGTCTTTTCAGTTCCTCGTAGATCCGGGAATCCTCCTCGTACTGGCGAGCAGCTGTCTGGAACGCTAGCTGTTTGGCCTGTTTCTCTGCTCGCAATTGGGCGAGAGTCGGTCGCTCAAAATTGTAGAGGTTCAGCTTGTTGTCGATCACAGAGGTGATCTTGGAAAGAAGGAGTTCATTCGGAAGACGGGTGGATGGTAGCGCAGCGGTTACATCCAGGGAGAAGGGGCTGGGTGCTGGGACGTAGAATGTGGTGAAAAGGCTGCGGGTCACAATACTGACTGGATAAGACCCAGTTGCGGTAATAGTGGAAGGTGTTTCTTGAATATCATGTTCCTTCGCAACCAGTTGAAGCAACCTGCGGGTCTGACCCAGTCCAATGAGAGCAAAATAGGGACCTTTCTTGAAGACGGTTTCTCGGATAAAACCTACTGCTTTCTATGAAAACTCGAATCAGGCATGCGCATGTCGGTCGGTCAAGACATGGTAATTCTTACTGTCGTGTCTTGGGTGGCTTGACCATACCATGAACATTTGAAGCCATTCCAGTCCTCATTAGAGTGAAGTGCAGACTTGTGAGGAGCATTGCTGCACGGGGGGTTAGTCTTGATGACTCGAATGGGTGTTCGAACGACTCACCGATAGTAGGGAACGATTTGATTCTGGTCGAGCAGTTTGGCGAATGCAACGGTTTGCAATCTAGCCGCAGTAGCATTCTCGCCTTCATCATGGAGGATGAAGGCCTTTCGCTCGTTCCCGGCTAACTTTGTTGCACGCTGAAAAGCACAGGCCGAGTGAGGCATGATGACAGGTTTCACAGGCTTCACAGGTTTCACAGGTAGTGATTGGATTGCGGCTCGCACCGCGGCGTTGGAATCATGGAGGATGAGAGCCATGGTGAAGGTCAGGCTGGGTAGGCGCGCGACTTGTCCCACGACTAACTAAATACCAATGCCAAGAAGTCTGAGGGGGGTTGGTATCTAATGACTCAGTGATGATGAGTAGAACCTGTCAGGCTAGAAACTTGACCACATCCGCCCAAACCATTCGTTCGCGCTCTTTCTTCCGCTCCTGACCACGCCGTATTTCCTCTTCGTCTATTCGTATCCAATCATCGTAGCTGATAGCCCGGACTGTCGACTGTTCGACCTCAGGCGGTATCCCTTGTCTTGGATCGGAAGCGAGAACTTCGACGGGAGACTCCGCATTTGTCTCCATTTGAAAGTGATCAATAAGGAGCGTCTCAGCTACAGAATACGCATCCATCATCGTAGTCGCGAGGACACCTTTGGCACCATTCGATGCCCATCCCGAGGAGTACACCCCCTTGACCCGCCGATTTTCTTCATTAAACACCCGCCCGTTCACGTTGCGCACCCTCCCGAGGCTTCCGTCAAACCATGCAGGTTCTATTGGCTCAGAGCGGTACCCAATGCTCGCGACCACCCCGTGCGTCTGTCGTATCTCCTTCTCTCCGGTGGGTAATGCTCTCTTCTGCTCATCTAGTTGATTAACATTGTACTCGATGGTTGTGTACTTTTCGGTATGTTCAGTAACCTGTGTGGGACTACGGAAGAAATCGAGCGACCAGGTGTAAGACGTTTGTCCCGGTTTGGTGGCTGAACCTTTTCGAAGCAGGTCCAATATTCTGGTCTGCTGTCTGGTTGCGTTGGGCGGAGGAACGAGGAGTTCCTTAGGTATCGGAATCATCGCCGCTCTCGGTAACATCAGAAGCTCTCGGAGCTCCTTAGCGGTAAAAGCAACCTCTGCTGGTCCTCTTCGTGAAATGATCGAAATATGCCGTACACTTGTGTTATTTATTTTCTCGACGACGTGCTCGGGCAAATCGAGAGGCGCAAGGCGCTCCGGAGGGGAAAACATAATTCGAGCGATGTCCAGGGACACGTTGCCATGCCCTAATAGAGTCATATGGGGCATGGCTTCTAGCCGCGGTGGAGGGGGGTTCGAAGGATGGGCGGTGTACCAATGAACGAGGGATAAAGCGGGGGCAGAGGCATCCCCTAGTTGTGGCATTACGGTCGGTAGCGTGGCTCCATTGGATATTATCAAGTGTGTATAATGAGGGAGCAACGCCTGCAGTGGAAGGTGCAAGGCGTGCGAGAAGGAGGGCGCATCACCGACATTGACATTCCCGAAAAATCGGAAGCGAGGGTCTTTCGCTGTCTTATCAAATTTGTGTGTGCAATTCTGCGAACAAAGTCGTCGTGCGTTGAGTGACAAAGCATATACTTGTTTGAGAAATCTGTACAGGTGGGGAATACGCGTACCTTGACTTCGGGGTGGTCTGGTGCTACTCCGTAACGGACGAGACCATGCGGGGCCCAAAGCCGATCGTAGACATGAACTTGGACATTTTGGCCCGCTGGAGACGAACGTGGGAGTTTGGACAGTATTCTTGACGCGCAGTAGAATGAAGATGGACCACCACCAAGGATGGCTATCTTTAGGGGCTTCAGAGTCGCTGCCATGGCTCCGTTCAAGTTTGGAAGACGCGTTCGGTGGCGAACGTGGCGAACCAATGGATGATGTACAATAACAGTGCAAGTTTACGCAAGAAAGCGCAGTGTTTACGCAAAAACCACGTTAAATACACAGGGACGAAGAGATTCCAAAGAGCTTCTGCACTCAACGTCGGGCTTTCTTCTTCGAAGGACCTCTGAATCCGAGGTTATCGTCCGAGTCGCTATCAGCAAGCACCACAGCCTTTCTCTTCGCTCCTCCAGGCGCGCTCCTTGTAGGTCGTATATCCTCGTCTGACCCCTTTAACGTCCCGACATCCATAAGGTCATCATCGTCCGAGTCGGGGACGAACAGAGGCTCGGGTTGCATGCGACTAGACTTGACGTTGCGAGCCGGCTTCGACCTCAGGGGTGGATCATCGTCATCGAGCATGTCGTCCTCGTCCTCGAAAGCAGTTGCGGCTCTGGATCGAGCACCACGTTTCTGAATGGCAGTGGCTGTCTGTCTACTTGTTGCACGACCTTTACCTTTGCCCTTCACTGGAAGGTCGTCTTCAAACCCATCATCGATCTCGTACACCTCTGAAGCAGAGTTAACATCGGGAACAAGACTCCAAAAGGCGTACGTACGATGTTGGTCCTCCAGAAGGTCTAGCCCGTTGGCCACGATCTTGTTAGCAACAAGCGCAACTGGCTGGGTCCTGTGAATCTCATGGCTCGACTGTTCATCCTTCTGCAGTTATTATCAGCGGCCATACTCCCACCTCCCACCTCCACACTCACTCTTTTAAATTTCTTAAAGTCTGGACGCCCAGTCCACTCCAGCCGTCCAGCGCGGCTCATCCCAACCTCCTCAGGTTCTCGGGGTACACGCGGCTCAATCTCCTGCATAACAACCATAAAGTTCCCTCGTATATCCATATCCTTCTCAATCGCATTCCAAGCTTCGAGATCCTCTTCGACCGCGACCGCAGCCTTCAAATGCGCTTGTGTAGGCTTGGCTACGCGCAACTCGTTAAAGTCCCGGTCGTATTGATCCTCCTTCTTCTTGCCTTTCTTCGTGGTCGCGAGCGCCTGGAGGAAGTTCTCATCCCGGTCGGGTTGCGCTTGGATGGCCGTACCGGCGTTTTTCTTCTTCTTCTTAATTGGTTTGGCCTGGGACGGACTTGCAAGGGCATGCGGTTGCTGGGGTTGCCCTCCGTTAGATGACGAAGCAGCGACTTGCGATTCCGAAACTTCGGGTATACAGTTGAGGCTTCCGGCATTTTGCATTTGCGCTAGGGTACGGCGTTTTGAAGGGGGAGGCCCGACAGAGGGCGATCTAGAACTTGCTCTTGTGCAAGGTCTCATCTCGTCATCTTCGCTTGCTGCATCCATATCATCACTCGTCCGTTTACGCTTCTTTAGGCTCATACCCCGCATAGCGCTCTGCACGGCCTCTGTCCTCTCCTCGTACGCTAGCTCCACGATTGAAGAGAGCGTCCGCACTTCAGGGCCTTGTGTTTGCGAGTTGACCAACCTGTCGGGATCACTGTCTTCGAACATTTTCTTGAACTTCTTGAGGGGTGGTTCTTCTTCCTCGATAGGGCCATCAAAGGAAAGGTCATAAAGGTTTTTCTGGGACCCTTCTTTCAGTTGTGTCGCAGTGCGACGCTTGAGTTTGGGGTTGCGCATGGGTGCGGCGGGAACGTCCTAGATCGGCAAATACGTGAGGTCGAAAGGGTCCTGATTAATATATACACACCAACGTGTGGTCGGGAACAGCAGACCACGCTCGAAACGACAACGGTTCAGGCGTCTGTGACATCAATGCATCGTCCACACCCATAATAGACTCAACAGTAGTCTTGAGACGACGCCTAAGAGGCTACAATATTTCTCCGTCATTGGGCACTGAACAAATATGGTACTAGCGAACCTTGCGAGCAGGAATAATGCCTTCAGGAGCAGGCGTTTGACTCTCCATTAACATCTCCTGGGTAACGTTCGACGGAGGGGGCGGAGCAGGGATGACGGGCGGCGTACGGGATGTCGCGCGTCTGAGTGGTCGTTCGGCGGGCGGGACAACCTCTTGCGATTCTCCCGGCATTGATGAGGGCACGTACTCTCGAAGAGAAGGAGACAAGGTCGAGCGCTCGATGAGGGTACAGTCTAGCCTTTTCTTGTCGACAAAGTAAACGGCTTGCATAATTTCGAGCGGGCCGATGAACTTGAGGCCTTGACTAGGGCGAAAGCGTCAGTGAGCACGATAGCAACGGATTGGGAGAATCAGAGATACCGATTCGCCGCAGCGACGAAGTCCTTCCACCCCGCACTCCCCATTGCAGCCTCCATCCCCTCCACGTCTGCGACAGGCACAACGCCGACCGTCGATTTACCCTTCGCATTGAGCTTGGCGAGCAATGCCTCAAATGCCTCACTGCCTTGCTGAACCTTGAATCCCTCATACGCCCCGCCACCAACTGTAATCACATCGACCAAGTCCCCAGCGGGACGTGTCGTCTCAGTCAGAATGACAAATCGTAGCTTGGCGAAGAGCTTCATGCGAGTAACTTGGGGTTTCCATTGGAGCGCCGAGTGCATGTCCAGTGGGAGAGAGTCGCCGAACCCGGGATGGTAGCGGTCCTCTGGAATCGGAACGTAGGTTTGCTCGAGGTTCACACCGTCTGTATTTCCATCTGGTAGTCCTGTGGGGAGCTGTGCGAGTCTCAGATGTTCGTTGAGCCATCCTTCTGTCACGATGTGCACGGCAGTCAACAAGCCTGCGAAGAGCAGTGGAGAGAGGGTGATCCTGTCGGTGAGGTAATGTGTTGCCTGTTCAATAGGTCTCGCCGATAGCTTAATTCCTGTAAGGGAAAGTATGTGATACTGCACAGGATCGAGAGTGGCAAAACAACCCTACCGAGTTCCGCGCACTGGCGCACGGGCAGATGCGATGTCGTGACACAAACTATAGGTACCCATGTTACTCTTCGTCTCAATTAGCACCATAAATGTGTGGCCCGGAAACGAACCAGACATACTGCAGACAGATCTTCTTCGTAAACCCAATCTCATCGCCGCTGTGGAGGACAATAGTCTGCCCCTTCGCAGAAGTGCTCTCATTCTCCCCGCGCTTGAGCAGCCCCTCGCGGCCAAAATGAAACTCAAGTGTGGGGATTATCGCAGGGTCAAGCTACTTAGGCTCAGCGTAGCGCGTCGGACGCGGTGGAGACATACTATATCGTCATCTGAATGCGCTCCGATGATAAACTTTCCTTGATCTCTTGATATTTTCTTGTTATTTATGAAGAGTTTTGCACTTGCTGAGCGAGAAACAGGCACTTGCTGGTCGCACTTGAGCACCTTTGTCTCTAGAGGGTCGACTGAGTGGTCAGAGTGTAGACAGTGGTCGCTGCTCACTGCTCTCCGTGTCGTCAAAGGGTCCGCTCACCACCCACATTCTGAAAGGCGGGTCAAGCTGCGAAACAAAGACTTACGCGTCGTAAACTCTTCCGCCATGGACCACTTCCCTGCCACAAACTGGGGCCGCCCCGTGTGTACCAGATCGTACTTAGAATATACGTGAGACTGATACGACATCGCAGCGTAATGGCCCTGTCGATCCATACAGCACAGGCCCAATGCATGCACTCCCCCCCCGCACCGACGTGTTTGCTGAGGGAGTGCAACATACTCAGTGCGCAGTGTGTGTACTGGTGCAAGGATAATGTTCTGACAAGGCGTCGATCAGACAACCAATTGTCACTGGTACAAGCGTCTTGGCTATCAAGTTCAAGGATGGTATCCTCATGGCAGCAGATACCCTTGGTACATTTACGATACCTACTCCATATAACCCGTATCTTCATGCCTGTTCGCAGCTTCTTACGGCTCTCTTGCGCGATACAAGGACGTCCAGCGTTTACACCCCGTCGGCACCTCGACAGTAGTCGGTGCTGGAGGCGACATGAGTGACTTTCAGTACATTCAGCACATGCTCGAGGATATCATGTCCGTCTCCGCTTCCGCTTACGCGTCCATACGCGCGTTTTTTCTTACGATTCGCATAGTATCGAAGAGTTCACTTACGACGATGGACATAAGCTTGGCCCTACGGAAATCTACGAGTTCCTGAGCCGTGTGATGTATTCACGACGGTCGAAGATGAACCCCCTATGGAATAGTTTGCTCGTGGGAGGCGTAAAGGATGGACAGAGGTTGGTACAAGCTCTATCACGTCGACGTTCATTGTCTTCCTATCATTATTGACGTTTTTAGCTTCTTGGGATACGTCGATCTACTGGGCACTACCTATCAAGCGTCGACACTCGCAACCGGGTACGGCGCATACATCGCCCAACCCTTACTTCGTAAAGCCGTGGAAGGGCGGGAACATGTCCTCACTAAAGAAGAGGGTATCGCGATCTTAGACAATGCGATGAAGGTGTTATTCTACCGCGACGCGAGAAGTATCAACAAGGTACGTGCCTTACTCCTCTCACTCGTGAAACGGACCGCTGACCAACCGTTGTCAGTACCAAATCGCGACTGTGACCAACAAGGGCGTGACCATTTCGGAGTCGCGTGAGACAGAGACCATTTGGGGCTTTGCAGAGGGCATCCGCGGATATGGTGCACAAACGCAATGAGCTACATCCATCTTGTATGAATGGAGTTTTGTCCCGCTTCTCACTCCGCATACGACCTGGTGACGATTATTAAGGGGGTGGGGAGGGCATTGAACGTACCATCTTGCCGCGGCTCGATTTCTTGTCGTCTTCGTATGATTTACTTGATTCAAATGGTTCCGAGTGGCATACAGGCCGCGAGAAGGAGAGTCTGGAGCACCAGCGTCGTTCGTGGCTTCAAGATTCGTACTGTGCTGGTTCAAAGGTTGCCGTAAAGGATTGAGACGATACTCGACATCGAATAGTCATTTTTAGAGAGTTAATTGCATCGGCCTACCCACGGCGGGGAGGGTGCAAGGCGGGGAGATAAAGAAGGCCGGTTGTACGAGGCTCACTGCGCGCCTCGCTCGCTTTTCCATACTGGCAGCAAGATGGAGGGCCAGCGGGCCGGGAAGGGAGGCTGTGGTGCGACGGCCTAAAGTGGTTCGACTTCATTCAGGTATATCGGAACCACGGCGAACTTGTGCTCCGCCCCTCTCCCCTCTCCATCACCCTCAAAAGCAATGTCCTTCAACACGACATTCGTACCGCCAAAAGCGGTCCAGCCGACATCCGCAGAGCTCTACTCCCGCGCGGGCGTCGACTACTCGTCCCTCTCGACCGTCGAGCAGTGGTGGGTCGACTGGTACCTCTGGATAGCAGACCCCATGATCGCGACCGGCCTCATGAGCTTCATTATGCACGAGGTACGCACCACGCCATCCCCGACCTTCGAAGGATCTCGTAGGCTGAATGTCCTTCACACGTAGGTCGTGTACTTTGGCCGTGCTATACCCTGGATTATCATCGATGCCATTCCCTACTTCAGAAAATGGAAGCTCCAACCTGTGCGTTTTGCCCTTGCTGCTGGACGAGCAATCAGACCATTTGCTCATTCGATCTCTCAACAGAACAAAGTACCGACACCCAAGCAGCAGTGGGAGTGCACCAAACTTGTTTTACTATCACATTTCACGATCGAACTGCCTGGTGTATGTTTTTTGCAGGAGTTCTGGTCCCATGTGAACTAATTGAGATTCCAGATTTGGATGTTCGGCCCCATGGCGGAGTACTTTGGCATGAAGACTTGGCATGTGCCCTTCCCACACTGGCAAACGATTGCTTGGCAAGTCGCTCTTTTCTTCGTTATCGAAGACGCCTATCACTTTGTTGGTGCGTCCAGAATTCTCACCTGCACCGTACTTCCCGCCTGATGGCCTATTCACAGCCCACCAAGCACTGCACTATGGTCCTCTCTACCGCAACATCCACAAACTACACCACAAGTATTCCGCACCGTTCGGCCTCGCCGCTGAATACGCCCATCCAGCTGAGACCCTGATTCTCGCCATGGGCACGCTCGGCGGTCCGTTGGGTTTGTGCTACTTCACGGGGGGGAACTTACATGTTATCACGATGTACATCTGGGTCACGCTCCGGCTCTTCCAAGCCATCGATGCCCATTCTGGGTACGACTTCCCTTGGTCGCTGCAGCACATCCTGCCCTTCTGGTCTGGTGCAGACCACCACGACTTCCATCATATGGCATTCACCAACAACTACTCAACGTCGTTCCGCTGGCTTGATTACATCTTCGGCACCGACGACAAGTACCGCGCGTACAAAGCTAAGGTCAAGGCAGTCAAGGCGGGCGCCGAGCGTGCTGCTCTCGAAAAGAAGCTGCTGGAAGAGACCGAGAAGGAGGGTCTGTCTGCGGAGAAGAACGCTGAGGCAGTGAGCTTCTGGTCCAAGTCAAAATCTAAGCTACAATAAGGCTATATGGGGCTGAGCTTTGTGGACCTCTTGAGTATATTATATATATGTTTCTAGAGAGGCAGCCTTTGGAAATGGAATCTAATGGATTAGTACCCCAAGCAAGCTTCGTGTGGTGAGACGCTTATCCTATGCAAGGTTTCAGTGATGAATGTGCACTTACCCTAGTCCTTGGTACATAGAAGGTTCAGGTCGCTTTTCTGATGTTCTTGTCTGTCCCAGCCTCAATCGTCTTCGTCCATTTCGGCGCCTGACGAAGTTGACAGTAAGTGCTCATTTTAGGATGAGAGGTGGCAATTATTCTCCAACTCCGATATGGAGAATCCTTACCTCGCCCATCTTTCTAATAGCAAGGAAAGAGGCACATCAAGGGATGGCGTCCGCGGTGCTGTACCCCCTCTTCGCCAATGGACTCCCCGCAAAGTCACGGCAGAGCAGGTTCGCAGAGCCATGAGTGGCGATGTGAACCCGTTTACCAAGCAACCAGTATCAGCCACATACAAGAGAATCATGGAGTCACGAAGGAGGCTCCCAGTCTATGGATACATGCAGACGTTTTATAGCACAGTGAGCGCCTCTGAGTTTAGATGCCTGGAAGCGACTTGATGGATTTACAACGCTGCAGTTCAATAGTACGCAAATTACCATAGTGGTTGGGGAGACTGGCTCTGGGAAGACCACTCAGTGAGGCCCATTTTACGAATCGGTTGCCCAGAGTTAAATTTATATCATAGGATACCACAATTTGTCTGCTACTCCGATCTACCACATATGAACAATAAAATGATTGCGTGTACACAGCCCCGACGAGTGGCGGCAATGTCAGTTGCAAAGCGTGTCGCCGATGAGATGGACGTGCAGCTCGGGAAGGAAGTGGGGTACTCGATTCGTTTCGAAGACATGACAGAACCTGGAACGACCTTTCTCAAATATATGACTGACGGGATGTGAGTAGTTCGGCTTGTCGATGCGTTGGATAATTCATCTCATGCCCACCCGCAGGCTATTACGAGAAGCAATGAACGATAGGGACCTCTCCCGGTATTCTACGATCATCCTCGACGAAGCTCACGAACGCACCCTCGCGACCGACATCCTCATGGGTCTCCTCAAGGAACTCGTGAAGCGCCGTTCAGACCTCAAAATAATTGTCATGTCCGCCACGCTAGATGCGCTAAAATTTCAAAGATACTTTGGTTCAGAAGAGAAACCTGCTCCGCTGCTCAAAGTCCTAGGCCGAACGCAGCCTGTCGAGGTGTTCTACACCGAGGAGCCCCAACCCAATTACGTCGAGGCGGCTATTCGAACAGTTGTGTCCATCCACCGGAAGGAGGCGCCTGGAGATATACTGGTGTTCCTTACAGGTGAAGAAGAGAT